>Ga0209026_1000147_pt1 | contig 111301 bp, 100 predicted proteins | sample AraplaCL_Col_mCL_FD_184262 | JGI IMG/M metagenome (GOLD analysis project Ga0209026, IMG submission 184262) | Arabidopsis root microbial communities from the University of North Carolina, USA - plate scrape CL_Col_mCL (SPAdes) (version 2) | ecosystem: Host-associated > Plants > Roots >...
GTCCACGAACTTCCAGCGGTACCAGAACAGCGTGCCGATGCCGAACGCGTGGCCCAGCCATTCGCCCACGGTGGTGTAGTCCACCAGCTGGCCGAAGTTGCCCCACAGCATCAGCACCACCGTCCACCCGCCCAGCAGCGCCAGCGCCACCTGCGGTGCGCGCGTGCGCGGGTCGATGTAGCCCACTGCGCGGAACAGCATGCCGTCCGCGCCCATGGTCTGCAGCACGCGGGCGCCGCCGGCGATCGCGATGCTGCAGTAGCCGAAGGTAGAGCAAGCGATGCCGATCGCCATCACCTTCGCGCCGGTTTCGCCGAACAGGCGGCGCATCAGGTCGGCTGCCGGCGCCTGGCTGGCGGCGAGCCCCGCGTGCCCCAGGCCGGTGAGGTAGGCCACGTTGGCCAGCACGTAGGCCAGCACCACGCCCAGCATGCCCAGCAGCAGGGCGCGCGGCAGCGTGCGCTGCGGATCGCGCACCTCGCCGGCGAGGTCGTTCAAGTAGTGGAAGCCGCCGTAGGTGAACAGCACCGGCAGCAGCGCGCCCACGAAGGCGCCGCTGGACACGTGCTGCGTGGCGTCCGCCGCCAGCACGCCGCCCAGGTGGCCGTGTGCCAGCGCCAGGCCCACCGCCACCAGCAGCGCGATCGCCGCCAGCTTCAGCACCGCGAAGATGTTCTGCATCAGCGCGCCGGCACGGATGCCGAACAGGTTCACGCCCACGATGAACACGATCGCCGCCACGCCCACCGGCTTCACCCACAGCAGCGGCAGGTCCACCGCCTTGCAGAAGTAGTCGGCAAACGTGGTCGCCACCGCCGCCACGCTGCCCGGGTAGTTGATCAGCGCCATCGTCCAGCCGAACAGGAAGGCCGGCAGCATGCCGAACGCTTCGCGCAGGTAGAGGTAGATGCCGCCCGCCTGCGGTCGCCGCGAGCCGAGCTCCGCGTAGCACAGCACGCCGGTGAGCGTGAGCAGGCCACCCAGCACCCACAGCACCAGCAGCGGCAGGCCCGAGCTCGTGCGCTCGGCCACCGTCGCCGGCGTGCGGAAGATGCCGGCGCCGATCACGCCGCCGATCACGATCATCGCGCCGTCCCACACGCCGAGGCGGCGCAGGTACGAAGGGGAGCTGGTGGCTGTCGTCATCCGGCAACCTTGGCATGGCGGGCGGGGGTTCGACCAGTCCCCGTCGACAGGGGGCTTGCCCGCTGGCTAGCAGCCTGTCGGACTTTGATGGTCGAGGCGAGAATTCGGTTGTGTGAGGACAGATTTTCGACAATTCGCCGCCCCATAGTGGTTCTATGGGGCAAGAAGTGGCGGAAATATGGACCACACGGCCGGATTCGCAGGCCGGCCGATCAAAGCTCGACAGGCTGCTAAACCCGGATCACGCTGCGCGCGGGGAATCCATGGAGGCGCGATGACCAGAACCACGACGCTGCTGTTCCTGCTGCTGATCGCCGCGGCGATCTGGCTGGGTTGGCGCCACTGGCAGAACGCCAAGGCCCTGCTGCAGGACTGGGCCGCCGCCAACGGCCTGCGCATCCTGCATGCGAAATCCAATGCGTTCTGGCTGGCCATGCCGCTGTCGATGTGGTTCACCACCTCGAAGTACCAGATGGTCTACCGCATCTCGGCCTACGACGAAGTCACCCACCGCATCCGCAACGGCCTGGTGCGGCTGGGCACGCCCATCTGGGGCTTCATGAATCGCGACGCGGTCGAGGTGTTCTGGGACGACCACTAATGCCGTGCGCGGCGCAGCACGCTCTCGACCAGGATCGCGAGCAGGCCCGCGGCGAGGATGGCCGCATTCCAGCCGCGGCCCAGCTGCAGCAGCGGCAGCACGCGCCACGCCAGCAGCAGCCAGACCACGATGGCGAGCGCGTAGCGACCATCCTCGACGAACAGGCCCCACAGCTCCGTCAGCGCCGTGCGCAAGCCGTTCATCGCGCGGGCTCCTTCGCGCCGACGGCGGCGAGGCGGCGGCAGCACGGCACGCACAGCACCGATACCACGAGGAAGCCGCCGGCCAGGCCGGGCAGCGACCAGTCCGCGCCCGGCCATGCGTAGCCCATGCCCTCGCCGGCCCAATACGTGCCGAACGCGCACAGCAGCACGCCCACCGCGAACTTCAGCGTGTTCTCCGGCACCCGCGCCAGCGGCCGGTGCACTGCCAGCCCCAACGCCACCACCAGCAGCAGCGCGGCCAGTGCGCCCAGGCTGGCCGGCCACAGCAAGTCGGCACGGCCAGCGCCGATGGCGAGCACGATGAACACCACCTCGACGCCTTCGAGCACCGTACTCTTGAACGTCACCGCGAACGCGAGCTTGTCCAGGCCCGGCCGCGCGTCGCCCTGCTCGCGTAGCGCCTGCATCTCGCGTCGGTAGATCGCTTCCTCGTCGTGCAGCGCCAGCACGCCGGCCGCGCGTAACACGGCCTTGCGCAGCCAGCGCATGCCGAACAGCAGCAGCAAGGCGCCCACCACCAGCTGGAAACCGTGCAAGGGGATGCGGGTGAGCACGTGGCCGAGCAGCACCATCAGCAGCAGCAAGGCCAGCAGGCCCGTCGCACTGCCGGCCAGCGCGCTGCGCCAGCCGCGCGTGGCGCCCACCGCCAGCACCACGGTCAGCGCCTCCACGCATTCCACCAGCGAGGCGAGAAACGCGGCCAGCACGGTGGCGCCGGCATGGGTCCAGTCGATCGGCATGTTGGGCTCCGTCGCGGGGCGGGTACAGGCACGCAGCATACGCCCGCGCGATTGACAGCCGCCCCCTGCAGCCGAAGAATGCGCGCCATGCATCGCCTGCGCGATGCCTCCCTGTTGCGCCGGCGATTCGCGCCGCGCAGTCCGCGCCGAGGGGTGCTGCGACGGAGCGATCCGCCACGCTCGGCCCGCGATCCTCGAGACAAGGGCGCCCTCCATGCAGAGGGTTTTTATGTCCATCCAGCTTGCCCTTGCCACCGACACCGACCATCCGGGCGTTCATCCCGACGACGCGCACGCCGTCGCCACGCTCGCACGCCTCGGCGTGCACGCCACGCCCTGCGTGTGGAACGACCCCGCCGTGGACTGGACGCGCTACGACGCCGTGCTGATCCGCACCGTGTGGGACTACTTCAAGCACTATCCGCAATTCCAGCACTGGCTAGACCGGCTCGACGCACTAGCCGTGCCCACGATCAACGACAGCGCCCTGCTGCGCTGGAACAGCGACAAGCGCTACCTGGCGCAACTGGAATCGCTGGGCGTGGCCACCATTCCCACCCGCTTTCTGGCGCATGCCGAACTGCGCGACGCGCTGGCCGCGCAGGCGGGGCGCAACGTGGTGGTCAAGCCCAGCGTCAGCGGCGGTGCGTGGCGCACGGTGCGCGGCACCGTGGGCGATGCCGCCTTCGATCGCGCCGTGGCTGAACTGCCGCCCGGCGATTACCTGCTGCAACCCTTCGTGCCGGCGGTGGTCGAGCAGGGCGAATGGTCGCTGCTGTTTTTCGGCGGCGAGTTCAGCCACGCCGTCATCAAGCGGCCTGCCCAAGGCGACTACCGCGTGCAGCACGAGCACGGCGGCCGTACCGAGGCCGCCGAACCGGAGGCGGCCACGCTGGCCGCGGCCCGGCATGCCCTGGCGGCCTGCGCGCGGCTCGGGCTGGGCGAGGCGGTGTACGCACGGGTGGACGGCGTGGTCGCGGACGGCCGCTTCCTGCTGATGGAGCTGGAATTGATCGAGCCTTCGCTGTTCCTGGCCGAACGGCCCGATGCCGCCGAACGCTTTGCCCACGCCGTCGCCATGCGGCTGCAGGCAAGGCGCGCCCCGCGCACGCCGGAGAACGCCTGATGGAAACCCAGGCCGACGAATTGCTGTTCTCCTACGGCACGTTGCAAAGCGAGGCCGTGCAGCTCGCCACCTTCGGCCGCCACCTAACTGGCGCGCCGGACGCACTGCCCGGCTACCGCCTCGAACAGCTGGCGATCCGCGACGCGCAGGTGGTCGCCACCAGCGGCGCCACGCACCACCCCATCGCGATGCCCAGCGGGGATGCGGCGGATCGCGTGCGCGGCACGGTGTTCCGCCTCACGCCGCAGGAACTGGTACGGGCGGACGCCTACGAGGTGGACGATTACCGGCGCGCGGCCGTGGTGCTCGCCTCCGGCTTGCGGGCGTGGATGTACGTGCGCGCGGAGTAATCGCCCGCGCCGGCACCGCCAGCGGCGGTGCCGGCGCGATCCGGATCAACGCGTTCTAGAATCGTGCGCACCGCATCGCCCGTCCCCGCCACGTGCCCACACCCCGCAAGATCATCCACGTCGACATGGACGCGTTCTACGCGTCGGTGGAGCAGCGCGACGATCCGTCGCTGCGCGGCAAGCCCGTGGTGGTGGCGTGGAAGGGCGCGCGCTCGGTGGTGTGCGCGGCCAGCTACGAGGCGCGCAAGTTCGGCGTGCGCTCGGCGATGCCCGCGATCCGCGCCGAACGGCTGTGCCCGCAGGCGATCTTCGTGCCGCCGGACTTCACGCGCTACAAGGCGGTATCGCGCCAGGTGCGCGAGATCTTCGCGCGGCACACCGCGCTGATCGAGCCGCTGTCGCTGGACGAGGCCTACCTCGACGTCACCGCCACGGACAACGGCCTGCCTTCGGCCACCGCCACCGCCGAGGCGATCCGCACCGCGATCCGCGAGGAAACCCGCCTCACCGCCTCGGCCGGCGTGGCGCCGAACAAGTTCCTCGCCAAGATCGCCTCGGACTTCCGCAAGCCCGACGGCCTGTTCGTGGTGCGCCCGCGCGAGGTGCTGGACTTCCTCGCGCCGCTTCCGATCGGCCGCCTGCCCGGCGTGGGCAAGGTGATGGAAGGCAAGCTCGTCGCGCTGGGCCTGGCCACCGTGGGCGACCTGCGCGCGTTCGCGGCGGAGGAACTGGAGCAGCGCTTCGGCCGCTGGGGCCGCCGCCTGCACGAGCTGTCGCTGGGCATCGACGAACACCCGGTGACGCCCGACCGCCCCACCCTGCAGGTCTCCGCCGAGGACACCTTCGAGCACGACCTCAGGCTGGACGAGCTGGAACCGCACATCCGCCGCCTCGCCGAGAAGGCCTGGGTCGCGCACCAGCGCGAGGCGCAGGATGGCCGCATCGCGCGCACCGTGGTGTTGAAGCTGAAGACCGCCGACTTCCACACGCTCACGCGCAGCCTCACGCCCGCGCAACGGCCGCAATCCGAACGCGAACTCGCCGAACTGGCCTGCGCGTTGCGCGCGCGGGTGGAGCGCCCCGCCGACAGCCGCTACCGCCTCGTCGGCGTGGGCCTGGCCGGCTTCGTGGAAGCCGACCAGTACGCGGCGCAGTACGAGCTGTTCGGGTGATGGCTGGAACTAAGCTGGGGCGTGGCCACTCGCCTTGAAACCGCCAAGGCTCTCACACGGAGAGTTTGAACGCGGAATCATCCCAATCATGACCCTGCCAACCGTTGCTCTTCGATGGAGGCGGGAAGCCTGTCCGGCAGTAACCACGTTTCGCGGTGAAGTCAAAGATCGCGTGGGCATAGTCGTTGATAAGTAGTACGGCTTTGCTGTTGTCGGATGACCAGCCGAGCTCAACAACCGAAGAGAGATGTTTATCCGTGACGTTGGCCACGTTGTAAATGTGCATGGCGTCTTGGACAAGTTGATCCGTTAGAGACTTGTCGAGTGCATAGAAGTACCCAGTATCGCCATCGTCTTCAAAGACGACAGCGAAAGGGCCATCCAGGGCGGCACCTTCAACATAATCTTCGGTGCCCACGATAATTTGCTGCTTGGCTACGACACTGACCTGCACGAAAGTCCTAACGCCTCCCTCGCCTCACGCCCGAATCCACCGCCACAGCTCGCCCCACGTGGGCTTCTTGCCGTACATCAGGATGCCGGTGCGATAGATGCGCGCGGCAAACCACACGCAGGCCATGAGGCCCAGCACCATCAGGCCCAGCGACAGCGCCAGTTGCAGCGGTGGCACCGCGGTCATCGACCAGCGCACCGGCATGGTGAACGGGGCGAAGAACGGGATGAAGGACATCGTGGTGCCCAGCGCGCCCGAGGGGTCGTTGATGAGGCCGAACATCGCCATGAAGCCCACGAGGATGCTCATCGTGACGAAGACCGCGTATTGCTGGGCCTCCTGGATGGTGTTGCACATCGCGCCGATCGCCGCGTACAGCGAGCCGTAGATCAGGAAACCCAGCGTGAAGTAGAGCAGGAACACCACCAGCAGCGCCGGCGGCATGCTGGGGATGGCGAACTTGCCCGCGGCGGCGGCGCCCATGCCGAATGCGCCGGCCAGGTGCGGGCCCTGGCTGCCGAGCACGAACGCCGTGCCCACCCAGATCCCCATCTGGGTCAAGCCGGCCAGCCCCACGCCAAGCACCTTGCCCATCAGCATCTGGAACGGGGTGAGCGAGGAGGTGAGCACCTCCATGATGCGCGAGTTCTTTTCCTCGATCACCGAGGTGAGGGTGCGGCTGCCGTAGGAGATGATCGCGATGTAGAGGAGGAAACCCATCGCATAGGCCAGCGCGAACGAGGCCTCGCCGCTCTGCCCGGTGAGCTTGCCGTCGGTGACCTTGGCGGTGTCCATGTCCGCCGGCGCCATCGCCTTGGCGACCAGCGACTGGTCCACGCCGGCATGCGCCAGGCGTACGCCGGCCAGCGCCTTGGAAATCTCGCGCTGCAGCCGGTTCATGCCCTCGGGTGAGGTCACGTCGTCGCCGTAGTAGCGCAGCTTGCCGCTGGCCAGGGTGTCGGCATCAAGCACCAGCACGCCGTCCCAGCCGTCCCGCCCCTTGCCCTTCGCGAAACCGGACTTGGCGATCAGGCCGTCGCGCACCTGGGCCAGGTTCGCCGCATCGGCGGGGAACAGCATCGCCTCGTAGCGCGGCCTAGCCGTTTTTCCGTCGCCGATGGTGGCGGCATCGAGCGTGGTCAGCACCGGTTGCCCCAGGCCGCTGCCGGACGCGTCCACCACCACCACGCGGCTGGTGTGGTCGCCGCCGCTCATCAGCAAGGCAGGCAACACCGCCATCGCCAGCATGAACACCGGCAGCAGCAGGGTGGAGATCAGGAAGGCCTTGGTGCGCACGCGCTCCACGTACTCGCGGCGGATCACGGCAAGGGTCTTGTTCATGCGGCGACTCCGGCGACGGCAGGCAAAGGGGTGGCGTCGGGGTCGACGCCCACCTTGGCGACGAAGATGGCGTGCAGCGAAGGCTCCACCACCTCGAAGCGGCGCAGGCCCACGCCGGCGCTGACCAGCGCGGCCAGCAACTGTTCGGGGTCGGCGCCGTCGGCCATCTTCAACTCGGCGCTGGCGCCATAGTCGTCCAGCCGAGCGACCAGGCGCGGATCGGCGAGCACGGCGTTGGCGCGCTCACGGTCATGGCTGAAGCCCAGCGCCACGTGACGGCCGCCGAAGTCGGCCTTCACCTGCGCCACCGTGCCGTCCACCACCAGCTTGCCGCGCGCGATGATCGCCACGCGGTCGCACATGCGCTCGGCCTGCTCCATCACGTGCGTGGAGAACAGCACGGTGCGGCCGCTGGCGGCGATCTCCACCACGATGTCCTTCATGGTCTGCGCGTTGATCGGGTCGAGGCCGGAGAACGGCTCGTCCAGGATCACCAGTTCCGGCTCGTGCAGCAGCGCGCCGGCGAACTGCACCTTCTGCTGCATGCCCTTGGAGAGATCTTCCACCTTCTTCTGCGCCCAGCCGCCGATGTCGAGGCGCTCCAGCCAGGCCAGCGCGCGCTTGCGCGCATCGTTGCGCGCGATGCCTTTCACCTCGCCCAGGAACACCAGGTGATCGAGCACCTTCATCTTCTTGTACAGGCCGCGCTCCTCGGGCAGGTAGCCGATGCGCGCAGAAAGGTCGCGGCTGTTGCCGCTGGCACCGAACAGCGCGATGCGCCCCTCGTCCGGCTGCAGAATGCTCATGATGAGGCGGATGGTGGTGGACTTGCCCGCCCCGTTGGGGCCGAGCAGGCCGTAGATACCGCCGGACGGCACCTGCAACGACAGATCGCTCACCGCGACATGGCCGGCGAACCGCTTGGTCACCGATTCGACGCTGACGCTGGGCGTGGACATGCCTGCTTCTCCCCCTTGCCGCCAAGGCCTTCCCGGCCCGAATTTCCGCAACTTAACATGCGCCCAGCCGCGCATACCCCTGCCTTTCGGCATCCGGCGCCCGGTTTCACACCCGGGCCACAGCCACCGACAGGTTCCTGCGACCGCGCAACACCCCCAAAACCGCAACACGCGAGATCGCTCTCGCACAGATCTTTCACGAATATCTGCTGTTCATCTTGCGGGCCGGGCACGGCTCTATCGTGGCTGCGCCATGCGTCGCATGGTTCACCCAGACTGAGGTATGCCATGACCAAGATCGTCACCGCTGCCCTGATCGCCGCCGCCTTCGCGTTGCCGATCTCGTACGCCACCGCTGCTCCGCAGCACGCCGGTGGCCACACCCCGCCCAGCCATGCGTCCATGCCCATGAACCAGGATGCGCATGGTGATGCGGTATCCGATGCCGCGCACACGGCCAAAGCGAACGACAGCAACGTCGGCAAGACCGTCAGCCCGGTTGCCAACGACAAGAACAAGGGCAAGCACACGGCCAAGGGCCACGCCAAGGGCCATCATCACTGAGCATCCTGCGCCCCTGGCGCGCGACGAGGGCCGGATCGCACGATCCGGCCCTTTTTGCGTGCCGACCGCGACCCGCGCGCAGTCAGGATCCGTCGTGTTTGCCCCCGAAACGCGGCAGGTTCCATCCATAGCGCAGCGAAACGAAGCGCAGCGCGAAGCACAACCCGATCGGCAACCAGGTCGCCCACAACGCTGGCCAGCCGAGCCGTTCGCCGAATACCGCCAGCGCGGCACCCGCGCAGGCGGCCGAGGCGTAGATCTCCTTCTGCAACACGATCGGCACGCGCGCCAGCAGCACGTCGCGCGCCAGGCCGCCGCCGATCGCGGTGGTCATGCCGAGCAGGATCGCGACCTCGGCGTTGTCGCCGAACAGCAGCGCCTTGTGCGCGCCGTACACCGCGAACAGGCCGAGGCCCATCGCGTCGAACAACCGCACCGGATAGGTCAGCCGCTCCACTTGTCGGTAGGCCACGATGGTGGCGAGCGCAGCGACCACCGCGGTGAGCAGGTAGCGCCAGTCCGACAGGCCCGCCGGCGGGATCGCGCCGATGCACAGGTCGCGCACGATGCCGCCGCCGCAGGCGGTGATGTAGGCGATCACCAGGATGCCGAACAGGTCGAGGTTGCGCCGCCGCGCCGCGACGGCGCCGCTGATCGCGAACGCGAAGGTGCCGGCCAGGTCGACGAGGTTGAACAGCAGTTGCTCGTTCATGTGGCCGGCTCAAGCGGGCATGCCGACGGTGCGGCGATGCCCGCCATTGAACCAGTTTTCCGGCCGGCGCGAAGTCTGCGGTCGGCGCGCGCCTCAGACTTCGCGCCGGCTCTCAACCGAGCTTGCGCGAGATCGCGAAGAACACCAGGTTGCCGAGGCCGGTGGCGCCCGCCAGCACGGCGATCATGCCGGGGGTGACGTCCTGCCAGCCGAACCACTGGATTAGGCCGAAGCCCAGCGCCACCGACAGCAGCACGATGCCCCAGCGCAGCGAGGAATGGCGGCGGCGCAGCTCCTCGTCGCGCAGCACCGAGGCGACCAATTCGGCCGAGCCGCCGGCGTCCAGCATGCGCCGGCGCGCCATCGCGTCCACGCAGACCTTGATGGCGTAGGTAATGCAGACAAACAGTGCGATCGGGACCAAGATCTCGGTATTCATGGATTCCTCCGTGTCGGGCAAGGGTGATGACGGGTTTCAGGTACATGGATACCAGCCACCAGCCAGCGGTTGCAGTCGACGTGCTGCAACCGTCGCGCGCCTGCATGTATCTCTTGCGCCATGGATGACACCCACCCCTCCGACCGCGCCCTGGTCGACGCCGTGCTGGCCCATCGGCCGGGCGCGTTCGAACGTCTCGTGCGCGAGCACCAGGGGCTGTGCTGGCACATCATCCAGCGCATGGTGCGCAACCCGGAGGACACGCGCGAGTTGTGCCAGGACACCTTCCTGCGCGTGCACCAGTGCCTGCACCAGTACCGCGGCGAGAGCGCGCTGAAATCCTGGATCGGCCGCGTGGCGTACACCATCGCGCTGCGCCACCTGCAGCACAAGCGCATCCCGCTGGCCGAAGCGCACGACGACGACGGCGCGCCGCTGGTCGAAACCGTGGCCGACGACTTCGACCTGGAAGCCGCCTGGGCCGATGCGGAAACCGCGCAGCAGCTGCACCGCGCGATCGAGGCGCTGCCGCCGCTGCAGCGCACCGTGCTGACCCTGTACTACCTCGAGGAAAACACCATTCCCGAGATCGCCCACATCACCGGGCTGGCCAGCGGTACCATCAAGAGCCACTTGTTCCGGTCGCGCCTGCGCCTGCGCGAGGCGCTGGAAACCCGGACGGGAGTTGCCGCATGAACCACGATCTTCCTCCTTTCGACGATCCCGCCCGCGAGCGCGAATGGCTGGCGCAGGAACGTGCGCTCGACGCCGAGCGCCGCGGCCTGGCTCCGGCCGGCGACAACGCCCGCGTGCGCCGCTACCGCCTGCTGGCACGCGCGCTGCGCGAACCCATGCCCGTGGCGCTGCCTGCGGATTTCGCGCGGCGGATGGCTGCGCAAGCCGCCGCCGCGCCGTCCCGGCGGGAGGTCGCCGGCACACGCTTCGAATCCACGCTGGCGAGCACGCTCGTCGTCATGCTGCTGGTCGCCGGCGGCGTGGTGCTCGCGTACTACGGCAGCGCCTGGCTGCCCGCCTTCCGCGGCCTGCTGCCCTCCTCCGGTACGCCCGCCACGGGCTGGCTGCTGGCGTTGGGCGGTTGCCTAGTCGCGTCCTGGCTGCTCGGGCTATGGCAGCGGCAAATGCACGGCCCGACCGCCTGAGCCTCCGAACCGGCCGGCACCCGGCGCCAACCGGAACCGTACGATCCGCTACGCTTCGCCGCTTTCCCGCCTGCGTCGGAGACCCCATGCACATCGAACCGCCGAACACCCGGCTGGCGTCCCTTCGGGATTTCGCCAAGCACTACCTGATGATCGTGCTCAGCATCCTCACCGCGCTGGGGCTGGAGGCCTGGATCGAGCATGCGCACCATGCCCATGCGGCCGAGGCGGCCAGCCTGCACATCCGCACGGAACTGCAGGCGAACCTGGCCGACGTGCGTACCTCGATCAAGACCAACCAGGGCCTGGTCGCCCCTTTGCGGCAGCTCGACGACGCCGTCGCCAAGGACATTCGTGACGGCGTGCCCGCCGCGACGATCAACCAGTACATCCAGGCGCACAAGGAAGACTTCCGGCTCAGCATCAACTGGCCGACGTTCGCCTCGCAATCGTGGGACGTCGCCGTGGCCAACCAGTCGGCCAGCTGGATGGATGACGCCGTGTTGCGCCGCTATTCCGTGGCCTACGCCGACCTGCGCGAAACCTCGGACTGGATCAGCCACGACGGCACCTTGCTGATCGACGCGCCGGCCGTGGAGCGTCTGCGCACGCGCATCGCCCTCGGCGCCACCGTCGACCCGCTCGACTTCGTCAATGCCGCGCGGCAGATGATCAACACCTCCGCGGAAACCCAGTCCCACCTGCAGCAATTGGAAAACCACCTTGTCACCGCGCTCGGCAAGGACGCGGAAAGCGGGGTGCACGGCTGAGGGTGCCGCAAGCAGCTCCCTAGAGCTCCAGCACCGCGTCCAGCCCGCGGTGCAGGCCGGTCAGCGTGGACACCTTGCGGATCGCCAGCAGCGCGCCGTCCACGTAGGGCTTGGCGCTGCCGCCGGCGTTGTGGCGGATGCCGAGGGTCTGGTCCGGCAAGCCGAAGATCGTCTCCGCGCCGAGCACGAAACCCGGCAGTCGCACCGCGTGCACCTGACTTCCGGCCAGCGTGCCGCCGCGCGTCTCGCGCAGGCCCTTGGTCTGCTCCAGCGGCACTTCCAGCCGTGGCTGGCGCACCTTGCCCATGCGCATCGCCAGTTCGCGCACCGTGCCGCTGGGCGCGTCCGGCTTGCCGGCGTAGGCGTAGTCGATGATCTCCCACTGCGGCAGGATCTTCGCCGCCATCTCGGAGAATTTGATCAGCAGCACCGCGGTGAGCGCGAAGTTGCCGCAGGCGAGCACGCCGCGACCGCGCTCGCGCGCCACCACGTCGATCCGCGCATAGTCCTCGTCGGTGAGACCCGAGGTGCCCACCACCACGTGGGCGCCGTGTTCCAGCGCGGCGAGGATGTTCGCGCGCGCGGTGTCGGGATGGGTGTACTCGACGAACACATCGCAGCGCGCGGCCAGCGCCTCGGCGGCACTGGCGAACACCGGCGTGGTGATCGCAGCGTCACCCAGCGCCGTGCCCAGCGGCTGGCCGGCATGGCGGCGCGACACCGCGGCCACCAGTTCGAGATCGCTGTTCGCGGCGATGCCGCGCGCCAACTCGGAGCCGGCCCAGCCGGTGGCACCGGCAAGACATACCTTCAGCGACATGGTCACCTCGCAGATTCGTGTGTTGCGCCGGAATGCGGCGTTCGTCGCATGCTTCATCAATAGGCTGCGGCTTGCGATGGTATCCGTGCCGGCATGGCACGTCATGTCCGAAGCCGCGTGCCGGGCGATCCGCTACGCTCTGCAGCTGGCCCGCCACTGTCGGAGTCCTTCGTGCACATCGAACCGCCGAACACCAAGCTGGAGTCCTTCAAGGATTTCGCCAAGCACTACCTGATGATCGTACTCAGCATCCTCACCGCGCTGGGGTTGGAGGCGTGGATCGAGCACACCCACCACGTCCACGCGGCGGCCACGGCCAGCGCGCAGATCGAGGCGGAGATCCGCCAGAACCTCATGACCGCCGAACACGACAGGACGTACGACCTCGAACGGATGCACGCGCTGGAAAAGCTGCGCGACGAACTGCAAAGCGACATCCAGGCAAAGCTGCCGGATGCGACCATCCTGCAGCGTGTGCGAACAGAACTCGGTCCGCGCGGACTCTATCTCGACGTGCGCACCCCTGCCCTGCGCCACGAAGCCTGGGATGTCGCCGTGGCCAACCAGTCGGCGGGCTGGATCGACAACGCGTCGCTGCATCGCTTTTCGGCCATTTATGCGGCCCAGGCCTGGTGCACCCGCACCATCACCGAGGACACCCGGATCGTCCTGGACGGCCCGCGCATGTTCGACGCGATGATGAAGCTGCGCACGGGCGACATCCAGCCCGACCAGCTTGTGCTGGTCGTCAACCAGATGTATGCCACGACCGAAGAGACGAGCGCGATCCTCAGGAACCTGATCGGCACGATCAGGGAAACCATGCCCACGCTTGGTGTTGCTCCAACCCAGCCAGTTGCGGCGCATTGAACTGTGCATGCAAGAACGCCCTGCGAGGCAGGGCGTTCTTGCATGAGCCGCAGCTGCCGTCCAGCTACTTCCGTTTCGGGATGTATAGATCGGTGATCGTGCCTTCGTAAACCTCGGCCGCCATGCCCACTGATTCACCCAGCGTGGGATGCGGATGCACGGTGAGCGCGATGTCGGCCGCCTCGGCGCCCATCTCCACCGCCAGCGCCAGCTCGGAAATCAGGTCGCCCGCGTTCACGCCGACCACGGCGCCGCCCACGATGCGATGCGTCGCCTCGTCGAAGATCAGCTTGGTGAAGCCCTCGGTGCGCGCGATGCCGATGGCGCGGCCGGAGGCTGCCCACGGGAACTTGCCCACGCCCACCTTGAGGCCCTTCTCCTTCGCCTCGCGCTCGGTGACACCGACCCAAGCCACTTCGGGGTTGGTGAAGGCCACCGACGGGATCACCCGCGCGTCGAAGTGCGCCTTGTGGCCCGCCGCGACTTCCGCCGCCACGTGCGCCTCGTGCACCGCCTTGTGCGCCAGCATCGGCTGGCCGACGAGGTCGCCGATGGCGAAGATGTGCGGCACGTTGGTGCGCAGCTGGGTGTCGACGTTGATGAAGCCGCGCTCGGTCACTGCCACGCCGGCCTTGTCGGCGCCGATCTTGCCGCCGTTCGGCGAACGGCCCACCGCCACCAGCACGCGGTCGAACACGGTGGTCTCGGGGATGCTCTCGCCCTCGTAGCCCACCTCGATGCCCTTCTTCGTGGCCTTGGCGGCGACCACCTTGGTCTTCAGGTGGATGCCCTTGAGCTTGCCGCCCAGGCGCTTGGCCAGCGGCTTGACCAGGTCGGCGTCGGCGCCGGGGATGATCTGGTCCATGAACTCGACCACGGTCACCTCGCTGCCCAGCGCGGCATACACGGTGGCCATCTCCAGGCCGATGATGCCTCCGCCCACGACCAGCAGCTTGCCCGGCACGTCCTGCATTTCCAGCGCGCCGGTGGAATCCATCACGCGCTCGTCGTCCCACGGGAACATCGGCAGGCGCACCGCCTGCGAACCCGCGGCGATGATCGCCTTCTCGAAGCGGATCAGCTTGGTGCCTTCGGCCGTCTGGACTTCCATTTCATGCGGCGACACGAACGCGCCAGTGCCCTGCACCGTGCGCACCTTGCGCTGCTTGGCCATGCCCGCGAGGCCGCCGGTCAACTGGCCCACCACCTTGGTCTTGAAGCCGCGCAACTGGTCGAGGTCCAGCTTGGGCTTGCCGAAACTGACGCCGTGCGCGGCCATCGCCTCGGCCTCGTCGATCACCGCGGCGGCGTGCAGCAGCGCCTTGGAGGGGATGCAGCCCACGTTGAGGCACACGCCGCCCAGCGTGTCGTAGCGCTCCACCAGCACGGTGTCGAGGCCGAGGTCGGCGGCGCGGAACGCGGCGGAGTAGCCGCCGGGGCCGGAGCCTAGGACGACAAGCTGGCAGGAGATGTCCGGGGTTTTGCCGGAAGCCGCAGCGGCTTGCGGCGCCTTCCCCTCTCCCACCGGGAGAGGGTGCCCCGCAGGGGCGGGTGAGGGTGCGACCGGAGCGGCAGGCCTGGCTTCGCCCGAACCCTCTCCCCCGACCCCTCTCCCGGAGGGAGAGGGGAGCGGAGCGGGAGCGGGAGCTGCGGCGGCATCGGTTTCGAGCAGCAGGATCACCGCGCCCTCGGACACCTCGTCGCCCACCTTCATCTTGAGTTCCTTCACCGTGCCGGCAGCACTCGACGGCACTTCCATCGTCGCCTTGTCCGACTCCAGCGTGATCAGGCTCTGTTCCTTCGTCACCGTGTCGCCGGCCTTCACCAGCACCTCGATCACCGGCACGTTGTCGTGGCCGCCGATATCGGGGACTTTCACTTCGATCGTGTTCGCCATGGGGAATCCTTGAATTGCTATGCGCTGCGCGTGTGGGCTCGTCGCGAGCCTGCCCTCTCCCCGGCCCTCTCCCGCAAGCGGGAGAGGGGGACAACCGTCAGAGCAGCAGGCGGCGGATGTCGCCGAGCTGCTTCGCGACGAACACGGCGAAGCGGGCGGCGAGCGCGCCGTCGATCACGCGGTGGTCGTAGCTGAGCGACAGCGGCAGCATCAGGCGCGGCGCGAATTCCTTGCCGTTCCACACCGGCTTCATCGACGCCTTGGAGACGCCGAGGATGGCCACTTCCGGCGCGTTGACGATGGGCGTGAACGCGGTGCCGCCGATGCCGCCCAACGAGCTGATCGAGAAGCAGCCGCCGGACATGTCGGCCGGACCCAGTTTCTTGTCGCGCGCCTTCTTCGAGATCTCGCCCAGCTCGCGGGCCAGGTCGAACAGGCCCTTCTTGTCCACGTCGCGGATCACCGGCACCACCAGGCCGTCGGGCGTGTCCACCGCAATGCCGACGTGGAAGTACTTCTTGAGGATCAGCTTCTCGCCGGTTTCGTCCAGTGAGGCGTTGAACTGCGGGTATTCCTTCAGCGCCGCCACCACCGCCTTCATCTGGAACACCAGCGGGGTGATCTTGAGGTCCCCTTCCTTGGACGACTTGACCTCCTCGCCGAGCTTCTTGCGGAAGGCCTCCAGCTCGGTGATGTCGGCGTCCTCGTGCTGGGTGACGTGCGGGATCATCGCCCAGTTGCGCGCGAGGTTGGCGCCGGAGATCTTCTGGATGCGCGAGAGCGGCTTCTCTTCCACCGGGCCGAACTTCGCGAAGTCCACCTTCGGCCACGGCAGCAGGTTGAGCCCGCCGCCGGCCGCGACGGCGCCGCCGCTCACCGGCCGCGCGCCCGAGGCCAGCGCGTGCTTGACGTAGGCGCTGATGTCCTCGCGCACGATGCGGCCGCCGCGCGCGCTGCCCTTCACCTGGTGGATGTCCACGCCCAACTCGCGCGCGAACGCGCGTACCGCGGGGCTGGCGTAGGGCGCATCGCCCGGCATCACGATGTTCGCGTCGAACGGCGGGCGCGCCTGCGGCGGCACGTCGCCCTCCGGCGCATGGCCCGGCTCGGCGCGGCGGCTCGGTGCAGGCGCTTGCGCCGCCATCGGGGCCTCCGCCCTGGCCGGCGCTGGTGCCGCGGGGGCCGGCGCGGCGGCGCCGCCGTCCGCACCTTCGATCAGCGCGATCAGCGCGCCCTCGGAGACCTCGTCGCCCACCTTCAGCTTCACTTCCTTCACCGTGCCGGCGAACGGCGCGGGCACTTCCATCGTGGCCTTGTCCGATTCCAGCGTGACCAGGCCCTGGTCCTTCGTCACGGTGTCGCCGGCCTTCACCAGCACCTCGATCACCGGCACGCCCTCGTGGCCGCCGATGTCGGGCACGCGGGCCTCGCGCACGCCGCCGGCCGTGGACTTCGGCGCCTCGCTGCGCGCGGGTTCCGCAGCCTTCGTGGGGGCGGGAGCCGCCTGCTTCGGTGCCTCCGCCGGCGCAGACGCGGGCGCAGACGCGGGCGCGGCAGCCGGCTTACCGGCGGCGCCGTCGGCCTCGATCAGCGCGATCACCGCGCCCTCGGACACCTCGTCGCCCACCTTCAGTTTCACTTCCTTCACCGTGCCGGCGAACGGCGCGGGCACTTCCATGGTGGCCTTGTCCGACTCCAGCGTGATCAGGCTCTGTTCCTTCTCCACCCGGTCGCCGGGTTTGATCATCACCTCGATCACCGGCACGTTGTCGTGGCCGCCGATGTCGGGTACGCGGGCTTCTTGGATGTCGGCCATGGTGTCTCCTGCGAATGGCGAGGGCAGACCGCGCGGGGGACAGAGGGGCGGCCGCAAGGCTTCCATCATAGCGAACGGGGGGCCGTCGCGGCAGCTTTCAAAGCCATCCGGTACGCATGCGCATACGTATGCATGCGTATGCGCCACGTGACGAAAGTCCCGTGACGTGAGGCCCATGCGGCCCACGGATCGGCTCGTCCACACTGTGCCTGCCTGCCATCGCCGCCACGGCACAAGGAACCCATGCTCCGCATCCGCCAGCTGTCCAAGACCTACGCCAACGGCGTGCGCGCACTGCGCGACATCTCGCTGGACATCCCGAACGGCATGTTCGGCCTGCTCGGCCCGAACGGCGCGGGCAAGTCCACGCTGATGCGCACGATCGCCACGCTGCAGGATCCGGACGAGGGCAGCATCCACCTGGACGACATGGACCTGCTGGCCGACAAGCAGGCCATTCGCCACCTGCTGGGCTACCTGCCGCAGGAATTCGGCGTGTATCCGAAGGTGTCGGCCGAGGCGATGCTGGACCACTTCGCGGTGCTGAAGGGCGTCACCGCGAAGGGCGAGCGGCGCGAGCTGGTGGAGGCGCTGCTGCGCCAGGTGAACCTGTGGGACGTGCGCAAGCGCAAGCTGGGCAGCTACTCCGGCGGCATGCGCCAGCGCTTCGGCATCGCCCAGGCGCTGATCGGCGACCCGCGCCTGGTGATCGTGGACGAACCCACCGCGGGCCTCGACCCCGAGGAGCGCAACCGCTTCCTCAACCTGCTCGCGGAGATCGGCGAGCGCGTGGTGGTGATCCTCTCCACCCACATCGTGGAAGACGTCACCGACCTCTGTCAGCGCATGGCGATCATCGGCCAGGGCCAGCTGCTGCTGGCCGGCGAGCCGCGCGAGGCGATCCGCGTGCTGGAAGGCCGGGTCTGGCGACGCACGATCGACAAGGGCGAACTGGACGGCTACCGCGCCCGCATGAACATCCTCTCCACCCGCCTCGCCGGCGGCCGCACCCTGCTGCACGTGCTGGCCGACAGCCTGCCCGAGACAGGCTTCGAGCCGGTCGCCCCCGACCTGGAAGACGTGTACTTCGGCCGCCTGCGCGCGCAGGCCACCACGCGCGCCGCCTGACACCGCCTTCCGGGAATGCAGCCCATGTTCTTCGAGATCCTCCACTTCGAGCTGCGCCAGCAACTGAGGGCCCCGCTGTTCTGGATCATCGCCTTCGTGTTCGCGGCGCTGGCCTTCCTGTTCGCCAGCACCGACGCGGTGGTGGTCGGCGGCGCCAGCGGCAACGTGCTGCGCAATGCACCGCTGGTGATCGTGCGGCTGCTCGACAACCTCGCGCCGCTGTGCCTGCTGCTGGCGGCCGCGTTCGTGGCAGGTGCGGCGCTGCGCGACTTCGACCACGGCACCGCCGAGCTGGTGTTCGCCACGCCGCTGCGCAAGCGCGCCTACCTGGGCGGGCGCTTTGCGGCGGGCTACCTGGTGATGGTGGCGATCATGTTGCTGTGCGCGCTGGGGCTGGCTGTGGGCGGAAGCATGCCCTGGGTCGATGCGGCGCGGCTGGGTCCGCCGAACTGGCACGGCTACGCTTGGGCGTTCGGCGTGATGGTGCTGCCGAACCTGCTGTTCATCGCCGCCGTGCTGTTCCTGCTCGCCACCGCCACGCGCTCGCTGCTGGCCACGCTGATCGGCGTGATTGCCTTCATCGTGCTGCTCTCGATCGCCAAGCTGCTGACCCAGGACGTGAACAACCACGCGTTGGCGGCGATCCTCGACCCGTTCGGCGGCCGCACGCTGCAGATCGTCACGCGCTACTGGGCGCCGGAACAGATCAATCGCCAGCTGCCGCCGCTGGCCGGCCTGCTGCTGTTCAACCGGCTGCTGTGGAGCGGCGTCGCGGTGCTGCTGGCCGGCACCGCGTTCGCGCTGTTCCGCGCCGACCGCGAAGGCCTCAGGCTGCGCCGGCGCGTGCAGCGCGCCGAACCGCCGCTGCTGCGGCCGGCCGCCACCGCCACCGAGCTGACCCTGCCCGCGGTTCGACTTTCCGCCGACTGGCGCGCACGCCTGGTGCAGCTGTGGCGGCTGCTGGCGTTCGACACCGCCAGCGTGCTGCGCGGCGTGCCGTTCCTGGTGATGCTGGTGTTCGGCCTGGTCAACCTGGCGTTCTCGTTGGCGCTGTCCGGGCGCATCTACGGCACCGCCACGTATCCGGTGACGCACAGCGTGCTGGAGCTGATCGCCGGCAGCTCGCAATGGCTGCTGTACATCATCGTGATGTTCTACGCCGGCGAACTGGTGTGGCGCGAGCGCGCACAGCGCAGCGCCGAGGTCAGCGACGCGTTTCCGCTGCCGGACTGGATCGCGCTGGCCGCCAAGCTCGGCGCGCTGCTGGCGGTGATCGTGACGTACCTGCTCGCCGGCGCCGTGTTCGGCATCGCCTGGCAGCTGGCCCACGGCTACAGCCACATCGAGCCGGGGCTGTACCTGGGCACGCTGGCGCTGCAGGCGATCCCGTTCGCGCTGCTGGCGGTGCTGGCGCTGTTCCTGCAGGTGGCCACCGACAACCGCTATCTCGGCTACCTGCTGGTGATCCTGTGGTTCGTCTGCCAGCTTGCCTTCCCCTGGCTGCACTGGGACCACAACCTCTACAACTACGCCGCCGCGCCCGACGTGCCGTATTCGGACCTGAACGGGTTCGGCCACTTCCTGGTCGGCGCGCTGTGGTTCGACGCGTACTGGGCCTGCCTCGCGCTGGCGCTGCTGATGCTGGCCGCGCTGCTGTGGGTACGCGGTACCGGCCAGGGTTGGCGCGAACGCCTGCGCGAGGCGCGCGCACGGCTGCGTCCCGCGCTCACGGCGGTGCTGGCCGCCGCGCTGCTCGGCTTCGCGGGCCTGGGCGGCTGGATCTACTACAACACCAACGTGCTCAACCATTACGCGAACGGCACGACGCAGAAGCGCGAACGCGCCGACTACGAGAAGCAGTACGCGCAATACGCCGGGCTGCCGCAGCCGCGCATCACCGCGGTACAGGCCGACGTGGACATTTACCCGTACCAGCGCGAGCTGCACATCCGTGCGCACTACACCTTGGTCAACCGGCACGACGTGCCGGTGACCGAACTGCTGGTGAACTACGCCGACGGCTTCGCGCCGAAGACGCTGGCGTTCGCGCCGCACGACACCGTGAGCTTCGACCGGCGCCTCGGCGTGGTGATCTACAAGCTGAAGACGCCGCTGGCCCCCGGCGCCTCGATGCCGTTCGACTTCGACATCGACTACGCGCCCAAGGGCTTCACCAACGACAGCGGCGAAACCTTCCTGGTGCACAACGGCACGTTCTTCAACAGCGGCAAGCTGCCGCAATTCGGCTACCAGCCCGGCAACCAGCTCACCGACCGCAACGACCGCCGCAAGTACGGACTGAAGCTGGACGTACCGCGCATGCCGCCGCTGGGCGACGAGGCCGCACGCGCCAACACCTACATCTCGAACGACGCGGACTGGATCAGCTTCGACACCACCGTTTCCACCGCCGCTGACCAGATCGCGCTGGCGCCCGGCACGCTGCAGAAGGAATGGACGGAGGGCAATCGCCGCTACTTCCACTACGCCACGCTCGATGATGGCAGGCAGCAGCCGATGCTGAACTTCTACTCCTGGCTGTCCGCGCGCTACGCGGTGAAAAGCGAAGACGCGGCCGGCGTGAAGGTGTCGGTGTACTACAACCCGGCGCATGCCTGGAACGTGGGTCGCATGCTGGAGGCCGCGAAGGATTCACTGGCGTACTACGACGCCCACTACACGCCCTACCAGTTCAAGCAGCTGCGCATCCTGGAGTTCCCCGGCTACATGTCCTTGGCGCAGAGCTTCGCCAACACCATTCCGTTCTCCGAGAGCATCGGTTTCATCGCCGACCTGCGCGACCCGAGCAAGGTCGACTACGTGTACTACGTCACCGCCCACGAAGTGGCGCACCAGTGGTGGGCGCACCGGGTGATCGGCGCGGACATGCAGGGCTCGACCATGCTCAGCGAATCGCTGGCGCAGTACAGCGCGCTGATGGTGATGAAGCACAAGTACGGCGCCGACCAGATGCGCAAGTTCCTGAAGTACGAGCTGGACAGGTACCTGATGGGCCGCGCCACCGACAAGGTGGCCGAGGAGCCGCTGGCGAAGGTGGAGAACGAGCAATACATCCACTACAACAAGGGCTCGCTGATCTTCTACGCGCTGCAGGATTACGTGGGCGAGGACAAGCTCGACGCGATCCTCAAGCAGTACCTGCTCGACAAGGGTTTCCAGCAACCGCCCTACACCACCTCGAAGGAATTCGTGGCCGCGCTGTCCGCCGCACTGGGGCCCAAGTGGCAGCCGCTGCTCGACGACTTCTTCTGGAAGATCACCTTGTTCGACAACCGCATGCTGGATGCCACCGCGAAGCAGCTGCCCGAAGGCAGGTACGAGGTGACGATGAAGGTGCACGCCGGCATGGCGTACGCCGACGGCAAGGGCAAGGAGACCAAGGCCGCCCCGAACATCCCGATCGCCATCGGCGTGTTCGCCGCCTCGCCCGGCGGCGGCAGGGACGGCAAGCCGCTGTACCTCGAAAAGCGCATGCTGCCCGACGGCGACAGCACGATCACCGTCACCGTGGACGGCAAGCCCGCGATCACCGGCATTGACCCGTACAACGAGTTGATCGACCGGGTGCCCGACGACAACCGCAAGACGGTGACAGTCCAGTAGCCGTTTTCCCTGCTCCCGCTTGCGGGAGCAGGAAAGGTGCGACATCAGCCATCCTTCGATGGCGCCTGCACCACACTCACCTCGTGCGCCGTCGCCGGCAAACTCAACTCGCCGGCGTCGATGCGCTGTTTCACCGCGCGCAGCAGCGCGGTCTGCGTGGCCCACACGTCGGGACTTTTCACCCAGCCGCGCAGCACCAGGGTCACGGTCTGCCCGGCGATACCGTCCACCCACACGCCGGGCGCGGGCTCGGTCAGCACCAGCGGCTCGTCCGCCAGCACCTGCTGCAGCGTGGCCATCGCCTGCGTGAGGTCGTCGCGCCAGCCGATGCCGATCTTCAGGTCGACCCGGCGCGTGCCGCGGCGGTTGAAGTTGAGGATGGCGTCGCTGCCCACCTTGGCGTTGGGCACCGCCGCCTCGCGGCCGTCGGGCAGCAGCACCTGGGTGTACATCAGGTCGATGCTCTGCACGGTGCCGTCGATGCCGCCGGCGGTGACGTAGTCGCCCACCCGGAACGGCCGGAACATGATCAGCAGCACGCCCCAGGCGAGGTTGGACAGCGAGCCCTGCAGCGCCAGGCCGATCGCCAAGCCCGCCGTGCCCAGCGCGGCCACCATCGGCGCCGGCGACACGCCCAGCGCAGCGAGCGCCATCGCCACCAGCACTGCGATCAGCACGCCGTAGATCAGGTTGCGCAGGAAGCCGCCCAGGGTGTCGTCCACCTTCGCCCGACGCAGCGCGCGTTGGCTGAAATTCGCCAACCGCGCGGCCAGCCACGCGCCGATCAGCAGGATCAGCAGCGCGCCAAACAGGCGTGGACCGATGCTGGCCACGATGGCGGAGAAATCCACGGAGGCAAGGCGGGTCGACAATTCGTGCATGGCGTTCACGGATGTGGCGGAAGCGAAACGAGCCTAGCAGCATCGACCTCGCCGGTTCATATGTGCCGCGCGTGGAAAACGCGTGCAAAAAAATGCCGCGGGCGGCATCACGCCGGGCGCGGCATGTCACCGTGCGGGGAGCGCACGGATCCTGGGGGTATCAGCGCGTGGCGACTGCGTCGTCGTCCGCGCCGCTCTGGCTGTCCCTGCCCTTGCGATCCCGGTTGTCCGTCAGCAGTTGCAGCGGCTGGCCATCGGCGAGCCGGAAACGGAACTGCTGCTGCAGTTCGTCCAGCTCCGCCAGGCGCGGGCAGATCGCCTTGGCGCGCGCCTCCAGCTGGCCCGAGCGCGCCTGCATCTCCTTTTCCATCGATGCGTCGATCGAATCGGCGCGGGCCTCGAGTTCGTCGGCGCGGCCGGTGAACAGCGACCACATCACGCTGCGCGTGAGCGCGCTGGCCAACTGGTTGCTGGCCTTGTCGACCGGCTGCTCGATCGCGTCGGCGAAGTCCTGCTGGCTCCAGTGCTCGGCATCGATGCTGGCGTCCATGCCGCGCAGTGCCTGCACCCGCGACTGGTTGAGCTCGCGCACCAGCGCATCGCGGTGATGCTGGCTGCCGCCCAGCGTGGCGGCCACCGTGGTCAGCGCATCGAACGCGATGCCCACGGCCTCGTGCGCGATGCCCGCCATCTCGGGCAGCAGGTTGCGCATGCCCGCTTCGTAGCGGCGCAGCCGCGCCGCATCCTCCGCCGACACCGTGACCGGCCGGCCGTCGATGCGCAGCGTGCCGTCGTGCATGAAGACCTTGCCCGGCGGCGTGCCACTGCGGCTGAAGTCGATGCCGGCCGGCGTCACCCGCACGTCGTAGTTGCTGTTGTAGCCGCACTGGTTGCCGCGCACGTGGACCCCGTCCGCCTGCACTGGCAGGCCGAGGGCAAGGCTGAGCGCGAGGACAAGCGTGGCGACTGTGCGATGTCCGGACATGCAAACCTCCCGTGGTCTGATGCCGGCTGCGAGCACCGGCATGCCCGGAAGCTTCAGTTACGCAGTCCCCAGCGGCATGCGCCATGCGTCATGCCCTGCCATCAGTCACGGTTTGCGTGGCGCGAAACCGTCAGTAGCTGCGCTCGTCGATGTCGCTGACGCGACCGTCGACCAGGGTGACCACGATCACCTTGCCGTTGCGCCGGTATTGCCACTGCTCGCCGCGCGTCGCGCTGGCGGAGACACTGCGCACGCGCTTGCCGTGGCGGCCGCCGCTGCGGGAGGTGCCTTGGTGCGACTTGTGTGTGGGCTTGCCGAGCAGCGCGCTCACCGTGGCCGCACTGTCGCCCACCACCAGCACGCGGTTGCCCACGCGCAGGCTGTCGGAGGCGGCGGCACCGGTAGCGCAGGTGAACAGGATGCAGGCCAGCAGGCCGGCCAGTCGGTGACGATGCATGGTGCGCTCCCCGTGCGACGGACAAGAGCATGCAAGCTAATGCGGACGCCGCGACGACGGCGACGGCAGGATGCCGGGGATCGGGTGGGCGTGCCGCCCGCGTGCGTGTCGGCGCGTGCTGTCAGGTGCGTGCCGTCAGGAATGGGCGGGGCCGGCCAGGCTGTGCATGTCCAGATGGATGCCGCGCAGGCGCGGCAGCTGCCGGCGCAGCACCTTGGCCGAGTCCTCGGGCAGGCCGGCAATCGCCCGTTCGAAGGCCCGCAGCAGGCCCGACTCGTCCTGTGCCAGGGCGTGGATCCAGGCGCTGTCGCGCCGCGCGGCGGTGCGCGCCATGCCGTCCACCAGTCGGCAACGCAGCGCGGCGCGCCAGCTGCCGTGCATGCGCGGCACGCCGCCGGCCAGCGCCACCTCGTGCTGCAACTCGACGACCATGGCGGCGAGCGCCTGGGCATCCTCGTCCAGCACCGCGCGCAGACCCGGTTCGCTCACCGCGAGGGCGGCATGACGATACAGGCGGCACAGGTCGATGCCACGGCGGATCAGCTGGTTGCAGGTGGTGCAGATGACGCTCGAGGCCACGGTCGCCCCCGATCGGGCGGTGAGGTTGATGGCGTCATCCTCGCCCACGGCTACTTAGCCGGAGATTAATCCGCGTCAGGGAGATATCACGCTCACTGGCCGATCTGCAGCAAGTCCAATGGCCGGCCCTTGCTGTCGCGCACACCTTGCTGCAGCGTGGCCAGCTGGCGGATCGCCGGACACAGCGCCTCGATCTGCGGCCGCAGCGCCTGCATCCGCTGGCGCATGCGCGGCTCCAGTTGCGTGGCAAGGTTCGTGGCGCGGTCGCGCAGGCTGGCCGCGGTTTGCAGGTCGCCGCTCATGGCGGCGGTGAGCGCCTGCTGGCCGAGGTCGGCGGTGATCAACGGCAGCAGGTCGCTCTCGATCTGATTGACGTATTGATCCATCGCGCCGCCCTGCCAGTCGTGCGTGCTGTTGCTGGCCGCGATGCGCTGCTTGAGGCTGGCCGCGTCGGCCGCCAGCCGCTGGTCGAGTTGCGCCCGCGTATCGGCGCCGAGGCCCATGCCCGCCGCCTCCTCGCGCAGGCCCTGCACCGCAATGTCCACGCCGTGCTGCGCCACCGTGTGCACGCGCGGCGCCAGTGCGCGCAGGTCGCGCTCGAACAGGCTCAGGCGGTCCTGCTCCTCGGCATTCAGCGGCACCGCCACGCCATCGGTGCGCAAAGCGCCCTGGCCCAGTTCCACTCGCGTGGGTGCGGGCGAAGGACGGTCGAACAGCACGCTGCCCGGCCGCAGCGTCACGTCGTAGCTGCTGGTGGCGTGGCAGGTGGTGGCGAGGTCCTGCGCCTGCAATGGCAACGCGGCGAACAGCAGCAGGAACAGCGGCAGACGACAGAGGCGCATCGGGAGGATTCCGGGAATGGGATAGCGCAGCGATACCCGCGACCGGGGCAACCCATGCTGAACATGTGGCGCATCGGCACAAAGACGCCCTCGCGAACCGGAGCGCGTTCCGTCCGTCACCAGCTGGCTCAGGCGCCCTTGATGGGCGTCAGCAGGCGCAGATCGTGGCCAACCTGATCGATGTCGCCGTCCGGCAAGGCATCAGCCCCGCCTGACATCAGCTTGTTGTCCAGCCACGGGATCAGCTGCACCGGCCCGGGCACGTAGACATTCCACTGGCCATAACCGACGCGGGTGGAATAGCCGTTGATCCGGAGATTGAAGGTCACCGGTACCCGGACCACGCGATACGGCGACGCGGCGTCCGTCGCCGGGCTGAACGTCCAGCGACTGGCGGTGGCCACCGAGACCGATGCCAGCCGATCACGCCACTGCTTCATCTGGACCTCGCTGCCGATCTCGCCAAGGTTCACCTGCTCGGCGGCGGCATCGGCCACCTTGCCCGCGGCATCCACGCGCAGCGCCAGATACACCGTGCCGGTCACGTGCTCGCGTATGGCCTCGGGCGGATACACCGGCGGCCGCCGCTGCACGGACTTGATCGCGTGGTCGTCGTTCCGATCACCGAAGTGGGTGGCGGCAACGGTAATGCTGTAATTGCCGTCGTCCAACGGCTTGGCGACGATGCGCAGACTCATCGCCGCCTTGGCGATGGCCGGCTTGCCATCCACCACGATCGGCTCGAATTTCCAGATCGGGATGGCCTTGGCCAGCAGGCCCTTCACCGCAGACGGAAGTTCATTCGGATGGTCGAGCACGTACTGCGCCACGCTACCGTCCGGCGCCACCTCGATCGTGCCGGTAACCAGCATGCTCGCCTGCACCCGCTTGCTCGCCGCACCCGGCCCAGCAGCCAGCGCCGCACCCGACAGCACCATGCACAACAACCCCGGCAACCAGCGTTTCATCCCTGCCCCTCCCTGACTGCACGATGGACCGATTCGGAAACGTGTCCTGCGCTACCACCGCTCAGCGGCGATGGCGGAACTGCGAGCGCACCGCCGGCGTGCCCAGCTGCCAGGCCAGCCACAGCAGCACGGGGATCGCGATGGCCTTCAGCCCCAGCGTGATGCGGTAGACACGGCGGGCGTGCACTACGGCGTTGCGCAGAGTGGCGTCGTTGCCGAGCTGGGCCAGCGCGTCGGCGCTGGCACGATGGAACTGCGGCCATTGGGCCAGCATCATGCCGCCGCTGGCGAGCGCCCACAGCACCAGCACGCCGCAGGCCACGCGCAGCGGTGCGCGCGCCCAGGCCTGGCGCAGGATGCAGCCGGCGCACAGCACGATCAGCACGAACGCGGCCAGCAGGTAGCCGATGTCCCAGGCCAGCATGCGCTGCAGCGCAGCGCCGTCATCCGGCGACAGGCCGGCGCGATGCGCCCACAAGAGATCCGCATGACTGAGGTATTGCACGCTGCCGAACGCGGCCAGCAACAGCAACAACCAGACCAGCACGCGCCAGGCCGCGAAACCGCGCGCGGTGGAACCGGATTCGGCCCGGGACATCACCGCCATCAGGGCGCCGCCTTCTTCATGGCGGCGAGGTCGGTGAGCACCTGGCTGGAGTTCGCCTTGGGATCGACGTCGACATAGACCTTGGCGATCCCGCCCGCGGGGTCGATCAGGAAGGTGGTGCGCTTGGCGTAGTGCATGCCCACCATCGAGGACAACACGCCGTATGCGGTGGCTGCCTGATGCGCAGTGTCGGCGAGCAGCGGGAACGGCACGTGGTACTTGGCGGCGAAGTCGGCATGCGACTTCACGTCGTCCAGGCTCACGCCGACCACCGAGGCGCCGGCCTGGCGCAACTTGGCGACGTCATCGCGAAAGGTGCACACCTCGGTGGTGCAGCCGGGGGTGAAGTCCTTGGGATAGAAGTACAGCACCAGCCAATGGCCGTGATAGTCGGCGGGGCTGCGCCAGTGGCCGTTCTGATCCTGCAGCCGGAAACCGGGCGCGGCGGCGCCGACCTGGGGCAACGCATCGGCGGCAACGACGGGAGCGGCCAGCAGGCCGCACAGCAGGGTCAGCACGAACAGCAGCGGCAGGCGACGCATCGCGGTTCTCCGGGAGGGGGCAGCGCCGCCCAGTGTACGCTGCCGCGCAAACGAAGGGCGCCGCGCGGCGCCCTTCGAACCCTCCTGCCGCGCCGCTTCAGCGACGGCTGATGGTGAACTTGCCCACCGACACGCCGAGGTTGATGCCCTCGCCGTGGCCGGCCAGCGCCAGCGAGGTGGTGCCCTTGGTCAGCACCTGCGCGGTGCCGCTCTTCACCACGCCGGCTTCGGCGCCGGCCTGCGCATAGTCGCCGAACACGTCGTCGATGCCGCGCACATGGGTGATGTCGCCGGTGCCGTGGTCGATGCGGTACTTGCCGGCGGTGAGGCCGCCGCCGATCATCACGATCTTCACTTCGGCCTGCTGGCCGTTCTCGCAGCGCACGGTGCCGCTGCCTTCGGCGTGCTTGTAGAGGATAGACCAGCCCGAGAGGCTGAACGTGAGGTGGCACTTCACGTTCGCCTCGGCGGCGTGGACGGGGGCGGCCGGCACGGCTGCCAAGGCACCCGCACCGAGCAGCAGGGCGGCGGTCAGGGCGAGAGTGTGCTTGCTCATCGGCTTCTCCTTCAGTGGCGCAATCTGGCGCGGGATCCGTTTCCATCCGGTTGCCCGGCGGAACGTGCGATCCAGCTTCGACAGCCCTCCGTGACGTGCACGTGAGCCGCGCGCGCGTCCGTTCATCTTGATGTTCCGCTAACGCGGTGCCGTTCAGACTCCTTCACCGAACGACGATGTTTCGCCGCGACAGGAGCCAGCATGCCCAAGTATTCACTGGTCGGTTACGACGGCTCGGACGCCGCGCGCCGCGCGTTCGCGTTCGCGATGGAACTGGCACGCGCCAGCGGTGGCCGGGTGCGCGTGGTGTCGGTGCTGCAGGTGGCTGAGGGCGGCGACACCTGCGCGCTGATGATGACCGACTCCGGCACCCAGCGCCTGCAGGAACTGAAGGACGAACTGGCCGCGATCGCGCCGGATGCCGCCAGCCTGGTCGATGTCGAATTGACCCACGGCAGCCCCGGCGACGTGCTGCTCAGCCAGGTCAGCCAGCACGGTATCGACCACATCGTGATCGGCCACACCGAGCGCGGCGCGCTGGCGCGCTGGCTGCTCGGCTCGGTCTCCACCAACGTGTTGGCGCGCGCCCACGTGCCGGTGACGGTGGTTCGCTAGAGGTCTACTTTTGCGCTGCGTCGGCGGCCGGCTGCCGCGGCTCGGATTCGATCTTGCGCTGCGCCTGCTGTTCCAGCTTCAGCTTCGCCACGTCGACCGGCCGGATCCTGGAGATGAAGCACGGCGGAAAGCCGCGACCGGTGAGCACCTTGTCGAAGTTCACCGACACCTCGCCGGTGAACGAGGTGAGTCCGATCGCATTGGCGAATCCCAGGTTCGGGCAACGCCCCACGTCCAGCAGCCAGGCGCGGTTCGGCTGGGCGTAGACGGCCAGCTGGCTGTCGCCCAGCGGCTCCCACGAGTACAGGTCGAAATAATGGAAACTGCGCACCGGCGCGCCGGCCGCCGCCGCGTAAGCGGCTTGGCGCTGGGCCATCCGCTGCGCATACGGCACGCTGGAACACGCGCCCAACGTCGCCGCCAGTGCAACGGCCATCCACGAAGCTTTGCGAGACATGGCTGCTTCCTCCATTCGTCGATAGGCACTGGAACGCGCGAACGGTCGGTGGGTGCACCAGAAAGCAGGAAGTGAGTGAAAAGGGGTGAGGAGTGAGAGAAAGCAGATCCGGCGGTGCGCCCCAGCCCTTCTCTCACTCCTCACTCCTCTCCACTCACTCCTCTCCCGCCTATTTCCTGCCCTTCTTCGGCAGCGGTTGCCACTGGTCGGGCACGAAGCCGCCCACTTCGTAGACCAGCTCCACCTTCTTCTCGCCGTCCTGCAGGGTGACCGGCAGGCTGATCTTCTTCGCCTTCTCCAGCGCCGCGATGAAGCCCTTGTCGTCGCGGATCATCAGCGCCGGTTCGCCGGTGGACGGCGCGTAGGCCTTGATCGCGCGTGTCTTGTCGTCGAACTTCGCCGCGATCGTGCACTCGCCCTTGCAGACGAAGCCGCCGCGGCCGTCGTTGAACAGGAACGCGCTCTGGCCCCAGCTGGTGTGCCGACGCAGCACCAGCCGCACGTGCACGCCGATCGGCCGGCTGTTGTAGGTCGCCGCGGTGGATTGGGTGCCGCCGGCCATCGGCGCCACCTGGTACTGCCACAGCGCGGCGAGGCGCGCCTTCTCGCTGTTCTCCTTCCAGCGCTGCTCGACCTCGGGCAGGGTCTGCTGCACCTCCTTCGCCGCGGCGCTGTCGGGGAAGCGCTGCACGATGTCCTGGCCCAGCGTCGCCGCCATCTGGTCGTTGTGGATGCGCAGCAGCTGGCGGTAGGTGTCGAGGTTGCGCGCCGCTTCGGCGGCCTTGGCCTGCGCCTGCTGCTGCGCGGCGTCCGGCGCGGGCGCGCCGCCCTGCGAGCAGCCGGCGAGGATCAGCGCGCCGGCAAGGGTGGCAAGAACGAGGTGGCGGGGCGACGGCACGAGCATCATCGGCAGAGCATCCGGAGCGGAACCAGGGAGCTAGCTTGGAACGAGCGCGCGCCGCGACGCAAGCGCGGCTTGGTTCACTCGGCCGCCGCCGGCTGGCCGTAGCGCTCGCGCAGCGTGGCGCGATAACGCCGGCTGCACGGGATGGTGGTGCCGTCGCGCAGGTGCAGGCGCGCGTCGCCAGTGTCCAGCGGCTCGATCTCGGCGAGGTAATCGAGGTTGACAAAGTAGCCGCGGTGCACGCGCAGGAAGCGCGCCGGGTCCAGCCGTACCTCGATCGCCGCCATCGTGCTGCGCAGCGGGTAGTCGCGCCCGCGCACGCGCAGGTTCACGTAGTTGCCCGCGGCCTGCAGCCACTCGATCTCGCGTGCGGCGAGCAGGAACTCCTTGCCCAGCTTGCGCACCAGGAAGCGCTCGGGCCGTTCCACCGGCTCCACCGGCGGGCCGTCGTCCGGCTCGGCCAGCAGCTTCGCCTCGCCCTGCCGGCGCAGCCGCCACAGGCGATAGAACGCCAGCATGGCCACGATCAGGAAGTAACTGCGCACGTCCTTGAGGTACTCGTAACCGAAATTGATCCACCACGCGCCGAAGTCGTAATGCCAGCCGCCTACGGCATAGGCCAGCTTGCGCAGGCCCACCATGCCGCCCACGTGGACCAGGCTGAACACCACGCTGGCCGCCAGGTGCAGCGGAACGCGGCGCTGCCAGTCGTCGAGGCGGATCGGCCAGCGCCGCTCGAAGGCGACCACCGCGGGCAGCAGCGCCAGGATCAGGAGCCCGCTGCTGCACTCCCACGACCATGGCATCCAGGCCGGCAGCTCCGGATGGCTGAGCTGCGCATCCACGCCGTTGAACACGGCATTCAGTGCAACGAACAGCAGCCAGAAACCGACCGTGACCGGCCTTGGCCAAGGCCGGAAAACCCCGTGTTCGACATCCGTCTGTCCGTTCATGCCGACGATTCTACGTGCATGCGGCGACAGCCCACGCGACCCGTCCCACGGCGGCGTCGGCTCGTCCCTGCCGCCCGCGATCCGTCACCCCGCACTGGGCGAGGCACGGACATGGGGTCATCCTGCCAGCGGATCGGACCCGACCCGGAGCGACACGATGAACAGACGCGACCTGTTGAAGGCAGTGGTTACCCTGCCCTTGCTGCCCCTGCTGATGCGCAGCGGCGGCGCCCTGGCGCACGGCGCCGGCAAGCTGGCGACGGCGCTGCGCTCGCGGGTGCGTCCGGGGCAGCCGGGCTGGCCCACGGCGGCGGAATGGGACCGACTGAAACAGGACGTCGGTGGCCGGCTGCAGAAGCTGGAGCCGCCGTTCGCGCAAGGCGCCGCATCGCCGGCGCTGAAGCAGTTGGACAACCCGTTCGCGGTAGGCGACAACCCCGCGCTGACCCAGACCAGCGGCTGGGCCGATGCCTGGGCTTCGCAACCCAGCGCCTGGGCGGTGGCGGCGGAAAACACCGCCGACGTGGTCGCCGCCGTCGATTTCGCGCGCAAGCACCACCTGCGCCTGGTGGTGAAGGGCGGCGGCCACAGTTACCAGGGCACCTCGGATGCGCCGGATTCGCTGCTGGTGTGGACCCGCCACATGAACCAGGTGAACCTGCACGACGCCTTCGTGCCGCAAGGCTGTGCCGGGCACGTGGCGCCGCAACCGGCGGTGAGCGTGCAGGCGGGTGCGATGTGGATCGACGCCTACGACGCGGTAACCACCCGCGGCGGCCGCTACGTGCAGGGCGGCGGCTGCACCACGGTGGGCGTGGCCGGGCTGGTGCAGAGCGGCGGCTTCGGCAGCCTGTCGAAGCGCTGGGGCACCGCGGCATCCAACCTGCTGGAGGCGGAAGTCGTCACCGCCGACGGCCAGGTACGCATCGCCAATGCCCGCACGAATCCGGAGCTGTTCTGGGGTCTCAAGGGCGGCGGTGGCGGCAGTTTGGGCGTGGTCACGCGGCTGACCTTGCGCACCTTCGAGCTGCCCGAGTTCTTCGGCGGTGTCGGTCTCATCGTCAAGGCTGACTCCGACGCGGCCTATCGCGCCCTGATCGCCGCGGCGGTGAGCTTCTACCAGCGCGCACTGTTCAACCCGCACTGGGGCGAGCAGATGAAGTTCTACGGCGGCGACACCCTCGACATCTCCATGATGTTCCAGGATCTCACCCAGCAACAGGCCGAACAGACCTGGGCACCGTTCCTGGCCTGGGTAAAGGCCCGCAAGGATTGCCGCATCACCAAGCCGTTCCAGGCGCTCGCGGCACCGGCCCGACACCTCTGGGACGCCGAATTCCTGCGCAAGTACCTGCCGAGCGCCATCGTGTCGGACAGCCGGCCAGGAGCCGCCCGTGACCATTTCCTGTGGGCCGGCGACCATGGCCAGGTCGGCTGGTTCATCCACGGCTTCCAGTCGGCCTGGCTGCCGGCCACGCTGCTGCAGCCGGGGCGACAGGCGCAACTGGCGGATGCCTTGTTCGAGGCCTCGCGGCACTGGGGTTTCTCCCTGCACTTCAACAAGGGACTGGCCGGCGCACCGGCCGACGCGATCGCCCGCGCCCGCGACACCGCAACGAACCCGCAAGTGTGCGAGGCCTTCGCGCTGGCGATCTGCGCCTGCAACGGCGACCCGGCCTTCCCCGGCATGCCCGGACCCGGACCTGATCTTGCGACGGCGCACACGCAGTCGGCGAAGGTCGCCGCGACGATGGACGCGCTGCTCAAGGTGGCGCCGGGCGCCGGCTCCTACGTCTCGGAAAGCGACTACTTCCTGCGCGACTGGCAGCAGCGATTCTGGGGCGGCAACTACCCGCGGCTCGCCGCGGCGAAGCGCAAGTACGATCCCGACGGGCTGTTCTTCGTGCACCACGGCGTAGGCAGCGAGGGTTGGAGCGCGGACGGCTTCACACGCACGGGCTGATCGTGTCGAACCGCCACCAGCCTGTCGGATGGGCCGGTTAAACTGGCGGTTTCCCGCCCTGCACGACCCATGTCCCCACAGCCCGATTCGCCGCTGCGCCACCGCGCCTTCGTGCAGTTCTGGTGCGCGCGTGTCGCCTCCGGCTTCGGCTTCCAGATGCTGTCGGTGGCGGTGGGCTGGCAGATCTACGCGATCACCGGGCGCGCCTTCGACCTCGGCCTGATCGGACTGGTGCAGTTCATCCCCTCGGTGCTGCTGGCGCTGCCGGCGGGGCACGTGGCCGACCAGTACGAGCGCCGGCGCGTGGTGCTGATCGGGCAGGTCGTGGAATGGACGGCCATCGTGCTGCTGGCCGTGCTGACCTTGACCCATCGCATCCACGAGACCGGCATCCTCGCGCTGGTGTTCGCGATCGGCGTGGCCAAAGCGTTCGAATCGCCCTCGATGCAGTCGCTGCTGCCGGCACTGGTGCCGCCGGCGATCCTGCCGCGCGCGGTGGCGGTGAGCGGCTCGGCGTTCCAGATGGCGATGATCCTCGGCCCCGCGGTGGGCGGCCTGCTCTACGTGGCGGGGCCGGGCGTGGTGTACCTCAGTGCCGCCGCGCTGTACCTGGTCGCCGCCACGATGATGGCGCTGCTGCGCTACGAGCAGACGCCGCCGAAGCGCGAGCCGGCCACGCTGAAGTCGCTGTTCGCCGGCGTGCATTTCATCCGCGAGCGCAAGGACGTGCTGGGCGTGATCTCGCTGGACCTGTTCGCGGTGCTGCTGGGCGGCGCCACCGCGCTGCTGCCGATCTTCGCGCGCGACATCCTGCACACCGGCCCGTGGGGTCTGGGTCTGCTGCGTGCGGCGCCCGCGGTGGGTGCACTGCTGATGTCGCTGTGGCTGGCGAAGCACGACCTGCAACGCCGCGTGGGCATGACCATGTTCGCTTCCGTGGCCGGCTTCGGCGTGGCGACCCTGGTGTTCGCGGTCTCCAGCGCGCTGTGGCTGTCGCTGGCCGCGCTGTTCGCGCTGGGCGCGTTCGACATGGTGAGCATGGTGATCCGCGGCTCGCTGGTGCAGCTGGACACGCCCGACGCGATGCGCGGCCGGGTCAACGCGGTGAACTCCATCTTCATCAACACCTCCAACCAGCTCGGCGAATTCGAGTCGGGCATGCTCGCCGCCTGGCTGGGCGCGGTGGGTTCCGCGGTGGTCGGCGGCATCGGCACGCTGCTGGTGGTGGGTGCGTGGATGGCGATGTTCCCCGGCCTGCGCCGACGCCAGCAGCTGCACGTGGAACCCACGCCGGATGCCACGGAAGCGGCAGCCGATACACTTTGAGAACGCCCCTCGCACCATCTCGCCGGACTTGCCCGTGATCGTCGCGACACCGACCGACTTCCTCGACGCCTTCGCCACGCTCGCGCCCCTGCCCGGCGCCACTGCCACCGCGCGCGGAGCGTTCCTCGTGGCACCGGCGGATTTCTCGCTGGCGGCGGAATCGGCGCGCGACAATCGCTACATGGCGATGGAGCAATCCGTCGACCCACTGCGCGCGCTGGCCCAGCATCAGGCGCTGGCGCAAGCCCTGCGCGCGGACGTGCCCGTGATCGTGTTCCCCGGCGATGCGACCACGCCCGATGCGGTGTTCCCGAACAACGTGTTCGGCACCGCGCCGGACACGCTGGTGGTAGGCCGCATGCGCCATGCCGTGCGCCAGCGCGAGGCGGAACGCACCGACATCCGCGCCTTCTTCGGCGAGCTGCTGGGCTACGACGAGATCGACCTGTCCGGCTGCGACAACCTGGTCGCCGAGCTCACCGGCTCGCTGGTGATCGACCGCGCCCGCGGCATCGGCTACTGCGGCCTGAGCGAACGCTGCGACCTCGCCGGCGCCGAGGCGATGCACCATGCCTTCGGCCTGCGCCTCACCTTCTGCTTCGAACTGGCTGCGGGCGAGTACCACACCAACGTGGTGTTCGCCCTGCTCGCCGGCCGCGCGGCGATCCTAGCCGCCGACGGCTTCGCCGATCCGGCGGTGCCGCAGGCGATCGCGCAGGCCTATGGCAACCGTGCGCTGTGGCTCTTGCCCGCGCAGAAGCAGGCCTATGCCGCCAACGCGATCACGCTCAGCGACGAGCGCGTGTGGATGAGCGCGGTGGCTGCCGCCTCGCTCACCGGCGGCCAGCGCGACGCGCTGGCCGGCTGGGGCTTCCGCCTCGGCACGGTGAATCTCTCCGAGATCGAGAAGGCCGGCGGCAGCCTGCGCTGTTGCGTGGGCGAGATCTACTGAACGTCCGCATCGCTTGGCTCGACGATGTCGACGGCTCAGCGCTTGGCCAGCGTGCGCGGCAGAGCCTGCGCTTTGGCCGGCACCGGCGCCGCGACGACCCGGACGTAGCCGACCCCGGGACGGCATTCGTGACGCGCGTAATCGAGCACGCGCTGGCGCAGCTCAAAGACCTCGCCGAGGTTGTGCTGGTCGAACACGCGCACGACGTCAGCTGCCTTCGGCAGGTGGTCGGCCGGGCACGCAATGATGAGGCTGGTGGGCTCGCCGGCCAACGCGGGACCGGCGCAGGGCAACAGGGCGATGGCAAGGGTGCGGAGCAGGGTTTTCATGGCATGGCCTCCTTGGCTGGCGGAAACGGGCCACTGCGACGCAGCGGCAGGTGTAGTCTTTCCGCCCTGCCCCGGCAGGTCTTGAGGGTTTGACGAGCCGGGCGCGAGGGAATGCTTGGAGAATGCTTGGGCCGCCTTGGGTATGCGCGCCAACCGTTGATCGGGCGGCGGAGGCGGCTTCGGGCCGGAGCCGGTCATGGGCGGCGACGAAACATCCGACCGAGTCCGTTTCGACGCGACCGGGATCGACCCGACGGCCATCGGCTGCGCTTCGACGGTGCCGAGCTGCCGGACAAATTCCGTTCAAACAGGAGCGCCGCGTGATCGTCGTCCACCACTTGAACAACTCGCGCTCGCAGCGCGTGCTGTGGCTGCTGGAAGAACTCGGCCTGCCCTACGAACTCCGCCGCTACCAGCGCGATCCGAAGACGATGCTGGCGCCGCCGGAACTGCGCGCGGTGCATCCGCTGGGCAAGTCGCCGGTGATCGAGGACGACGGGCTGGTGCTGGCCGAGTCCGGCGCCATCCTCGGTTACCTCGCCGACCGCTACGGCAGCGGCAGCCTGATCCCCGCCCACGGCACGCCGCAGCGCCTGCGCTGCGACTACTGGCTGCATTACGCGGAAGGCTCGCTGATGCCGCCGCTGCTGCTGAAGCTGGTGTTCCGCCGCGTCGAAGCCGCGCCCGCGCCGTTCTTCGTCAAGCCGGTGGCGCGCGGCATCGCCGGCAAGGTGCAGCGCGGCTTCGTCGATCCGCAGATCGCGCTGCATCTGGACTACCTCGAAGCCGAACTGGACAAGAACGCGTGGTTCGGCGGCGATGCGTTCGGCGTCGCCGACATCGCGCTGAGCTTTCCGCTGGAGGCCGCCGCCGCGCGCGCCGGCCTCGACGCCGGCCGGCCGCGGCTGTGGGCGCTCCTTGAACGCATCCATGCGCGCCCGGCGTACCAGCGCGCGCTGGAGCGCGGCGGCGAACACGCGCTCGCCGACTGAACGCCACGACGCGCCGTTTACACGCAGCTCACGCCAGCGCTGGCAGCGTGGTGCCGGTTCCTGCAGGAGTCCGTCATGAGTACCCGTCGCGACATCGAAGAAAGCCTGGACGAGCTCGGCGACCGCGCGCGCCGCTACGCCGGTGACGCCGGCGATACCGCGCGCGGCTGGATCGCCCGCGGGCGCAATGCGGCGGCGCGTTTCGATGGCGAGGGCTACCGGCGCCGGCTGGCCCGTGCGGCCGAAGACCTCGTCGACGAGACGAACTACCGCTACCGGCGGCTCCGCCGCCAGGTGAACCGCCACCCGGTCGCCACCGTCGCGATCGTGGCCGGCACCATCGGCGCGTTCCTGCTGCTGCGCCGGGTGCTGCGCGACAGCGACGAGGACTGAGCAAGCGCGACTTCGCGCAGCGACGCCACTGCTAAGCTGGCGATCGTCATTCTTTCGACGGTCGCCATGTCCCAGGAACTGCGTTTCCATCATCCGCTCGCGTTCTGGCTGGGTTGCGTCGCGGTGGCGGCCGGCGTGCTGCTGCATCTGCCGATGTACCTGATGGCGGCGCCGATGCATTACCAGCTTGCCGGCATGCCGATGGACACCGGCATGCTCGTGGGCATGGTGCTGATCCCCGGTGGCGTGCTGCTGGCCGGCTACGGCCTGATGCCGCGGCTGGCGCAGATGCGGCGCAGCCGCCAGGAGCACGACAGCCAGCCACACCTGCACATCGCGGATCGCGCGCCGCTGAATCGCGCGCACTGGATCCTCGCGGCGGCGCTGTCGGTGGCGCTGGCGATCGACGTGATGAAACCGGCCTCGCTGGCTTTCGTGATGCCGGGCATGACCGCGGAATACGGCATCGGCATGACCACCGCGGGCTGGCTGGCGCTGTCGGCGCTCACCGGCACCGCACTCGGTTCGGTGGTGTGGGGACGGCTGGCCGACCGGTTCGGTCGTCGCGCCTCGATCCTGTTGTCGGCGCTGCTGTTCATGGGCACCGCGATCTGCGGCACGATGCCGGTATTCGGCTGGAACCTGGCGATGTGCTTCCTGATGGGCGCGGCGGCGGGTGGCATGTTGCCGATCGCGTTCACCCTGATGGCCGAGACCGTGCCCGCCGCCCACCGCGGCTGGCTGCTGGTGGCGCTGGGCGGGCTGGGCACCTCGGCCGGCTACCTCGCCGCCTCGGGCGCGGCCACCGCGCTGATGCCGTCCTTCAGCTGGCGCGCGCTGTGGCTGCTGAACTTGCCGACCGGCGCGCTGATCGTGTTCATCAACCGCTACATTCCCGAGTCGCCGCGCTTCCTCGCCGATGCCGGCCTGCATGCGCAGGCGCGCGCGGTGCTGGCGCGCTTCGCCGGTTCGCCGGCGGCGCTGCGTGCGGATCCCACAGGCATCGACAGCGATCCGCCGATCATGGAGGCCGAGCATCCCGCGGCCGACCTGCGCCAGTTGCTGCGCGGTCGGCATGCACGGCTCACGCTGGGGCTGGGCAGCTGCGGACTGGCCTGGGGCCTGGTGAATTTCGGTTTCCTGCTGTGGCTGCCGGCCAACCTGGCGCGGCTCGGCCTGGATGCGCAGGCTTCCAGCGCCTTGATCGCGCGCTCGGCGCTGTTGGCGGTGCCGGGCACGGCCGCGGTGGTATGGCTGTACCAGCGCTGGAGCAGCTTCCGCACCCTGGTGCTGTTCATCGCACTGACCGCGCTGGCGCTGCTCGCGTTCTGCGCGATCGCGTTCACCGGCATGCGCGCCGAGGCTATCATGGTCGCCGCCACGGCGGCGCTGCTGGTGAGCAGCGGCGGCGTGATCGCCACGATGATTCCGTACTCGGCGGAGATCTATCCCGTGCACCTGCGCGGCACCGGCTCGGGCCTGATCGCCGCCAGCTCGAAGTTCGGCGGCATCCTGGGCGCGGCGCTGGGCGTGCTGGGGCTGTTCTCGCACTTCGCGCTGTCGGCGCTGCTGATCGCGCTGCCGATGGCCGCCGCCGGCTGGCTGCTGGCGCGCCACGGGGTCGAGACGCGCGGGCATGCGCTGGAGGCGATCCAGCGCCGGCTGTCGGAGTGATCCCTTGCGATCATCGACGATCGCCGAAATCAAACGGACGGCCATTCGTGGGCACACGCCCCAGACAAGAAAACCCGCCTCGCGGCGGGTTTTCTCTTGGTCATCGCGAACCGCTCACACCGTGATCGGGTTGGGCTTCTCCGGATCGAGCTTGTACTCCTTGATCGCGCGGGCCACGTCCTTGGCGTTGACCTTGCCGTCCTTCGCCAGCGCGGCCAGCGCGGCGTGGGCGATCCAGTGGCGGTCCACCTCGAAGAACTCGCGCAGGTGCGCACGGGTGTCCGAGCGGCCGTAGCCGTCGGTGCCGAGCACGGTGTAGCGCATGCCGTCGGGCAGGAAGGCGCGGATCTGGTCGGCGTATTCGCGCACGTAGTCGGTGGCGGCGATCGCCGGGCCGCCGCGGCCTTCCAGCAGGCCGGTGACGTAGGGCACGCGCGGCTTGTCCTCGGGATGCAGGCGGTTCCAGCGCTCGGCGTCGAAGCCGTCGCGGCGCAGCTCGATGAAGCTGGGGCAGGACCAGATGTCGGACTTCACGCCGAAGTCCTTGTCCAGCAGTTCGGCCGCCGCGATCACCTCGCGCAGGATGGTGCCGGAACCCAGCAGCTGCACGCGCGGCTCGCCTTTCTTGGGCTTGCCGCCGTCCTTGAACAGGTACATGCCCTTGATGATGCCCTCGGCGCTGCCCTCGGGCATGTCCGGATGAACGTAGTTCTCGTTCATCACGGTGACGTAGTAATAGTGGTCCTCCTGCTCCTGCATCATGCTGCGCACGCCGTCCTGCAGGATCACCGCCACTTCATAGGAGAAGGTGGGGTCGTACGCCTTGACGTTCGGGATCGTGCCGGCCATCAGGTGCGAGTGGCCGTCCTCGTGCTGCAGGCCCTCGCCGTTGAGCGTGGTGCGGCCCGAAGTGCCGCCGACCAGGAAACCGCGCGCGCGCATGTCGCCGGAGGCCCAGCACAGGTCGCCGATGCGCTGGAAGCCGAACATCGAGTAGTAGATGAAGAACGGCAGCATCGCCTGGTTGCTGATGCTGTAGCTGGTGGCCGCGGCCATCCACGAGGCCATGCCGCCGGCCTCGCTGATGCCCTGCTGCAACACCTGGCCCTTCTGGTCCTCGCGGTAGTACAGCAGCTGGTCGGAATCCTGCGGGCGGTATTTCTGGCCGAACGGCGCGTAGATGCCGATCTGGCGGAACATGCCCTCCATGCCGAAGGTGCGCGCCTCGTCGGCGACGATCGGCACGATCCGCTCACCCAGCTGCTTGTCGCGCAGCAAGAGGTTCATGCCGCGCACCAGCGCCATCGTGGTGCTGATCTCGCGCTCGCCGGTGCCGGAGGTGATCTGCGCGAAGGCGGCCAGCTCGGGCGCCTTCAGCTTGGCCTCGGCCTTGCGGCGGCGCTGCGGCAGGAAGCCGCCCAGCGCGCGGCGGCGCTCCATCATGTATTCCACTTCCGGCGAGTTCTTGCCGGGGTGGTAGTACGGCACCTCGTGCAGCTTGTCGTCGGCGATCGGGATCTGGAAACGGTCGCGGAAATGCCGCACCGCCTCGTCGTCCAGCTTCTTCTGCTGGTGGGTGGGGTTCTGCGACTCGCCGGTGCCGATGCCCATGCCGTAGCCCTTCACCGTCTTGGCGAGGATCACCGTGGGCATGCCCTTGGTCTGCGTCGCCGCGTGATAGGCCGCGTAGACCTTGTGCGGGTCGTGGCCGCCACGATTGAGGCGCCAGATGTCGTCGTCGCTGAGGTTGGCGACCATCTCGCGCGTCTGCGGGTACTTGCCGAAGAAATGCTCGCGCGTGTACGCGCCACCGAAGGCCTTGCAGGCCTGGTACTCGCCGTCGACGGTTTCCATCATCAGCTTGCGCAGCACGCCGTCCTTGTCGCGCGCGAGGAGCGGATCCCAGTAGCTGCCCCAGATCACCTTGATCGCGTTCCAGCCGGCGCCGCGGAACACGCCTTCCAGCTCCTGGATGATCTTGCCGTTGCCGCGCACCGGGCCGTCCAGGCGCTGCAAGTTGCAGTTGATCACGAACACCAGGTTGTCCAGGCCTTCGCGGCCGGCCAGCGCGATCGCACCGAGCGACTCCGGCTCGTCGGTCTCGCCGTCACCCAGGAAGCACCACACCTTGCGGTCGGTCTTCGGCACCAGCCCGCGGTTCTCCAGGTACTTGAAGAACTGCGCCTGGTAGATCGCCTGGATCGGGCCCAGGCCCATCGACACCGTGGGCACCTGCCAGTAGTCCGGCATCAGCCACGGGTGCGGGTAGGAGGTCAGCGAACGGCCGTGGCCGATCACGTCGGAACGGAAGAGGTCGAGCTGGTCTTCGGCAAAACGGCCTTCGAGGAAGGAGCGCGCGTAGATGCCGGGGCTGGAATGGCCCTGGTGGAACACCAGGTCGCCCGGATGGTCGGCGCTGGGCGCGCGCCAGAAGTGGTTGAAGCCCACGTCGTACAGTGTGGCCGACGAGGCGAAACTCGCGATATGCCCGCCCAGCTCGCCCGGCTTGCGGTTCGCGCGCACCACCATCGCCATCGCGTTCCAGCGGATCAGCGAGCGGATGCGCCATTCCATCGCCGCGTCGCCCGGGCTCTTCGCCTCGTTCGCCGGCGCGATGGTGTTGACGTAGGCGGTGGTGGGATCGAACGGCAGGTAGCCACCGGCACGGCGCGTCGAATCGACCATCTGCTCCAGCAGGTAGTGCGCGCGCTCGGTGCCGTCATGGTTGATGACCGCGCTGAGCGAGTCGATCCACTCGCGGGTTTCGGTGGGATCGAGATCCTGGTTGAGGACGTCGTCGAGCTGATCCATGGGAGATTCTCCGCTGCGCCGCGCGGCGCAGATGCCTGTAGGGGAAGCCGTCGCCGGGGAAGCGGCAGGCCGACGTCCAAGTCTAGCCTTCGCGGCACATCGCTGCCAGTTGGACGTCCGTCGATGGACGGCCATGCGGGGGCGCATGGGTGGGCCATTTTCTCCCTCTCCCTTCTGGGGAGAGGGCCGAGGTGAGGGGCCACGCTGGCGATGCGGGGGCAACGAAGCGCGCTTCGTTGCTGCGTTTGCGCGAGCACCCGCCCCTCACCTCAATCCTCTCCCCCAAAGGGGAGAGGAGGCGAACGCGGTGAGCGGGTTCGCTTGCCAAGCGCCTCGGGGCGCAGGAACGTCCGGCTTCGACGTCGACCTCATCCTTTGCCCGCGGCTAGCGCGCTGTCGAAGACAGCGCGCTAGCCGCGGGCGCGGATCTGCGCATCCACCGCGGCGACCGCGGTCATGTTGACCACGCGGCGCACGCTGGAGGCGGTGGTGAGGATGTGGGCCGGCTTGTCCACGCCCATCAGGATCGGCCCGATCGCCACGCCGTCGGTCATCACCCGCACCATGTTGTAGACGATGTTGGCGGCGTCGAGGTTGGGGAGCACGAACAGGTTCGCGCGCCCGCTCAGCGTGGTGCCCGGGAAGATGCGCCGACGCAGCACCTCGTCCCACGCGGTGTCGGCCTGCATCTCGCCGTCCATGTCCAGCTTCGGCGCGCGCGCCTTGAGGATCTCGCGCACCTTGCGCATCTTCACCGCACTGGGGTTGTCGTGGCTGCCGAAGTTGGAATGCGACAGCAGCGCCACCTTGGGTTCGACGCCGAACAGCTTCAGGCGATACGAAGCCTGCAGGGTGGCCTCGGCGATCTGCTCGGCGCCGGGGTCGAACTGCACGTGGGTGTCGAGGAAGAACCACGCGCCCTTGTCGTTGATCACGCCGGTCATCGCCGAGGTGCACTGCACGCCCGGGTCCAGCCCGAACACGCTGCGCAGGTAGCCGAGTTTCTTGTGGTAACGGCCGACCAGGCCGCAGATCATCGCGTCGGCCTCGCCGCGCTCCACCATCATCGCGGCGATCAGGGTGGGCCGCGAGCGCATCAGGTTCTTCGCCGCGTCCGGCGTCACGCCACGGCGCTCGGTCATCGCGTGGTACTGCTGCCAGTAGTCGTTGAAGCGCGGGTCGTCGTTGATGTTGGTGAGCTCGAAATCCACGCCGGGGCGCAGGCGCAGGCCGAGCCGCTCGATGCGCATCTCGATCACGTCGGGGCGGCCGATCAGGATCGGCTTGGCCAGCTTGTAGTCGACCACGCTCTGCACCGCGCGCAGCACGGTTTCCTCCTCGCCCTCGGCATAGACCACGCGCTTCGGATCGGCCTTGGCGCGGTCGTACACCGGTTTCATGATGAGGCCGGTGCGGTAGATGAACTGGCCGAGCTTCTCCTTGTACGCGTCCATGTCGGTGATGGGTCGCGTGGCCACGCCGGAATCCATCGCCGCCTGCGCCACCGCGGGCGCCAGCATCACCAGCAGACGCCGGTCGAACGGCCGCGGGATCAGGTAGTCGGCGCCGAAGGTCGGCACCTCGCCGCCGTAGGCGCTGCCGAGGTCCGAGGCTTCCATGCGAGCCAGCTCGGCGATCGCGCGCACGCAGGCGGTCTTCATCGCCTCGTTGATGACGGTGGCACCCACGTCCAGCGCGCCGCGGAAGATGTACGGGAAGCACAGCGCGTTGTTGACCTGGTTCGGATAATCCGAACGGCCGGTGGCGATGATGCAGTCCGGGCGCACCCGCTTGGCGTCCTCCGGCAGGATCTCCGGGTTCGGGTTGGCCAGCGCCAGGATCACCGGCTTCGCGGCCATCGTGGCCACCATCTCCGGCTTCAGGATGCCGCCGGCGGAGAGACCCAGGAACACGTCGGCGCCGGCGACGATTTCCGCCAGCGTGCGCTTGTCGGTGTCGCGCGCGTAGCGCGCCTTGTCCGGGTCCAAGTGGTCGCGGCCGGTGTAGATCACGCCCTCGCGGTCGAACGCGAGGATGTGTTCGGGCTTCACGCCCAACGCCACCAGCATGTCGAGGCAGGCGATGCCGGCCGCGCCGGCGCCGGTGGTGGCGACCTTCACGTCCGCGATCTTCTTGCCCACCACTTCGAGCGCGTTCAGCACGGCGGCGCCCACGATGATCGCGGTGCCGTGCTGGTCGTCGTGGAACACCGGGATCTTCATGCGCTCGCGCAGCTTGCGCTCGACGATGAAGCACTCGGGCGCCTTGATGTCCTCGAGGTTGATGCCGCCGAAGGTGGGTTCCATCGCGGCGATGATGTCGACCAGCTTGTCCGGGTCGCGCTCGGCCAGTTCGATGTCGAACACGTCCACGCCGGCGAACTTCTGGAACAGCACGCCCTTGCCTTCCATGACTGGTTTACCAGCGAGCGGGCCGATGTCGCCCAGACCCAGCACCGCGGTGCCGTTGGTGATTACCGCCACCAGGTTGCCGCGCGCGGTCATCTCGCTGGCCGCGTTCGGATCCTCGACGATCGCCTCGCAGGCGTAGGCCACACCCGGCGAATACGCCAGCGACAGGTCGCGCTGGGTCAGCAGTGGCGTGGTCGGGGCGACCTTGATCTTGCCCGGGCGCGGGTGACGGTGATACTCGAGCGCGGCGAGGCGCAGGTCTTCGGAGTTGGCCATGGGGGCTTTTCGTGGGGTTCAGGAGGCCGCGGTGCGGCCTGCGTCATGGTAGCACCGGGGCGCCAAGCCAGCTGCGGCTACACGCCCAGCGACAATTCGTCGGCATGCACCTTGCCCATGCGGATGCCGTTGACGAACACCGAGAACGCCAGCTTGCCGGCCAGACCATGCACGTGCTGCATCCACGGCGGCAGCCAGCGCGGCGGCGCGATCGCGCCGGACGCGAAATGCGGCTGCAGCGCCACCACGTCATGCAGGGTGAGCTTGCCGGCGAACAGGTGGCGCAGCATCTCCAGGCGCCGCTCTTTCAGCGCCCAGCGGAAGAAGGTGTGCACCGTGAGCAGGCCGCTGAGGTAGACGTTGTCCTTGGCGAACGCCGCGCCGCCACCGGGCGGCACGCCGCGGAACACGCGCTGGGCGGAATGGAAGCTGTCCGCCGCGCTCTGCCCGTGTTCGACGAAAAACTTGTAGACCTCGACGAAGTCGGCGCCGGACAGCGCCATGTCGATCGCCAGGATGCGCAGGCTGATGCGCTTCAGCCGCGCGATGTCGATCGCGCCCGACATCAGCTCGGCGAACACCGCCAGGCCCTCCTGGGTGGCGGTGACGCGCGGCGAGGTGCGCCCCAGCGAGGCCAGCAGCGGCTGGGCGCGGCCGTTCAGCGCGGTGAGCGTGTGCACCAGCGCCTCGTGCGCCAGCAACTGGTGACGATCGTAGTCCGTGAAACTGGCGCCGCCGCGCAGGCGGATGCGGGTGGCGCCAGCGGCCGCCTTGGCGGTGAGCTCGGGGTCGACCTCCACCTTCACCGTGTCCGCGCCGAAGAAATCGTCCAGGGTTTTCGCCAGCTCGTCGCGCAGCGTCTCGGCACTGATGCCCTCGCGGGCGTCGTCGGCGAGCAGGTCGGCGCCCAATTCGTCCGACAGCTCCACGAAATAGCGCGCCGCATCGAGGTTGCTGCGCTGGCTGCCGGGAAGCGCGTCACCGGGCCGGCCGTACAGCGCGATCGACGGTGCGCTGACCCCGGCGGTGCCCACCGCCTCCAGCATCTCCGCCGCGATGCGCCAGGACTCGGCGGTACGCGCGAGGTAATCGCCCAGCGGATCGCCGCCCAGCGCCGCCGTCTCGCGCTCGATCGCCGCCAGTTCCGCGCGCGCGGCCGCAAGGTCGGGCCGCTGGTACTGCACCTCGGGCAGGGCGAAGCGGCCGGCCGCGTAGTCCGCGATCATGCGGTTCTCCAGCGAGGCCGGCCACGCCACGGTGGGCAGGATGCGGATGCCCTTCACCGCGGCCAGCAGGCGCTGGTCGAGCGCGGCGACGGGTTGCAGGGCGGGGGCGATGCCGTTCATGCCGACATCCTTTCGGCGTCGACGGTCACACCATCGTCAGAACGAAACATCCAGCCGTCATTCCGGCGCAGGCCGGAATGACGAGCAGCGAGGCCGGATCGCAAGTGCATCATTCCCGTTCCCGCCGACCGCGCGGCGCGTGCGGCCGCTCGATCGGTCGGCCGCCGCGCTGGCGGCGCAGCTTCGCCTCCAGCGTACTGGCCTGCTCCTCGCGCTCGTCGCGCAGCTTGAGGTAGTTGCGCCAGCGCTCGGGCGACAGTTCGCCACTGTCGAGCGCGGCCTGCACCGCGCAGCCCGGTTCGCTGCCGTGGCCGCAGTCGGCGAAGCGGCAGGCCTCGGCCAGCTCCTCGATGTCGGCGAACAGGTCGAGGTTCTCCTCGCCGGTGAGTTTCAGCTCGCGCATGCCGGGGGTGTCGATCAGGCAGCCGCCGGTGGGCAGTTGCAGCAGCGCGCGATGCGTGGTGGTGTGGCGGCCGCGGCTGTCGTGGTGACGCACCGCACTGGTGGCCATCTTGTCGATGCCGAGCAAGGTGTTGGTGAGCGTGGACTTGCCGGCGCCGGAGGAGCCCACCAGCACCGCGCTGTCGCCGGATTGCAGGTAGGGCGCGAGCAGCGCCGTGCTGGCTGCGTCCTTGCCGTTGATCGCGTGGACGGCGGTGCCGGGCGCCAGCCGCGCGCGCAGTTCGGCTATGCGTTCGCGGGTGTCGTCGTGCAGATCGGGCTTGCTCAAGAGCACCACCGGCCGCGCGCCGGAATCCTCGATCAGCGAGAGGTAGCGCTCGATGCGCGCGGGATTGTAGTCGCCGTCCAGCCCGGTGAGCACCAGCACGTAGTCGATGTTGGTGGCGATGATCTGCCGCGCATAGCGTTCACCCGCGGCAGCGCGCGACAGCACGCTGCGCCGCGGCAGCACGGCGACGATGTGCGGCGGCTGGCCGGGCTCGATCTCCACGAAATCGCCTACTGCCGGCCGCTCGGCCGGATCGAGGCTGCGCTTCAGGAACTGCCCCGCCGGCTGCGCGCCGAAACTGCGTTCGCCGTCGTGCAGCTCGTAGCCGGTGCGGTGTTGCGCCACCACCCGCGCCAGCCGCCGGCCGGTCGCCGGCAAGGCCTTGCCGCGCCAGCCGATGCGCCGCAGCCGTTCAGTCGTTTCGGCATCGCTCATGTGTGGTGGACTTCCGCTGATCGGGCGATTATGCCCTGCCCCGGAAATGCCCGCCTACTGCCTTTCCGGCGACTCGCGCTGCAGCGCAACATGCTGCTAGCATCGGCGGCAATCCGGCCACGCGCCGGCCCAGAACCCGAGGATTCCGGCGTTGGCTTCGATCAGACCCAGCACGCATCTGGCGGACGTGCGTTACGAGATCCGCGGCGCACTCACCCGGCGCGCCCGCGAGCTGGAAGCGGCCGGCCGCGACATCATCAAGCTCAACATCGGCAACCCCGGCCGCTACGGCTTCCAGACGCCGGCGCACCTGCGCGAGGCGATCGCCGCCCACCTGCCCGAAAGCGAGGCCTACGGCCACGAGCAGGGCCTGGAAGCGGCCCGCGAGGCGATCGCCGCGCAGCAGCGCGCCCGCGGCGCGTGCGGCGTGGAGGTGGAGCGCATCTTCATCGGCAACGGCGTCAGCGAACTGATCGACCTGTCGCTGCGCGCCCTGCTGCAGCCGGGCGACGAGGTGCTGCTGCCCAGCCCCGACTACCCGCTGTGGAGCGCCGCCACCATCTTGAACGGTGGCAAGCCGCGCTACTACCGCTGCCTCGCCGAGCACGGCCACCTGCCCGATCCCGACGAGATCGAGGCGCTGGTGACACCGCGCACCCGCGCGCTGGTGCTGATCAACCCGAACAACCCCACCGGCGCGGTCTACCCGCGCGCGCTGCTGGAGCGCATCGTGGCGGTGGCCGCGCACCACGGCCTGCTGCTGCTGGCCGACGAGATCTACGACGAGATCCTCTACGACGACGCGCCGTTCCAGCCACTGGCGGAAGTCGCCGGCCAGCTGCCCTGCGTGAGCCTCGGCGGCCTCAGCAAGGTGCACCGCGCCTGCGGCTACCGGGTGGGCTGGCTCTCGCTTTCCGGTGCCCCCGCGCGCAGCGCCGATTACCGCGACGCGCTGCAGTTGCTCGCCGCGTTGCGCCTGTGCGCGAACGTCACCGCGCAATGGGCGGTGATCCCGGCGCTCGCGGACGCCCCCACCATCACCGCGCTCACCGCACCGGGCGGACGGCTGCACGAGGCGCGCCAAGCCGTGCTCGACGGCGTGGCCGCCAGCGCGTTCCTCGACGTGGTGGCGCCCGCCGGCGCGCTGTACGCCTTCCCTCAGGTACGCGCCGATCGCATGCCCGTATTCGACGACGAGGCCTTCGCGCTGCGCCTGCTCGAAGAGGAACAGGTGCTGGTGGTGCCCGGCACCAGCTTCAACGTGCCGTCCAGCCGCCACCTGCGCCTCACCCTGCTGCCGCAGCCGGTGCAGCTGCGCGAGGTGTTCGTGCGCATGGAACGGGTGCTGACGCGCATGGCGGCCGAACAGCCTCGCCGCGCCACGGCTGCCGCCTGATAGTGTGGCCCTCCCCGTTCGGGGAGGGTGGCGTCAGGCAAGCAACTCGACGAAGCGTCGCGGCGCGCCCTCGAAGCCGCCGTTGGACATGAACACCACGTGGTCGCCATGCCGAGCCTGCGCGCGCAGCGCCGCGAGCAGTGCATCGACGCCGGGCGCCGTGCTGCCGCGCCCCTGCAACGCGTCGGTGACGCGGTGCGCATCCCACGGCAACTCGGGCCGATGCAGGAACACCACCGCGTCGGCATCGGCCAGCGAGGGCGCCAGCGCTTCGGCATGCGCGCCGAGGCGCATCGAGTTCGAGCGCGGCTCCAGCGCCACCAGGATGCGCGCCTTGCCCACCTTCGCGCGCAGCCCGGCCAGCGTGGTGGCGATCGCGGTGGGGTGATGGGCGAAGTCGTCGTAGACGCGCACGCCACCTACCTCGCCCACCAGCTCCATGCGCCGCTTCACGCTCTCGAAGCTGGCGAAGGCCGGCAGCAAGGCATGCGGATCGGCACCGGCCGCTGTCGCCGCGGCGAGCGCGGCCAGCGCATTCATCACGCTGTGGTTGCCGAGCAACGACCAATGCACTTCGCCCAGAAGTTCGCCCTTGCGCAGCACGCGGAATGCGCTGCCGTCGGCTTCGATCAGCTCGGCCTGCCAGTCGCCGCGGCCGATGCCGAAGCTCTCCACCGGTGTCCAGCAGCCCATCGCCAGCACCTCGGCAAGGCGTTCGTCGTGCGCGTTGACGATCAGCCGGCCGTTGCCCGGCACGGTGCGCACCAGGTGGTGGAACTGGCGCTGGATCGCCGCCACGTCGGGGAAGATGTCCGCGTGGTCATATTCGAGGTTGTTGAGGATCGCGATGCGCGGGCGGTAATGCACGAACTTCGAGCGCTTGTCGAAGAACGCGGTGTCGTATTCGTCCGCTTCAATCACAAATGGGGAAAAACCGGGGTCAGAGTGGCCTTTCGCAAGCGAAAGGCCACTCTGACCCCGGTTTTTTCCTCCCAGCCGGGCCGACACGCCGAAATTGTCCGGCACGCCGCCGATCAGAAAACCCGGCGCCATACCCGCGCTGTCGAGCAGGTGCGCCAGCAGGCTGGTCGTGGTGGTCTTGCCGTGGGTGCCGGCCACCGCCAGCACCTCGCGCCCGGCCAGCACCGTCTCGCCCAGCCACTGCGGGCCGGAGACGTAGCGCAGCTGCGCGTCGAGCATGTATTCCACCGCGGGGTTGCCACGCGTCATCGCGTTGCCCACCACCACAAGATCCGGTGCGGGCTGCAGGTGTTCGGCCGCATAGCCGTCCATCAGCCGGATGCCCAGCGCTTCGAGCTGGGTGCTCATCGGCGGGTAGACGTTGGCGTCGGAGCCTTCGACCTTATGTCCCAGCTCGCGCGCCAGCGCGGCCACGCCGCCCATGAAGGTGCCGCAGATGCCGAGGATGTGCAGACGCATGGTGCCGGGGTTCCTTCGAGCCAACTCCCCTCTCCCACCGGGAGAGGGGTTGGGGGGGAGGGTACGGGACTTGCGGGAAAACTCACGCAAGGCGAATCGAATCAAGAGCGCCCTCACCCCAACCCTCTCCCGCAAGCGGGAGAGGGGAAGCGATCAGCCGTTCGCGGCCGCCGATTCGGCCTTGAGCGCACGCTTCACCCGCGCGGTGACCTCGTCCAGCTCACCCACGCCATCGACCACCTGCAGCTTGCCGCGCTTGGCGTAGAAGTCCGCCACCGGCGCGGTCTGCTCGGCGTAGACCTTGAGGCGGTCGCGCACCACGGCCGGGTCGTCGTCCTTGCGGTGCTCGGCGGCGTAGCGGATCTCGCAGCGGCCGATGATCACCTCGTTCGGCACGTCCAGCTTCACCACCGCGTCCAGCGGCTGGCCGATGCGGGCCAGCAGGTGGTCGAGCGCGTCGGCCTGGGCGAGGTTGCGCGGGTAGCCGTCGAGGATGAAGCCGGCTTTCGCGTCGGCCTGGGCCAGGCGCTCTTCCAGCATCGCGAGCAGTATGTCGTCGGAGACCAGCTTGCCGGCATCCATCACCGCCTTGGCCTTGAGCCCGGTGGGCGTACCCGCGGCCACGGCCGCACGCAGCATGTCGCCGGTGGAGATGTGCGGCACGCCCAGGTCGTTCTTCAGCCGGGTGGCCTGGGTGCCCTTGCCCGAACCGGGCGCACCGAGTAGCACGAGTCGCATATCGCTCCACAATGGCGGCGGACGGCCGCCGATTCCCTGGGAAATGAGTTTCACGGTAGCGTTTGAAGGCCATTGTCGTCAAACGAAAACCGCCGCGGCAGTACCGACATTCGTCGCATCGGCGCGATACTGGGCCCTCGTCCAGGGAGATGCCCATGCCGACCCGCCACGTCCCGCCCGGCCGCCTGCTCTATGCCCAGTCCGGCGGTGTCACTGCCGTGATCAATGCCACCGCCGCCGGCGTGATCGAGGCGGCCCGCGCCCGCGGCGTCCAGGCGTACGCCGCGCGCAACGGCATCCTCGGTGCGCTGCGCGAGGAACTGATCGACACCGGCAAGGAATCGAAGGCCGCGATCGCGGCCCTGCGCCACACCCCCGGCGGCGCGTTCGGCAGCTGCCGCTACAAGCTGAAGTCGCTGGAAGCGAACCGCGCCGAGTACGAACGGCTGATCGAGGTGTTCCGCGCCCACGACATCCGCTGGTTCCTCTACAACGGCGGCAACGATTCGGCCGACACCGCGCTGAAGCTCTCGCAGATCGGCAAGGCGCTGGGCTACGACATCCGCTGCATCGGCGTGCCGAAGACGGTCGACAACGACCTCGCCGTCACCGACTGCTGCCCCGGCTTCGGCTCGGTGGCGAAGTACACCGCCGTCTCCACGCTGGAAGCCAGCCTCGACGTAGCCTCGATGGCCTCCACCTCGACCAAGGTGTTCATCCTGGAAGTGATGGGCCGCCACGCCGGCTGGATCGCCGCCGCCGCAGGCCTCGCCGGCGAAGGCGCGGATGCGCCGCCGCACCTGATCCTGTTCCCCGAGAACGTGTTCGACGAAGCGGCGTTCCTTGCCAAGGTGAAGGCCACGGTGGAGCGCGTGGGCTGGTGCACCGTGGTCGCTTCCGAGGGCATCCGCAATGCCGCCGGGCAATTCCTCGCCGACGCCGGCACGCGGGACGCCTTCGGCCACGTGCAGCTCGGCGGCGTGGCGCCCACGCTGGCCACGCTGGTGAAGGGCCGGCTCGGTTACAAGGTGCATTGGGCGCTGCCCGACTACCTGCAGCGCTCGGCCCGCCACCTCGCCTCGAAGGTGGACGCCGAGCAGGCCTACGCCGTGGGCAAGGCTGCGGTGGATTGCGCGCTGGCCGGCATGAACGCGGTGATGCCGGTGATCGTGCGCACGTCCGACGCGCCCTACCGCTGGAAGATCGAGCCGGCGCCGCTGGCGAAGATCGCGAACCGCGAGAAGAAGCTGCCGAAGGGTTTCATCCACAAGGACGGCTTCGGCATCACCGCCGCCGCGCGCCGCTACCTCGCGCCGCTGATCGCCGGCGAAGCGCCGCCGCCCAACGGCAAGGACGGCCTGCCGGCCTACGTGCAACTGAAGAATCTGCCGGTGGCGAAGAAGCTGGCGGCGTGGTCGCCGGGCAAACCCTGACGTCGCGCGGCGATGCCGGCACGGCAGACGCCGGACGCGGCGCTCAGAACAAGCCGTCGACCTGCGCGTGCGTGGCGTTGTCGGCAAAACCGTCGAAGCGCCCCTCGGCGAGGCCGCGCGCGGCGCGCAGGAAGCCACCCCAGGCCGCGCCCGCCAGCGCGCCGCCCACGCTGATCCGGCGCACGCCGAGCTTCGCGAGCTCGGCCAGCGTGAACGGCGCGGCGTAACCCACCAGCACGTTGACCGGCTTCGGCGCCACGGCGCGCACCACCGCCTCGATCTGCTCGGCGCTGCGCAGTCCCGGCGCGTACAGGCAATCCGCGCCGGCTTCGGCGTAGGCCTGCAGACGTTTCAGTGATTCATCCAGCGGATCGGGATGGCCGACCAGGAAACACTCGGCGCGGCCGATCAGCAGCACGTCCTGGCCCGAAGCGTCGATCGCCGCCCGTGCAGCGCGCATGCGCGCCACTGCCTCGTCGAGTTCGTACAGCGGCCGCGCGGCATCGCCGGTGGAATCCTCGATCGACAGGCCCGCCACGCCGGTGTCGACGCAGCGGCGCACGTTGTCCGCCAGCTCCTTGAGGTCGCGGGCGTGGCCGTCCTCGAAATCGGCGTTCACCGGCAGCTCGGTGGCCGCCACGATCGCGCGGCAGTGCGCGAGCACCGCATCCACGCCCATCGCGTTGTCGGCCCGCGCCTGCGACCACGCGAAGCCCGAGCTGGTGGTCGCCAGCGCCTTGAAGCCGAGCCCCTGCAAGGCGCGAGCAGAACCGGGATCCCAGGGGTTGGGAAGCATGAAGCAGCCGCGGGCATGCAGCTGGCGAAAGGCGGCGCGACGCGGCGCGAAGTCGGTGGGATGCATCCGCGCAGCCTACTACGCCATGCGCAGCCGCCATGCCGACCCGATCATCACTGCTGACACGCGGCCCACGCCGGGGCGACCGCTGACTGGCACCTGAAGTGGCATGTTGTCGACATATCTTTCGTTCAGACGCAATTTCATACGATCCATTCACGCCGTCAGTCGGCGCGACCGGAGGAACCGCGATGAAGACCTTGTACAGCCTGATGCTCGCCCTGCCCCTGCTCGCCGCCAGCGGCCTGGCGCTGGCCGATCGCGACCACGGCCGCGGCCATGATCGCGGTCACGACCGTCACGACCGCCACGGCTGGCAGGAGCGGCGCGGTCATGGACACCGCGACGATCGCCGCTACGTGGTCGTCCATCACCGCGACCACTACCGCCATTGGGAGCGCGGCCATCGCTACGGCGGCCCGATCTACGTGGTGCACGACTACGGCCACTACCGCCTGCGTCCGCCGCCGCGCGGCTACGGCTGGGTGCGCGGCAGCAACAACGACTACCTGCTGGTCGCGCTCGCCACCGGCATCATCCTCGACATCGCCATGCGCTGAAACCGCGCCGTGACGACGAAGGCCGCGCAGCGATGCGCGGCCTTCGTGTTCCCGCAGGACGTTGCGCCGCACAACAGGATACGCGCCGGGCTCTGCCTATACTCCCCGTGACCGCCCGCTCCGGACGGCCATTACATCTCATGGGGAGGCTCCGATGCTGCAGCAGTATGGCTGGTGGATCGTGCTCGCGTGTGCAGTGGTGGCAGTGTTGTATGGCGCGATCTCCGCGCGTTGGGTGCTGGCGCAGTCGCCGGGCAATGCACGCATGCAGGAGATCGCCGCGGCGATCCAGGAGGGTGCCCGCGCCTATCTCAACCGCCAGTACGGCACGATCGCCCTGGTCGGCGTGGTGCTGTTCCTGCTGATCGGCTTCTTCCTTTCCTGGCCCACCGCGGTGGGCTTTTTGATCGGCGCGGTGCTGTCCGGCGCGGCCGGCTACATCGGCATGAACGTGTCGGTACGCGCGAACGTGCGCACCGCCGAGGCGGCACGGCAAGGCCTCTCCGCCGCGATGAACGTGGCGTTCCGCGGCGGCGCGATCACCGGCATGCTGGTGGTGGGCTTGGCACTGCTGGGCGTGGCCGGCTACTGGCTGATCCTCAACCGCAGCGGCATCACCAGCGAGCACGCGTTGCACGCGCTGGTGGGGCTGGCCTTCGGCAGCTCGCTGATCTCGATCTTCGCGCGCCTGGGCGGTGGCATCTTCACCAAGGGCGCGGACGTGGGCGCCGACCTGGTGGGCAAGGTCGAGGCCGGCATCCCCGAGGACGACCCGCGCAACCCCGCGGTGATCGCCGACAACGTGGGCGACAACGTGGGCGACTGCGCCGGCATGGCGGCCGACCTGTTCGAGACCTACGCGGTGACCGTGATCGCCACCATGCTGCTGGGCGGCCTCACCCTGAGCAACGCCGGCGCCGACGCGGTGCTGTACCCGCTGCTGCTGGGCGCGGTGTCGATCATCGCCTCGATCATCGGCACGCTGTTCGTGCGGGTGGGCGCGGGCGGCTCGATCATGGGCGCGCTGTACAAGGGCGTGATCATCTCGGCGGTGCTGGCTGCGGCCGCGTTCTATCCGATCACCATGCAGCTGATGGCGAGCTTCGACGGCGGCGCACTGAACCTGTGGTTCTGTTCGCTGATCGGCCTGGCGCTGACCGGCGCGATCGTGTGGATCACCGAGTACTACACCGGTACCGACTACAAGCCGGTGCAACACATCGCGCAGGCCTCGACCACCGGCCATGGCACCAACATCATCGCGGGCCTGGGCATCTCGATGAAGGCCACCGCGTGGCCGGTGGTGGCGATCTGCGTGGCGATCTGGGGTGCGTTCGCACTGGGCGGCCTGTACGGCATCGCGATCGCGGCGACCGCGATGCTGTCGATGGCCGGCATGATCGTGGCGCTGGACGCCTACGGTCCGATCACCGACAACGCGGGCGGCATCGCCGAGATGGCCGATCTGCCGCCGGAAGTGCGCGGCGTCACCGACCCGCTGGACGCGGTGGGCAACACCACCAAGGCGGTGACCAAGGGCTACGCGATCGGTTCGGCCGCGTTGGCCGCACTGGTGCTGTTCGCCGACTACACGCACAACCTCGACGTGGCCGCCCAACAGAAGGCCGCCAACAGCGGCACCGTGGCGCAAGTGCTCACCTTCGACCTGTCCGACCACATGGTGATCATCGGCCTGCTGATCGGCGGCCTGATCCCGTATCTGTTCGGTGCGATGGCGATGGAGGCGGTGGGCCGCGCCGCGGGCGCGGTGGTGGAGGAAGTGCGCCGCCAGTTCCGCGACATCGCCGGCATCATGCAGGGCACCGGCAAGCCGCAGTACGACAAGGCGGTGGACATGCTCACCAAGTCCGCGATCCGCGAGATGATCGTGCCCTCGCTGCTGCCGGTGATCGTGCCGATCGTGGTCGGCCTGCTGCTGGGGCCGAAGGCGCTGGGCGGCGTGCTGATCGGCACCATCGTCACCGGCCTGTTCGTGGCGATCTCGATGACCACCGGTGGCGGCGCGTGGGACAACGCGAAGAAGTACATCGAGGACGGCCACCACGGCGGCAAGGGTTCGGAGGCGCACAAGGCCGCAGTCACCGGCGACACCGTGGGCGACCCGTACAAGGACACTGCCGGTCCCGCGGTGAACCCGCTGATCAAGATCATCAACATCGTGGCGCTGCTGATCATTCCGCTGCTGCACTGAGGCATGACTGCCACCAGGAAAGCCCCGCGCATGCGGGGCTTTCCTTTTTCGCCCCGTTCGTGATGAGCGTCGCTTGCGCCAGCAAGTGCACGCGGGGAGGCGCCATGGATGGCGCCCGCTTTGGGGAGCGAGGAAGTCGACGCACCTGCCACACTGCCCTTCGACTCCGGCGCTCCGCGCCTACGCTCAGGGCGAACGGAGTCAACGGCTCCACCCCTGACTTTGCTCACAGGCACGCACCCCACCGCGCGGTCACACTCGTGCCTTCGCCGCACACCAAGGAGCCCCCATGACTTCCAAGACCTCCCTCTGGCTGGCGCTTGCGCTGGGCATCACACTGGGCGGCATGAACATCGCCCATGCCGCCACCGACCAAGCCACCGCCAGCGACGATCCCTACCTGTGGCTGGAAGCCACCCACGGTGCGCGCGCGATGGACTGGGTGAAGCAGCAGAACGCGATCACCGAGAAGGACTTCGCCAGCACGCCCGCGTTCGAGCACACCCGCACGCAGATCCTCGAAGTGCTCGACTCCGATGCGCGCATCCCCTACGTGCGCCGCATGGATGACTGGCTCTACAACTTCTGGCAGGACCAGGCGCACCCGCGCGGCCTCTGGCGCCGCACCACGCTGGCCGAATATCGCAAGGCCGACCCGAAGTGGGAGACCGTGCTGGACGTGGACGCGCTGAACAAGGCCGAGGGCAAGCGCTGGGTGTGGAAGGGCGCGCAATGCCTGAAGCCGGCCTACACGCGCTGCCTGCTCTCGCTGTCGCCCGACGGCGGCGACGCGGTGGCGGTACGCGAGTTCGAGATTCCCACGAAGTCCTTCGTGCAAGGCGGCTTCGAGCTGCCGATCGCCAAGACCCAGGTCGGCTGGATCGACCAGGACCACATCTACGTGGGCACCGACTTCGGCCCCGGCTCGATGACGGCGTCCAGCTATCCGCGCATCGCCAAGGAATGGACGCGCGGCACGCCGCTTGCCGCCGCCACCACGGTGTACGAGGGCAAGGCCAGCGACCTCGCGGTGAGCGCCTTCCACGACCGCACGCCGGGCTACGAGCGCGACTTCGTGCAGGTCGCCACCGACTTCTTCCACAGCGAGACCTTCCTGCGCAAGGACGGCAAGCTGGTGAAGCTCGACATCCCCGACGATGCCAACGCCGACGCGCACCGCGAATGGCTGCTGGTGACGCTGCGCTCGCCGTGGACGGTGGACGGCGTCACCTACCCCAACGGTGCGCTGATCGCCATGAAATTCGACGACTTCATGGCCGGCAAGCGTGCGTTCACCGTGCTGTTCAAGCCCGATGCACACACCGCACTCTCCACGTACACATGGACGCAGCACCACCTGATCCTCGACGTGCTGGACGACGTCAAGAGCAAGCTGGAAGTGCTGACGCCCCCCGGAAATTCCGCAACCGCCGGCGACTGGCAGCGCGCCGCGATGCCCGGCGCGCCGGCGATGAGCACGGTCAGCGTAGTCGACACCAACCCCGACCACGGCGACGAATACTGGCTCAGCGTCACCGGCTTCCTCACCCCGTCCTCGCTGGAACGCGGCGTGCTGGGCGAAGGCGCGGCCCGGACCATCAAGCACGAGCCGGCCTTCTTCGACGCCGCGAAATTCGTCGTGAGCCAGCACTTCGTCACCTCGAAGGACGGCACCCGCGTACCCTACTTCGAGATCGCGCCGAAGAACCTCAAGCTCGACGGCAAGAACCGCACCCTGCTCTACGGCTACGGCGGCTTCGAGGTTTCGCTGCAGCCGCACTACTCCGGCTCGATCGGTCGTGCCTGGCTGGATCGCGGCGGCGTCTACGTGATCGCGAACATCCGCGGCGGCGGCGAATACGGCCCCGCCTGGCACCAGGCCGCGCTGCAGGCGAACCGGCCCAAGGCCTACCAGGACTTCGCCGCGGTGGCCGAGGACCTGGTGAAGCGCGGCGTCACCTCCGCGCAGCACCTCGGCGCCGAGGGCGGCAGCAACGGCGGCCTGCTGATGGGCAACATGCTCACCCAGTACCCGCAGCTGTTCGGCGCGATCGCCTGCGAGGTGCCGCTGCTCGACATGAAGCGCTACATCCACCTCGACGCCGGCGCCTCGTGGATCGCCGAATACGGCAACCCCGACGACCCGAAGCAGTGGGCCTTCATCAAGACCTTCTCGCCCTACCAGAACCTGCACAAGGGCTCGCACTACCCGCCGGTGCTGTTCTACACCACCACCAGCGACGACCGCGTGGGCCCGGCGCAGGCGCGCAAGATGGCCGCGAAGATGGAGGGCATGGACATCCCGAACGTGTGGTTCTACGAGAACCTGGAAGGCGGCCACGGCGCCGGCGCGGACAACAAGCAGTCCGCGCACATGCACGCGATGGTGTACGACTTCCTGTGGAGCAAGCTGCAGTAAGACGCTGAGCTTCGCCGTGCACGCGGGCCGGCCTTGTGCCGGCCCGGTGCCCGCGAATTTCCAAACCCGCCGATTTGAAGCGTCCTCGCGGCGAGAGCGCGCATCAGCGAGCTCCGCGTGCCCATTCACACGGCAGAACTAGACCGCCGCCTGCAGCCGCTCCACGACGACGACCTGCGCGCCCTCCAGCGCGTAGCGTGCGTAATGGAAGTCGCGAATCGCGGCGACCTTATTGCCGCTCCACTCGAGCATCACGAAATACAAGGGCGCGCCCTCCACGTCGTCGGGATCGAACACGAGCAGCACAGGGTTGCGGTCCACGAAACCCAACCCGAGTTGCCAGCCGTTCAAGCGGTTGTAGTTCTCGAAGTAGTTGGAGACCCGCGCCTTGCCGTCCGCCTGGATGCGGTTCACCAGGTTGAGCTTGACCTCGTCCGCCAGCATGTCCCGCACCGCGTCGAAATTCCGCGCGTTGAAGTGGGAAGCGTAAGTGGCCAGCAGGCGACGTTCGCGTGCGTCGAGCATGGGCGCCGGCGCGTCGTCCGGCGCGTTGGCGAGCTCCTTCAGGCGGGCACGACCCCGCTGCAACGCCGACTTGACCGCCGGTACGGTGCTGTCGGTGAAGTTCGAGACTTCGTCCAGGGAGTAGCCCAGCACGTCCTTGAAGATCACGGTGCTGCGCTGCAGTGGCGGCAGCCGCGCGAAGATCCGGAAACCCACGAGCGCGGCGTCGAAGGCGTCGATGCGGGCGGAATGGTCGACGATCATGTCCAGCTCCTCATCCGCGTGACGCGCGTCCTCGCGCGTGCGCCGCCGCAAGAAGTCGATGGCGGTGTTGTGGGTCACCCGGATCAGCCAGCGCTCCAGCACCGAGAAGTTGTCGATGTCCGGCGGCGAATCGAGCACCTTCACCACGGTCTCCTGCACCACGTCGTCGCGATCCACCGCCGAACCGGTCATGCGCGCCGCGTAGCGATGCAGCCGCGGTCGTATTTCGGCCAGCATCCGGTCGAGCAACTGGCGTCGTGCGTGGATGGAAGCAGGGGCGTCGCTCATGGAAACGGTTGATCCTCGACAGTGGGTCGCAGTGGTTTCGGGGCGGTCGCGATTATGCGCCGGACGGCGTCATCCCCATCGTCGACGCGCTCCCTTTCATCAAGACGTTTTGGGCCGCGCAAAAGAATCGGACCCGGCGACGAATTTCGGCCGCCCATGAGCCCCGCCTGGCGTGAGGCCGACAAATCATCCCCGCACCGATTCCTTTCGCCTGGCCGGTTCGTTCTCTCGTTGAGACCCGCCGAATGCACGGCGGAATACACGCCGGTTACGACCGGCGTCAATGGCCGTTCGAACGAGGAGGAACAAGATGAAAAAGATTGCCGTATGGGGTTTCAGCTGGGTGCCGCCTTTCGCCCAGGGACTGGTGCGGGACCTGCGGGTACGCTGGGCACTGGAGGAGGCCGGGCTCGCCTACGAAAGCCGCTGGGTCGGCACCGACGAACGCAACGCCGCGGCACACCGCAGCCGGCATCCGTTCGGGATGGTGCCTGTCCTCGAATCGGGCGACCAGACCCAATTCGAGACAGGCGCCATCATCTACATGCTCGCCGAGCAATGCGAGGCGCTCATGCCCGCCGATCTGCGCTTCGAAACGCTCACCTGGATGTTCGCCGCACTCAATTCGGTCGAACCGCCGCTGTGGAATCTTTTCGTGCTGGACAAGCTGCACGGCAACGAGGAGTGGACGAAGCTGCGGCGCGCGGGGGCGGTCGAGGAGGTCAAGGCGCGACTGGCCGCGCTTTCCGACTGGCTCGACGGCCGCATGTACCTGCTCGGCTCGTTCACGGCCGCCGACATCTTGATGACAACGGTGCTGCGGTTCATCCGGCACACCGATCTGGTCGCCGGATATCCGGTGGTCGACGCTTACGTCAAACGCTGCGAATCGCGGCCGGCATTCAAGGCTGCCTTGCAAAACCAGTCATCCGGCTACGCACGGCACGAGCCAGTCGCCGCCTGATCGGAAAAAAGAACCCGCGGAGGGAAAGCGGGCGAACAAATACATCGCCGGAATGGCGCGCATCCATGCCAGGCATGGGCTTGGTCGTCACATGGCCGTCGCGTGTCGTCGTCAAGCACGACCGCGATGGCCGAACCATGCGCATGACACCCCCGCCGCCATATGACCGCGTCCCGCATCGGTCCCGCCTCACGCGCCAGGCTGGCCCGAGAGAAGGCTTCTCCATGTCACCGCCAACGTGTTGCTTGTTCCCACCGCGATATTCGCCCGTGGCTCGCAGCATTCTCCGAATGGCTTTAGCGATTTCGCGCGAATTGGCTGTGTATCGCGTCGCCTCGCATACCTACGCTGCTCGCCGGACGCTTTCGTAACGAATAGTTGACGGCGACATCAGCGATTCGTCTGCGCAGACGTCTGGTTCGCCTGGGAGCCTCCCCAGCCCCAGGCGAATCCCTTCTCCACCTTTTCCCCACTCGCAGAGCAAAGACCCATGTCAACGCTCGCCGCCATGCCCCATGCGGATCCGTCTCGCTGCATTGCAGGAAACGGCAACCCAGCGGACTTCCAGGGTGATCCGTCCCACGCGCGCATTGCGTTTCTCGAACGCCCGCCGCGCGGATCTGGAACGGTGCGCGACGGAGTCACGGATGACGTGCGCATGGCTTCGTCGCAAGCGCCTGCGGACACCGCGCTCGGCTTGTCCGCGCGCATCCAGTGGCTGATCCGGACCGAGGGCAGCGCCAGCGCCATCGCGCGGAGCTGCGGTGTTTCCGAAGGCACGGTGCGCAACTGGCGCGATGGCCACAGCGACATGTCGCGCGAGCGTTGCGTGATTCTCGCGCAGGCACTCGGCATCTCGCTGCTCTGGCTGGTCTCCGGCGAAGGGGCCATGCGCGTGGAGCCCCGCGCTGCCGCCGCCACGACGACATTTGCCGACTCGCCGACGCCAACCGGCGCCATCGAGGGCACACCGCGAGCTCGCACGCCAGCGGTCGATGCACGCCTGCTCGGTTCCGCATTGCGGCTGCTGCAGTCGTACATCGGCCTGGCCGGCGGTTCGCTGGATCCGTCGCAGCGTGCCGACGTGCTGGTCGAACTCTACGAACTGCTGGGACGCGCCGGCGAGCCAGGGCATGCCGAACGCCTGATCGCCTTCCACGCCACGCTCGGCAACCTCCTGCGCGGCAGTCGCCGCACCCTCATCGCGTGATCGGGCGTGGCGCAGGGGCGCGACCGATTCCGCGACGCCGGCACCGATCGATTCCGGAAACCACCGGCATGGCCATCCAGAAAACGAAGTAGATCGCCACAAGCATCCGCATTCCATGCGGCCGGGGTTCGCCGGGCGAATCCGGTTTCACATCTCACTGAGAGGGGAGTTGCATGAACAGCAGCACGCACGTTGCAAATCGTCGCCACAGCCGAAAGCCGGCCTTGACGACCTTGAGCCTGGCCATGGCCGCCACCTTGTATGGCCTCGGCGCGACGAATCCGCTTCACGCCCAGGCCACGACCGGCAGCATCTTCGGGAGCGCACCCGCGGCGGCCGGCGAAACCGTGATGGCGAAGAGCGCCTCGGGCGTCACGCGCGAGGTGGCAGTCGGCGCGGACGGCCGCTACGCCATCAAGTCCTTGCCGGTGGGCACGTACACCGTGACCCTGCGCAACGGCGGCCAGACGATCGCCACGCACGACAACGTGGCGGTCAGCGTCGCCACCGGCATCGAGGTGCCGTTCACCGCGGCCGCCAACGCGGCCAACGCCCAGAACCTGAGCGCCGTGCGCGTGGTCGCCAACGCGTTGCCGTCGATCGACGTGTCCAGCGTCAACTCCAGCACCATCATCACCGCCGCCGACCTGCGCAAGCTGCCGGTGGCGCGCAGCGCCGAATCGATCGCCCTGCTGGCGCCGGGCACGGTCGCGGGCAGCAGCTTCTTCATGGGCCCTGGCAACAAGACGCTGGTCGCGTTCGGCGGTTCGTCGGTCACCGAGAACGCCTACTACGTCAACGGCTACAACACCGGCGAGCCCTACAAGAACCTCGGCGGTTTCCAGTTGCCTTACGGCGCGATCGACCAGCAGGAGACGCTCACCGGCGGTTACAGCGCCAAGTACGGCCGCTCCGACGGCGGCGTGATCAACCAGCTCGGCAAGCGTGGCACCAACGAGTGGCACTTCGGTGGCCAGGTGGCCTGGCAGCCGCGCTTTCTTGAGAGCAACCCGGTAAACAACTACTACAACAGCCACCCGGTGATTCCCGCGCCGATCGGTCCGGTCACCTACCAGCTGGAAAACCCGAAACAGCCGGGCACGCTGAACCAGTACCGCGCCGACAACAAGCAATGGCAGACGATCTACTCGGCCTACGTGGGCGGCCCGCTGATCAAGGACAAGCTGTTCCTGTTCCTGGCGGCCGAAACCACCAGGACGCATTCCACCAACGTGGAGTTCGCCGCCAACCAGCTCGTGCAGTACAACCGGGACAAGGACAACAAGTTCTACGGCAAGCTGGACTGGAACATCACCGACAACAACGTCCTCGAGCTGACGGCGCTCAAGAACAATTCCAGCATCGGCGCCGGCACGTCCTACGCGTTCGACACCGACACGCTGAAGTCGGGGCCCTTCGTCACGAACAACGACGTCACCAAGGACAACGCCCAGTTCTACCTCGGCCACTTCACCAGCTACATCACCGACAACGCCACGCTGAGCATCCTGTACGGCAAGGCGCGCTTCCAGGATCCCACGATCTACGGCAACCACAGCCCGCTGCCGTTCATTTCCCGCGCGGACCGCCAGGACCCGGCCCTGCTGCCGCCGGGCACCGGCTCGAACGGCATCGTCAACAGCCAGACCAACACCAGCTGGACCTCGGCCCAGGCCGCCAACGGCACCCATGGCCTGCGCGTCGACTTCGACTACAAGCTGGGCGACCACGACCTGTCCGTCGGCATCGACAACATGAGCTACAAGGCCCGCAACCAGGGCCCGGAACAGCAGAATCCGTTCAACCCGTCGCTGAACTACTTCTGGCGCTACTACCCGGGCGATATCGTGAAGAAGCGCGAGCTCGGCTGGGCCACCAGCATGACGATGACGCAGAAGGCGTACTACCTGCAGGACGCCTGGCAGGTCACGCCGAACGTGCTGCTGAACGTGGGCGTGCGCAACGACCACTTCACCAACTACAACGACCTCGGCAAGGCCTTCGTCGACGAGAAGAACCAGTGGGAACCGCGCCTCGGCGTGAGCTGGGACGTGTTCGGCGACTCCTCGTTCAAGCTCTACGGCAACGCGGGCCGCTACTACCTCGCGCTGCCGGACAACGCGGCCGAACGCGCGGCAAACCGCTCGACCTATCTCGTCACCACCTACAACTACACCGGCATCGATCCGGCCACCGGCATACCGACCGGCCTGACCCAGATCGGCAAACCGACTTCGCCCGACGGAGAGCTTGGCCTGCCCAAGGATCCGCAGCAGGTCACCGCGCGCAACCTGAAGCCGGAGTACGTGGACGAGTTCATCGTCGGCTTCGACAAGAAGCTGGGCGAACACTGGGTCTATGGCGCCAAGGCGATGTGGCGCGACCTGAAGACCGCGATCGACGACGAGTGCTCGCCAGGGCAGATCGGCGCCAAGATGACGAGCATGGGGCTGGACCCGAGCAAGTACTCCGACTCGCTCTACGGCGCCTCGTACTGCCGCCTGATCAACCCGGGCCTGACCAACAACATGCTGGTCGTTTCCAACGACGGCAGCAGCAAGCTCATCGTGCCGATGTCCATGAAGGACTGGGGCTACCAGCAGGGCGTGATCCGCAAGATCGGTTCGCTGGACCTGTACCTCGAGCATCCGTTCGACGGCAAATGGTACGGGCGCGCCGACTACACCTTCAGCCGCGGCTTCGGCAACACCGAAGGCCAGGTGCGCAGCGACTTCGGCCAGGCCGACGTCTCCAAGACCGAGGACTGGGACAGCTGGCAGCTGATGGACGGCCAGAACGGTGAACTGAGCAACATCCGCAAACACCAGTTCCGCTTCCGCGGCGCCTACCAGATCACGCCGGAATGGCTGGTCTCCGCCGTCCTGCTGGTGCAGTCCGGCTTCCCGAAAGAATGCCTGGGCTACTACGGTCCTTCGGGCACCGGCGACCCCACCAACTACAACCTTGGCGGCGCGGGCAACTACCACTGGTGCCACGGGGTGCGCATCCCGCCGGGCTCCGTCGGCCATACGCCGTGGACGGAGCTGCTGAACCTCGGCGTGCACTACATGCCGGCGTTCGCCGACCACAAGTTGGGCATCAACCTGGATGTCTTCAATGCTCTGAACCAGCAGCGGGCCATCCAGACCCAGCCCGTCGGTGAAGCCGCCTACAACAGCGCCACCAACATCATCTCGATCAACAACAGCTACGGCCAGGGCATCTTCTGGAACCCGCCACGCACCGTGCGGCTTTCGGTGACCTACGATTACTGAGCCGTCGCGGCACCAGCCCGGCCGGTGATCGGCCGGGCGCGATGCTGACCAGACGCCGGCGTCCGCCACGGACGCCGGCGTCGCTTTCGATGCGGGACCGATGCCGTGAAAAGCCCACCGCTGTTCGCGGGATGGCTGCCGGGCGTCGCGTCCCAGCGGAGTCCTCGCGGCGCCGGCGCCTGTGCTTGCGCAGGCGTTCGGGTTACCGGCATCGACCACGGGTTCGACTCGCTGCCGCCAGCCCGCGCGGCAAGCGGATGCGGTCGATTTCCGGACGTGTTCCCGCACCGACTGCGTGCGCACGTTGCCGCGTGTCGAACGGCTGCACGAGAACTGCAAGGACGGATGCTTGGCGGTGGGCGTGCATTCGACGGCAGTCGACTTCGAGCACGACCTGGCCAACGCGCAGGCCGCGATCGCAGGAACGTGCGAAGCCATCGGTTACGCAAGTGTTGCCGTACTCCGACCGTTGTGCGCAAACTCTTGCCGCAGTCGAACCTCCACCCTCCGACTCCCCATCCGAGAGTGCGCTTGCATGTTCCTCGACCTGGACGGCGACGGGCCGCAGTACGCACAACTGACCCGCGCGCTGAAGGGCGCCATCCTCGATGGCCGCATGGCCGCCGGCGCGCGCCTGCCGCCCACGCGTGAACTCGCGCAGGAGCTCGCGGTGTCGCGCACCACCGTGCTGGCCGCCTACGAGCAGCTGCGCGCGGAAGGCTTCATCAACGGCCGCGTCGGTTCGGGCAGCTACGTGACCCGCCTGCAGATCGCGCCGGCCTTGCAGCCCGCCGACAGCGAGGCCATCCCCCCCGCTTCGCGCTACGCGGAACGTGCCCGACGGCTGCGGAACCGCGGCATCGCGGGCATGCATCACGGCCTGCGCTACGACCTGCTGTACGGCGATCCGGTGACCAATCCCGCGCTGAACGCCGCGTGGGGACGCGAACTGGCGCGCGCCGCCGCCTACTCGTCGCTCAAGGTGACCAGCTCGTGGGGCTTGCCGGCCCTGCGCCAGCAGATCTGCGACTACCTGGCGCGCCGACGCGGCGTGCAGGCGCGCCCGGAGAACCTGCTGATCGTCACCGGCACCCAGCAAGCCTATGCGTTGTGCGCGCGCGCACTGCTCGACGAAGGCGACACCGTGGTACTGGAGGAGCCGCACTACTTCGGCGCCCATCACGTCCTCGATGCGCACGGCGCGAACTTTCTCCCGGTGCGCACCGACGACGACGGCCTGGTCTGCAGCGACTTGCCGGACGTGCCGCCGAAACTGATCAGCGTGACGCCCTCGCACCAGTTCCCCACCGGCGCGGTGATGTCGCTGCCGCGCCGGCTCGAACTGTTGCGCTACGCCGCCAGCAAGCGCTGCTGGATCGTCGAGGACGACTACGACGGCGAACTGCGCTACGACGGCCACCCGCTGGCCGCGCTGCGCTCGCTCGACGAGAGCGACCGCGTGATCTACGTGGGCACCTTCTCCAAGACCTTGTTCGGCGCGTTGCGCCTCGGCTACATGGTGCTGCCGACGGCGCTGTGCAACGACTTCAACACCGCCAAATACCTCGTCGACATGTCGTCCCCCGGCATCGAGCAGGCGGCGCTGGCGCACTTCATGGAAAGCGGCGGTTTCGAGCGGCACCTGCGCCATGCGCGCAAGGAACTGAAGACCCGCCGCGAAGCGCTGATCGAAGGCCTGCGCCGCCACGCCGGCGACCGCGTGCAGATCGTGCACTCGCCGGCCGGCATGCACGTGGTGGCGTGGCTGAACGGTTACGACCACGCGCGCGCCGAGGCGCTGATTGCATACGCACACGACCGCGGGCTCGGCCTGCACCCGATCGCGCCGCATTACCTCGCGCCACCGGCCCGACCCGGCCTGCTGCTCGGCTACTGCAACCTGTCGACCACCGAATTGCGCGAGGCGATGCGGCTGTTTGGCGAGTGTCTGGCCGCAGTCCCGGCCGCGGCGGGCTGAGCCATTCAGTCGGCCTGCCGATCCATTCCATCGGCGATGGCATGCCTCGGACCTTGCCCTTGCCATGTCGCGGGCACCACACCATTCCACCATGGCGCCTCGTGCGGCAACTAGAGCGTCAGCGTGCAACTCCTAACTTCCGACAACGCACGACGCACCGTTCGCGCGATATGCAAACCGGTATGCTCGCAAATCGATGCTTGGAATGCTGTGGCAAGCGCCTATTGCAGCACTGAGTTGGTGCGCTTGACGGCAAGGGGGTGGTGGCAGAGCATCGCGGCATATGCCTCGTTCCGGGGTCTACTTGACGTTAGGCTGGAAATCGATACTCCGTGAATCCGCAGGCACCTTTTAATGTTCTCTTCGCAGTGCTGTTTGGCATGGTCGTTGTGTGGTTCGTGCTCATCAAGCTGCTCTGCATTCGCCTTGAGACAGCACATCCACAAAAGTACGAGGCAATGGGCAGGCCGTCGCCATTTCTGCGCAACAACATTGCTACCGGCTGGGCAACCATGAAGTTCTTGTTCACACGCGAGCATCGAACACTCAACGACCCCTACTTATCCAAGCTATCCGATGCCATGCTGGTGTTCTTCGCAATTTATTTGGTTCTGTTCCTTTGGCTGTCCTTCTTCATCTCTGGCTCTCCAGCAGCCTAACCACTCCGTAAGAAACTTCTGATCAAGCCCAGGCGCATGATGCTTTTGCCCTGAGCTTTCGAGCTTCTGCTGGCGACAGCCATGGCCATTCAATAGCGCAAAATCGACGCCGCGCCGATTCGGTTGCGCCGGGCCTCGTGAAGTAAGCTTAGGCGAACCCAGGACCCGCCTCGCACCATGAACAACCGCACTGCGATCAGCCCCGAACTGCGTGAATGGATCCTCGCCACCACGCGTGCCGGCCACGGCCCGCAGGACGTGCTCGAACTGATGCGGGTGCATGGCTACGAACCGCGGCAGAGCCGCGCCATCGTGGCGGAAGTGCTGCAACTGCCGCTCGCTGCCCTGGACGTGGATGCCGCCGTACCGGCGGGACGCCGAACGAAGCACCCCGAGGGGCCGCTGGCCACGGTGGGCGATCGCGAGATACGAGTCGCGCTGAGCATGAACCGGCCGGCGCTGCGCGTGCTCGACGGCCTGCTCTCGGGCGAGGAATGCGACGAGCTGATCGCGCTGGCCCAGCCGCGCATGGCGCGCGCGCTCACCGTGGACGCGGCCGGCAAGCAGCAGGTCGACCACCGGCGCACCAGCGTGGGCATGTTCTTCAAGCTGGGCGAGCTGCCGCTGGTGGCGCGGCTGGAACAGCGCATCGCCGAGCTGCTCGACATCCCGGTGAGCCACGGCGAGGGCCTGCAGATCCTGCACTACCTGCCCGGCCAGGAATACCAGCCGCATTACGACTGGTTCGATCCCGACCAGCCCGGCTACGCCACGATCACCGCGCGCGGCGGCCAGCGCATCGCCAGCGTGGTGATGTACCTCAACACGCCCGAGGCTGGCGGTGGCACCGCGTTCCCCGAGGTCGGCCTCACCGTCAGCGCGCTGCGCGGTTCGGCCGTCTATTTCGCCTACGAGGGCGGCGACGCCAGCTCGCTGCACGCCGGCTTGCCGGTGCAGCGCGGCGAGAAGTGGATCGCCACCAAGTGGCTGCGCGAGCAGCCGTATTGAGCATGGCCATATGATGGCTCCCTCTGCGCAGGAGCGGCTTCAGCCGCGATTCGTTACCGTCGGTCGCGGCTGAAGCCGCTCCTGCAAGGCCTTGTCGTACACGGGTTGAGCGCCTGCCGCACGGCACAGGGCAGCCAGCCATTCCGCCCCAGCGTTCAGCCTCCGCTGCTGCATCGCAGCAGCCAGTGGCGTATCCTTGCGGGCTTTCTTCCTCCGAAATCGCGCAAGGACATCCCCATGGGTCTGCACCTGGTTCCCGCCGGCCGCAACGTGCCGGACGAAATCAACGTCATCATCGAAATCCCCAAGGATGCCGAGCCGGTCAAGTACGAGGTGGACAAGGACTCGGGCGCGATCTTCGTCGACCGCATCCTGTCCACGCCGATGCGCTACCCCTGCAACTACGGTTACGTGCCGGGCACGCTGGGCGGCGATGGCGATCCGCTGGACGTGGTGGTGATCCTGCCGCTGCCGCTGGCCGTCGGCTCGGTGATCCGCTGCCACCCGGTCGGCATGCTGAAGATGACCGACGAGGCCGGCAGCGACGAGAAGCTGGTGGTGATCCCCTCGCCCAAGGTGTTCCCCGGCTACGCCCACATCAACGACATGAAGGGCGTCTCGCCGCACTGGCTGGAGCGCATCGGCCACTTCTTCGAGCACTACAAGGACCTGGAGAAGGGCAAGTGGGTGAAGGTGGATGGCTGGGTCGGCGCCGAGGAGGCCAAGGCCGAGATCATCGCCGGCGTCGCGCGCTACAAGGCTTCCAAGGCCTGAGTTCACCGAACCGACGGCGCGTCGCCGCGAGGCGACGCGCCGTTTTTCATGCACGCATCACCAGTCATCGACAAAGGTCGGGCAGGCGATGGCTCCGACACGACCGATAATGGCTCGACAAGCCTGCCCGGATTCGCCGCCATGAAAGCCGTCGCCCTCACCCGCTACTTGCCTATCGACGATCCCTACTCGCTGGTCGACGTGGAATTGCCGCAGCCGATACCCGGCGCGCACGACCTGCTGGTGCGTGTGGAAGCCGTCTCGGTGAACCCGGTCGACACCAAGCTGCGCGCGCCGAAGCCGCAGGTGGAAGCGCAGCCGAAGGTGCTGGGCTACGACGCCGCCGGCACGGTCGAGGCCGTGGGCGCCGAGGCGCAGGGCTTCCGCCCCGGCGATCGCGTGTACTACGCCGGCGACGTCACCCGCCCGGGCAGCAATGCCGAATTCCAGCTGGTGGATGCACGGCTGGCGGCGGCGATGCCGCGCTCGATGGATTTCGCCGACGCCGCCGCGTTGCCGCTGGTGGCGGTCACCGCATGGGAGCTGTTGTTCCAGCGCATGCCGTTCGACAGCGAGCACGGCGGCAAGGGCAAGTCGCTGCTGGTGATCGCCGGCGCGGGCGGCGTGGGCTCGATCGCGATCCAGCTGGCGCGGCGCGCGGGCTTCACGGTGATCGCCACCGCCTCGCGCCCCGAGACCGTGGACTGGTGCCGCGCGATGGGCGCGCAGCACGTGGTGAACCATCGCGAACCGCTGGCGCCACAGCTCGCCGTACTCGCCTTTCCCCAGATCGACGCCGCGCTCAACCTCGCCGATACCGACCGCTACTGGGACACGCTGGGCGAGCTGCTGGCGCCGCAAGGCCACGTGGGCCTGATCGTGGAGCCGAGCGGCGCGCTGAAGATCGGCGATCCGTACAAGGCCAAGTGCATCGGCATCCACTGGGAATTCATGTTCGCGCGAGCGCGCTGGAAAACACCGGACATGGCCGAGCAGGGCCGCATCCTCGCGCGCGTGGCGCAACTGATCGATGCGGGCGAGCTGAAGAGCATCCAGCGCGAGGCGCTGAGTCCGATCAATGCGGCGAACCTGCGCGAGGCGCATCGCCGGCTGGAATCGGGCGCCAGCATAGGCAAGCTGGTGCTGGCCGGCTGGTGAGACGGCAGGGTCGCTCGATTCACTGCGACCTTTGCAGCCTCCATGGGCGGCCGCGAAATGATGGAAGCGAAGCGAGTCGAGAGGAGCGAGAAGCGAGAAGCGAGAGAAGGCATGCACCTTGCCCGCCCCTTCTCACTTCTCACTTCTTCTTGCCGTGCGCGGGCGCCGGCCGGGCCGGCTCGCCCTTCTTGCCCAGCTGCTCCAGCAAGGTGTTCATGTCCTCGGCGTGCTCCTCCTCCATCGCGAGGATGCCTTCCAGCATGCGGCGCGTGGTGGGGTCGGCCGTGCCCACGTAGTCGATCATCTCGCGGTAGCTGTCGATCGCGATGCGCTCGGCGACCAGGTCCTCCTTGATCATGTCCACGATGTCCTCGCCTTCCACGTAATCGGCATGGCTGCGCGTGGCCAGGCCGTCGGGCGAGAGATTGGGCTTGCCGTCGAGCTGGGTGATGCGCTCGGCGATCAGGTCGGCGTGGCCCTGCTCCTCGTTCGCGTGCTGCAGGAACTCCGCCTTGATCGCCTGCGAGTGGATGCCCGAAGCCATGTAGTAGTGGTACTTGTAGCGCAGCACGCAGACGATCTCGGTGGCCAGCGCGTGGTTGAGCAGCTTCACCACGGTGGCGCGGTCGGCCTTGTAGCCGGCAGTCATCGCACCCTTGTCGATGTCCTGGCGCGCACGCTTGCGGATGGCTTCGATGTCGCTGACGAAGGGCTTGGCTTTGGACATGGCTGGCTCCGGTGGGCTGGCGCCGACGAAGGCGCGTCCGTCGTGAAGGAAAAGTCCCGACAGACTAGGAACCCGCGCGGGAAAGGCAGGTGAAGGCCCGCCGCGCGGCGGGCAACGTGAACCGCTCCCGCACGCACGGGCGGCCCTGACCTGGATCAGGGTGATGCACGGCGCGCGGCGGGAGACTGGGCGCAGTTCCCATTGGCGCGCCTCCATGTCCGGCAGCACCCTCATTCCCGACGGCCGCAAATTCACCAGCCCGCAGGGCACCCGTGCGGTCAAGGGCGGCCAGAAGCCCAACGCCGGCAGCGGCGTGCCCGATGTGGACCGCAAGCCACCGTGGTTGCGGGTGAAGCTGCCCGGCGGCGCCAGATACGAAGCCGTGGCGGACATCGTGCGCACGCACCAGCTCAACACGGTGTGCGCCGAGTCGAAGTGCCCGAACATCGCCGAATGCTGGGGCCGCGGCACCGCCACGCTGATGCTGATGGGCTCGGTGTGCACGCGGGCCCGCAAGTTCTGCTCGGTGTCCACCGGCAACCCGCAGCGCTGGCTCGACCCGCTGGAACCGGCGAAGGTGGCCGATGCGGTGGCGCTGATGGGGCTGCAGTACGTGGTGCTCACCTCGGTGGATCGCGACGACCTCGCCGACGGCGGCGCCGCGCACTACGCCGCCTGCGTGCGCGCCATCCACCAGCGCTCGCCGGCCACCGCGGTGGAGGCGCTGACTCCTGACTTCGCCGGCGACCACGCCGCGGTGGCCGCCGTGCTGGATGCGGGCCTGGCCACCTATGCGCAGAACCTGGAGACGGTGCGCCGGCTCACCCACCCGGTGCGCGATCCGCGCGCGGGCTACCGGCAGACCCTGGACGTGCTGGCCTTCGCCAAGCGTCACGCCCCCGGAACACTCACCAAGACCAGCCTGATGCTCGGCCTGGGCGAGACCGACGCGGAGATCGACGAGGCGCTGGACGACATGCGCGCCGCTGGCGTCGACGTGGTCACCTTGGGCCAATACATGCGGCCCAGCCCGCACCACCTGCCGGTGCAGCGCTTCGTCACCCCGGACGAATTCCGCGCCTTGCGCGAACGGGCGCTGGGCAAGGGCTTCGTGGAAGCGGTCGCCGGGCCGCTGGTGCGTTCGAGTTATCGCGCCGAACGCGTGCTGGAACACAACAACCTGGGGCTGTAGCCGAGGCGCGACGGCGCGGCCCGTATTGCGATGCCCGACGGCATCAGGAGGCTCGTCATGTCCACACCCACGCTGCAACCCGCACCGCGCCGCGACCCGGCCACCATCCCATGGCAGGACGAAGGCCTGCGCCAGGCGCGCGAACGCCTCGTCGACGACGAACTGGATGACAGTTTCCCGGCCAGCGATCCGCCGAGCTGGGTGCAAGGCACGGCGCCGAGACCGCATTGAAGTCCGCATTCGAGGAGACAAGCATGGAACACGCGATGTACCCGCAGGCCAGCGCGGAGCTGGCCCGCAAGCGCCGCGAGCTGGCGCCGAAGCAGCTCGACGCGTTCAAGGCGTTCAGCGCCGCGGTGTTCGCCGACGGCGCACTGCCCGCCGTCACCAAGCAGCTGATCGCGGTGGCGGTGGCGCACGTCACGCAGTGCCCTTACTGCATCAAGGGCCACACCGCCGGGGCGCTGAAGCAGGGCGCCAGCGAGGCGCAGATCATGGAGGCGATCTGGGTGGCCGCCGAGATGCGGGCGGGCGGCGCCTACGCCCACGCCAACCTGGCGCTGGACACCATGGCGCACGCGCACAAGGAAGACTGACATGGGCGCGCGCTACACCGGTGTTTCCGCCAGCATCCTCGACGCGGTGGGCGACACCCCGCTGGTGGAGATCGAGGGCGTGTTCGCCAAGCTGGAATTCCTCAATCCCTCCGGCTCGATCAAGGCGCGCATCGCCAAGTACATGATCGAGCGCGCCGAGCAGGAAGGCCGGCTGAAGCCCGGCGACACCATCGTGGAGGCCACCAGCGGCAACACCGGCAACGCCTTGTCGATGGTGGCCGCGGCCAAGGGTTACCGCATGCTGGTGGTGATGCCCGAGGGGCTGTCGGGCGAGCGCGTGGCGATCTCGCGCGCGTTCGGCGCCGAGGTGCTGTTCTGCGGCAGCTTCCACGTGGATGCCGCGCTGGCACGGGCCCGCGAGCTGGGCCGGCAGCTGGGGCATTTCTGCCCCGGCCAGTTCGAGTCGGAATGGAACGTGGAGGAGAACCGCGAGATCCTCGGCCCGGAAATCCTCTCGCAGCTACCCGCCGGCCGCGTGCCCGATGCACTGGTGCTGGGCGTGGGCACCGGCGGCACCCTGATCGGCGTGGGCCAGGCGTTCCGCGCGGTGAACCCGAAGGTGCGGCTGTTCGCGATGGAGCCCTCCGAGTCCTGCACCATCCTGTGCGGCGAAGTGGCCACGCACGCCATCGAGGGCATTTCCGACGGCTTCGTGCCGGGCATCTTCCAGCGCCACAAGGATCTGGTGAACGACCTGCTCAGCGTGTCCAGCACGGATGCGGTGGCCGAAATGAAACGGCTGGCGCGCGGCTACGGCATCTTCTGCGGGCCCAGTTCGGGCGCCCACCTGCTCGCCGCCAAACGCGTACGCGCGCATTACCCCGAGCTGGCCACCGTGGTCACGGTGTTCTGCGACGAGGGGGAGAAGTACCTGCACGAGTACTTCATGGCGACCGCCACTCCCGGAGCGGGAGCGGCGCCATTCCATTGAGCGTGCCGGGACAGGTGTCGGCACGCTCCATCCGCCCGCGTCAGGCCTTGTGGTACACCTCCGCGCCCTGCGCGCGGAATTCGGCGGCCTTCTCGGCCATGCCTTCGGCCAACGCCTCGGCCTCGCCGGTGCCATGCTCGGCGGCGTAGTCGCGCACGTCCTGGGTGATCTTCATCGAGCAGAACTTCGGCCCGCACATCGAGCAGAAATGCGCGCTCTTGTGCGCATCCTTCGGCAGCGTCTCGTCGTGGAACTCCTTGGCCTTCTCCGGATCGAGGCCGAGGTTGAACTGGTCGTCCCAGCGGAACTCGAAGCGCGCCTTGCTGAGCGCGTTGTCGCGCACCTGCGCGCCCGGGTGACCTTTCGCGAGATCCGCCGCATGCGCGGCGATCTTGTAGGCGATGATGCCGTCGCGCACGTCCTGCTTGTTCGGCAAGCCCAGGTGTTCCTTCGGCGTGACGTAGCAGAGCATGGCGGTGCCGAACCAGCCGATCATCGCGGCGCCGATCGCGCTGGTGATGTGGTCGTAGCCGGGCGCAATGTCGGTGGTGAGCGGCCCCAGCGTGTAGAACGGCGCCTCGCCGCACTTCTCCAGCTGGCGGTCCATGTTCTCCTTGATGAGCTGCATCGGCACGTGGCCGGGGCCTTCGATCATGGTCTGCACGTCGTGCTTCCACGCGATCTGCGTCAGCTCGCCCAGCGTGTCGAGTTCCCCGAACTGCGCGGCGTCGTTCGCATCCGCGATGCAGCCGGGGCGCAGGCCGTCGCCTAGGCTGAAGGACACATCGTAGGCCTTCATGATCTCGCAGATGTCCTCGAAGTGCGTGTAGAGGAAGTTCTCCTTGTGGTGCGCAAGGCACCACTTCGCCAGGATCGAGCCGCCGCGCGAGACGATGCCGGTGACGCGCTTCGCGGTGAGCGGCACGAAGCGCAGCAGCACGCCGGCGTGGATGGTGAAGTAGTCCACGCCCTGCTCGGCCTGCTCGATCAGCGTGTCGCGGAACAGTTCCCAGGTGAGGTCCTCGGCCACGCCGCCGACCTTCTCCAGCGCCTGGTAGATCGGAACGGTACCAATAGGAACCGGCGAGTTGCGCAGGATCCACTCGCGCGTCTCGTGGATGTGCTTGCCGGTGGAGAGGTCCATCACCGTATCGCCGCCCCAGCGGATCGACCACACCATCTTCTCGACTTCTTCCGCGATCGACGACGTCACTGCGGAATTGCCAATATTCGCGTTGATCTTGGTGAGGAAGTTGCGGCCGATGATCATCGGCTCGCTTTCCGGGTGGTTGATGTTCGCGGGGATGATGGCGCGGCCGCGCGCCACTTCGTCGCGCACGAACTCCGGGGTGATGACGCGCGGGATCGCCGCGCCGAACGACTGCCCCGGATGCTGCGTGCGCAACGCGCTGTCGCCCAGCGCCTCGATGCGCTGGTTCTCGCGGATCGCGATGTATTCCATCTCCGGCGTCACGATGCCGCGGCGTGCGTAGTGCATCTGGGTGACGTTGGCGCCGGCCTTCGCGCGGCGCGGCACGGGCAGCTGCGGAAAGCGGATCGCCGCCAGTTCCGGTGCACTCGCGTGGCGGCGGCCGAACTCGGAGCTGCGGCCATCCAGCACTTCGGTGTCGCCGCGCTCGGCGATCCACGCCGCGCGCAGCGCGGGCAGGCCGGCGGCCAGGTCCACGGAGTAATCCGGATCGGTGTACGGGCCGGAGGTGTCGTAGACGGTGATCGCGGGGTTCCGCTCCACGCCGAACATCGCCGGCGTGTCGGCCTGGGCGATCTCGCGCAGCGGCACGCGCAGGTCGGGGCGGCTGCCCGCCACGTGGATCTTGCCCGAGCCGGGAATCGGCCGGGTGACGGCTTCGGAGAGTTCCTGCGCGGCGCGCGCGAGATCGGAGAGCTGGGCATTCATCGGCTGGGGTTCCGGCGGCTTGCATGGGAAATCCGCACATGGGTGCGGTCTCTGCGCGATGGAGTTCGCGCGCGAAGCGTTGGCGCCGGACGCACGACAGGCGGAACGTCGTGCGGCGAAGCTCCCTACACCGGTGCTAACCGGATCAGGTTCGAAGGGACTCTCTCAGCCGACCGTTGCGCCGGCACCCCCGCTTCTGGAACGGCTATTCAAGCACGAAGCGGGGATCGGCCGCGAGTGCGGCGCAGTTCAGCGTGGCGCCCAGGCACGCAGGAAGCTGGCCACGCCGGCGCGGGCGGTGGCCTCGATTTCGGCGGCGTAGCTCTCGCCGCAGTCCACGCAGCCGAACATCCGGCGCATGAACAGGTCGCCCTTGATCAGCGCGAAGAACTGCACGCAGGCGCGCGGCACGTCGTCGATCGCGAGCTGGCCGGCGTCAACCGCCTGCTGCAGCAGGCGTTCCATCAGGCCATGCGTGCGCAGGGTGCCCTCTTCCCACAGCAGCCGGCCGAAGCGCGGGTTGCCCTGGCGGCAGTCGCCGAGGATGGCGCGGAAGGTGCCCACGGTTTCGGCGTCGCAGTCGAGCCGGGCGTGGATCAGCGCCACACGCAGCAGGGTCTGCTCGATCGTGGCCTGCGGGTCGTAGTCGTAGGTGTTTTCCGGCAGCAAATCCTCGATGCGCGCGCGGATCACCTCGCGGAACAGGTTGTCCTTGTCGCCGAAGTGGCTGTAGACGGTGAGCTTGGAGACCCCGGCCTCGGCGGCGATCGCGTCCATGCTGGTGCCGGCGAAGGCGTTGCGGATGAACAGCGCCTTGGCCGCGGCGAGGATCGCCGCGCGTTTCTCAAGGTCTTTCGGTCGCCCCGGTCCCTGCGACCTGACCGGCGAGATGCTGCTCATGTCCAAGCCTTCCCAAAACGATACATGGACTTTATTATACGCATTGGTTCAATTATTTCCAGTCGACAGGCGGCAGAGTGTCCGCGGACACGCTCCGGGGCATGACTTAAGTCAGCGCATCGCGGTGACTTCCGGCACTTCGTGACACAGGGCGCGGGCCGCAGTCTAGTCATTGTCGAGGCAAGGCCAAGCCCTTATCCTTTCAGGTCTTTTTCGACACTCACGGAACCCGGCAGACATGGCGATGAACTTCGAGCAGGCGCGGACGAACATGGTGGAGAACCAGGTGCGTCCCTGGGAGGTCCTGGACGGCCGTGTGCTGGACATGCTCGGCCGCGTGCGACGCGAGGATTTCGTGGCCCCCGAACACCGCCAGCTCGCCTTCGCCGACCTGTGCCTGCCGCTGGGCCACGGCGAGGTGATGATGAAACCGGTGCTGGAAGGCCGCGTGCTGCAGGCGCTGGATCTCCAGCCCGACGAGCGCGTGCTGGAGATCGGCACGGGCTCGGGCTTCCTCACCGCCTGCCTCGCCGGGCTCGCGGCCGAGGTCGTCAGCGTCGACATCCATGCCGACTTCATCGCGGCCGCCAGCCAGCGCCTGCAGGCCGCCGGCGCGACGAACGCGCGCTTGCACACCGGCGAAGCCGTGCGCGACTGGCAGCCGGACGGCCAGTTCGACGTCGTGGTCGCCACGGGCGCCGTGGCCGAGACGCCTGCGCGCTGGTTCGGCTGGCTCAAGCCGGGCGGTCGCCTGCTGGTGATCCGCGGCGAGTCGCCCGCGCAGCAGGCCATGCTGATCGTCCACGAGGGCGAAGGCCGCCAGCGCGAGCAAAGCCTGTTCGAGACCGACCTGCCCTATCTCGCCCACGCCGCGCCGTCGTCGCGTTTCGTGTTCTGAACGCCCCACCGACCGACATCGACTTCCCCACGAGGCAACCCATGCGTTTGAAGCTGCTCACCCTGGCACTGGCCCTGGCCGCCGTCTCGCTGCCCAGCCACGGCGAAGACCTGCTCGACGCCTACCGCGAGGCGCGCGCCAACGATCCGGTGCTGGCCCAGGCCGACGCCAACCGCCTCTCTGTCGGCGAGGGTGTGCCCCAAGCGCGTGCGCTGCTGCTGCCGCAGATCAACGGCAGCCTCTCGCTGAGCCAGACCAACGGCGGCACCGGCGGCCGCTTCCAGGATCCGAACAATCCCAACCAGTTCCTCACCAGCAGCCAGGTCGGCCACAGCCGCACGCGCAACCTCAGCGTCGATCTCAGCCAGACCGTGTTCGACTTCAGCAAGTACGCCAACCTCAAGGCGGCACACTCCTCCGCGAACGCGCAGGACGAGCTCTACCAGGCCGCGTTGCAGAACCTGTTCGTGCGCGTCACCGGCGCCTACTTCACGGTGCTCACCGACGAGGACCTGCTGGCCAACGCCAAAGCCAACGAAGATGCCTTCAAGCAGCAGTTCGAGCAGGCGGACCAGCGCTTCAAGGTCGGCCTGTCGGCGATCACCGACGTGTACCAGGCCAAGAGCTTCTACGAAGCGGCCAAGGCGACGACGATCGCCGCGCAGAACACGCTGGACAACGACCGCGAGGCGCTGAGCCAGATCACCGGCAAGCCCACCGGCAACTTGAAGAAGCTGCGCGACGAGCTGCCGATGAACTCGCCCGACCCGGCCGATCCGGATGCCTGGGTCAAGCAGGCGCTGATCAACAACCCGAACCTGCTGGCGCAGAAGCAGAACGTGGCGGCCGCCGAGCACAACATCACCGCGGCGCGCGCCGGCCACCTGCCCACGATCACCGCGAACGTCAGCTACGGCAAGAGCGCGAGCTGGTACGAGAACGCCGCGATCCATTCCAACACGCCGTCGCAGACCACGATCGGGCTCACCCTCAACGTGCCGATCTTCTCCGGTGGTCTCACCCAGTCGCGCGTGCGCCAGTCCATCTACAACCGCGACGCCGCGCAGGACTCGGAGGAGATCGAGCGCCGCCAGGTGAAGGCAAGCACGCTCAACTACTACCGCTCGGTGCTGGCCGGCGTCAGCCAGGTGCAGTCGGGCAAGGCCGCGGTGGAGTCGGCGCAGAAGGCGCTGGACGCCACTCGCGCGGGCTTCGAGGTCGGCACGCAGACCATGGTCAACGTGCTGCTGGCCATCCAGACCCTGACCCAGGCGGAGAGCACCTACTCGCAGTCGCGCCACCAGCTGGTGCTGAACCGCCTGCTGCTCAAGCAGAGCGCCGGCACCGCCAGCCTCGGCGACATGCAGACCATCAACGCCCTGCTGCAGTAAGCCGTCCAGCGCACGCTGGATCGATGGCCGGGCGAATGCCCGGCCATCGTCGTTTCGGCGCCGTCATTCCCGCAGTTGCGCGGCTATCAGCCGCATCAACCGCCCCACCGCGCCGCGCTCGCGCTCGAACACCTGCTGTGCGGCCTGGCCCATCGCGCGCCGTTGCGCGTCGTCGCGCAGCAGGCGCAGCACCGCCTCGCCCAGCGCGCTGCTGTCCGGCACGCGCAGCGCGCCGCCATCCTCGATCAGGCTGGTGGTGATCTCCTCGAAGTTGAAGGTGTGCGGCCCCACCAGCACCGGCGTGCCCAGCGCGGCCGGCTCCAGCACGTTGTGGCCGCCGATCGGCACCAGGCTGCCGCCCACGAAGGCCAGCCCCGCGGCCGCATAGAACGGCATCAGCTGGCCCATCGCATCGATCACGAACACCTGGTTCGACGGCGCCGGCATGCCGTCGGCGCCATAGCTGCCGGCGGCGAATCCCAGGCTGCGCACGGCATGTTCCACTGGACGGAAACGCTCGGGGTGGCGCGGCGCGATCAGCAGCAGCGCGTCGGGCAGGCGCTTCAGCACCGCGAGGTGCGCCTCCAGCACGGACTGCTCCTCGCCCTCGTGGGTGCTGGCGGCGATCCACACCGGTCGCCGCGCGCCCCAGTGCTCGCGCAGGCGCGCGCCGTCCGCCAGCGCCTCCTGCGGCACCGGCATGTCGTACTTCAGGTTGCCCCCGACCATGACGCGCTCGGCCGCCGCACCGATCAGGCGGTAGCGCGCGGCGTCCGCGCGGGATTGCGCGACCACCAGATCCACGCAGCCCAGCGCCGCGCGCACCATGCCGCGCAAGGGCCGCGGCCGGTAACCGCGCAGCGAGCGCTCGGACAAGCGCGCGTTGACGATCATCAGCGGGACGCCGCGGCGCCGGCAGGCGAAGTACAGGTTCGGCCAGATCTCGGTTTCCACGATCAGCGCCAGCCGTGGGCGCACGCCGCGGAGGAAACGGTTCACCGCATACGGCAGGTCGTAGGGCAGGTAGACGTGGAACACGCCGTCGCCGAACAGCTGCTGCACGCGCGCGGTGCCGGTGGGCGTCACCGTGGTCACCACCAGTGGCGCATCGGGGTAGTCGCGCCGGAGCGCCTTGATCAGCGGCTCGGCCGCGTTCACCTCGCCCACCGACACCGCGTGCACCCACAGGCTGCCGCGCAGTTCCGGCGGCGCCTTGAAGAAGCCGAAGCGCTCGGCCCAGCGCCAGTAGTACGGCCGCGAGCGGAAACCGCGCAACGCCAGCCGCAGCACGATCAGCGGCGTCACCAGATACATCGCGAGGGTGTAGAGATAACGCAACGGCGGGCTCCGGAAACAGCGCACGAGTATACGGGGCAAGCAGGGACGTCCATTACAATGCCGCGGATGCCCGGCACCCCTCGCCCCGATTTCCAGCGCGCCCTGCTCGCGCCGCGCCACTGGCCGGCCTGGCTGGGCGTGGGCGTGATCCGGGCGGTGGCGCGGCTGCCGTATCGTGCGCTGATGGCGCTGGGCGGTGCGCTGGGCTGGTTGATCCAGCGCGTGCCGTCCGCGCGGCGGACGGTGGCGGAAACCAACATCGCGCTGTGCTTCCCCGAGCTCGATGCGAAGGCGCAGGCCGCGCTGGTCGACGCCCACCTGCGCGACCTCGGCCTGATGCTGATGGAGTTCGCGCTGGGCTGGCTGGGTCCGGAACGTGCGATCACGCGCGTGCCGGTACGCATCGAAGGCCTCGAACATCTCGAAGCCGTCCGCGCGCAGGGCCGCGGCGCGCTGCTGGTGGGCGGGCACTTCTCGCACCTGGAACTGTGCGCGCGGCTGGTCTCGCGGCGCATCCGCATCGCCGGCATGTACCGCAAGATGGATTCCGCGGTGTTCGAGTGGGTGGTGCTGCGTGCGCGCCTCGGCTATGCCGATGCGATGTTCGACAAGGACGACATCCGCGGCACGGTGAAATACCTCAAAGCCGGCGGCACGCTGTGGTACGCGCCCGACCAGGACATGCGCAGCAAGGACAACGTGTTCGTGCCGTTCTTCAGCGTACCCGCCGCCACGATCACCGCCACGCATCATCTGGCGCGGCTGTCCGGCGCCGCGGTGATCCCGTTCTTCCATCGCCGCCTGCCCGACGGCCAGGGTTACGTTCTGCGCCTGGGCGCACCGCTGGGCGACTTTCCCGGAGCCAGCGCACACGACGACACCGCGCGCATCAATGCCTGCATCGAGCAGATGGTGCGCGAGGCGCCCGAGCAGTACCTGTGGGTGCACAAGCGCTTCAAGACCCGTCCGTCCGGTGCGCCGCCCATCTATTGAGCATCGCCGTCATGCCCATCCCCATCCTGATGTACCACAACATCGCACCGGCGCCGCGCGAGCTGCAGCGCTGGCGCAGCCTGTACGTGCATCCGCGCTCGTTCGCGCGACAGATGGCGCTGCTGCGGCGGCTCGGTTACGCCGGCCTGTCGATGGACGCGGCGATGCCCTACCTGCGCGGCGAACGGCAAGGCCGCGTCGTGGCGATCACGCTGGACGACGGCTACGCCGACAACCTCGACAACGCGCTGCCGGTGCTGCAGCGCCACGGCTTCAGCGCCACCTGCTACGCGGTCAGCGGCGCATTGGGCCGCTACAACGACTGGGACGACGCCAAGCTCGGCGTGCGCAAGCCGATGATGGATGCCGCGCAGTTGCGCGCCTGGCACCAGGCCGGCATGGAGGTGGGCGCACACACCCGCACGCATCCGCGCCTCAGCCAGTGCAGTGACGCGCAGCTGCACGACGAGATCGCCGGCAACAAGGCCGAGCTGGAAGACCTGCTCGGCGCGTCGGTGACCCAGTTCTGCTACCCCTACGGCGACCACGACGAGCGCGTGGTCGCGGCCACGCGCGAAGCCGGCTACGCGGCCGCGACCACGATCCGCCGCGGCCGCGCGCAGCCGGGCATGGATCCGTGGCGACTGCCGCGCGTGGCGGTGGCGCGCAGCCACGTCCTGCCGCAGTTCGCCTGGCGCGCGCTCACCGGCTACGAGGATAGGCGCGGATGAAATTCCTGCTTGTCGGCACGACCCGCGAGCGCGGCGGCGCCGAGGTCCACTTCGTCACGCTGGCCAAGGCGCTGGCCGCCGCCGGACACGAGGTCGAGGCCGTGGTGTATCCGGGCGCTCCGGTGGCGCTTGCGCTGGCGGGCTCCGCGGTGCGCCTGCACCCGGGGCGCTTCCGCAACGTGTTCGACCTGCGCGGTTATCGCGTGGTGACCGCGGCGGCACGGCGACTCAAGCCGGACTGGCTGGTAGGCGATTTCGGCAAGGAGTACTGGCCGCTGATCCTGCTCGGCCGCTTGCTGCGCATGCCGGTCGCGTTGTTCCGCCACCGCATCAAGCCCATGAAGGGGTATTCCGCGCGGCTGGTGCCGCGTCTCGCGCAGCGCTTTTTCGCAGTCTCCGAATATGCCCGCCGCGACTACATCGAACGCGGCATGCCCGCGCCTCGCGTGCAGGTGCTGTACAACCCGGTGGATACCGACTCGTGCCGCCCGGACGCGACGCAGCGCTCGGCGCTGCTGCATGTACTCGGGCTGGACGAGAACGCGATCGTGCTCGGCTACACCGGGCGCATGCTCGCATGGAAGGGCATCTTCCCCCTGCTCGAAGCCGTCAACATGGCCATGGCGCGCGAACCGCGCCTGCAGTGCATATGGCTGGGCGACGGCACCGATGCGCAAAGGCTGCAGGAACGGATTGCCGCGCTCCCGCTGGCACATCGCCACCAGGTGCTCGGCTGGGTCGACAATGCGCAGGCGTACTACAACGTGCTGTCGATGCTGGCGCTCCCATCGCTGGAGCCGGAGACGTTCGGCCGCGTCTCGGTCGAGGCGCAGGCCTGCAATGTGCCGGTGCTGGTCAGTGATGTCGGCGGCATTCCCGAAACCCTGCAGCCTGGCGCCACCGGCCTGCTGCTGCCTCCGGGCGACGTCGACGCCTGGTGCGAAGCCATCCTTGCACTGTGCGACGACGCCACGCGCCGGCCGATGGCCGCCGCCGCGCGCGACTTCGCCGAGCGGCACTTCAGCACGCCGGTGATCGCCGCCGACTTCGTGCGCCAGCTCGGTAACGCGAAGCGCTGACCCGTCCATCATTCTTTGCGACGATCCCTGATCGCGAAACTCAAACGGGCGGCCATCCGTGATCGCACTCTTCAATATTCCTTGCGATCATCCTGATCGCGGAAATCAAACGGACGGCCATCCATGGCCACACTCTTCAATGGCGTCGTCTTGCCTCGTGCAGCTTGGCGTACTTCAGGAACACGTAGTTCGCACCCACCACGCTGGTGATGAAACCCGCCCAGCCGTTGAGGAAATAGCGCTTGAACAGGTACTGGCGCAGGAAGAACACCGGCGGGTAGAGCACCATGCGCAGCCCGGTGAAACGCTGGCGGCGGCGCAGCTTGTGCGCCACCAGCGCGCTTGAGTAGCGGTTGATGCGCTCGATGCGGCTGGCGATGTCGGGGTCGCTGTCGTTGATGAAGTCGGCGCGCCACAACGTCTTCACCGGACCGTCCACCTCCATCGCCGAATGCACTTCCACGTCGTTCATGCGGCCGCGGCGACGGTCGTACAGGCGCAGGTGGGCGTTGCGCCAGCTCCACGGGTGCTGCACGGTCCAGAACATGCGCTCGCGGCGCGGCAGGCGGAAACCCGCGCAGCGCGGGTTGACCAGCGCGCGCTCGATCACCGCGCGGCTGGCCGGCGACAGCACCTCGTCGGCATCGAGGTTGAGGATCCAGTCGTGGCTGGCCATGTCGATGGCGCGCTGCTTCTGCGGGCCGAACTCGTCGAACGGATGCATGGCCACGCGCGCGCCGTGAAGCCGCGCGATCGCCAGCGTGTCGTCGGTGGAGCCCGAGTCCAGCACCACGATCTCGTCGGCCCAGTCCACGCCGGACAGGCAAGCGTCCAGCGTGGCCGCGTTGTTCAAGGTGATCACCACCACCGACAGCGGTTCACGCTGCATCGCCGACCTCCTCCACCCGCACGTACAGCCCCGCACACCACAAGCCCAGCAGCCAGGCGAACAGCAGGCCCCACCACGCCGAATAGAAGGCCAGATGGGTGTTCAGCGGAAACAACATCACGCCCAGCGCCAGCGTGACCGGAAACGCGCGTTCGCGCGCCGCCGCACCCACCCGCCGCCACGCACGCCACGCCAGCGCCACGCCGGCCAGCCACAGCGCGAGGCCGATGCCGCCGGTCTCGGTGAGGATCTCCAGCACGATCTGGTGGGCATGGCAGGCGCCCTCGCCCTCGCCGCAGGACTCGGCCACCACGAAGTGGTCGTTCGCCGGCGCGAACTGCGGGTAGGCGTAGCGGAACGCGCGCACGCCCACGCCGTTCCACGGATGCGCGGCGATCATCTTCAAGCTGTCGTGCCAGATGTCCAGCCGCCCGGTCAGCGCGGCGTTGAGGCCGCTGTCGGTGCCGTGCAGCACGTCCAGCGTGCGCTGCATGCGCGCCTCGAAGCGGCTGGAGGTGCGCCACGCGATGCCGCCGGCCAGCGCCAGCACCACCACGCCCAGCCCGCAGTACAACGCGAAATGGCGCCACGAGCGCGCCTCGCGCCAGGCGAAGGCCAATGCCACCAGCCCATAGCACAACCAGGCCGCACGCGAGCCCGCGAGCAGCACCGGCCCCAGCAGAAGCAGGAAGGCGATGACCAGTCCCGGCCGCCCCCAGCGCCGCCGCGCCGTCCACAGCGCGAACGGCGACAGTACCGCCAGCGTCGGGCCGAGCTTGAGGTTCTTCGCACCGAAGATGCCGGAGAGGCGCTGGGCCTCGGCATGTCCACCCAGGCTCCAGCCGGTGAGCGCCTGCATCCACGCATCCAGCACCCACCACGCCAGCACGCAGGCCACCGCCACGTACAAGGCCTGCAGGCGGCGCTCGTCGCGGATCGCGAGGCAGGCATACAGACCCAGTGGCAGGTAGCGCAACAACGCGGCCACCGTGCTCCAGCTCTTGCCCGGTGCCAGCGAGTCGAAGGCCGAGACCAGCGCCGCGCCGATGTAGGCCGCCAGCAGCCACAGCAGCAGTCGCACGCCGGGCTGCTCGCGCCAGTCCCGCGGCCCGCGCACGACGAGCAGGATCGTTCCGACCAGGCAGAGGAAGGTGCCGAACTCGCTGCTGCGCCCGAACGGCAGCAGCAGGATCACCAGCCAGAACGGCAGCAGCGGCGAACGCAGGGCGGTCTTGAGTGAATCGATCGCGGAAGTCATGCGGAAGCCGTGGCGACGACGATCCCGCATTGTAGAGGGCGGAAAGCCGGCGCTCAGCCCGCGACCACTTCCCCGTACAGCGCCAGCGTGGCCTGCTGCATGTCGGCCAGCCGGTAGGACTGCAGCATCGGGATCGGCGGCGCCACGCGCAGCAGCTCGGCGGCGCGTTCCACCAGCCGCTCGCGATCGCCCGGCGGCACGCGGCCGGCGGGGTACAGCTCGGCCAGCAGCTCGCCCACGCCGCCATGCGCGTAGCCCAGCACCGGCCGGCACAGCGACAACGCCTCGATCACGGTGCGGCCGAAGGATTCGGGCTTGTTCGACAGCTGCAGGATCAGGCTGGAGACCGCGTAGACGTCGCGCACGTCGTGGCGCGGCGGCGTCAGCGCCACCTGCGCTTCCACGCCGCGTTCGCGGATGAGCTTGCGCAGTTCCTCCACGTAGGCCTCGCGGCCGGGCTCGATCACACCCAGCAGCAGCAGCCGCGCGTCGATGCCGCGGCGCTTCAGGTCGGCGAGCAGCTCGATCGCGTCGTGGTGTCCCTTCAGCCGGGTGCCGCGGCCCGGCAGGGTCAGCAGCGGCGCGCCGGCCAGCGCGGGGTATTCGGCAAAGAACGCCCGCTTCCACGCCTCGTCCGGGCGATGGCCGTAGGGGAACGCCTCGGGGTCGATGCCGCGGGGGATCACCCGCACCCGCCCCGGCTCCAGCCAGCGGTAATGGCCGAGCACGAAGTCGCGCAGGGTCTGCGAAACCACGACCACCCGCTCGCCGCGCAACAGGATCGCGCTGTAGCGGCCGGGCGTGTTGAGCCCGTGCACCGTGGTGACGAAATGCGGGCGCGTCTTGAGCCCCTTCAGCGCCCACCAGCCCAGCCACGCCGGCAGGCGCGAGCGCGCATGCACGATGTCGGGATTCAGCTCACGCAACTGCCGGCGCAGCGCGCCGACCTTCAGCAGGGTGCCCGGCGACTTGCGGCCGATGTCCAGGGTGACGTGCTCGCTGCCCTCGGCCACCAGCTGTTCCACCAGCCGGCCGCCGGCCGAGATCACCACCGAGCGGTGGCCGGCCTGCACCAGCGCACGGGCGATCTCCAGCGCGGACCGCTCCGCGCCGCCGGACTGCAGCGCGGGGATCAGCTGGACGACGGTCAGTCGCGGTGCGGTGTCGACACTGCCGGACATGGTTCCCGCCTGCGGGCCTGCATCCTGGTGCACGAGTTTCATCCTGAAATCCAAGCAAGAACAATGCCGCGGTCATCCTGAACAACGGGTCGAATCAGTCGCGCAAGACGTAACGTGCTCCGCAATAAGGACAAACCGACTCGCCGCCGTCGTCGACGATCGGCAGATACACCTTCGGGTGCGAGTTCCACAATGCCATTCCGGGCATCGGGCAGGACAGCGGCAGGTCGGCGCGCGTCACTTCGTAACGATTTTCGGCATTCGCCAGGATCGGCGCGACGGCTGCGGCAGAGGCAGACATGGGAAGGGCTCCGGACGGGATGCGAGGCCGCCAATGGTAGCAGGCTGCGCTATTCTGCCGGCGCGGTACGCAGGGGAGCCAGGGGAGCAAACGGAGCGGCGCAGCATCCGGCGCCGCGGGACTCACGGCCAGCCGGCCCGTGTCCGGCAACGGCCGACCACATGCACGCGGGGGAACGATCATGGACTTCGCAAAGATCATCGCGCGGATCAAGGCCATCCTCACCACACCGAAGACCGAGTGGCCCGTCGTCGCCACCGAACCGGCCTCGGTCAGCGGCCTGTACACCGGCTACATCGTCGTCGTCGCCGCGTTGCCGGCGATCGCCCACTTCATCAAGAGCAGCCTGATCGGCTACAGCGCGTTCGGCATGACCGTGCGCAGTTCGTTCGGCAGCGGCATCGCGAGCCTGGTGCTGGGCTACGTGCTTTCGCTGGTGCTGGTCTACGTGATGGCGCTGATCGTCAACGCGCTGGCGCCGAGTTTCGACGGACAGAAGGACATGACCCAGGCGCTGAAGGTGGTGGCCTACTCCTGGACCGCCAGCTGGATCGCCGGCATCGCGGTGATCCTGCCGTGGATCGGCTGGCTGATCGCGCTGGCCGGCGCGATCTACGCGATCTACCTGCTGTACCTCGGCCTGCCGTCGACCATGAAGTGCACGCCGGAAAAGGCCGGCGGCTACACCGCGGTCAGCGTGGTCATCGCGATCGTGCTGAGCTGGATCATCGGCCTGATCGTTGCCGGCATGGTCGGCACCGCCATGCTGGGCAGCGCCGCGATGGGCGGCATGCATCTGGGCAGCAGCGACAGCGGCAACGTCAGCCTCGACAGCAACAGTGCGCTGGGCAAACTCGCCGCGATGGGCCAGCGCGCCGAGCAGGCCGGCAAGGACATGGACGCGGCGCAGAAGTCCGGCGACAGCGCGGCGCAGTCGGCCGCGATGGGCAAGATGATGGGCGCGATGGCCGGCGGCGGCAACGTCGAGGCGCTGCCGCCCGAGCAGATCAAGGCCTTCCTTCCCGACAGCCTGGGCGACCTCAAGCGCACCAGCCTGTCGGCCCAACGCAATGCGGCGATGGGCATGCAGGTTTCCGAGGCCGACGCCGAGTACGCGGCCGACAACGGCCGGCACATCCGGCTCGAAGTCTCCGACACCGGCGGCGCCAAGGGCCTGGTGTCGCTCGCCACCGCGATGGCGCCGGAAGAGGAGAAGCAGACCGAGCACGGCTACGAGAAGACCTACAACGCCAACGGCAACCTGGTCCACGAACAATGGGACACCCAGTCGAAGTACGGCGAATACGGCGTGCTGGTGGGCCAGCGCTTCTCGGTGAAGGCGAGCGGCAACGTCGACAGCATCGACCAGCTGAAGCAGGCGGTGGCCAGCGTCGATCTCGACAAGCTGGCCGCGCTGAAGGACACCGGCGTGAAGGCAAACTGATTCCGTCGCGGCAGCAAAAAGCCCGCACCGTCACCGGTGCGGGCTTTTTCGTTTGCGTGCGGCGCGGCTTACTTCGCCTTCGGCACCGCGCCTTCGGTGGTGATGTGGATCTTGATCTCGTCGCTCACCATCGGCACGTAGGTGCTGACGCCGAAATCCGAGCGCTTCAGCGTGGCAGTGGCGTCGAAGCCGATCGCCTGCGCCTTCGTCATCGGGTGCGGGCCGACCTTGTTCAGCGTGGCGTCCAGCGTCACCGGCTTGGTCACGCCGTGCACGGTGAGGTTGCCGGTCACCTTGTAGTGGTTGTCGCCGAGCGACTCGACGCTGGTGCTCTTGAACGTCACCACCGGGTACTTGGCGGCGTCGAAGAAATCGGCTTCCTTGAGGTGCTTGTCCAGCGCCGGCACGTGGGTGTCCAGCTTGCTGAGCGGCAGGGTCACGTCCACCGAGGACTTCGCCGGATCCTGCTGGTCGAACACCAGCGTGCCATCGCCCAGGCCCAGGTCGGCGGTGGGGTTGGAGTAGCCGAAGTGGTTCCAGGTGAACAGCACCATGGTGTGGTTCGGATCCAGCTTGTAGGTGACCGGGCTGGCCTGGACGGTGGCCGCGGCGCCGAGCAGGCCCGCGATCAGGAGATAACGAAACACGCGCATGGAAGTTCTCCGCAATGGGTGGGTGATCGGCCGTGCGACGGCCGCTGCGACAAGGAAAAAGCTACCGACGGTCCGCGGCGACGCCTCGGAAGAACGGTCGATCACGGGTATTCTCCGAGCCGCCGGCTGGACCGGAACAGTGCCAGCCGTCAGTGTATCTACACGCTGCCACACCATAAACGCGACCGGGAGCAACACAGCGTGTACGCACGGGAAACAATCCGCCGAGGTCTTCCGGCATGCCCGGCATGAGGGCGGAATGCTGGGCCATCACCGACGCCTCCGCGGGCAACCAGCGACAGGCGCTGGCGCTGGCCGAACGGATGGGGCTGCCGGTGCGCCACCTGCTGTTGGAACCGCGCGTACCGTGGTCGTGGCTGGCGCCGCGCTTCGCGCTGGGTGGTCGCCTGGCGCTGCCCGCGGATCAGCGCGGCCAGTTCGCGCCACCGTGGCCGCAACTGGCGATCGGCTGCGGCCGCGCCGCCGCGCTGTTCACCCGCATGCTGCGCCGGCTGTCGCGCGGGCAGTGCCACAGCGTGCAGATCCTCGATCCGCGCATCGATCCGGCGCACTGGGACACGGTGATCGCGCCGCGCCACGACCAGCTCGCCGGATCCAACGTGCTCGTCCCGCTGGGCTCGCTGAACCCGGTGGACGGCGACTGGCTGGCCGATGGCCGCGATGCCTGTCCCGCCTTCGAGGAACTGCCGCAACCGCGCGTGGGTGTGCTGCTGGGCGGACCGCGCAAGCAGCTGGCGCTGGATGCGGACTACGCGCACATGCTGGCCACGCAACTGCTCGCCCGGCACGCGCGCGAAGGCGGCAGCCTGCTGGTGCTGGCCTCGCGACGCACACCGCCGGCGATGCTGGCGATCTTCCGCGACGCGCTGGCCGGCGTGCCGGGATTGGTCTGGTCCGGCCCCGACGACGGCCGCAACCCCTATCCCGGCGTGCTGGGCTGGGCCGACCGGCTGGTGGTCACGCCGGACTCGGTGAACATGCTCAGCGAGGCCTGCGCGGTGGGCTGCGCCGTGCACACCCATGTCGCCGCGCCGCTGCCGGACAAGCTCGCGCGCTTCCACGCCGCCTTGCGCGAACGCGGCCTGCTGCACGGGCTGGACGACGTGGCGCCCGCACGCCAGCCGCCGCTGCGCGAAACCGCCGCGATCGCGGCCGAACTGCAACGGCGCATGGCCATTCGCTGATCCCGTCGCAAAACAAGTTCTTCACTTTCGTATCGCGCAAGCTTCACGACGGCTGCACCGTGCTCCGGCGTCCAATAGTGGCGCATGTCAGGCACGCACAAGGTTCCGGACGCCAGCGTGGCCATCGACGCATACCCCCGCGGGGAAGCTGGCGGCCAGCATCGCACCATCACTGCATGGCGCGTATCCAGAGAGGAGGTGTCGTCATGAACTTGTTCGACGCGTTTGCCAGCTCTCCCTATGCCTGCGAGATCATCACGCGCAGCGACCACATGCCCAGCAAGCTCGAGCGCTACGCCGACTGGGCGCGCAAGTTCTACGGCGGCGGCTACCACGAGTCCAGCAAGGACAGCCGCGAATCGATCGACTACGTCGTGCGCAGGCCGTTCGCCGCACCGGCACTGGTGCATTGAACGCGGCATCGTTTGGTGACGCGCGGCCGGCGTGCGGCCGGCCGCCGCGGTTCCGTGCGGTCCCGGCCTGCGGACTGCGGAAAACCCGATCCCGAAGTGAGCGGGATGCGTGCGGCAACTGCTGCATGGGCGACACTTCCTCGTCGCCACGCATCAGTCGAACGCGAATCCCAGCGCCTGTGTGAGCGCAACCACCTCGTTGCACAGCGTCTCCAGCGCCGCATCGCGCGGCGCGACGCGCGAGCGCGCATCCAGCGTGCAGGCAAGCGAGCGCTGCAACAGCGTGGCATGCGCACTTGCCAGCGTGGCGGCCTGCACCGCGGCCAGCAGGCCCGCGTCCCGGCAGGCGGCGAGCAAGGCCGCATTCGAAGTGACGCCAAGCAGCGCGGGATGCCGCGCCGCGTGCGCCAGCACCAGCCCCTGCAGCGCGAACTCGATGTCGAGCAGGGCGCCGCGGCCCTGCTTGAGGTCGAGGTGCCGCTCGTCGGAGCGGTCGCGCTCGGCGCGCCAGCGGCGGCGCATCTGGCTCACCTCGTCCAGCACCTGCAACGGCTCGCGCGGCACGCCGAGGATGTCGCGGCGCACCGCGGCCAGCGCCGCACCCAGCGCGGCATCGCCGGCCACCGGGCGCGCGCGCAGCAAGGCCTGGTGTTCCCAAGTCCACGCGCGGCTTTGCTGGTAGGCGACGAACGCGTCGAGGCTGCCCACCAGCAGGCCCTTGGAACCGTCGGGGCGCAGCCGTGTGTCCACCTCGTACAGGCGGCCGGCGCGGGTAGGCACGGTGAGCCAGTTCATCACGCGCTGGGCGAGGCGCTGGTACCAGCGCGCGCCCTCGATCGGCCGCGCACCGTCGCTCATCGCCTGCGCTCGCTTGCCGTCGTAGACGAACACCAAGTCGAGGTCGGAGGCGAAGCCCAGTTCCTCGCCGCCGAGGCTGCCGTAGCCCAGCACCGCGAAGCCGGAGCCCTCACCCGGCAGGCGGCCGTGCTGGGCGATCAGCTCGCGCTCGGCCAACGCGGTGACCGCACCCACCACCGACTCGGCCAGCGCGGCGAGCCGGCGCGCGGTGGCCGCCGCATCGGCGCGGCCGTCGTTGAAGGCAAGGCCGAGGCGGAACGCGGTGGAGGACTGGAACTCGTTGATGCGCTCCAGCTCGGCCTCGGCCTCGCGCTCCTCCAGCGTGGCCAGCACGCGGGCGATCTCGGCGGCGATGTCGGCACGTTTCAGCGGCAATTGGTCGATGCGCGGATCGAGCACGTCGTCCAGCAGCAGTGGCTGCGCGATCACCTGCTCGGCGAGCAGGGCGCTGTCGGCGAACAGCGTGACCAGTCGCTTGCGCGCGGCGGGCTGCTCCTCCAGCAGGGCCAGGTAGGACGAGCGCCGCGCCACCGCCTGGGTCAGCCGGCACAGCCGCAGCAGACAGGGCACCGGCGCCGCGCTGGTGCGCGCGGCGGCGATCAGCTGCGGCATCAGGTGGTCCAGCCGCTCGCGCGAGCGCGCCGACATCGCGCGCACCGCGCCGCCCTGCGGCAGTTTGGCCAGCGCGTCGGCCACCTCCGCGCCCGGCACGAAACCGCTGGCTTCCAGCGCGCCGGCGTCCAGCGTTTCGGCGCAGGCGGCCTGCCACAGTGCCGCGTCCGCTGCCGGCACGCTGGCGCCGCGCCCACCCTGCGGCATCAGCACGGCCGCGAACTCGGTGGCGACGATCTCGCGATGCCTCGCCAGTTCTTCGGCCAGCGGTTCCCATGCCGGCCAGTCCAGCCCGAACGCGATGCGCTCGCGGCTCAGCGCGTCATCGGGGATGTCGTGGGTCTGCGCATCGCGCAGCATCTGCACGCGGTTCTCCAGCCGGCGCAGGAACACGTAGGCCTCGCGCAGCGCCTTTGCGCGCGCGGCGGGAATGTGGCCGCGCGCCTCGCAGGCGGCCAGCGCGGGCAGCAGGCCGCGCACGCGCAAGGACGGTTCGCGGCCGCCGCGGATCAGCTGGGTGAGCTGCACGATGAACTCGATCTCGCGGATGCCGCCGGAGCCGAGCTTGAGGTTGTCGGACAGGTCCTTGCGCGCCACCTCGGCATCGATCAGCGCCTTCATCTCGCGCAGGCCGGCGAACGCGGTGTAGTCGAGGTACTTGCGGTAAATGAAGGGGCGCAGCAGTTCCTGCAGTTGCTTGCCGGCGCTGCGGTCGCCGGCCACCGGGCGCGCCTTGATCCACGCGTAGCGCTCCCAGTCGCGGCCCTCGCGCTGGTAGTACTGCTCCATCGCGCTGAACGACAGCGCGAGCCGCCCGGCGTTGCCGAACGGCCGCAGGCGCAGGTCGACGCGCGCACAGATGCCGTCTACCGTGGGTTCGCCCAGCAGGCGCACCAGCTGCCGCCCCAGCCGCACGAAATACTCGCCGTTGTCGAGAGAGCGCGCGCCGTCGCTCTCGCCACCGTGCGGATAAGCCAGCACCAGGTCGATGTCGGAGGAGAAGTTCAGCTCCGCCCCGCCCAGCTTGCCGAAGCCCACCACCACCAGCCGCTGGCGCTCGCCCTCGCGGCTGCGCGGCTGGCCGTAGCGCGCGGCCAGCGCGCGCTCGGACCAGCCCAGCGCCACCTCCAGCAGCACCTCGTACAGCACGCTGGTGGCGGACAACGTCTCCGGTAAATCGTCCAGCCTGTTGACGTCGCGGAACACCAGCCGCAACGCCTCGGCGTGGCGGAAGCGGCGCAGCGCAGCCAGCGCAAGGGTCTCGTCCTCCGGCAGCTTCAGCGCGTCGATGCGCGCGGAAGCGTCGGCGTTCGAGCGCAAGCGCTCCAGCCCCGCAGGCGACAGCAGCGTCGGCTGGGCGCGCCAGGCCTCGAACGCGAAATCGCTGGCGGCCAGCGTGCGACGGATGCGCTCGGCCACGCCGGCGTCGTCGTGCAGCGGCACGCCGGCGGCGCGGCAGGCGGCGGCCAGCTCGGCGTAGCGGTCGTCGACCAGGGCGCGCAGCGCGGGGGATTCGTGGGACATCGGGCCATTGTGCCGCAGCCGAGCCATGCACGTGGCCGGTACACCGTTGCCCCGCCGACGCGTTGCAGGTCGAGCCGTTCGTCCCCAGCCACGTTGAACGCCCGGTTCATGTCATCCTGATTACTGTTTCTTTGCCTTTGCGATCATCCGTGATCGCGAAGATCCAACGGACGGCCAGCCATGGCCGCACTGCTCAATTCCTTTGCAATCATCCGTGATTGCGAGAATCAAACGGGCGGCCATCCATGGCCGCACTCTTCAACACCCTTGCGATCGTCCGTGGTCGCGAGAATCAAACGGACGGTCAGCCATGGCCGCACGCCTCAACCTTTGCGATCGTCCGTGATTGCGAGAATCAAACGGGCGGCCATCCATGGCCGCACTCTTCAACTCCCCATGACAAGCGAGCCCCCGCTTCCGCCATGACTCCACCCGCCGTCCCCGTCCTGCGCCGCACGGCGCCGCGCATCGCCCTCATTCTCGCGATGGCACTGGCCTTCGTACTGCTCACCAGCCTGCTCGACGGCGGCAAGGGCGTGCTGCCGCTGCGCCTGCTGGACCAGCCGCGCTTCCCGCTCGCCAACGCCTGGCCCGGCCTGCTGTTCGCCGGCCTGCTGCTGGCGATGACGCGCCGCGTGCTGCTGTCGTTCGGCTTGGCCTACCTGTTGCAGGGGCTGATCTACGGCGTCAACACGCTGAAGGTGGCGAACCTCGGCACGCCGCTGCTGCCGGCGGATTTCCGCATGGTGGGCCAGCTGCGCAAGGGCGGATTCCACCTGCTGGCCGGCTACCTGCCGCACAGCCCGTGGCCGTATCTGGCGCTGCTCGCGGGCGTGCTGATCCTGATCGCGATGTGGCGGCTGGAGCCGCCGCTGTTCGCGCGCCGCACCGGCGGCAAGCGCCTCGTCGCCGGCGGCGTGCTGGCGCTGATGCTGGGCAGCTTGCTCGGCGGCTGGGGCGGCTGGGCGAAGATCTACAACGCCCGCGTGCTGTGGCTGGAGCCGTGGTCGGCCGCCTCCACCCGCATCCATTCCGGGCTCGTCAGCGAGCTGGTGATGTTCCACCTGCAATACGCCCAGCAAAAACCGAAACCCGACCGAGCCATCGCCGAACAGCTGATCGGCCAGTCCGCCGACGCGCTGCGCCAGCATCTTGCGCTGCCGAACGCCGCCGTGCTGCCCGACATCGTGGTGGTGCAGAGCGAGTCGTTCTTCGACCCCACCATCATGAAGGGCTACGCGCACAGCGAGCTCACGCCGAACCTGCGCCGGCTCGCGCAACACGGCGCCAGCGGCCCGCTGCATGTACCCACGTTCGGCGGCGGCACCATCCGCACCGAGTTCGAGGTGCTCACCGGGCTCTCGCTGCGCTACTTCGACAACCTGCAGTTCCCCTACCTGCAGATCGGCCGCAAGCCGCTACCCAGCCTCATCCACGTGCTGGACGACCACGGCTACGCCACGGTGGCGGTGCACGGCAACGACCCCACGTTCTGGAACCGCAGCACCGCGTTCAAGACGCTGGGCTTCCAGCGCTTCGTGTCGCAGTCCGCGTTCCCGCCCGATGCGCCAAACGACGGCAAGTACATGGCCGACAGCGCGATGACCGACGAGATCCTGCGCCAGCTCAAGGACAGCGGCCCGCCGCAGTTCATCTTCGCGATCAGCATCGAGGCGCACGGCCCCTACGACGTGGAGCCGAGGGACACCGCCGCGCGCGACGCGATCGCCGTACCCGCCGGCATCGAGGGCAAGGACAAGCGCGAGCTGCAGACCTACCTCTATCACATGCAGCACGCCGACCAGGAACTCGGCCGCCTCGCCGACCTGCTCGCCAAGCGCCAGCGCCCCACCCTGCTGCTGTTCTACGGCGACCACCTGCCCGGGCTCGCCGACAGCTACCACATCGACGGCTTCGTCGACGGCGGCGACATGCTCGCGCAGGCCGGTACCTGGCTGCTGGTCGATCCGCGCAGCAGTGGCCAGCCCGTGCACGAAAGCACCGCCTCGTGGCTGCTGCCCGGCAAGCTGCTCGCCGCCGCCGGCATCCACGACGATCCCTACTTCGCGCTCACCGAACTGTTCGGCCCGCAACTCGCCGCGCTCACCCGCGCGCCCGGCGCCCCGCAGCCGGAAGAAGACGCCGCCACCCGCCGGCTCGACCAGTCCATGGCCAGCGTCGAGCAGCTGCGCATGAACCGCAAGCTGGATGGGGTGCTGGCGAAGTTCGTCGGCGGGAGCGCGCCTGAGCACGTGGCGCATGTGGCGCCGGTGCCGAACACAGCAAGCGGCGGGACGCAGGTCGCGCGCTGACTTCCGCTTGTTTCAGCGATGGTTGGTCGTAGTGGCCGCCATCGTTGCGAAGTGCCAGGATGCAGGCTTGCCGCCAAGGAAGTCGCCATGCCTGACACGATCAAACTTTCGCCCGGCGCGTTTTCCAGCAAGGGCAATTGGACATCCGAGCAACTCAAGCTCGCCTTCGCCTTCTACTGCCATACGCCGTTCGGCAAGCTGGACAGAAAGAACCCGCAGATCATCGAATTGGCCAAACTGATCGGTCGTACGCCGAGTGCGCTGGCGATGAAGCTGGTCAACTTCGCCAGCCTCGATCCGTCGATCACCGGCACGGGACGCAAGGGACTGAGTGGCGCGTCCGCGCTGGATCGCGAGATATGGGACGAGTTCCACGCCGATTGGGAACGGCTCGCCGTCGAGTGCGAACAACTCCGCCAGCACCTGCTGCACGAACACGGCTTGAAAGCCGAAACACCGCGCGAAACCGACGACGCTTTCGCACTCGACGACTACACCGGCGCAACCCGCCAAGCCCTCGTGCAACAGCGCATCAAGCAGAACTTCTTCCGTCGCGCCGTGCTCGCCAGCTACGGTGGGCGCTGCTGCATCTCGGGCGTCAGCGATGCGCGCCTGCTCGTCGCCAGCCACATCGTGCCGTGGCGCGAGGACAAGGCGAATCGCTTGAATCCGAGCAACGGGCTATGCCTCTCGGCGATTCACGACAAGGCGTTCGATCTGCATCTTTTCTCGCTGACCGACGACCACCGTGTCGTGCTATCCCATCAACTGAAGGCAAGCAAGGACGTGTTTCTGCAAGAGGTGTTCCGGCCTATCGAGGATCGCTTTATCGAATTGCCGGAACGGTTCATGCCCGAACTTGCGCTCATACGCAACCATCGCGAGACGATGCTGAGGAATCAGCTATGAAGAACATCACCATTGGGCATGTCGACCCAAACTGGCGAGCAGCGGCAAAGGCGCGCTACTACGCGGAGCGAGGCGACGGCGAGGAGTACGCCTTCGGTACAACGCCTGCCGACGCTTTGGCGGAACTGGAAAAACGCGAAGCGGCAGCCCACTGCAAGTTCGACGAATCGCTTGCCGAGGAAATCGCCTTCCTCGCCTTGGGAGCCGCCGACGTTCTCAAGGACCATCGCGGCGAGTCCCATGATGCATACGACGGCTATATGGGGTTCATCGGCGAAGTCATCCGTTACGCGCCCCTGCTATCCGAACGCTGGCGTCGCATGGATGCGGAGGAATTCGGCGGTGTTTGGCTCTACGACGTCACCGAAAGGTTTGGTCGCGAATGGGCCGAAGAGCTCTTGAATGGGACCGGCGTGAGCCCTGAAGAGCAACTCGAATACATCATCGTAGACGAGATGGAAAAGTGGCAGTGATGCTGCAGGCGCCTGCGCGGGGATAACGGCAACGCAGCTAAAGAAAAACCCCGCCGTAGCGGGGTTTTTCGTCTTGCTTGCCCTTCGACTTTGCCGCTGCGCGGCTACGCTCAGGGCGAACGGCTCGGGCCGGATCAGAAATCCATGCCGCCCATGCCGCCCATACCACCGGGGGCGCCACCGTGGTTGTGCTCTTCCTTCTTCGGCAGCTCGGCCACCATGGCTTCGGTGGTGATCGCCAGACCGGCAACCGACGCGGCGTACTGCAGGGCCGAGCGGGTGACTTTGGTCGGGTCGAGGATGCCCATCGCGACCATGTCGCCGAACTCGCCGGTGGCGGCGTTGTAGCCGAAGTTGCCCTTGCCTTCCTTCACCTGGTTGACGATGACGGACGGCTCGGCGCCGGCGTTGAACACGATCTCGCGCAGCGGCGCTTCGAGCGCGCGGCGGGTGATGGCGATGCCGAGGTTCTGGTCCTCGTTGTCGCCCTTGAGGTTTTCCACGGCCTTCAGCGCGCGGATCAGGGCGACGCCGCCGCCCGGCACCACGCCTTCCTCGACGGCCGCACGGGTGGCGTGCAGAGCGTCTTCTACGCGAGCCTTCTTTTCCTTCATCTCGACTTCCGTCGCGGCACCGACCTTGATGACGGCCACGCCGCCGGCCAGCTTGGCCACGCGCTCCTGCAGCTTCTCGCGGTCGTAGTCGGAGGAGGTCTCCTCGATCTGCGCCTTGATCTGCTTGATGCGGGCCTGGATCTTCTCGGCTTCGCCGGCACCGTCGATGAGGGTGGTGTTTTCCTTGGTGACCACGATCTTCTTCGCGCGGCCCAGATCCTGCACCGTGGCCTTCTCGAGCTGCAGGCCCACTTCCTCGGAGATCACCTGGCCGTTGGTGAGGATGGCCATGTCTTCCAGCATCGCCTTGCGACGATCGCCGAAGCCCGGCGCCTTGACGGCGGCGACCTTGACGATGCCGCGGATGGTGTTGACCACCAGGGTGGCCAGCGCCTCGCCTTCCACTTCCTCGGCGACGATCAGCAGCGGCTTGCCGGCCTTGGCCACGCCTTCGAGCACGGGCAGCAGCTCGCGCACGTTGGAGATCTTCTTGTCATACAGCAGGATGAACGGGTCTTCCAGCTCGACCTGCTGGCTCTGCTGGTTGTTGATGAAGTACGGCGACAGGTAGCCGCGGTCGAACTGCATGCCCTCGACCACGTCCAGCTCGTTGTCCAGACCCGAACCTTCCTCGACGGTGATCACGCCTTCCTTGCCGACCTTCTTCATCGCGGTGGCGATGATGTCGCCGATGGCGACGTCGGAGTTGGCGGAGATGGTGCCGACCTGGGCGATCGCCTTGTCGTCGACGGTGGGCTTGCTGAGGTTCTTCAGCTCGCCGACGGCCGCGATCACGGCCTTGTCGATGCCGCGCTTCAGGTCCATCGGGTTGATGCCGGCGGCGACGGCCTTCATGCCTTCGCGGATGAACGCCTGCGCCAGCACGGTGGCGGTGGTGGTGCCGTCACCGGCGTTGTCGGAAGTCTTGGAGGCGGCTTCCTTGACGATCTGCGCGCCCATGTTCTCGTAGGCGTCGGCCAGCTCGATCTCCTTCGCCACGGACACGCCGTCCTTGGTGACGGTGGGAGCGCCGAAGCTCTTCTGCAGCACGACGTTGCGACCCTTCGGGCCCAGGGTGACCTTGACGGCGTTGGCGAGCGTGTTCACGCCCTTGAGGATGCGCGAGCGGGCGTCTTCGCCGAAGCGGACTTCTTTAGCGGCCATAAAATTTTTGCCTCAAAAATTTTGAAATAAGGAAAGGGGTTTGTCGTTTCGAAGGCGTCACCGGAGGAAACCTCTGGCGACTGGCGAGCGCGATTGACGCGCTCAGCCGATCAGCCTTCGATGATCGCCACGATGTCGTCTTCCTTCAGGAACACGAGGTCTTCGCCGTCGATCTTGATTTCCTGGCCGGCGTACTTGCCGAACAGCACCACGTCGCCGGCCTTCAGCGACATCGGACGGATCTTGCCGTCGCTCTGGATCAGGCCGGTGCCGGCGGCGATGACCTTGCCGCGGGTGGGCTTCTCGGTGGCGCTGTCGGGGATGACGATGCCGCCGGCGGAGACACGCTCCTCTTCCAGGCGCTTGACGATGACGCGGTCGTGCAGCGGACGCAGTTTGCTCATGGGTGGCTCCCAGGCTAGGTGGTGGATGTGGCTGGAGAACTGACAGGCCGGTCCGGGAACCGCTGTTAGCACTCATCATAGATGAGTGCCAATTCTAGCGATGCAAGCCCCCGCCGCAAGTGGCGGCGAGCGCGAGATCACCCGGTTCGACCCTTGAGACAGCGAATGGGGCGGGCGCGGGCGGGTTTCAAGAGGCCGGTACGCGCTCTGCTAACGTGGGCCACCCGCCCTTGATCGTCGCCCCGGCGCAGGCCGGGCCCAGCGCCTCGCGGCCATGCCGGGAAGCGCCACGCCACAGGACTCCAGCCTGCGCTGGAGTAACGAATCCTCAATCGCACCGAGCATGCCGTGCCCGAAACCACCATCCTGCTCTGCCTGTGCACCTGCCCCGACGCCGCCAGCGCGCAGCGGCTGGCCGAGACGCTGGTCGGCGAGCGGCTGGCCGCCTGCGTCAACCGCCTGCCGGGGGTGTTGTCCACTTATCGCTGGCAGGACAAGGTGCAGACGGATGGCGAGGAGCTGCTGCTGATCAAGACCACCGCCGAGCGCTTCGAGGCGCTCAAGGCGCGCCTGCTGGCGCTGCATCCCTACGAATTGCCCGAGCTGATCGCGCTGCCGGTGGAGCGCGGCCACGCAACTTATCTGGACTGGGTGCGCACCCATTCGACCGACTGATGGGCCGTCCCTGCCGGGTGAGCCGGGCGCGACGCCGCAGCCCGGGCCCGCAACCGGAAGCTGGGCCATAATCCCTTGGGCGCGGCCCCGCGCGCCCATCAAGAACACGTTGGAGCATTGATGCGTTTCCCTCTGCACGACCGCCTCGGCCCCTGCCTGCTGACCCTGCTCGCCCTGCTGCTCGCCGCCCCCGCGACGTTCGCGCAGACGCAGGACGACAACATCCTGCCGGTGACCGAGGCGTACCAGCTCAGCACCGACGCGGGCACGCCCGGTGTGCTCAAGCTGCACTGGACGATCGCGCCGGACTACTACCTCTACCGCGGCCGCATGAAGTTCACCGGCGGCGCCGGCGTGACGCTGGGCGCGGCGCAGTTGCCGCCCGGCGAGAAGCACGACGACCCCTACCTCGGCCCGGTGGAGACCTACCACCACGGCGTCGACGCCAGCATCCCCTACACCGTGGCGGCGGGCACCACGCGCCTGCAGCTGAGCGTGCAATACCAGGGCTGCCACGAGGTGGAGCCGAAGATCTGCTACCCGCCGCATACCGAGCATCTCGACCTGCCGCTGCCGGCGGCGAGCGAAGCCGCCGCACCGACCGCCGGCGGCAAGGCGCTGGGCGCCGCGCTGCAGCAGTTGGGCGGCAACGACAACGGCGGCGCGCTGACCGGCACCTCGTCCACGCCGCTGCCGCCGGAGCAGGCCTTCCGCTTCACCGCGCTGGCGCAGGACCCGCAGCACCTGCTGCTGCGCTGGACGATGCCGAAGGACTACTACGTCTACCGCGACCACATCGCGCTGAAACTCAAGGATGCCGACGGCCTCACGTTAGGCACGCCCGCGTGGCCGGCCGGCGGCGTGGTGCATCAGGACGCGCAGCTCGGTTCAGTGACCGTGTATTTCGGCGATCTCGAATTGCCGGTGGCGATCGAAGGCGATACCGCGGGCCGCCGGCAGGTGACGCTGGAAACGAGCTTCCTCGGCTGCCAGGACGGTGGCGTGTGCTATCCGCTGATCACGCGCGACGCGACGGTGGACCTGCAAAGCGGCGCCGTGGCGAATGGCGTGACCGTGCCCGGCGCGCCGACGGCGCCCTCCGCCGGCGCAGCACCGACCGACGCCGCGACCGCACCTGCCAGCCCGCTGCAGACCAGCCCGATTCAAACCAGCCTGTTCGCCGCGTTGCTGCTGGCGCTGGGCGGTGGCCTGATCCTCAACCTGATGCCTTGCGTGCTGCCGGTGTTGTCGCTGAAGGCGGTGAGCCTGCTGGAAAGCGGCGAGAACCCAGCGCGCCGGCGCCGCCACGCGCTGGCCTACACCGCCGGCGTGCTGGCGAGCTTTCTCGCGCTGGGGCTGGGCATCCTCGCGCTGCGCTCGGCCGGCCACGCGCTGGGCTGGGGCACGCAGTTGCAGCAGCCGCTGCTGGTGGCGGTGCTGGCCTGCGTGATCTTCACACTGGGCTTGTCGATGTCGGGCGTGGTGCAGTTCGGCGCCTCGCTGGGCAATCTCGGCGGCACACTGGCGAATCGCGGCGGCGCGGCCGGCGACTTCTTCACCGGCGTGCTCGCCGTGGTGGTGGCCAGCCCCTGCACGGCGCCGTTCATGGGCGGCGCGCTGGCTTACGCCTTCGCCGCGCCGGCGGCGAGCGCGCTGCTGGTGTTCCTCGTGCTGGGCGTGGGCCTGGCCCTGCCCTTCCTCGCCATCGCCTACATCCCCGCGCTGGCGCGCTGGCTGCCCAAGCCCGGCCGCTGGATGGAGACGCTGAAGCAGGTGCTGGCCTTCCCGATGTACCTCACCGCGGCATGGCTGGCCTGGGTGCTCGCCAACCAGCGCGGCGCCGACGCCGTGGGCCTGCTGCTGGTGGCGATGGTGCTGCTGGCACTGGCGCTGTGGTGGTTCGAGCGCAGCCGCGGGCGCGGCCCGCGGCGCCACGCGCTGACCGCGCTGCTGGCGCTGGCCGTGCTGGCGCCGCTGTACCTGCTGGCGCAGGTGCCGGCCGCGACGAGTGCCGCCGCGGTGCAGGAAGGCGTGCTGGCCTACAGCCCGCAGAAGCTCGCCGAACTGCGCGCCGCCAACACCCCGGTGTTCGTGGACATGACCGCCGACTGGTGCATCACCTGCAAGGCCAACGAACACGCGGTGCTGGACGGCGCGGCGTTCCGCGCCGCATTGGCGCGCAATGGCGCCGTGTACATGAAGGGCGACTGGACCAACGAGGATCCGGCGATCACGGCCTTCCTGCAGCAGTACCACTCGCCGGGCGTGCCCCTGTACGTGGTGTTTCCGAAGGGCGGCGGCGCGGGGCAGCAACTGCCGACCGTGCTCACCACGGCGATGGTGGAGCGGGCGCTGGACGAGGCGGCGCGGTGAGCCGCTTCCTGTGCCGCATCTGCCTCCTTCCCTGCCTGCAGGGGAGGAGACGAGGCGGTACCCCATGCTGAGCCGCGACAACCTGGTGATTCTCGCGGTGGCGGTGCTGGCGGCGGCGCTGGGCGGCTGGCTGCAGCACGAGAGCCGGTTGGCGCGGGTGCCGGCGGGTGCGGTGGTGGCGCAGATGGGCGAGCCCGCGCCCGCACTGGAGCTGCCGGATCTGCAGGGGCATCCGCACCGGCTGGCCGATTATCGCGGCCGCCGTGTGCTTTTGAATTTCTGGGCCAGCTGGTGCGGGCCGTGCCTGGACGAGCTGCCGGCGCTGGACGAGGCACAGGCCAAGTTCGGCGAAAACGGGCCTATCGTGCTGGGAATCGCGATGGATGAGCCTGCGCGGGTTCGCGCCTTTCTCGACCATCATCCTGTGCGTTTCCCGATCTTGCTGGGTCGGATGGAGTCGCCGAGCACCTCGCTGCTCTGGGGCGATAGTGGCGAGATCCTTCCGTATAGCGTGCTGATCGGCGCCGATGGGCGCGTGATCGCCACCCATCGCGGCCCACTGGACACCGCCATGCTCGACCAGTGGTTTATGAGGAGTGCGGCCAAGGAGGGCCGCCCATTTGATCTTCGCGATCAGGGATGATTGCAAAGGTTCATGAGGGGTGCGGCCAAGCATGGCCGCCCATTTGATCTTCGCAATCAGGGATGATCGCAATGAGTCCCAGCGCATACGTCAGCGCACGGAGAGTGACGCACTTCTCCTTCAAACATCGCCGATCTGCGCCGAACTGGACAACATCCGGAACAGCGCGCACACTTCGTCCGTTCCGGGTCCTCCGGACGTCGTCGAAGGTATGGTGTGGCGAAGATCCTGGTCCTGCACGGACCCAACCTCAACCTGCTGGGCGCCCGCGAGCCGGCGATCTACGGCCGCGACACGTTGGCCGACATCAACGGCCGGCTGGCCGCACAGGCGCAGGCCGCCGGGCATGAACTGAGCTGGTTCCAGTCCAACGCCGAACACGAGCTGATCGGCCGCGTGCACCAGGCGCGCGACGAGCAGGTGGCGATGATCCTGTGCAATGCCGGCGCATTCACCCATACCAGCATCGCGCTGCGCGACGCGTTCGCGGCGGTGGCGATCCCGCTGATCGAGCTGCACCTGTCCAACGTGCACGCCCGCGAGCCGTTCCGCCGCCACTCCTACCTGTCGGACATCGCGGTGGGCGTGATCTGCGGCTTCGGCGCCGACAGCTACCGCTTGGCATTGGACGCCGCCATCGCGCGGCTGGCTCCGCGCTGAGCCACCTCTTTTCCTTTCCCGGCCGCCCACGGGCGGCCTATGACATGAAGGCCATCCCATGGATCTGCGCAAGATCAAGAAGCTGATCGACCTGCTTGAGGAGTCCAACCTCGCCGAACTCGAAATCAAGGAGGGCGAGGAAGTGGTGCGTTTGTCACGCGTGCCCAAGGGCGGCGTAGCCGTCGCCGCGCCCGCGCCGGTGATGATGGCCCCGGCCCCGGTGGCCGCCGCGCCGGCTCCTGCCGCGGTCGCCGAAGTGCCCGCCGCGAACACCCTGCCCGCCGGCCACGTGGTAAAGGCGCCGATGGTCGGCACGTTCTACGCTTCCTCTTCGCCGGGCGCGCCGCCGTTCGTCAAGGTCGGCCAGCAGGTGAAGGCCGGCGAGACGCTGGGCGTCATCGAGGCGATGAAGATGTTCAACCAGATCGAGGCCGACGTGGCCGGCACCATCCAGGCGATCCTGGTCGAGAACAGCCAGCCGGTCGAATTCGACCAGCCGATGTTCGTGATTGCCTGAGGCCGCCCGGATGCTCGAGAAGGTCCTCATAGCCAACCGCGGCGAGATCGCGCTGCGCGTGCTGCGCGCGTGCCACAGCCTCGGCATCAAGACGGTGGCGGTGCACTCCACCGCCGACCGCAACCTCAAGCACGTCGGCCTCGCCGACGAGGCGATCTGCATCGGCCCGGCGCCGTCCGCCGATAGCTACCTCAACATCCCGCGCATCATCGCGGCGGCGGAGATCTCCGACGCCCAGGCGATCCACCCGGGCTATGGCTTCCTGTCCGAGCGCGCCGACTTCGCCGAGCAGGTGGAGCAGTCGGGCTTCGTCTTCATCGGCCCGACGGCGGACGTGATCCGCCTGATGGGCGACAAGGTGGAGGCGATCAAGGCGATGAAGTCCGCGGGCGTGCCTTGCGTGCCCGGCTCCGGCGGCCCGCTGGGCGACGACATCGAGACAAACCTGCGCATCGCGCGCGAGATCGGCTACCCCGTCATCATCAAGGCGGCCGGCGGCGGTGGCGGCCGCGGCATGCGCGTGGTGCGCACCGAGGCGCATCTCGGCAACTCCATCGTGATGACCAAGCAGGAGGCCAAGTCGGCCTTCGGCAACGACATGGTCTACATGGAGAAATTCCTGGAGAACCCGCGCCATGTGGAGATCCAGGTGCTGGCTGACGGCCAGGGCAACGCGATCCACCTCGGCGAACGCGACTGCTCGATGCAGCGCCGCCACCAGAAGGTGGTGGAGGAAGCGCCCGCGCCCGGCATCACGCCCGAGCTGCGCGCCGAGATCGGCAAGGTCTGCGTGGATGCCTGCATCCGCATCGGCTACCGCGGCGCCGGCACCTTCGAGTTCCTGTTCGAGAACGGCCGCTTCTACTTCATCGAGATGAACACCCGCATCCAGGTCGAGCACCCGGTGACCGAGTTCATCACCGGCGTGGACCTGGTGCGCGAGCAGCTCTTGATCGCCGGCGGCGAGAAGCTGTCGATCAGGCAGGAAGACATCCAGATCCACGGCCACGCGATCGAATGCCGCATCAACGCCGAGGACCCGGACACGTTCCTGCCCTGCCCCGGCACGGTGAAGCGCTTCGAGGCGCCGGGCGGCCCCGGCGTGCGCGTGGACACGCACCTCTACGACGGCTACCGCATCCCACCGAACTACGACTCGATGATCGGCAAGCTGATCGTCTACGGCCCCGATCGCGCCACCGCCATCGCGCGCATGCGCCTCGCGCTCGCCGAGACGGTGATCGAAGGCGTGAAGTGCAACATTCCGCTGCAGCAGCGGATCATGGCCGACGTGGGTTTCCAGCACGGCGGCCAGAACATCCACTACCTCGAGAAGCGGATGGCGGAGCAGAAGGAAAAGGCCAGCCCGCTTCAATAAAGCAACGCGCTCCTTGGCGTTTGCCCCCTCTCCCCCGTTTACAGAATTTGTTTACGGGGGAGAGCATTGAGGTGAGAGGACTTGCGACCGGCTCGATCGAAACCCGCGCATGCACTTCACCGCAAGAGCTCTTGCACGCGACTGCCCGAGGTAGGTCGGGCTTCAGCCCGACACACATGGGATGTCGGGATGAATCCCGACCTACGAAGATCGCCGCAAGAGTGACCCCTCACCCCACCCTCTCCCCGCGGGGAGAGGGAGTGAAGCCGACACCATGCCCTTCCTCGAACTCTCCCTCACCGCCCGCCTCGAACAGCAGCCTCGTGTGGAGGAGGCGCTGGAGGATCTCGGTGCGCTGTCGATCACGCTGCGCGACGCCGATGCGGAGACGCCGGACGAGCAGGCGATCTTCGAACCGGGTGTGGGCGAACTGCCGCTGTGGCCCACCATCACGCTGAACGCGCTGTTCGACGAGCACACCGACCGCCGCGGCCTTGCCGAAGCGCTGGGCGAACTGCTGCCGTGGCTGGAGCCCGACCAGCTGGACTTCCACGCGGTCGAGGACCAGGACTGGGAGCGCGTGTGGATGGACCAGTACCAGCCGATGGCATTCGGCCGGCGGCTGTGGATCTATCCGTGGAACATCGAGCCGCCCGCGGACGACGAACGCGTCGTGGTGCGCCTCGATCCCGGCCTCGCCTTCGGCAGCGGCACGCACCCCACCACGGCGTTGTGCCTGGAATGGCTGGACGGACTCGATCTCGCCGGCCAATCCGTCATCGACTACGGCTGCGGCTCGGGCATCCTCGCGATCGCCGCGCTCAAGCTCGGCGCCACCAGCGCCATCGGCGTGGACAACGATCCGCAGGCGCTGACCGCCTCGCAGGACAACGCCGAGCGCAACGGCGTGGCCGAGCGCCTCGCGCTGTTCCTGCCCGAAGACCACGCGAGCGAACCGGCCGACGTGTTCGTCGCCAACATCCTCGCCGGCCCGCTCGGCGAGCTCGCACCCACCTTCGCCGCCGCCGCGAAACCCGGCGCGCCGTTCGCGATCTCCGGCATCCTCGACGGCCAGCAGGACGAACTGCTGGCGCGCTACGCCGAGTGGTTCGACGCGCTGCGCGTGGACACGCGCGACGGCTGGGTGCGCATCAACGGCCGGCGGCGCGGCTGAGCGGTATCGCCCTGCTAAGCTTGCGGCTCGTCTGCAGCCACGGCCCGCATGTATACGCAATGCCCCGAATGCCTGTCCGTGTTCTCGCTCGGCGCCCAAGCGCTGGTGCAAGCGCATGGCTACGTGATGTGCGGACATTGCGGCGCCGGCTTCGACAGCCTCGCCACGCTCAGCGAACAGTTGCCGCCGGAACCGTTCCAGGAACTGCCGGTGAACGACCAGGCACTGGTACCGCCACGCATCGAGCTGGTGGTGTACCGGCCGCAACCGCCGGCGCCTGAACCGGCGGTGGTCGTGGCGGAGCCGGCGACGCCGGCCGCGGAAGATTTCTCGCAACTGGTGTTCACGCCGCGTTTCGCGAAAAGCGCGCGCCAGCGCAAGCCGGCGCGAGCGGAACGCAAGCGCCGTCCGCGCCACGACACCACGACACCGCGACGCTGGCCCTGGACGCTGGTCTGCGGCACGCTCGCGCTGGCGCTCGGGCTGCAACTGGCGTGGATCGGCCGCGATGGCCTGATCCGCGACCCGCTGGTCGGCGGCTGGTTGCGCGGTGCCTGCAACGCGTTCGACTGCCGCCTGCCGCTGGTCGCCGCGCCACAGCAGTTGCGCCTGCTCGCCAGCAACGTCGAGAGCCACCCCAATGCCGCGCAGGCGCTGATGATCAGCCTCAGCCTGCGCAACGAGGCCGCGTTCGCGCAGCCCTGGCCGGTGGTCGTGGTCACGCTGGAGGACGCGCAAGGCCACCGGCTGACGATGCGCCGCCTGCTGCCCACCGACTACCTCGACGACCCCGCCGTGCTGGATCGCGGCCTCGCTCCCGGCGCGACCACGGCCCTGTTGCTGGAAGTCCAGGATCCCGGCGACCAGGCGGTCGCCTACGAGTTCGGCTTCGAATAGCGCATCGCAGGCTCCGCGATACGGCCGGCGCCGCAGGCGCCGGGAAATGCAAGTGCCCAATCGCGCTTTTTGAACGCACACAGCACTTAAAATTCGCGGCACTCGCGGGTAGACTCCGTGCTTCCGCGCATCGTCACCGGCATGCGCGGAAAGACCGCCGCCGCGGTCGCGGAAGACAATCAGAAGCAGCGGCCCAAGCAGCCGCGCAAGACACACAGAGGGAAATGTCAGTGAATGCCGTGAGATTGCCAGCCGCCGAGGCCACCCGTCCGGTCGCCTCGCAGAGTGCGCTGGGCGAATGCGTCAGCCGCACCGTGCGCCGTTATCTCGCCGACCTCGGCGACGCGGATTGCGGCGAAGGCCTGCACGCGCTGGTGATCCGCGAAGTGGAAGGCCCCCTGCTGCGCGAAGTGCTGGCGTTCCACGACGGCAACCAGAGCCGCGCCGCCGTGGCGCTGGGCATCAACCGCGCCACGTTGCGCAAGAAGCTGGCCGCGCACGGCCTGCTGTAATTTCCCACCCGTCCCATTTGGCCGTCCAAACGACGGCCACACCCCGGACTCGGCTATAATAGGCAGCTTTCCCGCCTGGAAGCCGCCATGTCCGCCCCTGCCGCCGTCCCCGTCCGCCGCGCCCTGCTCAGCGTTTCCGACAAGAGCGGACTGATCGAGCTGGGCCGCCGCCTCGCCGCCAGGGGCGTGGAGCTGCTCTCCACCGGCGGCAGCGCGAAGGCGCTGCGCGAGGCCGGCATCGCGGTGCAGGATGTCAGCGAGCTCACCGGTTTCCCCGAGATCATGGACGGTCGCGTCAAGACCTTGCACCCCAAGGTGCACGGCGGCCTGCTCGGCCGGCGCGGCACCGACGACGCGGTGATGGCCGAACTCGGCATCCAGCCGATCGACCTGCTGGTGCTGAACCTCTACCCGTTCGAGGCCACCGTCGCCAAGCCCGACTGCACGCTGGAACAGGCGATCGAGAACATCGACATCGGCGGCCCGGCGATGCTGCGCTCGGCGGCGAAGAACTGGAACGACGTGGGCGTGCTCACCGATCCGGCGCAGTACGACGAGGCGCTGGCCGAGATCGAGCAACACGGCGGTTTGTCACGCGCGACCCGCTTCAAGCTGGCGGTCGCCGCGTTCAACAACGTGGCCAACTACGATGGCGCGATCAGCGACTACCTCTCCGGCCTCAAGCTCGACGAGGCGCACGAAGCCATCGCCGGACACGAAGCCTTTCCCGCGCAGGCCAACGGCCGCTTCGTGAAGCTGATGGACCTGCGCTACGGCGAGAACCCGCACCAGGGCGCCGCGTTCTACCGCGACCTGTATCCCGCGCCGGGCACGCTGGCCACGTTCCGCCAGCTGCAGGGCAAGGAACTCTCGTTCAACAACATCGCCGACGCCGATGCCGCATGGGAATGCGTGCGCAGCTTCGTCAAGCCGGCCTGCGTGATCGTCAAGCACGCCAACCCCTGCGGCGTGGCGGTGAGCCTGGACGGCATAGCCAAGGCCTACGATCTTGCCTACCAGACCGATCCCACCTCGGCCTTCGGCGGCATCATCGCGTTCAACCGCGAGGTGGACGGCGCCACTGCACAGGCGATCGTGGCGCGCCAGTTCGTCGAGGTGGTGCTCGCGCCGGGCTATGCCGCCGAGGCGCTGAAGGCGTTCGCGAAGAAGGGCAACGTGCGCGTGCTGGTGATCCCGGTGCCGCCTGGTGCGGATCTGGTCGCCGCGCATCCGGGCAACCAGTCCAAGCGCGTCGGCTCGGGCCTGCTGATCCAGACCGCTGACACCGGCATGGTCAAGGCTGCGGACCTCAAGGTGGTGACCAGGCTGGCGCCCACGCCGCAGCAGATCGACGACCTGATTTTCGCGTGGAAGGTGGCGAAGTTCGTGAAGTCCAACGCCATCGTCTACGCCAAGGATCGCCAGACCATCGGCATCGGCGCCGGCCAGATGAGCCGCGTGTACAGCGCGAAGATCGCCGGCATCAAGGCTGCCGACGAGAAGCTGGAAGTGCGCGGCTCGGTGATGGCCAGCGATGCGTTCTTCCCGTTCCGCGACGGCATCGACGCGGCCGCCGCGGCCGGCATCAGCGCGGTGATCCAGCCCGGCGGCTCGATGCGCGACGCCGAGGTGATCGCCGCCGCCGACGAGCACGGCATGACGATGGTGTTCACGGGGATGCGGCACTTCCGCCACTAAAAGTGGCGGAAGTAAATCAAACACTCAGGCACTGGCAGTGCCTGAAATAAATCTGGCACTCCGACACTGAAAGTGGCGGAAGTCAATCAAGCACGCCGGCATTGATCGCGTAGGAGCGCACCCTGTGCGCGAATGCTCTTCGTCACGCAACGGAAAAGCATCGCGCACAGGGTGCGCTCCTACAGTGCGATCATGGTGGCGACGGATACCCGCTCAATCCGCCGGCGCCGTATCCCCTTCATCGGGCGAGATCGCCTCGCCCCGCCGCGCATACCGCCGCGCCAGCACCGCGCACACCATCAGCTGGATCTGGTGGAACAGCATCAGCGGCAGCACGATCATGCCCAGCGGATGGCCGGCGAACAGCACCTTCGCCATCGGCACGCCGCTGGCGAGGCTCTTCTTGGAGCCGCAGAACACGATGGTGATCTCGTCCTCCTTGCCGAAGCCCAGCGCACGCGCGCCATGGCAGGTGACCAGCAGGGCCAGCGCCAGCAACACCACGCAGATCAGCACCAGGCCGCCCAGCACCGGCAGCGGCACCTGCTTCCACAGGCCTTCCAGCACCGAGGCGCTGAACGCGGTGTAGACCACCAGCAGGATCGAGCCCTGGTCGACCACGCCGACCAGCGGGCGGTGCCGCTGCACCCAGCCACCGATCCAGCGCTGCGCCACCTGCCCCGCCACGAACGGCAGCAGCAGCAAGGTGACGATCTCGCCCAGCGCATGCCAGGACATGCCGCCGCCCCCGCGCGACTCCAGCATCGCGCCCACCCACAGCGGCGTGATGAAGATGCCGAGCAGGCTGGACGCCGAGGCCGCGCACACCGCGGCGGAGACATTGCCGCGCGCGATCGAGGTGAACGCGATCGACGACTGCACCGTGGACGGCAGCGTGCACAGGAACAGCACGCCGAGGTACAGGTCTGGCGTCACCAGCGGCGCCAGCAACGGCCGCAGCGCCCAGCCCATCAGCGGGAACAGCACGAAGGTGCTGGCCAGCACGACGAGATGCAGCCGCCAGTGCGTGACACCCGCCAGCACCGCCTGCCACGACAGCTTGGCGCCGTGCAGGAAGAACAGCAGCATGATCGCGCCGTCGGTGAGCCAGCCGAACAGCGTGGCTCCCGCGCCGCGGCAGGGCAGCACGCTGGACAGCAGCACGGTCAGCAGCAGCGCGCAGGTGAAGCGATCGGGCAGGAAACGGCGGAGCATGCGTGGCGCCGGCAACGGGGAGCGCGTATTGCAACGGTGCCGCGCCGGCAAATCAATCCTGCGTGCCGCGCGCCTGCGCCGTCATCGCCACCCGTCGCCGCAACAACCGAAGCTCAGCGGCCGTTGTCGTTGCCGTTGTCGGATGTGGCCGGCTTGCTGCCGCCCCACTCCAGGACCTTGTACATCACCGGACGCACCGGCGGCGCGCCCTCGGTGGCGCGCATCACGCCATTGCTGTCCACCATGTAGGTGTAGGACAGCCCGTTCTTCTGCGTGACCACCACCATGTAGACGCGACCGTTGCGGCGGTACTCCTGGTACACCGCATCGCCCTCGGTGTGCACGGTGACATCATCCGCCGGCGAATCACCGCTGGCCGTCTGCGGCGCGCCCTTGTCGCCCGGCGTCGCCGGCAGCGGGATCGGCTTGCCCGGCAGGGGCGTCGCGGTGACCGTGGCCGGCGTGCTGCCACTGCTGCTGGCCGCGGCCGGCTTGGCGGGCGGCGCCACCGCCTGCACGCCCGGATCGTTCATGCCCGGCGGCGGCGGCGCCGGCGCGAACTTCGGCGCCTGCTGGCCGGTGGACTGCGCACAGACC
>Ga0209026_1000148_pt1 | contig 111280 bp, 119 predicted proteins | sample AraplaCL_Col_mCL_FD_184262 | JGI IMG/M metagenome (GOLD analysis project Ga0209026, IMG submission 184262) | Arabidopsis root microbial communities from the University of North Carolina, USA - plate scrape CL_Col_mCL (SPAdes) (version 2) | ecosystem: Host-associated > Plants > Roots >...
CGACTCCTTTTCGCCAGGACAGGAGTCCTGTCGAAAAGCCCGGCCCCGGCTCACGGACTTGCCGGGCAGGAGCCCGGCAAGCGCCAAGCGGGGTGGCCTTTCTCTTTGGTTATCTTTCTCTTTGGCCACACAAAGAGAAAGTAACTCGGGCGCCATCGGCGCACGAAAGCTCTTGCTTCAAATCAACCAACCACCAGAGAACAACGCCATCGCGACTGAAGTCGCTCCTACAAAAAAAGCGGGCAGCGCGAAGGTTACTTCCGCTCTGCCGCCGTCTTGTCGCGAATGCCGCGGAATTCCGAATCAGGGCTCCAGTTCGGCCATGCATCGGAATTCGCCAGATCGTGGCCGACTGTGTAGAGCAGTTGCAGGTCGCGCGCCATGCCGGTGAACGGCCAGCTGGCCTGCCATTCGTCGGTGGGCTGGTGATAGCGCTTGGCGATGTAGTCGTCCTCCGCAGCCTTGCCGGCGGCGAGGCCGCCGTCGATCCAGTCGTTGCCCGACTCGAACGAGATCGCCGGCACGCCACGCTTGGCGAACGAGAAATGATCGGAACGGAAGAAACTGCCGGCCTCCGGCTTCGGGTCCGGCGCGTAGGTCATGTTGTAGGTTTTCGCATCGGCGATCAGGTCGTCCAGCAAGCCAAGTTTGGCAATGCCGGAAATGGTGAAATTGCGCGCGGGGCCATGTGGATCGAGCGCGTCGACGTTGATCACGCCGGCGGTCTTCTCGAGCGGATAGAGCGGTTTCGACGCGTAGTATTCGGAACCGAGCAGACCTTTTTCCTCGGCGGTGACATTGAGGAATACCACCGAACGCTCGGGCCGGGGGCCTTGCGCGAACGCACGGGCCATCTCGATCAGCGCCGCGGTGCCGGTAGCGTTGTCGACCGCGCCGTTGTAGATGCGATCGCCCTTGGCGTCGGGTGCGCCGACGCCAAGATGATCCCAGTGCGCGCTGTAGATCACGGTCTCGTCCGGCCGCTTGCTGCCTTCGATGCGACCGACGATGTTGTGCGAGGTGACTATGCTCGTGTCGACCTTGAAGCTGGCCGACAAGCTCTCGCCTTTCAATATGACCGGCTTGAATTCGCGCGTTTGCGCTTCCTTCTTCAAGGCATCGAAATCCAGCCCGGCGTGCTTGAACATCTGCACCGCCAGATCGCGCTGGATCCAGCCTTCCAGTTTGGGATGCACGGCGGAGGGCTTGTCGCGCACGATGTCGAACATGGCGTTGGTGTTGGAGTTCTTCACCGTGGCCCAGCCGTAGGAGGCCGGCGCGGTTTCGTGCACCACCAGCATGCCCAGCGCGCCCTGCCGCGCGGCCTCCTCGTATTTGTAGGTCCAGCGGCCGTAGTAAGTCATCGCCTTGCCGCCGAAGTCGCCCTTGCCGGTCTCGAAGTCCGGATCGTTGACCAGCACCACCGCGATCTTGCCGTGCAGGTCGACGCCCTTGAAGTCGTCCCAGCGGCGCTCGGGCGCCTTCACGCCGTAGCCCACGAACACCAGTGGCGCGTTGGCGATCGCCACCGCGGTCGAGCCGTCCATGGGCGCGCGTATCGCCATCTGTTCGCCCTGGCTCAATGCCTCGCTCTTGCCGTCGAGGTCGAGTGTCAGCGCCGGCGTGCCGATGATCTGGCTGCGCCGTAATGGCACGGCCTGGGTCCACGCACGCTTGCCGTCTTTCAGATCGCCGCCGGGCTGCAAGCCCGCGGCTTTCATCTGCGTCACCATGTAGTCGATGGTTTTCGTTTCGGCGGGCGTGGCCGGGCCACGGCCTTCGAACGCATCCGAGGACAGCGTTTTGACCTCGGCGGACAGCCGCCCGGTACTGAAGGTGGGCAAGGTGCCGGCGGCCAGCGCGACGGGGCACGCGGCCACGAGCAAGGTGTAGAGGAGCAATCGTTTCACGGAGTCACCGATCGGGGGCGGGGGACTCCGATACTAAGTGAGCATTCGGCGCGCGGTCCATCCGTCGGCGGCCGGTGCGCGCGGGCTGCCGACGGTATGGCCGTCCATCTTTCCTGCATCAGTCGGTGCCGATCACCTTGCCGGTATCCGCGTCGATCTTGAGCTTGACGCTGTTGCCGGACGGGTTATGAGCCTTGGCTTTCCAGATGCCGTCGTCGAAGTCCACATCATGCACATGGGTATAACCCTGGGCCTCCAGCGCCGCGCGCACGTCCTGCTTGCTCAGCTTCGAAACCAGCTTGTCGGGATAGACCTGGCCGGTCTTGGCGTCGATGCGCAGATCCACTCTGTCGCCGTTGGCGCTCCTGGCCTCCGTGCGCCACATGCCGTCCTTGAACTTCAGCTCGTGGATCTTGGTATAGCCCTGCGTGGTGAGCTCGCTTTGCACCTGCGGTTCGGTCATCGCCTGTTGTTGTGCCATGGCGACGCCGGGCAGCGAGAGCGCGCCAAACGTCAAGGCGAAAGTCAATGCAGAAATCTTGTTCATGGACCGTACCTCGTTGCTTGCAGGAAAGCCGAGTCTTCGCCGCATCATGCAAACGTGCGGTGAATCCTCGCAGCGAGACTGAATCGCGGCTGACATCGGCGGTGCGGCGTGTCAGCTACGCACCGGCGCCGGCGCCGGCGCGGGTCGCTCGTCGAACCAGTGTCCCGTGCGGTTGACGATGCGCACCACCGACAGCATCACCGGCACTTCCACCAGCACGCCGACCACGGTCGCCAGCGCCGCGCCCGAGCGCAGCCCGAAGATGCTGATGGCTGCCGCTACCGCCAGTTCGAAGAAGTTGCTGGCGCCGATCAGCGCGGCGGGCCCGGCTACGCAGTGCGGCACCTTCAGCCAGCGGCTGAGGCCGTAGGCGATGCCGGCGTTGAGATACACTTGGATGATGATGGGCACGGCCAGCAGCGCGATGATCAGCGGCTGCGCAAGGATCGCCTCCCCCTGAAAACCGAACAGCAGGATCAGCGTGGCGAGCAGGGCGGCGGTCGACCATGGGTCGATGCGACGCAGCGCCGTATCGAGCGCGACCTGTCCGCGATGCCGCAGCAGCCATCCACGCCACAGTTGCGCGGTGACCACCGGCACCACGATGTACAGCAGCACCGACAGCAGCAACGTGCCCCACGGTACATGGATCGACGCTACGCCCAGCAGCAACGCCACGATCGGCGCGAACGCGACCACCATGATGCTGTCGTTGAGCGCCACCTGCGCCAGTGTGAAATTCGGCTCGCCACCGCACAGCCGCGACCACACGAAGACCATCGCCGTGCACGGCGCGGCCGCCAGCAGTATCAATCCTGCGATGTACGCATCGTGTTGCTCCACCGGCAACCAGCCAGCGAACACGTGCCGGATGAACAGCCAGCCCAGCAACGCCATCGAAAACGGCTTGATCGCCCAGTTCACCAGCAAGGTGACGCCGATGCCGCGGACCTGGTGTCGCACGCCCGCGAGTTGCGCGAAGTCGACCTTGAGCAGCATCGGCACGATCATCAGCCACACCAGCGCGGCCACCGGCAGGTTGATGTGCTGCACTTCGGCCGCCGCCAGCATCGCGAAGATGCGGGGAAAGAGATGGCCGAGTGCTATGCCGGTGGCAATGCATAGTGCGACCCACACGCTCAGGTAGCGCGCGAAGAATCCGATCTGTGGCGACGGCGCTGCGGCGACGGCTTCACTGTTCATGGGTGGCTGCCGTCTGGCCGATGGTGCGCAGTTCCCGCTGTGTCGCCAGGTGGTCGAGTTTTTCCAGCGGCAACGCCAGCAACAGATCGACGCGTCGACGCAGCATCAGCCAGGCCGACTGGAACGCACGTCGGCGCCCCTCCTCGTCGCCATCGACCGCCACCGGATCAGGCACGCCCCAATGTGCGGTGACCGGCTGGCCGGGCCAGATCGGGCAGACCTCGCCGGCGGCGTTGTCGCAGACGGTGATCACCATGTCGATCGCTGGCGAGTCGGCTTGCGCAAACTCGTCCCAGCTCTTGCTGCGCAGCGGCTCCGTGTAGCCGAATGCGCGTGCCAGCTCGGCGGCGATCGGCTGCACTCGGCCGCTGGGGAAGCTGCCGGCGCTGTACGCGTGGAACCGGCCTTTGCCGAGTACGTTGAGCAAGGCTTCGGCCATCACGCTGCGCGCGGAGTTGCCGGTGCACAGGAAGAGCACGTTGTACGGTTGAGTGCGCATGGTCATCTCAGCAGCAGTTCGCGTTCGGTCCGCAGGAAGCGGCGGCTTTGGCATCGGGTGCCGGGCCGCAGCACGAAGCGCCGGTTTCGTTCGGTGCGCCGGTATAGGCGGTGGCTTCGCCGCGCGTATGGAAACTTTCCCAGCGAATGCCTTGCGGATCTTCGGCCCAGAACTTGTCGGAGTGGGCGTAGCAGCAAGTCGTGCCTTTTTCCGCCAGCGCAACGGCATCGGCAGCGTGCAGCCGTTCACCGATCGCGGCGAGTTCGGCAGCGTCTTCGGCCTGCAGGCCGAGATGATCCACACCGGTCTGGCGGTCGCGCTGCGAGATCGCAAAGTTGAGCCGCGGATCGTCCAGCATCCACTTCGCGTAATCCGGTTTGACCACGCTGGGCGCGGCGCCGAAAAGGGTCGTGTAGAAACGGATGCTGCTGTCGAGCTGGTCGACGTTCACGTGCACATGGAAGCGTTTCATCGTTTTCTCCTTGCCGGTTGGCATGTCGCGGCGGGCCCGCAGTCGGCCGCAGCCGAACCTGCGCAGCAGTTTTCGGTGAGGAAGCCGAGCAGGGCGTTCATCTGCGGATAGTTCGCGCGGCACTGGATCACCCGCCCGCGCCGCTCGTCGCTGACCATGCCGGCCCGGCGCAGGATGTGCAGATGGTTGGTCAGCGTTGCGCCGGCCAGACCGGTCGCCGCGGCCAACTCGCCCACTGCCATGCCTTCTTCGCCGGCCTGCACCAGCAGGCGGTACAGTTTCAGGCGATGTTCCTGGGCGAGTGCGTTGAGGCAGATGAGGGCATCTGTCGATTTCATATTTCTAGAATTACGGAAATATAAAACGGAGTCAAGCACACGTTTCCCGGTCGGCATAAGGATATGGATCAGGTCGTCGAAGGGACTTGCATGGAGATACGGGGCGATGGCCGGGCGCATCGCGATCAGGCCCGTCGGCACTCAACCAGCGTTCGGCGCTTCCGCGATCTTGCGCATCCGTCGGGGCTTCGCCTGCGCTGCGGCGATGAGCTGTTGCAGGTAGGCAATGCCTTCTTCCTCGGGGAAGAAAGCGACAACATCCCCGACGGTCAGGTCATGCCGCTTGCGCAGCACAAGGAACTCCTCGCGCGCCATCGCCAGACGCTGGGCTGCCGCCGCCTTCTTGCCCAGCGGCTTGGCGGGTTGCTGTTTTTCGACCTTGCGTTCTAGTTTGGCGAGTTCTTCCTGGAACTGGCGGAAGTCGTATTTCTGGGTGCTCATGGGCTATGAGTGTCATCAATGGGTAGCCGATTTTGGCACGTCGCTCGGGTGCCGCGGAGTGATGGAGGGGGATATTTGAAACCATGACCTTCAGCATGGCTTTCGCCGGCAATTGATACGATATATCGTTGCATTCCGGTGGCCTCATTCTCGAAGAAACGCTCGCATGAACAAGACGTGGGTCGATGTGCCTGCCAAGACCCGAGGAGCAAGAGGTGAGGCAATGACGAAAGTTTCGTCTGAGGCTCACGCCATCTCATCGCACGTATCGCCTTTCATCGCGCGGTCTTTGATCAGAGTTTCTGTCTGCTTGTTGCTTGGCGGTTGTGCCGTCGGTCCCGACTTCAAGAAGCCTGCCGCGCCGGATGTCAGCGATTACACCTCGCATCCGCTTTCGACCACGGCCAGCAGCGCTAACGTCGTCGGTGGTGAAGCCCAGCGCTTCAACAAGGGAAGCGACATACCCGGCGATTGGTGGACGCTGTTTCATTCCCGGCCGCTGAATGCGTTGATCGAACAATCGCTCGCCAGCAATCACGACCTCAAGGCGGCACAGGCGGCGCTGGCGGTGGCCAGGGAAAATACGCTGGCGGGGCGGGGCGCCCACTATCCCAGCGTCACGGCGGGATTTTCGGCCAGCCGGCAACAGGATCCGCCGGGTGCGCTCGCACCGGTGCCCAGCAACAACGCCTTTCTGTACAACCTGTTCACTCCGCAGGTCAGCGTCTCGTATGCGCCCGATGTGTTCGGGCTGAACCGTCGTACGGTGGAGTCGTTGAAGGCGCAGGAGCAGGCCGTCGGCTATCAGATGATCGCGGCGCAAATCACCTTGAGCGCGAATGTGGTGGCCGCCGCGGTCCAGCAGGCCTCGCTGCAGGCGCAGATCGACGCGACGCACAGGTTGATCGACATCAACACCCATATGCTGCAGATACTGCGTTACCAGCATGCCAAGGGTTACGTCGGCCGGCTGGATGTTGCCGCTCAGGAATCGCAGCTCGCGCAAGTCGCCGCCACGCTGCCGGCGCTGGTCAAGCAACTGGATCAGCAGCAGCATCTGCTCGCCATTCTGGCTGGCCACTTTCCAGGCCGGGCACCGGCTGAAAAATTCGAGCTCGCGGATTTGCAGTTGCCCCGGGAATTGCCGCTGAGCCTGCCTTCGCAACTCGTGGCGCAACGTCCGGATGTGTTGCAGGCCGAGGCGAACATGCACGCCGCCAGCGCGCAGGTCGGCGTCACCACGGCGAATCGATTGCCCAATATCCAGTTGACCGCAAATGCCGGCAGCACGGCGCTGGCGATCGGCGACGTTTTCAAGTCGGGTACCGGTTTCTGGAATCTGGGTGCAGCTGTGACGGCGCCGATTTTCCAGGGCGGCACATTGCTGCATCAGCAGCGCGCCGCGAAGGCGGCCTATGTGCAGGCGGCCGAGCAATATCGCAGCACGGTCCTCACCGCATTCCAGAACGTCGCCGACACCTTGACCGCGCTCGAGCAGGATGCCGAGGGAGTGAAGTCGGCGGCGGCTGCCGCCGATGCCGCCAAGGTCACGCTGGATCTGTCGCAGCGTCAATGGAAGGCCGGCTATGCCAGCTACCTTTCGCTATTGAGTGCCGAACAGGCCGACCAGCAGTCGCAGATCGCGCTGGTGCAGGCGCAAGCCAATCGTTATGCCGACACGGCCGCGTTGTTCCAAGCGCTGGGCGGCGGCTGGTGGCACCGCGCGGAATCAGGTCGGGCCGATTCGATCGAGGCAGATCCGAACAAGGCCGATTCAACCAAGGCTGAAAATGAAAAGTGAATTCATACGTGGGAGCGGATTCCCGCTCGCTCTTGCCGTTACCTCGCTGGCCATCGCGATGTTGTGCAGCGGCTGTTCGTCCAAGCCTGAAGACAGCGTGCAGGCGGCCGCCGTAACGGCCAGCAACGTGACGTTGACTGCGGCCCAACGCCAACACATCCATCTCTACACGGTGGCGCCGTCCATGTTCAGCAAGACGGTCGAGACCACCGGCACGGTGGACTTCGACAACGACCAGGCGACCAGCGTGCTGGCGCCGTTCTCCGGCCCGGTGTCGCGGCTGCTGGTCGCGCCCGGCGACAAGGTGAAGAAGGGCGACCCGCTGGCATTCGTGGAGTCACCGGACTTTGCGGCGGCCACCAGCGCTTACAGCAAGGCCCTTGTCACCGCGAGGAACGCCCGCCGGCTTGCCGATGCGGACAAGGATCTGGTCCAGCATGACGGTGTTTCCCAGCGCGAACAGCAACAGGCGCAGACCGACGCCACCAATGCCGAGGCCGACCGCGACGCTGCGCTACGGGCGCTGGTGGCGCTGAACGTCGACCCGAAGACCATCAAGGACATCCAGGCCGGTCGGCCGGTATCGCGCGTCGAGGGCACGATACGTTCGCCAATCACCGGCACCGTCGTGGAAAAGCTGATCACGCCCGGCCAACTCCTGCAGGCCGGCACCACGCCGTGCTTCACCGTGGCCGATCTTTCGCGCGTCTGGGTGATGGCGCAGATTTCCGGTTCCGAGCTGGCGTCGGTCAGCGTTGGCGATACGGCGGAAGTGACGACTGGTGTCGCATCGAAAAGCATTTCCGGCACCGTGGACAACATATCGGCGCTGGTGAACCCCGATACGCGTGCGGTGGTGGCTCGGGTAGTCGTCGACAACCGGGGCGATTTCCTCAAGAAGCAGATGTATGTCGGTGTGCGTATCCATTCGCGCCAGCAAAGCAGCGGATTGCTGGTGCCGGTGTCGGCGATTCTGCGTGACGACGAGAACCTGCCGTTCGCATATACCACCGAGCGCGACGGCAGCTTTGCGCGGCGGCATGTGACGCTGGGCTATCGCGCCGGCGACCGCTACCAGATTGCCGACGGGCTCAAGGCGGGCGATCAGGTCGTGGCCGATGGCGGCATCTTCATGCAGTTCATGCAAAGCCAATGAGCGACCAATTGCCTCACAGCGGGTCGCCGTCGCGCACGGCTTCGTTCATGAACCGGATCGTCTCCGCGTCTCTGGTGCAGCCCTTTTTAATCATCCTGCTCACGCTGGTACTGACCGGCGCGGGTACTCGCTCGCTGCAGCGCCTGCCGGTGGATGCCTATCCCGATCTTTCGCCGCCTAGCGTCGAACTGGTCACCCAGTGGCCTGGGCACGCTGCCGAGGAAGTAGAGCGCCTGATCACCGTGCCGGTCGAGCTCGGCATGAACGGCATACCGAAGACGACCAATACGCGCTCCGTCTCGCTGTACGGGCTGTCGCACGTCGTCATCACGTTTCAGACCGGCACCGACAACAACTTCGCCCGACAGGAAGTTTTCAACCGGCTTGGCGATCTCAGCCTGCCCAACGGCGTTACACCATCGGTGTCGCCGCTGGCTTCTCCCTCGGGCCTGATCTACCGGTACGTGCTGCAAAGCTCGGATCGGTCGCCGATGGAGCTCAAGACGCTCGAGGACTGGACCATCGAGCCTCAGTACCGATCCGTTCCCGGTGTGGCGGATGATTCGGGGTTTGGCGGCGGCACCATGCAATACCAGGTGCTGCTCGATCAAGCGAAGATCGCCGGTGTCGGCCTGTCCGCCACGCAGGTGGAAGCCGCGCTGGCCGCCAACAACGGCAACGCCGGTGGCGGTTTCTATTCGCAAGGCGGCCAGTTCTACTACGTGCGCGGCGAGGGGCGGCTGAGCACGCTGGAGGACATCGGCAACGTGGTGCTGGCCGTGCATAACGGCACTCCGGTGCTGTTGAAAGACGTCGGCCGCGTGGTCATCGGCATCGCGCCCCGGCTGGGCGAATTCGGCTTCGAGAAACAGGACGACGCGGTGGAGGGCGTGATCTTCCTGCGCACGGGTGAAAAAACCCAGGACGTCCTGCAGCGGGTCGAAGCAAAGACCAAGGAGCTCAACGATCACGTGCTGCCCAAGGACGTCAAGATCCATCCGTTCTACGATCGCAGCGATCTGGTCGCAGTGACCACGCAGATCGTCGAGCAGAACCTGCTGCGCGGCATGTTCCTGGTCGTGGTGATACTGATTTTCTTTCTCTACGATTTCCGCGCGGGCCTGATCGTCGCCACCACCATCCCGCTGGCCTTGCTGTTCGCGTTCATCTGTCTCGATCTGCAGAACGCCTCGGCCAACCTGCTTTCCATCGGCGCGGTGGATTTCGGCATCCTGGTCGACGGCGCGGTGGTAATGGTGGAAAACATTTTCCGCCAGATCGCCGAGCGCAAGGGCACGCCGCTCAACATCCGGGAAATCATCGTCGACGCGGCAGCGGAAGTGGATCGCCCGATCTTCTACGCCGTCGCGGTGATCGTGGTCAGCTTTCTGCCGATCTATGTTCTGTCCGGGCCTTCCGGGACATTGTTCAAGCCGATGGCCGATACGATGGTGTTCGCGCTGGTCGGTTCGCTGATCGTCACGCTGACGCTGTTGCCGGTACTGTGCGCGTGGCTGATGCGCAAGGGCGTGCGCGAGCGGCGCAACGGCGTTTTCGAGGCGATCAAATCGGTCTACATCAAGGGCCTGGATTTCTGCCTTGCCCGCAAGTGGGGGACGACGTTCGCCTCGGCCATCCTGCTGGCCGGTTCGCTGCTGTTGATCCCGCGCATCGGCGCCGAGTTCATGCCGCAACTGGATGAGGGCGCGCTATGGGTACGCGCCACCATGCCTTACACCATCTCGTTCGACGAGTCGGCCAAGATCGTGCCCAAGATACGCGAGATCCTGCGCTCGTTCCCCGAAGTCACCACGGTTGCCTCTGAACATGGCCGGCCCGACGACGGTACGGATTCGACCGGCTTCTTCAATGCCGAGTTCTACGTGGGCCTCAAGCCGTACTCGCAATGGACCAGCGGCTATCGCACCAAGCCCGAGTTGATCGCGGCGATCAACAAGAAGCTGGAGGCCTTTCCAGGCATCGTCTTCAATTACACCCAGCCAGCCGAGGATGCGGTGGACGAGGCCGAGACGGGTCTGAAAAGTGCGCTGGCCGTGAAGGTATTCGGTTCCGACCTGGATACGCTCCAGCAAAAGGGCAAGGCGATCAAGAAAGTGCTGGAAAACGTGCGCGGCATCCGCGACGTGACCTTGGTGAAGGAACTCGGGCAGCCCAGCCTGAGCATCAAGATCAACCGCACTGCGATCGCCCGCTATGGCTTGAACGTGGCCGACATCAACGGGTTGATCACGACCGCCATCGGTGGCGACGTGGCGACCCAGGTGGTGCAACAGGAAAAGCAGTTCGACCTTGTCGTTCGGCTCGAACGCCAGTACCGGAACAATCCCGAGGAAATCGGCAACATCTTGGTGGCCACGCCAGCTGGGCAGCAGATTCCGCTCAAGGAGCTGGCGGACATCCAGGTGATCAACGGCGCCTCGTTCATCTACCGCCAGGACAATTCGCGCTACATCGGCGTGCAGTTCTCGGTGGAAGGACGCGATCTGGCCGGCGCGGTGGAGGATGCCATCGCGCAAGTCGGCAAGAAGGTCGATCTGCCTCAGGGCTACCGTCTGGATTGGGGCGGCGAATACTCCGAATACACGGCTTCGCGTGCGCAGCTGAATGTGATACTGCCGCTCACCTTGTCGCTGATCTTCCTGCTGCTGTTCACCCTCTACAGCAATTTCAAATTTCCGTTCATCACCGTGCTCGGCGTACTGCTGTCGGCACCGGTAGGCGGCATCGTGGCGTTGTGGATCACCGGTACCCCGTTCTCGGTTTCTTCCGGCATCGGCTTTCTCGCCCTGTTCGGCGTCTCGGTGCAGACGGCCGTTGTCTACATCTCCTACGTCAACGAACTTCGCCGCGGCGGCATCACCCTGGACGAGGCTATCCGCGAAGCGGCGATCCTGCGTCTGCGTCCGATCATGATGACCGCCCTGGTGGCGGCGCTGGGCCTGCTGCCCGCAGCACTGGCCACCGGTGTAGGTACCGATACCCAACGGCCGTTTGCTCTGGTCATCGTCAGCGGACTGTTTACCCGACTGCTGATCAGCATCTTCCTGATGCCCGCGCTGTATGCGCTGGTGGCGAGGCCGGATGACCGTCTGGAGGTATGAGGCGGCCTGCAGGAATTAGGCCATCGCCTTGCACCATCGGCGGATTTCACGAACGGTGCGGCCCTGGCTGGAGTCCCCAGTTCGAGCGGCATCGTCAGATCCGCCGTTCGGGTGGCTTGGGAGCCGGATACGGGTCCTGAATGAGCTCGCCGTGGAGGGAGGAGCATTGCAGCGGAGGCGCCGGTGTAGGACTATGGGGCGGGGAGTTTTTTGGGCGGTTCGCTTCGTGTGTGGGTTCGCAGTTTCGATGCGATTTCACAGGCATGATCATGAGCGGGGCACGGTCCCAAATCGTTGTTGCCGTAGGGATGTCTGATCATCGAGGGCACCGGATGAATCATGGAATGCGAAGGAATGTGTGGCTGCGTCACTGCGCGGTAGCCTTGGCCTATGCGCTCGGGTATGTGCTGCTGCGGCAGGTATCGTGGTCGCACTGGGCGCTCTTCGCCGGCTATCGCCTGTCCGTGCTGATGTTCGTGCCTTACCGCTACTGGCCAGCGCTGGTGGTCGGCGAGTTGGGCCCCATGGCCTACGTCAGTTTCTCTTGCCTTGAAACCTTCGGCTGGGTCTGGTCAAGCATCATGCTGGTACCGCCCATCGCCCTTGCCATGCCCGTAGTCAAAGCATGTCGCGACCGCCTGGGCATGATTCCGGCTCATGGCCCCGTGCGCATGGGTGTCGTGCTGATGTGTACGTTGGCGGTTTCCGGGATTTGGACTCTTGCGAACGTCGCCGCCCTATCGGCAGCGAAGATTCCCTCGAACGTGCCACCCATCAATTATGGCGTCGAGACCGCACGGTGGGTCATCGGCAACTACCTGGGCATCCTGACACTGGTGCCCTTGGTGCTGATGGTGTGGGAAGGTAGGGCAAAGCGGGGGGCGTCGTGGCGCGCGACCATCGAGCACGCGTTGCGTACCCGCCTGGCGATCGAGTCGGCCGTGTTCGTGGTGCCGGCGCTCGCGCTACTCGTATGGATCGGACTGGACGCGTCGGAAGAAGGATCCCGGCAGGTCGCGCGCATGCTGATGTTTTTGCCGGTCGTCTGGCTTGCTCTCCGCCACGGTTGGGATGGTGCCGCCGTCGGTGGCACGGTGGCGAGCATTGCGGTGGTCCTGACCATGCCGGAACTCAACGACACGTCGACGTTGCAGGCGGAAGTGTTTGTGGCATTCGCCGCCACGTCGATGTTGCTGTTCGGAAGCCGAATTGCCCAGCTGCATCAGCAGAAGGGGCAAGGCACCGATCATGAGGACAAATCCCTCGATCTGGCGCGTCGCATTCAGGCACAGTGCGAAGCGCAGCTGCGCCAGACCTCGATTGGGATCGAGCAAGCGAGTGAAGCCGTACACGCAACCGACGAATTGTTGTTCGAGAAGCAGCTACGGCCCACCGCGGATTCCCGTGAGCTGCGGCGCCGGGCAACGGCGGCCAGGGAGCAGTTGTTCCAGCTCGCGGATGGCTTGCATCCGGTGGCCCTGCGTGAACGCGGTCTGGTGGCCGCGCTGCGCCACGGTGGCATCGCGCGAACCCTCAACAGCCGCCGCATCGGCTATTGGTGCCAGACGCGTGGCGGAATCAATCAGCTGTCCGACACCTTGCAGCTGGCGATCCACCGGCTGGTGTGCGAGGGGGTCAGCTATCTGTGTACCACGCATAGCATCGGCGATCTCACGGTTCACCTGCGCAGTGGCCGGCACGCCGGTCGGCGCTGGGCGGTAGTTCGCATCGACGCGCTATTTTCGACTGACTCGGATCTGAGGGTACGCGGCAGCTTCATGCTTCACCGGCTGGCCGCAAGCGGCCTTGGCTTGGACGCCATCAAGGATCGCGCGGCGCTCCATGAGGGCAAGGTTCGCGTTCGCGCCACCGAACATGGCGAGTGCATAAGCGTGCTTGTGCACGAATCCGATCCCCGTCAGGTCCACGCGGTGGAACGAGTGGTGCCGGAGAAGCGCACCACTCTTGAGTTCCTCAATTTACGGTGAGTGCGTGCTGCACTGGACCGGATCGGTGCAAGGCGCCGCCTGGAAAAGCATCGTGCCACTGGTTTGGGGCGTGGCCGTGACCTGTACTGATCCGTCCTGATAGACGGTCACGCCCGTGGACGTCGTACTGGTCGAGCCGTCCTGCGGCGTTTGAAGGTTCTTCGCATTACCCATCGGCAGCGGCAGAAACACGCCATTCGCAGTGGCCACGGCTACCAGGACATTGCCCGCGTAGTCGTTGACCTGGATGTACTTCACACCTGAATTCGTCCAGGTATAGACGTGATAACCGGGCGCGAGACTCATGTCGGTCGCATCGGCGGGCCATGCGCTGCCCAGTCCGGTATTCGGTTGCTGCTGCGCCACGGCAGGTCCGGCGAGCGTGATGGCCATCAGCCCCACGAGCAACGCCGCTGGAACGGCGAATCCTTTTCGATTCATCTGAGTATCCCCTTCGTTGTGGTTGCGGGCCGAATGTAGCACTGTTGGTAATGGACAAAACGTGTCATGCGGCATGACTTCAGTGCGCCTGAGCGTGCTCCGTAGCGTGGGTTTCGCGACGTACAAACGAAAAAACCCACTCGCGAAAGTGGGCTCGGGTATCGCTGTACATGGTGGCCGAGGACGGAATCGAACCGCCGACACGGGGATTTTCAATCCCCTGCTCTACCAACTGAGCTACTCGGCCGGAAACCTTGTAATCATGGGACAACCGCGCGGGTTGCCATTGATGCGTGGAGCCGCGCATTAGACCGAATGCGCGGCGTTTCGTCAAGACTCGGCGTCGGGAGCAGTGAAGCCGGAGGCCTTGGCGAAATCGCCGCCGAACAGGAATTTCTCCATTTCTTCGCCGAGGTACTTGCGTGCTTTCGGGTCGAGCGGATTGAGCCGGTATTCGTTGATCAGTGTGGTCTGATGAGCCAGCCACTGCTGCCACGCGGGCTTGGATATCTCGGCATAGATACGCTGGCCGAGCGGGCCGGGCCAGGGAGCAAAATCGAGACCTTCGGCGTCGATGCCGAGTTTGGCGCAGTGGATGATGCGGCTCATGGGTTTTCCTCGGGGGCTTATGGGTGCCTGTAGGAGCGCACCTTGTGCACGATGCTCTTCGTCACCCATAAAAAAGCATCGCGCAAAAGGTGCGCTCCTACACGATGGTCTGGAGCAAGGTGCGCACCGGGGCCGGCAGTCCCAGCGCAGCCAGCTCGGTGCTGCTGCACCAGCGCAGTTGCGGATTATCGGCGATGCCGCGCTGCGCTGTCGCCCGGTCGAACAGCAGCGGCTCGATGTTCAGCCGATAATGGCTGAATACGTGGGTGAATGGCGTCAGGGTTTGCGCGTCGTCGACCTGCGCATGCTGTTGCGCCGTACGCCACGCAGCATTCGGGTCGGCCGCTTCCGGCAGGCTCCAAAGGCCCGACCACACGCCTTGCGGTCCGCGCCGCTCAAGCAGCACGCGGCCTTGGGCGTCGCGCAGGATCAGCATCACGGTGGCGCGGGTGGGAATGGATTTGCCCGGTTTGCGGCTGGGTAGCAGTGCGGTGAGGTCGTCGCGGTACGCGGTGCAGTCGCCGGCCAGCGGGCAGTCTTCGCAACGTGGGCGCGTGCGCACGCAAAGCGTAGCGCCCAGGTCCATGATCGCCTGGGTGTAGTCGGCGACGCGGCTGGTCGGCGTGTGCGTTTCGGCGTGCAGCCACAGCTGTTTTTCCACCGCGCTTTCGCCGGGATGGCCATGGATGCCGTGATAGCGGGTGAGCACGCGCTTGACGTTGCCGTCGAGGATGGCGAAACGCAGTCCATGCGCCTGCGCCAGGATCGCGCCAGCGGTGGAGCGGCCGATGCCGGGCAGGGCACACAACGCATCGAAGTCGCGCGGCAGTTCGCCGTCATGTCGTTCGACGCAGATCTGAGCGGCCTGGTGCAGGAAGCGTGCGCGACGGTAGTAGCCGAGTCCCGACCACAGCGCCAGCACGGTGTCCTCGTCGGCGTCGGCGAGATCGCGCAGCGTCGGCAGCGCGCCGACGAAGCGTTCGAAATAGCCGATGACGGTGGCGACCTGGGTCTGCTGCAGCATCACCTCGGACAGCCATACGCGATAGGCGTCGCGTCGGCCGTCGTCGAGCGCCTGCTGCCACGGCAGATCCTTGCGGCCGTGCTGGTCGAACCAGCGCAGCAGGCGAGTGGCGAGGGTTGTGCTCATGGCTTCCTGACGGCGGGTTTCGCAGGCGCGGCAGCGGTGCCGGCGGCTGCGGGGACGTTGTCGCCGGCTTGCACGGTGAGACCTTCGACGCTGACGCTGCCGGTTTCGATTTTGGCGATTTCCGCATGTCCGCTCATCGGCGGCACACTCAGTCGCGATACCTGTTCGTCGCCGAGCTGGCTCCACCAGTGCGCCAGTGCCAGCGGTGGCAGGCGCAGGTCGGCATGGTTGTCGGGGCCGTCGAGCTTCAGCGCAAGCAGCAACGGGTTGTTCTGGTCGGCCGGTGTCAACGCCAGCGAAACATCGTATTGACCGGCATCGGCCTGGTCGAGCTTGCCGGTGAAGCGGGCAGCGGCATCGGCGGCGCCGTGCCAGTGCGCGTTGCCGGTGAGCGCGAGCGTCATGGCGCTGCCTTGCGACAGATGCAAGGTGATGTTGTCCAGTTGCAATGTGTTGCCTTCGATGCGCGGCGTGGCGGACAGCCGCAGTTGCAGCGGCCTGTTCGCCGCGGTGGTGGCGGACAGGCTGAGCGGAAACGGCTGGCCCGAAATCAGGCTGCCGGCTTCCAGCGCGACGTTGTCGAGCAGAACCTCGTTGCCGCGCACCACGCTGCCGCGATTGATGCTGATGCCGGTGTCGATCCGTGGAATGTTCGGTGGCACGCTCGCCGGCTGTGCGGGCAGGGCGGCCAGCCATTCCTGCAGCGCGTCCAGATCGACCCTCGGCGAATCGATCTGCAATTGCGAGATCACCGTGGGGCCGCCGAACAGCGTGTGCCAGGGCAGCGCGAGCCGGCCGCGCGCGGCCAGCAGGATCGGCGCATTGGCGCCTTCCGCATTGAGCGTGATGCCGTCGAGATCTAGCGCCGGGCGCGGAAACAAGGTCGGGCTGGCCGGGCTGGCCAGATTCAGTTCGAGCCCGGCCGAGCGGGCCTGGGTCTGCAGCATGCGGGTGAAGCGATCCGGTTGCAGCACCAGATAGACGGCAATGATCGCGACCAGCACCAGCGTCAGCACGAGGCCGCCAAGCACCAGCAGGATCAAGCGCAATCCGCGCGACATCGCTCAGCCTCGCCGTCGCTGTTCAGTCATGGCCATGCCCGTCGCCAAGGCTGGCCGGCAGCAGCCCGTCGACAAACGCCTCGGCCTCGAACACGCGCAGGTCGGTGGCGGTTTCGCCGAGGCCGACGTAGCGGATCGGCAAGCCGAACTCGCGCGCCAGGGCGAACACCACACCGCCTTTGGCGGTGCCGTCGAGCTTGGTCACCACCAGGCCGGTGACGCCGACGATCTGGCGGAACTGGCGCACCTGGTTGACCGCGTTCTGGCCCGTGGTGCCGTCGATGACCATCAGCACTTCGTGCGGCGCGTCGGCGTCGAGTTTCTTCAGCACGCGGGCGATCTTGCCCAGCTCGTCCATCAGGCCACCCTGAGTATGCAGGCGACCGGCGGTATCAGCGATCAGCACGTCGATGCCGCGCGAGCGGGCGGCCTGCAGCGCATCGAAGATCACGCTGGCGGCGTCGGCATCCTGGCCTTGCGAGATCACCGGCACCTGGTTGCGTTCGCCCCAGGTTTTCAGCTGCTCGACGGCGGCGGCACGGAAGGTATCGCCCGCGGCCAGCATCACCCCGCGATGCTCGTCACGCCATCTGCGGGCGAGTTTGCCGATGGTCGTGGTCTTGCCGGCGCCGTTGATGCCGACGACGAGTACCACGAACGGTTGCTTCCCTCGCACGTCCAGCGGGTGCGCTACCGGCTTCAGCAACGCGATCAGCGCCTGGCGCAAGGCGGCCAGCAGCGCGGGCGCGTCGGCGAATTCGCGCTTGTGCATGCGCTTGCGCAGGTCTTCGACCAGTTCGCTGCTGGCTTCGACGCCGACATCGGCGGTGATCAAGGTGGTTTCCAGCTCGTCCAGCAGATCGTCGTCGAGCCTGGGATGGCGCACGAACAGCGAACTGAGGCCCCGCGCGAAGGCGTTGCCGGATAACCGTTCGCGCCAGCTGCGCTTGGCTGGCGCCTGTTCTGCAGCAGGTGCGGATTCGATGGTGGGCGCGACGAAACGTTCGGCTTGAGGCTGCATGTCGGCCGGCGCGGGGACTTCCGCCAGCGCCTCCTGCAACAGCGGATCCCCGCTTTCCGGCGCGACGGTGTCGGCGGGCTTCTCGCTGGTGGGTTGCGCCGGCCCGGTTTCGGTGGGCTTCTTCTTCCAGAACTTGAGCATTGCGGCAGTGATTCAAAGACAATGAGCGGCATGCTAACACTCCAACCTGTACAGCCCGTTGAGAGTCCGACCGTTGAGCGCCTTGCCGCCGGGGGCGCGACGCCTTGAACAGCGCACGCAAGGCGGCATCGGGGCGGATCCGCATCATCGGCGGCAGCCTGCGCAATTCGCGCCTGGACGTGCCTGATCTACCGGGCCTGCGGCCTACCGCTGACCGGGTGCGCGAGACATTGTTCAACTGGTTGGCGCCGGTGATCGACGGCGCGCGCTGCCTGGACCTGTGCGCCGGCACCGGCGCGCTGGGCATCGAGGCGCTGTCGCGCGGGGCGGCCAGCGTGCAGTTCGTCGAGCGCGACGCGCGCGCGGCGCAGGCATTGCGCGACAATCTGGCGCGGCTCAAGGCCGCCAACGGTGAAGTGGCGGCGCTCGATGCAGCGCAGTTCCTGCGCGGCGCGCCACGGGTGCAGGATCTGGTCTTTCTCGACCCGCCGTTTGCGCTGGAGCTGTGGCCGGCGCTGACTTTGCAGCTGGAGCAGGGCGGTTGGCTTGCCGCGCAGGCCTGGATATACGTGGAGTCGCCCCGGGCGACCGTGCCGGCTGTGCCGCCGAACTGGCAACTGTACCGGGAGGGCCATGTCGGCGAGGTGCGTTTTGCGCTCTATCGGCGCGCGCTTCCGTTAAGCTAGGGTCAATTTCAGCTGCCGCTTTCGTCTCGTGAACAAGCTTCTTGGCAATCCGCGCCTGGCCGTCTATCCGGGCACCTTCGATCCGATCACCAACGGCCACACCGACTTGGTGGCGCGCGCCGCGCCGCTGTTCGACCGCGTCATCGTGGCGGTGGCCGACAGCTCCAGCAAGGGGCCGGGCTTCAGCATCGGTGAGCGGATCACCCTGGCGCGGCTGGCGCTGGCCGACCTGTCGAACGTGGAAGTGCGCGGTTTCGATTGCCTGCTGGCCACCTTCATCGAGGATGTGGGTGCCGGCGTGATCATTCGCGGTCTGCGCGCGGTGTCCGATTTCGAATACGAATTCCAGCTGGCCAGCATGAACCGGCATCTGATTCCGCGGGCGGAAACACTGTTTCTGACGCCGGCGGAACAATACAGTTTCATTTCCTCGTCGCTGGTGCGCGAGATCGGCCGCCTCGGCGGGGATATTTCCGGTTTCGTGCATCCGGCGGTACAACAGGCCATGCGGCAGCGCTGGCACAAGAGCCGGACCGGCTCCAACAAGCAACCCGAAACAGAAGGTGATAACCATGCGTAAGTTCGCTCTCATCGCTGCCATCGCACTGACCGCCACCCTGGCTCTGAGCGCCTGCGGCAAGCACGGAGATGACCAGCAGGCCGGTCAGCAGCAGGCACAGCAGGTGCCCAAGCCGACCGATCCCAACGATTCCAAGGGGTGGAATGCCTATCTCGGGCAGATCGTGCAGAAGAACCTGCAGGGCATGAGCGCCAACCAGCCCTACGCGTACATGGTGACGGCCGGCACCACCGACGATGCCAAGGCGCAGAACGACCGCCAGCTGCAGAGCGTGCAGGACACCGTGGCGCGCGGCGTCTTGCCGGGCAACCTGCTGGCTTTCGGTGGTCCGAGTTCCGCCACCACCGCCGATCTGGTCGTGGCCGCGTTCAAGGATGCCAAGCCCGGTTCGTTCAAGGACGTGATCATCCTGTTCATCGGCGACAAGGCTGACGAACAGCGCGTCACCGATGCGTTGAAGCCGACCGGCGCCACGATCCGCTTCGTCGTCATGTAAATGTGGTTGCGGCGCCGGCCATGCCGGCGCGGAGTTGCATCCTCGCCCCCTGCGCTGCGCAGGGGGCGAGGGTGTTGGGCAGCCGCTGTGAAGTCGCCAGCGCACCGCCACGCTCTCCCCGGCCGCCACGCACCAGCATGTAGTATCGACTGCCATGTCCCTGAAAATCCTCGATACCTGCGTCAATTGCGACGTCTGCGAGCCGGCTTGTCCGAACAAGGCGATCTCGCTGGGCGAAGAGTTTTACGTGATCGACCCGGCGCTGTGTACCGAGTGCGTCGGTCATCATGACGAACCGCAGTGCGTGGTGGTGTGCCCGGTCGAATGCATCATCAGTGATCCCGAACATGTCGAGTCGCCCGAGCAACTCCAGCTCAAATACCGCCACCTGATGGCCAAGGAGTCCGCTGCATGAGCTTTTCCCTGAACTGGCGGGTGCTGTCGCTCAGCCTGCTGCTGGTCGGCAGTACGGCATTCGCGGCCGATGGCGCGCCGAAAACGGCGCCGACGGCTCGTTCCGCATCGTTGCAGCCGCGCCCCGGCCATGCGGCGATCGCCAGCGCGAATTTCATCGCCACCAATGCCGGTCTCGAAGTGCTGGCCAAGGGCGGCAACGCATTCGATGCAGCGGTCGCGGTAGCCTCGACCCTGTCGGTGGTCGAGCCGGAGAGCTCCGGTATCGGCGGCGGCTTCATGGCCGTGCTGCATCGGGCGAAGGACGGCCACGACATCTTCATCGACGCCCGCGAGGCCGCGCCTGCGGCGGTCAACCGCAAGGATTACCTCAATCCTGACGGTACCCCGAATCGCGATACGGCGCTGAAGGGTCCGCTCTCGGCCGGCATTCCGGGCGAGCCGGCTGGTCTGGTGCTGCTCGCCAAACGCTACGGCCGCCTGTCGCTGCAGCAGTCGCTGGCGCCGGCGATCCGCACCGCTCGCGACGGTTTCAAACCGGATGCACGCCTGCGTGGCGCGATCGCCGGAGAGCAGAAAGATCTGCAGCGCTGGCCGGCCTCGGTGGCGAAATACCTGCCGAACGGCAAGCCGCCGGTGGAAGGTGCGATCTGGCGCGATCCGGATCAGGCGCGCACGTGGGAGCTGATCGCCGCGCACGGCGACGACGGCTTCTATAGCGGTGAGACGGCACAGAAGCTGGTCGCCGCGGTACGTGCGGCCGGCGGCAACTGGACGCTGGCCGATCTGGCCAACTACCGGGCCAAGGAGCGCACGCCCATCGTTCTGAACTATCGCGGCTACCGCATCGTCACCGCACCGCCGCCGTCCTCCGGCGGCGTGGCGATCGCCGAGATCCTCAATATCCTGTCCGGTTTCGATCTGTCGAAGATGGATCAAGTGCAGCGCGTGCACACCATTGTCGAGGCGATGCGCCGCGCGTTCCGCGACCACAACGATTATCTGGGCGATCCGGATTTCGTGAAGATGCCGCTGGACATGCTGCTGTCGCCGTACTACGCCGACGGCCTGCGCCAGGGCATCCTGCCGGACAAGGCCACGCCGTCGTCGATGCTGCCCCGCGCCGAGGCCAGCGAGCCGGGCATGCATACCACGCATTTCTCGATCATCGATGCCGACGGCAACATGGCGGCGGTGACCTCGACGGTGAACTACACGATGGGCTCCACCTTCGTCGCCGAAGGCACCGGCGTGCTTCTCAACGACGAGATGGACGACTTCGCGCTGGTGCCGAACAAGCCGAACGTCTACGGCCTGCTCGGCAGCACGGCGAATGCGCCGGAGCCCGGCAAGCGCATGCTGTCGTCGATGTCGCCCAGCATCGTGATAGGCGCCGACCGCACCGCGGTGATCGGTTCGCCCGGCGGCTCGACCATCATTACCCAGGTGCTCGAAGGCATCCTGCATTTCATCGACGGCGAGAGCGCGCAGCAGATCGCCGCGCACAAGCGCTTCCATCATCAGTACATGCCGGACGAGGTGATGGTGGAGGATGGAACGTTCGATGCGGCCACCAGCGATGCGCTGACCAGGATGGGCTACACGCTGAAACAGCGCGAATCGTGGGGATTCATGAACGTAGTGACCTGGGATCGCAAGACCAACAAGCTCGACGCGGCCAGCGATCCGCGCCGGCCATCGGGACTGGGCAAGGTGCAATAAGGCCAGACCATGGAACTGTTCTCGATCCTAGGCAACTCACAGCAACTTGATGGCGGCGCCATGTTGTTCGGCCCGTCCATGGGCCTCACCCCGCGCGTTGCGCGGGGCCGCCTGCGGCGTCCGGATTCGTTCCCGACGAATCCGTCGGCAATGGAGTATTGATCTCGCCATGGAACTGTTCTCGATCCTAGGCAACTCACAGCAACTTGATGGCGGCGCCATGTTCGGCAACGCTCCCAAGGCGCTGTGGTCGCGCTGGATCGCGCCGGACGAGGAGAATCGCATTCCATTGGCTTGTCGCTGCCTGCTGGTGAAAGATCTCGACGGCAGGAACGTGTTGTTCGAGACCGGCATCGGCGCGTTCTTCGAGCCGGCACTGCGCGAGCGTTATGGTGTGGTGGAGTCGCGGCACGTGCTGCTGGATTCGCTGGCCGAGGTTGGCCTGGGCGATGCGGACATCGATGTGGTGGTGCTGTCGCATCTGCATTTCGATCATGCCGGCGGCCTGCTGGCGGCATGGGAAAAGGATCAGCCGCTGCGGTTGCTGTTTCCCAACGCGCGCTTCGTGGTCGGCGCCGACCATTGGCGTCGTGCCTTGCAGCCGCATCCGCGCGATCGCGCCTCGTTCGTGCCCGAACTGCAGCCGCTGCTGCAGGCAAGCGGGCGGCTGGAGCTGGTCGAGGGCGAGTATTCGCAGACGCTGGACAAGGCGGTACGCTTCAGTTTTTCGGATGGCCATACGCCGGGCCTGATGCTGGCCGAAGTCGGCGGTGTGGTGTTCTGTGCCGACCTCATACCCGGCCGGTTCTGGGTGCATCTGCCGATCACCATGGGTTACGACCGCTGGCCGGAGAAGCTCATCGACGAGAAACGCGTGTTTCTGGAAGACAAGCTGGCGCGCGACGTGCGGCTGTTCTTCACGCACGATCACGATTGCGCGCTGGCACGGGTGACCCGCGACGAACGTGGCCGCTTCGGTACCGCCGACGAGCAGCGCATGCTGCTCGGCGCGCCGCCGCCCGCTTTCGGCGGAGCGGCTTGATGGACTTTCGCAAGGACACCTCGATGCATGCGCTGGCCCTGAACATGGTCGGCGCTTTGCTGGTGCTGGCCGGGGTCGGACTGATGGCGACGACGGCACGCGGCCTGCTCAATTATCGGGCGGCGGCCAGCCGGCATGGCGGCGAGGTGATCAACCTGGACAGCGACATGCGGCCGCAGGCCGGCCAGCACGGTCACATGGTGCGGCTGGTCGGCACGCCGACTGTGGTGGAGGCGCCGCGCGATCCGGAGTTCAACCTGCGCGTGAACACGCCCGTGCTGCTGCGTCATGTGGAGATGTTCCAGTGGCGCGAAGTGCGCATCGGCAATGGAGTGCACTACGAAATGGACTGGGTCGATCGGCCGCTCGATGCCAGCCACTTCAAGGAGCCGGCGGGACACGTCAACCCAGCCGGCTTCCCGATCAGCGGCAAACAGTTCGACGCCAGCCTGGTGCAAATGGGCGGGGTCAAGCTGGATCCGGTGCTGTTGCACGCATTGCCGGGTTCGCAGCCGGTCACGCCTGATATGAAATCGCTGCCGGAAAATCTCGCCGCGAGTTTCACTCTCTACCAGGGTCATCTGGTGACCAGCGCACATCCGGATGATCCGCGGCTGGGCGATGTGCGGGTGAGCTGGGATGAAGTGCCGCTGCAGCAACTGACCATCGTCGGGCGCCTCGATGGCGACCGGATCCTTGCCGCCGCCGACGCCGCCGACGGGAAGGGTTATGACGTGCAGCTCGGCGACGTGCCGCTGCTTGACATGTTTCCGGATCTGCCGGTGCCGCCGGACCTGGCACTGATCCGGCAGATATTCGCCGTGCTGCTGGCTGCGCTGGGCGCGTTTCTGTTGCTCTGCGCGCAGCGCCGCCAGCGCGATGTCCTGCTGGCGCTGGGGTTGGGCGGATTTGCGGTGGGAATCGTGGCTTGCGTGATGTGGATCGGGGCCGACTCGCCCGCCATGTACGGCTGGCTCGCGGTCGCCCTGATCGGCATCGGGCTCATCGTCTGGCGGCTGCGCCGCGGCCGCTGAGCGGCGGATCAGTTCGTCTGTTTTTCGTTTGCCGTGGTATAGACCTGATCCGCCCACTGCGTGGCTTCCAGGTAGATGCCGGCCATCCGGCGGATACGCTGGGGTAGCACATGCTCGCTGGTGAGCTCGCCCACTTCCCAGGCGATGATCTGTTCCAGCAACGGACCGAACGGACCGCCGCGACGGGTCAAGGCTTCGCTGATTTCCGGCACCAGGCGAAGATGGGTCAGCAGGAACTCCATCGGCGCGCACATCAAGGTGTCCAGCAGCGAGAACAAGCCCACGGTGAACGCCATTTCCGAATGGCCATTGGGCATGCCGCTGGCCAGTTTCTCGCACATGTGCGCGCGGATCAGCGCGGCGCGCAGCAGCTCGGGCGGGCGATCATCCATGCTGCACATCGCCATCGTGTCGATCCAGTTGCGCATGCGTGTGACGCCAAAGAAGATCGCTGCCTGCTGTACCGATTTCAGCTGCCGTGGCAAGGCGAAATAGGCCGAGTTGACACAGCTGAGCAGCTTGTAGCTGAGCACTGCATCGTCTCGGATGATGTTGCCCAGCTCGACCGGGCCGGGGTTGCTTTCCTGCAGCACGCGCATCAGTCGCAGCATGCTCAGACGGTTGGCGGTAAGCACGGGTACGGCCACCGGCTGCGGGATCAGGAGGTAGCGTCCCTGGATCGCCTGCAGCGGCAGTTCGAGACAGCGTTCGTAGGTTTGATGGTCATTGACCTGGCCGGCGACCACCCGAATGCCACGCGTGTGCAGGTATTCGGCGCGCTCCTTCATGGTTTCCATGGTCATGCGGCCGGCATCCAGCCGCACCATCTGCACCATTTGCAGCAGGGTCTGCAGCGGCAGGCTGCTTTCCAGGTCGACATCGTTGGCGTCCAGCATGAACTGGCAGCCGCGCTGCGCCATCTGCTGCAGGCGTTTCATCAACGCCGGGTCGGTGGCCACGCCTGGCTGCAGCACCACGCCAAGCCGCGGCTGATGAAGCAATACGTCGGAGTCCTCCGGCAGCAATTCGGCGGGCATGTTCAGGAACGCGCGGTTGCCGCGTACCAGCCGGGTCAATGCGCCGTCGGTGATGGTCGAGAGCACGCTCTCCAGCAGGTGCTGCTCGTCACCGGGTTCGCGATGAAAGACGATCTCGTAGGCAAACAGCTGTCGTTCGCGGTCGAGCATCGGCACGCGCAATACCGGTAGCGGGATCGATATCGACATGAGCGCTCCAGGGTTGCCTTGTGTACCGGCTTTGGGGGAGGCAGCGGGGGAAGCGGCAGGGGAGGCAGCGGGGGAGGCGTTGATATTGCTCATGATCAGTCATCGCGATTAACGCAAGAGCACGCCGGAGGCTGCCTCGCAGTCAGTGAGAGGACCGTCTGCTCGGGCAGGCGGAGGTACCGTCTTGTTCCATCGATGTCATGCCGCCGCCAGCACTTGCGAACGCAAGCTGGCATGCAGCTCACCGGAGCGGCCGTACAGTTCGCTTTCGCCGGCATGCCCGGTCAGCACGGCCAGTGCCTGGCGCACTTGGCTCAGGCGCTGGTTGACTGCGCTGCCGTTGCGCTGGTTGAGAAGGTGGCTGTGGCGCAACGACTGGACGATCCGGGCCCAGACCGGCTCCAGCGTGTGGGCCAGGGCAGGTTGTTCGCGTGACAACAGCTGACGTTCGGCATCAAGCTGTTCCAGTTGCTGCATGAGCGCCTGCTTGCTCGCGCCAGCGTGATCGAGCGCCTCATTGTTGGCGGTATCCAGCGCAGCACGCTCGGCCTCGAGCACTCGCACGAGTTGGTCGACGGCTTGTTGCATGTCGCCCAGAACGGCCGTGAGCGCGTCATTCAGTTCGTGCTGCAGCTGGATGTTCATGGCTTGCCCGCGCCGCCGAGTTGCGCCTCTAGTGCGAGCATGCGATCGGCGATGCGCCCGGCATCGATCTTGTAGCTGCCGTCGGCCAAGGCCTTGCGCACCTGTTCCACCCGCTGCGGGTCGATCGAAGCCGTGTCTCCTGGACGCGCGGCCTCCTGCAGGGCCAGCGCCGAATCAGTCAGCTTGAGCTGATCGTCGGACGTCGACGCGGCGGCGGTGGAGCCCGTTGCAGCGGCCGCTGTCGCTGCCGAGCCGGTGCCCGTGTTGCTGGTGGCCTGTGGAAACTTCGGCAAGCCGTTGTTGGAAATGGTCGTATTCATGGGTCCCTTCTCGCTGGGGTGTGGCCCTGTAACTGTAAAATCGGCCGGTTACGCAGAAACTTTAGAGGCAAAACGGAAAGACTAATGCAGCCGGCCTCGATTCGCCGGGTTCATGGCAACGCCAACACCACGCCAGGCGCGCTGACCATCGCGTCGACCACCTTGCCCGAGCTCTCGTTGCGCACTCGCAGACGGGCACCATTGTCGCCGCTACCCAGCGCCACACCGTCGGCACGTACCTCGATGCCATCCAGCCGGGCCACCATTTCAACGTGATCGCCGGCGCGCACCATGCGCCGGCCGCCCAGCATGCCGGGACTGAGCACGCTGCCGCTGGCCACGGCGCGGGCCAGCGACCGGCCCGCGACCTGCTCCATGTTTTCGATGTAGCCATAGCCCAGCCGGGTAACGTCGCGTTCCTCGACATGCACGTCCGCCGCGCTGACGCCGTCGCCGCGCAGCAGTGGCCGGCTGGTCACCAGTGTCTGGCGGAACAGCTGCACCTGCAGCGGTACGCGGACGGTCCAGCCGCCTTCCTGCAGACACTGCACCGGCACGGTCATGCGCGATGCGAGCGGGGCATCACGGGCGACCACGGCACGCAGCGGCAGCCGGCACTCGGCCAGCTGCAGGCGCAAGTCGAGCGAGCCGGCAGTGACTTCGATGCGGCTGCCGGGCAGGGCGTATTGCTGGCGCACGGCCTGCTCGGCCGTAGCCCGCACGCTGTCCAGCGACTGGGTGGCGTTCGCGCCCGCGGCCGCACCGCCAGCGCCAAGCCAAAGCGCGGCGATGCCCAGGCCGGCGATGGACGATCGCCAGGCTCTCACGCGTCCGCCAGCAAGGCGCCGAGCTGCCCGAGCAGGGCTTCGCGCCCGGTCTCGAGCTGCTGCGAGAGCGCGACGGCCTGATCGAGCTGGCCGTCGCACAGCAAGGCGACGAAGCGGCCGCCGCGTTCGCTCAGCTGCGCACCGGCGTCGGTGAGGCCGCTGACGTCACGCCCGTTCTGATGCAGCGCGGCCAGTCGGCCGATGCTTCGGCTGATCGTATGTGTATCGAACCAGCGCCGATCCAGCGCGCCGGGTTCCAGCAGCGCCAGCTCCATCGCCTGGCGCAGATTCAGCGCGCCCTCCCGTACGGTGAGGCTGAGACTGGCCGGATCGTTGCCGCTCACGCCTTCCAGCCAGTCCAAGCCCAGCCGGTGCGCCAGCAACGCGGCGCGATGGAGCGATTCGGCCTGGCGGCGCGCCTCGACGCCGCGTCGCTGCAGCGCGCCCAGCGCGGCCTGCGCTGCGGTGGCGCGGGCGTGCTGGATGTCGTGGGTCTGCTGCAATTTGTCGATGCGTTCGCTGGCAGTGCGCAGCGCGTCGCTGCCTTCGCCCAGCGTGGTGCCGGACTGGCCCACGCCGGCCTGCGCGCGTTCGAGCTGCTGCAGTCCATGTTGTACGTCGCCATCAAGCTGCAGCGAGAAGTCGCCGATCGAGCCGGTGACGGTTTCTATTTCGGTCGTGGTGAGCGCGGTCTTTTCGGCCAGCTGCTTGACCTCATCGGCGACCACCGCGAAGCCGCGGCCTGCCTCGCCGGCACGCGCCGCCTCAATCGCCGCGTTCAGCGCCACCAGATTGGTCTGGTGGGCGATCTCCTGCACCGTGCCGGTGAGCTTGCGGATCTGGGCGACCTGTTCGGCCAGCTTGCTCTGCTTGCGGTTCATCGCCGACAGCGTGCTGCGCAGCAGCCGTAGCTGGCCATCGAGTTCGCTGACGGTGCCGGCACCGGCCAATCCGGCCTGGCTGGCCTGCTTCAGATCGGCGCCGACTTCGTGCAAGGCCGTCGAGATACCGGCGCTGCCATCCGTCAAACGATCGACACTGCCACGGCTGTCGCCGGCGGCCTTGTCCAGTGCGGTCTGTTCGCGCGACAACTGCTGTACGGCGCCCAGCACGAGGCTCTGCTGCTCCACGGTCTGCAACGCCACCGAGGACGGTGGCCGGCTGGCGACGCGGGCAAGCAAGGGGGCCAGCACCAACGCTGCACGCGGATACCTGCGCCGCAATACGGCGACCTGCGCGTCGTTGCCGCTGATGGCGGCCTCGACCAGGGCGACGATATGCTGATTCCAGATCAAGCTCATGGGGCGGGCATCACCTCTGTGGAGTGCGGGAGCGCAACTGCTGCATCGTCAAAACCTTCCGAAACTTGAGGAAGCAAGTCGCATGCCAGCGTCGCAACCCTAAAGCCCGCGGCCCCGCGGCCGATAGTTCCGCTGACAGTCGCCGCGGCGGCACGCATCCTCAGGAGTCCGCATGGGCGGCACATTGCTGGAAAAGGTGGAACGGCACACCCGGTTGGCCGGCCACAACCGGGTGGCGATGCTGTTGTTCCGGCTCGGCGACGAGCAATTGTTCGGCATCAATGTATTCAAGGTGCGCGAGGTTCTGCGGCGTCCGCCGCTGGAGCGGATGCCGGGCGTGCACGAATTGCTGGCCGGCAGTTGCGACTATCGCGGACAAACCATTCCGGTGATCGACCTGGCGGCCGCGCTTGGTTATGCGCCGTTGCGCGACGTGGATTCGGCCCATCTGATGGTGACCGAGTTCAGCCGTTCGCTGCAGGGTTTTCTGGTGGCGGACCTGCAGCGGATGGTGCAGTGCGAAGGCGAGGCGCTGGTGGCGCCATCCAGCGCGCTGGGCTTCGGCGCGCGGGTCAATGCGGTGACGCGGGTCGATGGCGCCCTGCTGGCGGTGGTCGACGTGGAGCACGTGCTGGCCAGCCTCGACAGCACGCCGGCCAAGCTGTCGGCGCATATGCAGCGGGTTGCCGGTGCGCGCTCGCTGGCACCTCGCCGGGTGATGGTGGTGGACGATTCGGTCATCGCCCGTCGCCGCCTGGTCAGCTTGTTCAAACAGATGAATATCGAGTGCGTGGTGGCGAAGGACGGCCGCGAGGCGCTCGATCGGTTGATCGAAATGGCGACAGCCGATCCTGCCGAAGGGGTCAAGCTGGTGGTGTCCGACATCGAGATGCCGCGGCTGGATGGCTATGCGCTCACCCGTGCCATCCGCGAGACGCCGAGCCTGCGCCAGCTCAAGATCCTGCTGCACAGCTCGCTCAGCGGCATGTTCAACGAGGCGATGGTGAAGGAGGTCAAGGCCGATTGCTTTGTCGCCAAGTTCCAGCCGGACCTGCTGGCGCAGGCGGTGCTGGAGTTGCTGCCGGAGCCGGCGCCAGCTTCGATTCCGGCGTCGGCGGACTGATTCTCCGGCGCCCATCGCGGCAGGCGTCAACAAACCGTCTTTCGATGGCGACGCCGGGATGAGGGCATCGCGCGTTACCGCGCCAGCCCAGCCATAGCAAGGGTTTTTCCAGGGTGGCATGCAATTTGCCTCCAGCTCCGTGCGGCAACTGCACGCGGAGCGAAGCGATGACCCTGACCCCTGACAACCTATTCGGCATCCACACCCGGGCTCTGGACTTGTGGCAGCGCCGTACCGAAGTGCTGGCCAACAACCTGGCCAACGCCGACACCCCGGGCTATCTGGCTCGCGACGTGGATTTTCGCAAGATGCTGGCCGCCGCGAGCGGTGGCCCGGACAACAACCTGCCATTGCAGGCAAGCACGCCCGGCCAGGTCGGTACCCAAGCCGCGGATGGACTGGCGTATCGCGTGCCGACCCAGCCGAGCATGGACGGCAACACCGTCGACGAGCAGGCCGAACAGGCTGCCTTCGCCGCCAACGGCGTGCATTACCAGGCCAGCCTCTCCTTCATCACTGCGCAGATCCGCATGTTGCGCACGGCGATCACTGGAGGACAGAGCTGATGTCTCTTTTCTCGATTTTCAACGTGGCCGGTTCCGGCATGGCCGCGCAGTCGCTGCGGCTGAATACGGTGGCCAGCAATCTCGCCAACGCCGACAGCGTGGCCAGTACTCCCGAGGGTGCCTACCGCGCGCACGAGCCGCTGTTTGCCGCCGCGAAGAATCAACAAGACAGCGGCAGCAACGCCGTGGGCGAGGGCGTGCAGGTGCTCGGCGTCACCGAGAGCCAGGCCGCCATCCCCAGCCGCTACGAACCGGGCAACCCGCTGGCTGACGCGGACGGCTACGTCTACAGCAGCAACGTCAATCCGGTCGATGAACTGGTCAACATGATTTCGGCTTCGCGCTCGTATCAGAACAACGTCGAGGTGATGAATTCGACGCGCCAACTGATGCAGAAGACGCTGGATCTCGGCAAGTGAGGCCCGCACAGATGAGGAACGCAGCATGAGCGACATGGCAGTAGGTGGTCCCGCTTCGAACCCAGCGGCAGCGGCGACCAGCGCGAGCAAGGATAAAACCATGAACCAGGCGGATTTCCTGAGCCTGCTGGTGCAGCAGATGCGCAACCAGGATCCGACCAAGCCGATGGATTCGTCGCAGATGGTCAGCCAGCTGGCGCAGATCAGCCAGGTCTCGGCCACGCAGTCGCTGCAGACGTCGTTCGACACCCTCAGCCAGTCGCTGCAGGGTAATCAGATGTTGCAGGCAAGCAGCATGGTGGGGCGCAGCGTGACCGTGCCGTCGGCGGCAGGCCAGTTGCAGGCCACCGGGCTGGACGGTGCGGTGAATGTGCCCGATGGCGGCGGCACGGTACTGGTACAGGTCACCGACGCCAGCGGCAACGTGCTGCGCACGCTCAACCTGGGTACGCCCGGGACAGGCCTGGCGACGTTCCACTGGGATGGCAAGGACGAGGGCGGCACGGCACTGCCGCCAGGCAGCTATGGCCTCAAGGCACAGGCCGGCAACACCGCCGTGGCGACCTACGTGAGCGGCAAGGTCACCGGCGTGGGCATGACCGGCAGCGACGGCGCCTACCTGGATGTGAATGGTTTTGGTGGCGTCCTGCTCAGCCAGGTCGCGCAGATCAACTGATGGCCCCGCGGGGCTTCAATACAGAGGAATTACTCGGATGCCTTTCAACATTGCATTGAGCGGTCTCAACGCGGCTTCCTCGGATCTCGAGGTCACCGCCAACAACATCGCCAACACCGGCACCACCGGTTTCAAGGGCTCGCGTGCGCAGTTCGCCGAGCTGTTCAACGCTGCCGGCCCCAACCTCAGCGCTACCCAGATCGGCAGTGGCGTGCGCCTGACCAATGTGGCCCAGCAGTTCACCGCCGGCAGCGTGGAGACCACCAACAACAGCCTGGATTTCGCCATCAGCGGCGAGGGCTTTTTCACCTTGCATGACGGCAAGGGCTACTCCTATACCCGCGCCGGTGCCTTCCAGAAGGATCAGAACGGGTTCGTGACGAATGCCAACGGCCAGCGCCTGCAGGTGTTTCCGGCCCTTTCCAACGGCACGTTCGACAACAGCACGCTGAACGACTTGCAGCTGGTCACCTCGCAGAACGCGGCGAAGGCCACCGGCAACGTGCAGATGTCGCTGAACCTGCCTTCCGATGCGGTGGCACCGGCCACGGCGTTCGATCCGGTCAACGACCCGACCAGCTACAACCAGTCGACGCCGTTCACTGCCTACGACTCGCTGGGCGCCACCCACAGCGGCACGGTGTACTTCGTCAAGGATGCGGCCGCCAATGTGTGGGACGCGCACCTGTACATCGACGGCAGCTCGACCGGTGCGGCACAGCAGCTCACCTTCAACAGCAGCGGCGCACTGATCGCGCCGGCGAACGGCAAGCTGGCATTTCCCGCCGTCTCGGTCAGTCCCGGCGCCAACCCCATGCAGCTCACCTTGGACATGAGCAAGGCGACCCAGTTCGGCAATACCTACGCAGCCACGGCGATCAATCCGGATGGCTATCCGACCGGTGTCCTGGCCAGCATCGACGTGTCGCGCGAAGGTGTAGTGCAGGCCAAGTATTCGAATGGCCAGACCACCTCGCTGGGTCAGCTGGCGATGGCGCAATTTTCCAACGAGCAAGGCCTGCGCCAGCTGGACAACACCAACTGGGCCGCGTCCTACGACTCCGGCACGCCGATCATGGGTGCTGCCGGCAACGGCACGTTCGGCAGTGTGCAGGCCGGTGCGCTGGAGGCATCCAACACGGCCGACCTCACCGCGCAGCTGGTCAACATGATCAAGGCGCAGCGCAACTACCAGGCGAATGCGCAGGTGATCTCGACCGACAACCAGCTGACCCAGACCATCATCAACATCCGCAACTGACGCAACGCGTGATCCCGGCATGCCGGGATCCTCGCTATTGAGGTATTCCCATGGACCATTCGCTCTATGTAGCCATGACCGGTGCCACGCAGATGATGCGCGAGCAGTCGGAAGTGGCGCACAACCTGGCCAATGCCGACACCGTCGGCTTCAAGGCGCAGCTGTCGGCGTTCCAGCCGCTGCCGGTGCAGGGCACGGGCATGCCCACGCGCATCAACGGTGTGGCGCAAGGCCTGGGCGTGGACATGCGCGAGGGCGGCCAGGTCGAGACCGGGCGCGAAATGGATGTGGCGGTGCAGGGCGCGGGCTGGATCGCGGTGCAAGGTGCCGACGGCAGCGAGGGATACACCCGGGCTGGTGAATTGCGGCTCACGTCGGACGGCCTGCTCACCGATTCCCGCGGCAACCTGGTGCTGGGCGACGGCGGCCCGATCAGCGTGCCGCAGAGCAGCCAGATGAATATCGGAGCCGATGGCACGGTGTCGGTGGTGCCGATGGGGCAGGCCCCCGCGACCATCGCCGCGGTCGGTCGCATCAAGCTGGTCAATCCGGCAGCCGACCAACTCACGCTGGGCAGCGACGGGCTGATGCATCTGAGCAACGGCGGCACCGCGGATGCCGATCCGGCGGTCACGCTGAAATCCGGCGTGCTGGAGTCCAGCAACGTCAATCCCTCCCAGACCTTGGTGCAGATGATCCAGCTGTCGCGCCAGTACGAATTGCAGATCCGCTCCATCCACAGCGCCGACGAGAACGCGCAGTCAGCCTCGCGGCTGCTGCAGATGACCTGACCGGGCCGGCCCTGACAAGCCGGTCAAGCACGATATTTCATAAAGACATCCAGACGTCCAAACGCACATACGTATAAGCGGAGTCCATCGACATGTTTTCATCCCTGTGGGTAGCCAAGACCGGCCTCGATGCGCAGCAAATGCGCATGGACGTGATCTCGAACAATCTGGCCAACGCCAACACCACCGGCTACAAGAGCGCGCGAGCGGCGTTCCAGGATCTGGTCTACCAGAACCTGCGCCAGCCCGGTGGCCAGACCACCGAGCAGACCCAGTCGCCATCGGGCCTGATGCTGGGCACCGGCGTGCGCGTGGTGGGCAGCGAAAAGCTGTTTACCCAGGGCAACCCCGAACAGACCGGCAACTCGCTGGACGTGGCCGTTCAGGGCCGCGGCTTCCTGCAGGTGACGATGCCCGACGGCACCATCGCCTACACGCGCGACGGCTCGCTGCATCTGGATCAGAACGGCCAAATCGTCACCGCCAATGGTTACGCGGTGGACCCGGCCGTGAGCGTTCCGGCCAACGCGCAGAGCATCACCATCGGCAGCGACGGCACGGTCAGCGTGAGCCTGCCGGGACAGGCGGCGACGCAGCAGATCGGCACTGTGCAGTTGGCCGATTTCATCAACCCCGCCGGCCTGCAGCCCAACGGCAACAACCTTTACCTCGAGACCGCCTCCAGCGGTTCGCCGCAGATCGGTCAGCCGGGCCTGAATGGTCTGGGCACGCTGTCGCAGGGGCAGCTGGAAAGCTCCAACGTCAATGTGGTCGAGCAGATGGTCGACATGATCGAAACCCAGCGCACCTACGAGATGAACTCCAAGGCGGTGACTGCCGCCGACACGATGCTGCAGTTCCTCACCAACAAGACCTGAGATACGCCGTGATGATGCTGAAGCGCCGTTTCCCCCTGATGCTGTGTGCGCTCACCGTGCTGGCCGGCTGCGCTGGCGTGCCGCATGCGCACGACGATGCCGAGTGGGCGCCGACGCCGCCACCCGTGCAGCAGGTGGCGCCCACGCAGGCCGACGGCTCGATCTATCACGACTCGCAGAACATGGAACTGTTTTCCGATCCTCGCGCCCATAGAGTGGGCGACATCCTCACCGTGGCGCTGGTGGAAAGCACCCAGGCCAGCAAGAAGGCCACCACCAGCACCAGCAAGACCGACAAGGCCAAAATCGCCTCGCCGACGATTCTCGGCCAGAACCTGTCGATCGGCGGCAAGGTGGCCGACATCGGGCTGGATGGCGAGCGCAGTTTCGATGGCGCCGGCTCCAGCAGCCAGAGCAACCAGCTTACCGGCCAGATCACCGTCACCGTGGCGCAGCGCCTGACCAACGGCAACCTGCTGGTACGCGGCGAAAAATGGCTGACCATCAACCAGGGCCAGGAGCTGGTGCGCATCTCCGGCATCGTGCGCCCGCAGGACATCGGCCAGGACAACGTCGTGCCCTCCACCCGCGTGGCAGACGCGCGCATCAGCTACACCGGCCGCGGCACCCTGGCTGACGCGAACACGCGCGGCTGGCTGTCGCGCTTCTTCAATTCCAAGTGGATGCCGTTCTGATGAAGACGCAGCACAGCAGGCAGGCGCGCCAGCCTGCCGCGATCGAGCCAGACCCGGCCCGCGAACCGGCACCGATCCGCGTGAACACGGTGACCAGTGTCACGACAAGGGCGGATCCACTCGATCCGCGCTCATTGGCACAGAGCCGTGGCGCGCAGATCCGCGCCGCGGTGCGGCGCTGGCATGCGTTCGGTTCCATCGCGGTCTTGTGCTCGCTCGCGCTGCTGCTGGTGCCCACATCGGCACGCGCGGACAAGATTCGCGACTTGGTGCAGGTGGCCGGCGTGCGCAGCAACCAGTTGATCGGCTACGGGCTGGTGGTGGGCCTGGATGGCTCCGGCGACCAGACCACGCAGGCACCGTTCACCACCCAGAGCCTGGAGAACATGCTGCAGCAGTTCGGCATCACGGTGCCGGCCAGCGCGCGGCCGCAGCTGAAGAATGCCGCGGCCGTGATGGTGACGGCCGAGCTGCCGCCGTTCGCCAAGCCCGGCCAGGCGATCGACGTTACCGTCGCCTCGATCGGCAACGCCAAGAGCATCCGTGGAGGCCAACTGCTGATGGCGCCGCTGCGTGGCGCCGACGGCAATGTGTACGCGGTGGCGCAAGGCAGCGTGGTGGTCGGTGGCGTCAGCGCGCAGGGCAAGAGCGGCTCCAGCGTGCAGGTCAATATTTCCGCCAGCGGGCGCATCCCCAATGGCGCTTCGGTGGAGCGCACCGTCGCATCGTCATTCGCCGGCGGCGGCGATCTCATGCTGAATCTCAATACCGCCGATTTCATCACCGCAGCGCGGATCGCCACGGCGATCAACCGGGCTTACGGTGCGGGCACCGCGCAGCCGCTCGATGGCGGTTCGGTTTCCGTACGCGGGCCGCAGGATCCCGCGCAGAAAGTGGAGTGGCTGGGCGCGATCCAGAATCTCGATGTGCAGCCGGGCGATGCGCCGGCCCGGATCGTGGTGAACTCCCGCACCGGCACCGTGGTGATCGGTTCGGATGTGCGCGTCAGCGCGGCCGCGGTGGCGCATGGCGCGATCCAGGTCACCATCGGCGAGCAGGCGCAGGTCAGTCAGCCGGCACCGTTCAGCCAGGGGCAGACGGCGATCGTGCCCAGCAGCAGCGTGCAGGTCAGCGAAGACGGCGGGCACATGTTCAAGTTCGGCCCCGGCGTGAGCCTGGACGCCATCGTCCGCGCCGTGAACCAAGTCGGCGCGACGCCGAGCGATCTCATCTCGATTCTGCAGGCGCTGAAGCAGGCTGGCGCGCTTCATGCAGACCTGGTCGTGATCTGATCCGGTGACGTAAACATGACGCCCATCAACAGCACCTCGCCCGCACTCGATACCTGGACCGAACTGTCCGGTTTCCAGCAGTTGCGTGCGCAGGCGCGCAGCGATGGCGGCAAGGGTGCGCTGCCGGCGGTGGCCAAGCAGTTCGAGGCGATCTTCACCCAGATGATGTTGAAGTCGATGCGCGATGCGAACGCCAGCGTGGGCAGCGACCTCGCCGGCAGCGAGCAGGTCAATTCCTATCGCGACATGTTCGATCAACAACTGTCGCTGACCCTGGCGAACGGCCACAATGGCCTGGGCATCGCGAAGATGCTGGTGCACCAGCTGGGCGGCAAGCCGGACGCAGTTACCGATGCCAGCGCCGCGCATGGCTTGCCGGGATCCACCGCTGGCGTACTCAACGCCAACGTGCGGGCTCTTCTGCAGCTGGGCGCCAGCGGCGATTCGACCGGTGGCGAAGGCACTCCCGATACAGCGGGCAACATCGGCATCGCCGCCATGCCGTCGACGGCTGACGCCGGTTCGGCATGGCGCGATACGCTGGGTCGCCTGGCGCAAGGCGCGCTGGATGTCGCCGGCACAGCAGCGAAGCTGCTGCCGGGTGGCGACCCGGTGAATTTCGTTCGCGCGCTGGCACCGCATGCGGCGGAGGCGGCGAAGCAGCTTGGCGTGTCGGTGCGTGCGCTGCTGGCGCAGGCGGCCCTGGAAACCGGCTGGGGCAAACATCTGCCCAGCCATGGCAACGGCAACAGCAGCAACAATCTGTTCGGCATCAAGGCCGGCGGCGGCTGGGCCGGTGACAAGGTCAGCGTACCCACGCTGGAATATGAAAATGGCGTGGCGGTACGCAAGCGCGATCAGTTCCGCGCCTACGACTCGCCCTCCGAATCATTCTCCGATTACGCCCGCCTGTTGACCGACAACCCGCGCTACGCGCAGGCACTGGGCCAGGGCGAAAACGTCGCCGGCTTTGCGCGGGCGCTGGTGCGAGGCGGCTACGCGACCGATCCGTCGTACGTCGCCAAGATCACCGCGATCGCCAACAGCGCGCAGATGCGCGAAGCGCTGGCCGGCCTGCAAGCGGGCGGCAGCGTCCCATGAATGCGCCGGCGCCATCTCCCACTCGCAGCTTCGCCCCTTCGAATCGGCGTCCGCGACACATTGCCGGACGGCTCGCTCAAGAGAGCGCTGCGGCGGCCGTTACCGTTTCCACGTACCGTGCGATCCCGGCGGTGCCCCAGGTGTTGAGGATGTTCCATGGCTGACATGCTTTCGACCGGTGTGTCCGGGCTGCTTGCCTCGCAGATCGGGCTCAGTACGGTCAGCCACAACGTGGCCAATGTGAACACCGACGGCTACAGCCGTCAGGTGGTGTCGTTCGGCGCCAGGCTGCCGGAAGGACAGTCCGGCTATTACGTCGGCACCGGCGTCAACACGGTGGCAGTGCAGCGGGCCTACAGCCAGTTCCTGAACAGCTCGCTGTGGTCGGCCAGTTCCGGGCAGGGGCGTGCCACCACCATGGTCAGCCTCACCGGCCAGATCAACAATCAGTTGTCCGGCAGCACCAACCTGCAAACCTCGCTGGACAGTTTCTACGGCGCCGTGCAGGACATGGCCAATGCGCCGTCGGATGCCGCCTCACGTCAGGTGCTGCTGGCCCGCGCGAATGGATTGGCCACGACGTTTCGGGCGCTGTCCGGCCAGTTCAGCGCACTGTCCGGCCAGGTGCAGCAGCAGATCGGCGACACCGTCGACTCGATCAACAGCGACAGCCAGTCCATCGCCAAATTGAATGGATTGATCCGCTCCTCGTCGGCGACCGACGGCACGCCGCCGGCCGACCTGCTCGACCAGCGCGATGCGCTGGTGAAGAAACTGGCGGGCGAAGTCGGTGTGAGCGTGGTGCCGCAAAACGACAACACCATCAGCGTCTTCGTCGGCAACGGCCAGGCACTGGTCACCGGTACCGAAGCGCACGCACTGGCTACTGCGCCGAATATCTACGACGCCACCCGCCAGGAAGTGGTGGGCGCGGCCTCGGGCAATGTGCTCAGCGGCCGTATCGGCGGCGGCACGCTGGGTGCGTTGCTGGATTTTCGCGGCAATGTGCTCGACCCGGCACAGGCCCAACTGGGCCGCACCGCGCAGGCGATGGCGAGCGCGTTCAATGCGCAACATGCGCAGGGCGTGGACTTGCAAGGCAATGTCGGCGGCACGTTCTTCAACGTCGCCGGTCCCACCGTGCAGGGCGCCGCCACCAATACCGGCAGCGGCACCGTGGACGCCAGCATCAGCGACATCGGTGCGCTGACCGGCAAGGACTACGTGCTGAGCTACGACGGCAGCAGCTGGAGCATGCGCGACACCAACGGCAGCACTGTGCCGCTCAGCGGTACCGGCACCAGCGCCGATCCCTTCAAGGCTGCCGGCCTGAGCCTGGTGGTCGGCGGCAGCGCCGGCGCCGGCGACAGCTTTCGCGTGCAGCCCAGCCGCAACGCCGCGGACAGCTTTTCGGTCGCGATCACCGACCCGGACAAGATCGCCGCCGCCGCGCCGTTCACGGTCACCGCTGCCACAGCCAACACCGGTACGGCATCACCCAGCGTCAGTATCAGCGATGGCAGCAACGCCAATCTGTTCAACGCCAGCTCCATCGTGTTCAGCTCGCCCACCAGCTACAGCATCGATGGTGGCGCGGCGCAAACCTACACACCCGGCCAACCGATTGTGCACAACGGCTGGAGCATGCAGCTGAGCGGTGCGCCGCAGGCCGGCGACAGTTTCAGCCTGCAGGCCAACAGCAATGCGCAAGGCGACAACAGCAATGCGCTGATGCTGGGCAAGGTCGCAAATCTGGGTGTGCTCGACGGCGGCGTCACCAGCACCGGCCGCGCCTATAGCCAGTTGGTCAGCCAGGTCGGCAGCGCCGGCTCGCTGGCCAAGGACGATCTGACCACGCAGACCGCGGTATACAGCCAGGCGATGAGTTCGCAGCAAAGCGTGTCCGGCGTGAATCTGGACGAAGAGGCTGCCAACCTGTTGCGTTACCAGCAGGCCTACCAGGCGTCGGCCCAAGTCATCAGCACCGCCAACAGCATATTCGGCGCGCTGCTCAGCGCCGTGCGGGGATAACACATGCGCGTTTCCACCAGTTGGGCACAGCAGCAATCCGTCGGCAGCATGATGGATCGGCAGAGCGACCTGTCCGATCTCAACACACAGCTGAGCACCGGCAAGCGCATCAACCAGCCGTCCGACGATCCGGTCGGCGCGGCGCGCGCGCTGGATCTCTCGCATCTCACCTCCGACACCGCGCAATACCAGCGCAACATCACCTCCGCCAACGCGCGGCTGGGCCTGGAAGACCAGAGCCTGTCCAACACCAGCGACGTGCTGGGTCGCGTGCGCACCTTGCTGCTGCAAGCGGCCAACGGCAGCCAGACCGATGAGACCCGCGGCGATGTCGCCGCGGAAATGGTGCAGCTGCGCCAGCAATTGCTCGGCCAGGCCAACAGCAAGGACGGCCAGGGCGATTACATTTTTGCCGGCAACCGCACCGGCACCGAACCGTTCGCTTCGCAGAACGGCGTGAGCTACGTGGGCGACGCCGGACAGCGCATGGTCGCGGCGGGCTCCGGCCTGCAGGTGGCCACCGGCGATCCGGGCAGTGCCGTGTTCGTCGACATTCCCACCGGCAACGGCACCTTCGCGATCAGCGCCGACCCGGCCAACACGGGCACGGCAGTGGCCGGCGCCAGCAGCGTCAGCAACCCCCACGCCAGCCCGTCGGCGTGGGATGGTGGCAGCTACAGCATCGTGTTCACCGCAGCCAACGCATACGAAGTGCGCGACAGCGGCGGGGCGGTGCTGGACAGCGGCAGTTACGACGCGAGCAATGGCGGCAGCATCACTTTTCGCGGCGCCCAGGTGGCCTTCAGCGGCACGCCCGCGGTGGGCGACAAGTTCGCGCTGGGAGCATCCACCAAGCAGGATGTGTTCACCACGCTGGACAACATCATCAACACGCTGCGTGCGCCCAACGGCGGAGGCGCGGCGATGCAGAACAACATCAACACGCAGTTCGCGAATCTCGATCAGGCGATCGACAACATCACGCGCACACGCGGCATGGTGGGTGCGCGCATGAACGCGCTCGATCAGCAGAGCGGACTCAACGACGATCTGACCCTGCAATACAAGGGCGCGTTGTCGGACGTGCAGGACGTGAACTACTACGACGCGATCAGCCAGCTCGGTGCGCAGACCACGGCACTGCAGGCCGCGCAGCAAACGTTCACCAAGATCCAGGGTTCAAAATTGTTCGATTATTTGCGTTGACAAGGCTCAAGTTTCGGTGGTGGGGGTCGAAACAGTTCACAAGGCGGATGCATTCAATGGTGAATCCCCGCCGGATTGTCTGAGCCGACCGTTGTCGGCACACCACCCCGATTCGGAGAATTCCCATGGTCATGAGTGTCATCACCAACATCAGCTCGCTGAATGCCCAGAAGAACCTGGCCACCTCGCAGAGCAAACTGGCAACCGCCATCGAGCGCCTGTCGTCCGGCATGCGCATCAACAGCGCAAAGGACGACGCCGCCGGCCTCGCCATCTCGACCCGCTTCACCACCCAGATCAATGGCCTGAACCAGGCGGTCAGCAATGCCAATGACGGCATCTCGCTGGCGCAGACCACCGAGTCGGCGCTGAACGAGGTGACCAACAACATGCAGCGCATCCGTACGCTGGCGGTTCAGTCCGCAAATGCGACCAACTCCGACAGCGATCGCGCCGCGCTCGACGCCGAAGTGCAGCAGCGTCTGGCGGAAATCACCCGTATTTCCACCCAGACCAGCTTCAACGGCCGCCATGTGCTCGATGGCAGCTTCGGTAACGCCGCGTTCCAGGTCGGTGCCAACGTCGGTGAAACGATTTCGGTGAACCTCAGCCAGGGTGCGCGTGCCGACCAGATGGGTTCGCTTGCCACCGGCACCGGCACCGCCGTAACCACCAACGCCCTGGTCGCCAACAACCTGAAAATCCAGGTCGGCACCGGCCCGGTCACCAACATCGCGGCTTCGGTGGCGGGTCCCTCCGCCGGCCAGGGCGCCGGCAGTGCTTACGCGAAAGCTGCAGCGATCAACGCGTCCAATGTTTCCGGTCTGACCGCCACGGCCACCAACTCGGTCAGCGGTGCATTCACCGCCACCGGCGGTGCCGCCGGCAACACCTACGCGTTGAACATCAACGGCCAGGATATCTATGCCGCGGGTACCGATACCTCGGGCGGTGCGTTGACGGGCGACAAAGTGGTCGCACAGATCAATGCCTACTCGACCCAGACCGGCGTGACCGCCGCGGTGGACTCGAGCGGCAACATGACCTTGTCGACCGTCGACGGCCGTGACATCAACGTCACCCAGACGCTGGGCGGCGGCGCCACGGGTGGCCTGGCAGCAGGCATGGTCACGGATACCTACGGCAAGCTCACGTTGAGCGCCGCTTCCGCCATCACGTTCTCCGGTTCGCAGTCGGCCGACATCGGCTTCTCGGCCAATATCGCGCTCGACACCACCAAGACCCTGGCCTCGGCGAACGTGCTGACCGTGGATGGCGCCAACGCCACGATCAACCGCATCGACGCCGCGCTGGCCACGGTCAGCGGCATGCGCAGCAACCTCGGCGCGGTGCAGAACCGCTTCAGCTCCACCATCGCCAACCTGCAGACTATTTCGCAGAACCTGAGCGCGTCGCGCAGCCAGATCCAGGATGCCGACTTCGCTGCGGAAACCGCGAACATGTCCAGCGCGAACATCCTGCAACAGGCCGGTGTCTCGGTGCTGGCACAGGCCAACTCGTCCACGCAGGCTGTGCTCAAGCTGCTGCAGTAATTGCAACCCGGAACGGCCGCGCACTAGCGCGGCCGTTCCACTTATTCAAGGGAACCCAGGCTCATGTCGATCACCGTAGGCTCCACCGCACCAACCACGGGTTTATTGACTTCACTGGGCGTGGGTTCCGGGCTCGATGTCGCCTCGCTGGTCGACAAGCTGGTGGCCGCCAAGAAGGCGCCGCAGCAGGATCAGATCACCAACCAGGCAGCTACTGCCAATACCGAGCTTTCCGCGCTGGGCCAGGTCAGCGCTGCGCTTTCCGCGCTGCAGTCGGCAATGGCTCCGCTTACCGACGGCAGCGCGTTTGCCAGCCGCACCGTGACCAGCGGCGACACCACCGTGCTCGGCGCAGGCAGCGACGGCACCGCGGTCAATGGCAACTACAACATCGTCATCAGCAAGCTGGCCAGTTCGCTGAAGGCCTCCTCCGGCGCATTCGCCAGCTCCAGCACCGCAGTGGGCACCGGCACGCTCACCCTCACGGTGGCGGGCAAGTCGATGAGCCTCACGCTCGGCAGCACCAACAACTCGCTGGCCGCCGTGCGCGACGCGATCAACAAGGCCAGCAACAACCCCGGCGTGTCGGCGACCATCGTCACCGGCAGCGACGGCGCGCATCTGGTGTTGAGCAGCACGCAAACCGGCGCGGCCAATGGTTTCAAAGTGAGCAGCAGCGGCGGCGACGGCGGCCTGGCAGCGTTGAATTACGACGTGGCGGCGTCGAGCGGCAATGCGCTGAGCGTGATCAACCCGGCCAGCGATGCGAACTACACCATCGATGGACTGCCCGCCAACAGCGCGAGCAATACCGTCAGCACGGCGATCAACGGTCTTACGCTCAATCTCATCAAGGTCGGCAGCAGCACGCTCAGCGTGTCGAACGATTCCTCCAAGGCCACCAATGCGCTAACCAACCTGGTCAGCACCTACAACAGCTTCGTGGGCATCTACCAGAACCTCACCAAGTACGACGCCACCAGCGGAACCGCCGGTGCAATGATCGGCGACGCCACGCTGAACAGCATCAATAGCACCTTGTCGAGCATCGTCGGCGGCACTGCGAACGGCGCGACGCTGTCGTCCATCGGCATCTCGCTGCAAGTGGATGGCACCTTGAAGCTGGACAGCGGCACGCTGGCCACGGCGCTATCCGATGGCGGCAAGACCGTCGGCAACCTGTTCGCCGGCACCGGTGGCTTCGCGGCCAAACTGAATACACCGCTGAGTACCTGGGTCGGCGACTCCGGTCTGCTGGCAGGGCGTACCACCAGCCTCAGCCAGCAGCTGACGGATCTGTCGAGCCAGCAGACCGCGCTGAACAGCCGCATGGACGATCTCACCGCGCGCTACCAGGCGCAGTTCACCGCGCTCGATACGTTGATGAGCAAGCTCAACAGCACCAGCAGCTATCTCACGCAGCAGTTCGCCGCGCTCAACAACACCAACAACAACAAGTAATCCGCAAAACCTCGAGGCAGGAGATCACGATCATGGGATTCGGCTACGGCGCAGGCGCCTACCAGCAGGTTTGTTCGCACGGCGGCGTGGAGTCGGCCGATCCGCATGGCCTGATCACGTTGTTGATGGATGGCGCGCTCGAGCGCCTGGTGAAGGCTCGCGCGCACATGTTGCGCGGCGAGGTGGCCGCCAAGGGCGAGACCATTTCGCGTTGCATCGAAATCATCGGCGGGCTGCGCGACAGCCTCGATCCCAAGGTCGACACGGCGATGGTCGAGCGTCTCGACTCGCTGTATGAATACATGAGCCGTCGCCTGCTGCAGGCCAACCTGCGCGACGACGCCGAAATCCTCGATGAGGTCAGCCGGTTGCTGCAGCAGCTGCGCGACAGCTGGGTGCAGATCGCGCCGTCGCCCACAGCGCATGCGGTGGGTGCGTGAGCACGATACCGGCCACGACGGAATCGCCGTTGGCGCAGGCGCTTGCCATCACGCAGTCGATGCTGTCCGCCGCGCAGGCCGGGGATTGGGAACGCGTGGCCGGTCTGGAAGCCACACGCGAACCGCTGCTGCTTCGCCAGCATTCGGCCGATGCAGTCAGCCAGACCCAGCTGGGCGAGGTTCTGGCGTACGATCGCGAGCTGCAGGCGCTGGTGGGCCGGGCACGCGACGCCATTGCCCGGCAATGGCAGCGCGAAAACGGCCGGGCCCAGGCGATCGCCGCCTACGCGCGGGCGTAAGCCTGGCCTCGACCGTCCCCGGAGACAGTCGCGGATTGCGCTGTCCCTGGCCCGTCCTGCATGGCATCGGAAACTGTCCAGTGCGGCGGGTTCCGGAATCTTCAGCGGATACCCTTTCCGCAGATAGCGCAGATAGCGTGGAGCGGCACGATGAATACCGATCGGTGGGACGAGTTCGAGCAGCGCGTGAGCGTCGAAGAGAGCATGCACGTCGATTGCGAGCCGATTGCCTGGCCGCCGCAGCACGCGCAGATGCTGTGGCTGGCCGAACGCAACGCCAACACGCTGGCGGCGATCGCCGCGCTGGAAGAGCGTCGCGCTGATCTGGCCGAAGACGACAGCCCGCTGATGCAGGAAATGCTTCGCATGGATGCCAAGCTCACCGCGCTGGTGGATATCGTCAACCAGCTGCTGGTGCCTTCCAGCACCTTGCCGCCGCGGCAACTGCTGCGTTTCAACGCCGTCGGTGCGCTGCTGCCTGCCGGCATGGTGCCGCCCGGCGACGCCGTGATATTGCGCCTGCGTTTCGATCTGTGCCGCAGTTTGCCGCTGGAACTTCCTGCGCAAGTAGCCCGTCGATTCGACGACGGTCGTACGTTCGTCGTCTTCACATTGCTGAGTGACGTACTGGGTGACGCAATTGAGCGTTTGGTTTTTCGCCATCACCGACGCAAAGTGGCAGAGGCACGCCAGCTGCCTCATGTGACGTGATCCGAACGCGAATCGAGTTGACATTCGTCATGTGATGCAGTTCGCAAATACGGGCATCGACGTGCAATTCCTTTGACGCTCGTCACGCATGGCACCGGCGCGAAATCACGTTACGTGCTCCGGCGAAAAATCCTCTATTTCATATAGTTACGATGAATTTCCGTGCATGGACTGCGCATGGACAGCGTGGTCGCCGCCCTCGGTTTTCCGGCACGTGACGTTTTGTCGGCACGATTGCCCAAAAAACTGGCCCTCTTATTGCTCATGGTTCATCAGGCCGGCGACGGAAAGTCGGCGACGATGAAAAGGCAGTCCCGCTGGAAGCATGGGGTTTGCCAAATGTGCAATACGGAGAGAGTGATGCAGAAATTCGACTTTCTTGTGATCGAGTCCGACGAGGCGCGGGCGAGCTCCATGCTCTCGGCACTCCATTTCCTGGGCTACCGACCGCAACACGGAGCGACCTGCAGCGAAATCGATGAATCCACCCACGCATGGCGTGCGGTCTATATCGGCGGCATCGACGATGCGGCCGAAGCAGAGCGCCAGTTCTCGATGCTCGGCGCCACGGCCGCCCACGTACCGGTACTGCTGGCCGAGGATTCGCCGTGGGCCGAACGCTTCAGCGCGCCGACCTCGCCATTTGCGGCACGGCTGGCGATGCTGGCGTTTCCGCTGAGCTACGGAAAGATGGTGGAGGCCATGCGCAACATCTATGCACGCCTGCTCGGCAATCAGTCCAGCGGGTTGCGTTTTGTCGGCAACTCGGTGCCGATGGTTCGCGTCAATGCGCTGATCCGCCAGGTGGCGCCGTTCGATTCCAGCGTGCTGGTGCTGGGCGAATCGGGCACCGGCAAGGAGATGGTGGCGCGCGCCATCCATGAAGCTTCGCCGCGCCGGGACAAGCCGTTCGTGGCGATCAACTGCGGTGCGATTCCCGCCGAGCTGCTGGAGAGCGAGTTGTTCGGCCACGAAAAGGGCGCCTTCACCGGTGCGATCACGGCACGCAAGGGCCGCTTCGAAATGGCCGAGGGCGGCACCTTGTTCCTCGACGAGATCGGCGACATGAGCCTGCCGATGCAGGTGAAGCTGTTGCGCGTGCTGCAGGAGCGCGCCTACGAACGGGTCGGCGGCAACAAGACCCAGCGCTGCGACGTCCGCATCATCGCGGCGACCCATCGCAACCTGGAGCAATCGATCGCCAACGACCGCTTCCGCGAAGATCTGTTCTACCGCCTCAGCGTGTTTCCGCTCGAGTTGCCGTCGCTGCGCGAGCGGCTGGAGGATCTGCCGCTGCTGATCACCGAGTTCAATCAGCGGCTGGCCCGCCGGGGACTGGGAGTGGTGCGTTTCAGCGCAGGCGCGATGCAGTCGCTGCGTGCCCACGCATGGCCGGGCAACGTGCGCGAACTTTCCAATCTGGTCGAGCGCATGGCGATCCTGTTTCCGCACGGTGAAGTGCGCAGCAGCGACCTGCCGGAAAAATATCGCGGCCAGCATGCCGGCGATGAAGTGCACGGCGCGGCGCTGCTGGCTCTGATGGAAGACGAGATGCAGCTGGGCGAGTGCACGCTGCATCCGGTATCCGAATCGCAGCGCATGCTGCCTGAGAACGGACTGGACCTGAAGGATCACCTGGCCGACATCGAAGTGGGCTTGATCCGCCAGGCTCTGGATGTCACCGGCGGCGTGGTGGCGCATGCGGCGCGCCTGCTGCACATGCAGCGCACCACCCTGGTGGAAAAGCTGCGCAAGTACGGCCTGCAGAGCGGTCTCGCGGCCTGATCCACATGCGAGTTTTCACATGCGGGTTCAGTGGCGCCGCAATCCCTGGTGGTGCGATACGCACGGCGCGGTTCGCCTCGCTCATGGTCTTGTCGCGTTGTTTTTCTCCGCATCCCGCTGGCACGGCTCGTGCTTTTACCACTGTAAACCCGTCACGCGCCGGGATTCCGTCATGAGGCAATCGACATGAGCACGATCGACGTCAACAACCTGCTTTCCCAGATGCGCCAGATGTCGGCGCAGGTGCGCATGCCGGAAACCGCGTTCAAGGCAGCGCCGGTCAGCGCGCAGCCGGATTTTTCCGCCGTACTCAAGCAATCGATTTCCGCCGTGGGCCGCAGCCAGATGGAGGCGGGCAACATGGCCGCGAGTTTCGAGCGCGGCGATGCCGGTGCGGATCTCGGCCGCACGATGATCGCGATACAGAAGGCCGATCTTTCGCTGCGCACCATGGTCGAGGTGCGCAACAAGTTGGTCGATGCGTACAAGGACATCATGAACATGCCGGTCTGACGCTTTTGCGTCGACCTCGACTCCGCCCTTAGCAAACGAGCAGCACCATGGCAGACAACGCCATCGCGACGACCGGCAACAACGGTTCGCGCCTGGATCCCTTCAAGCAGATCGCCCGCAATCCGGCGATGCGCCAGCTCGTGCTGCTGGTGGCGATAGCCGCGGCAGTGGCGCTAGGTGTGGCCGTGGTGCTGTGGTCGCGCGGACCGAACTACGGTCTGCTGTATTCCGGTCTGGAACAGAAGGATGCCGCGGCCATCGCGCAGGAGCTGCAGGCCACCAACACCGCTTACCAATTGAGCGCCGACGGCTCGTCGATCATGGCGCCGGCCGCCGACCTGGCGGCACTGCGGCTGAAGCTGGCCGCCAAGGGACTGCCGCAGGGCAGTGCCGCCAGCAGTACGCTGCCAGCCGCCGATTCACCGTTCGGCATGAGCGATCTGGCCGAGCGCACGCGCTATCAGCAGCTGCTCGAAACCGACCTGGGCACTACCATCGGCGGGCTGCAATCGGTGCGCGCCGCACGAGTGCATCTGGCATTGCCCAAGCCGTCGGCCTTCGTCCGCGACAACCGCGAGGCCAGCGCGTCGGTACTGGTCACGCTGTATCCGGGACGCCAGCTCGACGCAGGCCAGGTGGCGGCGATCGTGCATCTGGTGTCCGCCAGCGTGCCGGACCTGGACGCGCGCCAGGTTTCCGTGATCGACCAGCAAGGCCAGTTGCTCACCAGCGATCCGGATAGTCCTGGCGCGGTGGACGACAATCGCCTGCGCATGACAACGCGGATCGAGAACACCTATGCCCAGCGCATCGAAGACCTGCTCACGCCGCTGGTCGGTCCCGGCCGGGTGCGCGCACAGGTATATGCGGATCTGGATTTCAGCCAGAGCGAAAAAGCCACCGAGACCTTCGGCCACGATCATCCTTCGCTGCGCAGCGAGCAGACCAGCAGCGATCAGCACGGCGGCGGCGCGGCCGCTGCCGGCGGTGTGCCCGGCGCACTGAGCAACCAGCCGCCGTCCCTGGTGGCGCAGCCGACGGCGGCCAAGCCCGACGCCGGCAAGGCGACGGCAACCAGCGGCACGGCCGCCACCGGCACGACCAATTCGGGTGACAGCTCCAGCAGCGCCACACGCAATTACGAGCTTGATCGCACCATCAGCCATGTCAGCGATCCGGCCGGCCGGCTGGCCCGCCTCACTGTGGCGGTGGTGCTGGACGACAAACTGGTCAATCCCGCCGCCGCACCGGCCGGCAGCTCGTCGACGGCGACCGAGAACAAGGCGGTGCCGTTCAGTGCGCAGGAGTTGCAGCGGCTGACCGAGCTGACCAAGAACGCTGTGGGTTTCAATGCCGACCGCGGCGACAGCGTCAGCGTGGTGAATCAGGCTTTCCATCACGGCGCTGTACCCGATGCGTTGCCGGAGACGCCGCTGTGGGATCGGCCTGGCGCGATGGATCTGATCAAGCAAGGTCTCGGTGTGCTGATTGCGCTGCTGGTGGCGTTCGGCCTGCTGCGTCCGCTGCTGAAGGGACTGGCGCGAGGCGAAACCGCGCGTGCATTGCCCACGCCGATGCCGAAGATCTCGGTGAGAGTCGATGACGAACCCGCCGCCAACGAACCGGCCCGGCTCGCCGGCGCCGTGCCGACGCTCGCGTACGAGCAACGCATCGGCCAGGCCCGGCGGATGGTGGGCGAAAACTCCAAACAGGTGGCACAGGTCGTGAAGAACTGGGTGAGCGAAGATGGCAACTAACCGGTCCGACGCGCCCATCAACGGCGCACAACGCGCAGCGATCCTATTGCTCACGCTGGGCGAGCAAGACGCCGCCGAGGTGCTGAAGCATCTCAGCGCACGCGATGTTCAGGCCGTCGGCACCGCTATGGCCGCTCTCTCCAGCGTGTCGCGAGAACACGTCGAACACGCGCTGGAGAAGCTCAACGAAGACATGGGTCGGCAGACCTCGCTCGGTGTCGGCACCGAGGAATACATCCGCAAGATCCTGGTCAACGCGCTGGGCGAGAACAAGGCCGGCGGCCTGATCGACCGCATCCTGCTGGGGCGCAGCAGCAAGGGACTGGAATCGCTGAAGTGGATGGAGAGCCGCGCCATCGCCGAGATGATCAACCAGGAACACCCGCAGATCATCGCGCTGGTGCTGGCGCACCTCGAGCCCGACCAGGCGGCCGAGGTGATCGGCTACCTGCCGCCCCGCGTGCGCTCCGATGCGGTGATGCGCATCGCCACGCTGGACGGCGTGCAGCCGCATGCGCTGAACGAACTGGACGAAATCATGGAACGCCAGTTCTCGGGCAACAACAAGAAACTCAAATCCGCCAACGTGGGTGGCCTGAAGGCCGCCGCGGACATCCTCAACGCGATGGAAGGCAGCCGCGAAGCCGAGCTGATGACCGCCATCCGCAGTCACGACGATGCCTTGGGCGGGCGCATCGAGGACTTGATGTTCGTGTTCGAGGACCTGGCCGAACTGGACGACCGCGGCATGCAGACGCTGCTGCGCGAAGTGCCTTCGGGCACCTTGATCACGGCGCTGAAGGGCGCCGAGCCGGAGATCCGCGAAAAGATTTTCGCCAACATGTCCAAGCGTGCCGCCGACATGATGCGCGACGATCTCGAAGTGAAGGGGCCGGTGCGTCTGAGCGAGGTCGACGCCGCTCAGAAAGAAGTGCTGGCGATCGCCCGCAAACTTTCCGACGCCGGCCAGCTCAGCCTCGCCAGCGGCGGGGATGAGTTCGTCTGATGGCTGCCGCGAGCCACACCTTGGCACAGGATTTCCAGCGCTGGGAGCTGCCCAACGTGGGCACCCAGTCGATCGCACCGAAAGCGGCCAATACGCCGCCTCCACCCACCGTGCACGAACTGGCCGCGCTGGAACAGCAGGCGCGCGACGAAGGCTATGCCGCCGGCCGGGCCGAGGGCATGGCCGCAGCGCAAGTGCAGTTGCGCCAGCGCATGGCCCAGCTCGATGCGTTGTACGAGGCAGCCGCGCGGCCGCTGCAGATACTCGACGAACAGACCGGACAGGAACTGGCCCGGCTGGCGACCATCGTGGCCAGCCGGGTGATCGTGCACGAGCTGAAGCTGGCGCCGGGATTGATCGCGAACGCCGTACGCCAGGCGGCCAGCGCGCTGCCCGCGGCCACTCGCGAGCTGCGCGTGCATGTGCATCCGGATGACCTGGCCTTGTTGCAGGAACTCGGCGCGGCGGAAAGTCATTGGCAGTTGCTGGCCGATCCCACGCTGGCACGCGGCGATTGCCAACTGGAAAGCGCGCGTTCGCGGCTCGACGGCCGGGTGGAAACCCGCCTCGCGGCGATCGTCGATGCCGTGCTTGGCGACGACGCCGGCGGATCCGACGAATGAACAACACCCCGCGCATTTCCCGACCGGAGTGTGGCGCATGACCGCCGAGACGACTCTTGCTGCACGGCAGGCGCGCTGGCAGCAGCAGCTGGCGCGGCGCAGTGCGCGGGCCGAGGTGGCGCGTACGCTGACGGTGGAGGGCAGCCTGCGCCGCGTGGTCGGCCTGACCCTGGAGGCCGAAGGCTGCGAGGCCGCACTCGGCGCGCGTTGCCTGGTCGATACGGCTGACGGCGCAAAACTCGAAACCGAAGTGGTCGGCTTTGCCGACGAACGCCTACTGCTGATGCCGGTGGGCGACATGCACGGCGTGCTGCCCAATGCACGGGTTCGCCCGTGCGTGCACAGCGGCGGCCTCCCGGTCGGCATGGGCTTGCTGGGCCGGGTGATCGGCGCCGATGGCGTGCCGCTGGATGGGCTGGGTCCGCTGGATTCGGACGAGCATGCCGCGCTCAAGCGGGAGCCGATCAATCCGATGGCACGCAAACCGATCGACGCGCCGCTGGATGTCGGCGTGCGTGCGATCAATGCATTGCTCACCGTGGGACGCGGCCAGCGGCTGGGCCTGTTCGCCGGTTCCGGCGTCGGCAAGTCGACCCTGCTGGGCATGATGACCCGCTATACCAACGCCGATGTGGTGGTGGTCGGACTGATCGGCGAGCGCGGCCGCGAAGTGAAGGAATTTGTCGAACATACATTGGGCGAGGAAGGCCGCCGGCGCGCGGTGATCGTTGCCGCACCGGCCGATGCGCCGCCGCTCAAGCGACTGCGCGGTGCGCAGTACGCCACCGCCATCGCCGAGTGGTTCCGCGATCGCGGACAGCGTGTGCTTCTGCTGATGGATTCGCTGACCCGATACGCCCAGGCGCAGCGCGAGATCGCGCTGGCGATCGGCGAGCCGCCTGCGACCAAGGGCTATCCGCCGTCGGTATTCGCGATGATGCCGGCACTGGTCGAGCGCGCCGGCAACGATGCCGAGGGACGCGGTTCGATCACCGCGTTCTACACCGTGCTGACCGAAGGCGACGATTATCGTCACGACCCGATCGCCGATGCAGCACGGGCGATTCTGGACGGCCATATCGTGTTGTCGCGCGATCTGGCCGAGGCCGGCCATTACCCGGCCATCGACATCGAGGCGTCGATCAGCCGCGTGATGCCGGCGGTGGTGACGCGCGAGCATCTGCGTTCCGCGCAACGTTTTCGCCAGGTCTATTCGGCGTATCGCCAGCAGCGCGACCTGATCGCGGTGGGCGCGTACCAGAAAGGCTCCGATCCGCAGGTGGATCAGGCGATCGAAATGTGGCCGCAGCTGCGCGCGTTCCTGCTGCAGGAAGTGGACGAACCGATGACGATCGAGGTGGCGATCGCCCATCTGGCCGAACTGGCCGGGCAGGTGGCCGGATGAATTCGCGCGCCAGGCAATTGCAGCCAGCGGTGGAGCAGGCGCGCCAGCGCAGCGAGGAAGCCTTGTTGAAGCTGGCCACGCAGCAACAGCTGTTGGCCAAGGCCGAGCACCAGCTGAGCGAGTTGCGCCGTTATCGGCAGGAGTACGCGGCAAGCGGTGCGGGAGCCCTGAGCGTGGCGGCGCTGCTCAACCGGCAGACCTTCATCGAACGGATCGATCAGGCCATCGTGCAACAGACCGCCGAGATCGCCCGTCAGGCCCGTCAGCTGGAACAGGTGCGGGATCAGTGGAAGCGCTCCCATGCGCGCGAAAGCGCACTCGACAGCGTCGTCGCACAACACCTCGAACACGAGCGCCGTGCCGAAGACCGGCACGAACAGGCCGAAGTCGACGAGCGCATGCAGCACCGGCGGTTGCGATGAATGCCTCGCGCCGGCTGCTACGCCGCCCATCCATACATTGAAGGAGCGACCAGGTCATGACCGCCCACGCCGTTGGTTCCACCCCTGCCTCTGTGCCGCCTCCGCGCAACACGCCCGCAGGCGTTGCGCAAAACCCGGCCCCGCCGGCGCATTTCGATCGCCAGCTGCATGCCGCCAGGCAGCGCACCGCATCGCGCGATTCCGAGCCCGCCCCAACCGGGTCGAACGCTCGCGCGCCCGGTTCGAAACCGCACACACCGAATAACCATCGAACAGACGCATCGTCGTCGACCGATCCGCAGGATGTGTCGACGATAGCTTTGGCGAAAACGCCGGCGACCACGCCGGCAGCCGCGCCGACCGCGTCAGCGTTGCCCATGGTGCAGGTAGCCGAGGTTGCCGAAGCCGGTGCAGCGGACGCAAAGGCGCCGACCGACACCACCGAAGTGGACGGCCATGCCGCCTCCGCGCTGGCCGGCACCATGCTGGCCCTGATCGGCGCGGGCGCGTTGCGGCCCGCCGCTGCCGCTGTCGGCGCGGCCGACGTGCTCGGGCAGGCCGGCAAAACCGTGGCCACGGATGCGCAGGCGGCGATGCTGCTGCTCGGCGATGCCACTGGCGCAACGACAGCAGCCGCCAATCCGGTGCCCGGCATGTTGATCGCGGCGAACGACCTGCCGCCGATCGCCACGACGGCAAAGGATGTCTCTCCGACTGATGCGTCGTCGTCGATAGCGGTGTCCGCCCCGCCGGCACCTGTCGCTCCCGCGACGTCGCCGGTATTGCATCTGCCATCGCCGGTGGGCAGCCAGGGCTTTACCCAGGATCTGGGCCAGCAGATTGCCTGGTTGGGAAATCAGAACATCAAGCAGGCGCGGATCCGGTTGCACCCTGAAGAGCTGGGCTCGCTCGACGTGCAGGTCAGCGTGACCCACGGCAGAGTCGACGTGGTGTTCAGCGCGCAACATCCCGGCGCAGTGGCGGCGGTGCAGCAGAGCCTGCCGCAGCTCGATCACATGCTGGCGCAACACGGCCTTTCGCTGGGCCACGCCGAAGTCGGCCAGCACGATAGGGGCGATCGCCAAGGCCAGGCCGCGGGTGCGGGCAGCACGACGCTGGACGAACCGGGCGAGATCCACACCATCGGCACCACGGCACTGGGCCAGATCGGTCTGCTCGACGCGTTTGCCTGATCCTCACGGCGCCATGGCGCGCCGGTCCACCCACGCAAGAATTCTCTCAGACGGTCAGCCGCAAACCGGCGCCCGTCCGCATCCGCACGTTTGGCGGTATCGCCGTGATCGCGTCGCGACGGCGCACCGGCGGGCGTCAAGAAAGCGCCGCGAGCTTCCGTCCGATGCGCTCGCGAAGGCAGCAAATCCAGCTGTGGCAACGTATTTCAACGATGGCACGCGGATTGCATTTGTTGCTTGGCGCGGTATCAGACGCGCCTCCCAACAACTGAGCACGTCGACAGACGCGCTTACGCATCAATGAAGGACGAAGTTTCATGGTCGACGAAGAACAGCCTGAGGCGGTATCGGACGCGCCGGTGGAGCGCCGCAGCCGCATGCCGCTGGTGATCGGCGTGGTGGCGTTGCTGGCGCTGGGTGCGGGCGGGTATCTGTGGCAGTCACATCGGACCGCGCACGCCGGCAACACCAAGGCTGCCGCTGTAGACGTCAGCAAGGCCGAACTCTATCTGCCGCTCGAACCCGCCTTCGTGGTGAATTTTCGCGACGACGAATCGCTGCGCTATCTGCAGGTCGGGGTCACCTTGATGTCGCACGACCCCGATGCGATCAACGTGGCCAAGGGCGCCGATCCGGTGTTGCGCGACGGTCTGGTGGCGCTGTTCAGTAACCAGAAATTCTCGATCATCAGCGACGCCGCCGGCCGCCAGAAACTGCAGGAGCAGGCGCTTGTCACGGTGCGCAAGATTGTCCAGGCGCGGCTCGGCCGCCCCGGCATCGATGCGCTGTATTTCACCAGTTTCGTGATGCAGTGATGAGGAAGCCGCGCCCATGAGCGACCTGCTTTCACAGGACGAGATCGACGCACTGCTCGATGGCGTCGCCGGTGGTTCGGTAAGCACCGGCAACGACGAGCCGTTGCCCGCCGATGCAGTGATCTCCTACGACTTCACCCAGCAGGACCGCATCGTGCGCGGCCGGCTGCCCACGCTGGAAATGGTCAACGACCGCTTTGCGCGTTTCTTCCGCACCGCCATCTTCAGCGTGCTGCGCAAGACCTGCGAGGTCTCCGTGCTGGGCGTGAAGATGGTGAAGTTTGCCGAGTACGTGCATGGGCTGGCGGTGCCAAGCAACCTCAACCTGGTACGCATCAAGCCGCTGCGCGGTACTGCGCTGGTGCTGTTCGAGCCGCGCCTGGTGTTTACCGTGATCGACAACTTCTTCGGCGGCGATGGCCGCTTCCACGCGCGTATCGAGGGCCGTGATTTCACCGCCACCGAGAACCGGGTGATCCAGATCATGCTGGATGCACTGTTCGGCGCGATGTCCGAGGCATGGGCGCCGGTGCTGGACTTGCAGTTCGAATACCTGAGTTCGGAAATCAACCCGCAGTTCGCCAACATCGTCAGCCCGACCGAGACGGTGGTGGTCTCGCGCTTCCATGTCGAGCTTGACGGCGGCGGCGGCGACATCAACCTGACCTTGCCGTACGCGATGGTCGAGCCGATCCGCAACCTGCTCGACGCCGGCGTGCAGAGCGACCGCGTCGACCGCGACGACCGCTGGGCCGAGATGCTGCATGAAGAAGTGCTCGATGCAGAAGTGGGCCTGAGCTCGCTGCTGCTGGAGAAACAACTGAGTCTCGGCGAGTTCCTGCATCTGCGCCCGGGCGACGTGATTCCGGTTCAGCTGCCCGAGCTGGCCACCGTCTACGCCGAGGATGTACCGGTATTCCGCGGCCGCTACGGCCAGTCCAACGGCCGCAACGCCGTACGTTTCCATGTCCAGGCTGGCCGGCGCGAAAGGCGCACGGCCGGCGACCATTCAAGAGAGAAGAGTCCCGTATGAGCCAGTCCACTGATGGTGCCTTCGCCGACGCCGGCGAACGCGTTCAATTCGACCCGCTGCATGGTGCCGTCGCGGACGCCGGTGACGTCAACCTCGACATGATCCTCGATGTGCCGGTGACGCTGGCGATGGAGGTCGGGCGTACCCGCATCAGCATCCGCAACCTGCTGCAGCTGAACCAGGGTTCGGTGGTGGAGCTGGATCGCGCCGCTGGCGAGCCGCTGGATGTGTTCGTCAACGGCACGCTCGTCGCGCATGGCGAAGTGGTGGTGATCAACGAGAAGTTCGGCATCCGCCTGACCGACGTGATCAGTCCGGCCGAACGTGTGCGAAAGCTGCGCTGATGGTCACCCTGGCCTTCATGCTCGCCGCGGCGCCCGCGGCCGCGCCGGAGTTCAACGCGGCCGGCGAACTGGTGCGCGTCGTGTTGAGTCTGGTCGGCATCATCGGCCTGATCCTGGCGGCCGGCTGGCTGACTCGCCGCATGCAGCGGCGCCCTGGCGCAGCCGGACGGCGCATCCGCTGCGTGGAAACCTTTGCGGTAGGTGCGCGCGATCGGCTGCTGCTGCTGGACGCCGACGGCAAGCGCCTGCTGATCGGCATGGGCCCTGGCGGCATGCGCACGCTGCACGTCTACGATGGCGCGCTGGTCGAAACGGCTGCTGCGGAACAGCCTGCCGCGGCGCCGATGCCGGCGTTCGGCGAGCTGCTAGCCCGCTGGAAGCGCGGCTCATGAAGGCCTGGCGCTGGATCATCGCCGTGCTGCTGCTGGTGCTGCCGCTGGCGGCACTGGCGGCGCCGCCGGGCATTCCGCTGGTGAACGTGCAGAGCGTGCCCGGGGGCGGCCAGAACTGGACGATGTCGCTGCAGGTGCTGGCGCTGATGACGGCGCTGACGCTGCTGCCGGCGATCGCGCTGATGATGACCTCGTTTACCCGCATCATCATCGTGCTCGGGTTCCTGCGCCAGGCGCTGGGCACGCAATCGACGCCGCCGAACCAGGTGCTGCTGGGGCTGGCGTTGTTCCTCACGCTGTTCGTGATGTCGCCGGTACTTACGCGCGCCTACGACGACGGCGTGAAACCGTATATGGACGGCCAGATTACCGCCGAGCAGGCGCTGCCGGCCGCGTCCGCACCGTTCAAGCGTTTCATGCTCGACCAGACCCGTGAGGCGGACCTGCAGTTGTTCACCCGGCTGGCGAAGGAAAAGCCCTATGCCAGCAAGGCCGATGTGCCGTTCAAGGTGGCGATGCCGGCGTTCCTCACCAGCGAGTTGAAGACCGCGTTCCAGATGGGCTTCCTGCTGTTCATCCCGTTCCTGATCATCGACCTGGTGGTGGCCAGCGTGCTGATGTCGATGGGCATGATGATGGTGTCGCCGATGATCATCTCGTTGCCGTTCAAGATCATGTTGTTCGTGTTGGTGGATGGGTGGACTTTGCTGCTGGGTACGCTGGCCGGGAGCTTTTACACGTGACCTCGCATTCCACCGCAGCATTCGTAGGAGCCCGCCATGACGCCTGAATCCATCATGGAGATCGGCCAGCACGCGCTGTATGTGGCGATGCTGGTGGCTGCGCCGCTGTTGCTGACCGCGCTGGCGGTGGGCCTGCTGGTGGGTGTGATACAGGCGGCGACGCAGATCAACGAGATGACTTTGAGCTTCATCCCGAAACTGATCGCGATGGCATTGGTGGCGTTGATCACCGGGCCGTGGATGTTGCGCCTGCTGGTGCAGTACACCAGCCAGTTGATCGAGAGCCTGCCTGGTGCGGTGAGATGACAGCGCTGGATCTGGCGCAGTTGCCGATGTGGCTGGGCAGCTTGTTCTGGGCGATGGGCCGGGTAAGCGGCCTGTGCCTGGTGGCGCCGGTATTCAGCGCCACGGTGCTCTCGGCGCGGATCCGCATCGGCCTGGTGGTGGTGCTGACGTTGGTGTTGGCTCCGCTGGCGCCGGCGACGATCGATCCGTTGAGCGGCGACGGCGCGGCGACCATGGCGGGGCAGGTGCTGGTCGGCGCAGCGGTGGGTTTCGTGCTGAAGCTGGTGTTCGAGGCCGTCTCCTTCGGCGGCGAGCTGGTGGCGCAGAGCATGAGTCTGGGTTTTGCCGAGGTGGTCAACCCGCACGCCGGCGGCAGCTCCACCGTGCTGAGTCAGTTTTACCTGCTGCTGGTGACTTTGCTGTTCCTCGCCATGGACGGCCATCTGCGTTTGATCGCGCTGCTTGCCGACAGCTTCCACAGTCTGCCGCCGGGGATGCCGGCGATCAATGCAAACGCCTTGCACGCCGTAGTCGGTTTCGGCGGGGAGCTGTTCTCCGGCGCAGTGCGCGTCGCGCTGCCTGCGATGACCTCATTGCTGGTGGTGAACATCGGCTTTGCCGCGATCAGCCGTGCGGCGCCGTCGATGAATCTTTTCGCGGTGGGTTTTCCGATCACCGTTTCGCTCGGCTTCATCGCGCTGTGGCTGGCGCTGCGCAGCCTGCCGGGTGCGTTCGAGGCGCTGCAGAATGACGCCTGGTCGATGATGCGCCATCTGCTGGGGGGCTGACGCCGATGTCGGACGACAGCGACCAGGAAAAAACCGAAGAACCCAGCGAAAAAAAGCTGCGCGAATCGCGCGAGAAAGGCGAGGTTCCGCGATCGCGCGACCTGTCCGGCGCGATCGTGGTGCTGGCCGGCGTGGCGGCGTTGATGAACGGTGGGCAGAGCGCGTTCCTGCATGCCCGGCGCATCTTTGCGCTGGGCCTGGGCTATTCGCGCGAAGCGTTGTTTTCCGACGCGTTGCCCGGGCGCACCCTGCATGCGGCGGTGCATGAGGCGTTGAACCTGTTCGCGCCGGTGGCGATGGCCACGATGCTGGCCACGCTGGCAGCGCCGCTGCTGCTGGGCGGGCTGAATTTCAGCGCGCAGGCATTGCAGCCGAAGTTCGACCGGCTCGATCCGATCAAGGGATTGGGCCGCATCTTCGCGATGCGCGGCCTGATCGAGCTGGGCAAGGCGCTGCTGAAATTGCTGTTCATCGGCGCGGTGCTGGGCCTGCTGCTGCGGCACTGGCAAGACGAGTTGCAGGCCACCGGCCGCGGCTCGGTGGTGGCCGGCATTGCGCAGTCGATCGGCTTGCTGGGTCGCTCCGCCTTGTGGTTCGGCTCGATGCTGGCACTGATCGGCGGCATCGATGCGCTTTACCAGAAGTTCGACCACGCCAAGACCCTGCGCATGACCAAGCAGGAGATCCGCGACGAGATGAAGGAGAGCGAAGGCAATCCCGAATTGAAGGGGCGCATCCGCCAGGTGCAGCAGGCGCAGTCGCGCCGCCGCATGATGGAGGAGCTGCCCAAGGCCGACGTGGTGGTGGTCAATCCCACGCACTTCGCCGTGGCCTTGCGCTACGACGACGGCCGCATGGGTGCGCCGCGGGTGATCGCCAAGGGCGTCGATGTGCTGGCCCAGCAGATCCGTCTCGTGGCAGGCAGTCACCGCATCCCGATGGTCGAGTCGCCGCCGTTGGCACGCGCCTTGTATGCAACCACTGAACTGGGTCGGGAAATCCCCGCCACGCTGTATGTGGCGGTGGCTCAGGTCCTGGCCTACGTCTACCAGCTGAAGCAAGCGGTGGCGCAGGGCGAGACGCCACCGGCAGTGCCAACCCCTGAGGTCGACCCCGACCTGATGGGGCCTTACCGCGATCAATGACGAGTCAAATCCATGACGGGTACAGACGTACTGGGCAACTTCAAATACCTGGCGCGACGTGGCGTTGGCGCGCCGGTGATGTTGCTGGTGATGCTGGCGATGCTGATGTTGCCGCTGCCGCCGTTTCTGCTCGACATGCTGTTCAGCTTCAACATCGCGCTGTCGCTGGTGATCCTGCTGGCGGTGGTCTACGTGATGCGCCCGCTGGAGTTCGCCGCGTTCCCCACCGTGGTGCTGATGGCCACCTTGCTGCGGCTGGCGCTGAACATCGCCTCCACCCGCGTGGTGCTGCTGCACGGGCATGACGGCCCCGGCGCCGCCGGCAAGGTGATCGAGGCATTCGGCGAGTTCGTGATCGGCGGCAATTTCGCGGTCGGCCTGGTGGTGTTCGCGATCATCACCATCATCAACTTCGTGGTGATCACCAAGGGCGCCACCCGCGTGTCCGAAGTGACCGCGCGCTTCACCCTCGATGCCATGCCCGGCAAGCAGATGGCGATCGACGCCGACCTCAACGCCGGCCTGCTGACCCAGGAGCAGGCGCGCGAGCGCCGCCAGGAAGTGCGCGAGGAGGCCGACTTCTACGGCTCGATGGACGGTGCGTCCAAGTTCGTGCGCGGCGACGCCACCGCCGGCATCCTGATCCTGATCATCAACATCGTCGGTGGTTTCTTTGTCGGCGTGATGCAGCATGGACTCTCGGCCGGCGAAGCGGCCAAGACCTATACCTTGCTCACCATCGGCGACGGCCTGGTGGCGCAGGTGCCGGCGCTGATGCTGTCGGTGGCCGCGGCGATCATCGTCACCCGCGTGTCCAAGTCGCAGGACATGGGCAAGCAGGTGATCGGCCAGGTGTTCGGCCAGCCGCGCGCGCTTGGCGTGGCGGCGGCGGTGCTGATCGTGATGGGCGTGATCCCGGGCATGCCGAACGTGGCGTTTCTGCTGCTCGGCGCAGCCTGCGCCGGTGCCGCATGGCTGCTGTTCAAGCGCGAGCGCGATACCCGTACCAAACTGGCCGAGTCGGTCGCCGTGGCGCCTGCGCCCACCACACCGACCGAGCGCCTGGAGCTGGGCTGGGAAGACGTCGCCAGCGTCGATCCGCTGGGGCTGGAAGTCGGCTACCGGCTGATCCCGCTGGTCGACGTGCACCAGGGCGGCGAGCTGATGGGGCGGATCAAGTCGGTGCGCCGCAAGCTGTCGCAGGAGCTGGGCTTTCTGGTGCCGGCGGTGCATATCCGCGACAACCTGGACCTCGGCCCGAACACCTACCGGATCACCTTGATGGGCGTGCCGATGGGCGAGGCCGACGTGCACAACGAACGCTTGATGGCGATCAACCCTGGCCAGGTGCACGGCAGCTTGCAAGGCATCCCCACGCAGGACCCGGCGTTCGGTCTGGAAGCGGTGTGGATCGAGGTCGGCCAGCGCGAGCTGGCGCAGAGTTACGGCTACACCGTGGTCGACCCGGCCACGGTGATCGCGACCCACCTGTCGCACATCCTGCAAGGCCACGCGCACGAGCTGCTCAGCCATCAGGACGTGCAGCAGCTGCTGGACCGGCTCGCCGCCACGGCGCCGAAGCTGGTCGAGGATCTGGTGCCCAAGCGGCTGTCGCTGGGCGTGGTGGTCAAGGTGCTGCAGAACCTGCTGGCCGAGCGGGTGCCGATCCGCAACATGCGCAGCATCGTCGAATCCTTGGCGGAGCATGCCGGGCAGAGTCAGGATCCCGGCGTTCTGACCGCCGCCGTGCGCGTGGCGCTAGGCCGGCAGATCCTGCAGGAGATCACCGGGCTGGGCACCGAGGTGCCGGTGATCACGCTGGCGCCGGAGCTCGAACAGATCCTGCTCGGCTCGCTGTCCAGCGGCGGCGGAGTGGCTGGCGCCGCGGTGGAACCGGGCCTGGCCGACCGCCTGCAACAGAGCGTGGCCGACGCCGCGCGCCGGCAGGAATTGAGTGGGGAACCCGCGGTTTTGCTGGTCGCGCCGCTGTTGCGGCCATGGCTCGCGCGGTTCACCCGCCACGTGGCACAGAACCTGCACGTACTCGCTTACAACGAGGTGCCCGACAACCGTCGGGTGCGATTGGTACAGGCCCTAGGTCGATAGACCCAGCAACAGAATTAGGTCGATAGAAAGGCGCGGAGCAAGCAATGAAGATCAAGCGATTTGTAGCTGCCGACATGCGTCAGGCGATGCGCGAGGTCCGCGAGGAGCAGGGGCCCGAAGCGGTGATCCTGTCCACTCGCCGCATGGAAGATGGCATCGAGGTGATCGCCGCCATCGACTACGACGAAGCGTTGATGCGCGAAGCGTCCCGCCACGGTGCGCCGGCGGTGGAGACGCGGCCGATCGACAAAGACGAGCCGGCGCCGTCGACGCTTCACGTCGCGGCGGCCGAGCCTGTCGCGCGCATCCCGCGGGCCTCGGTCACGTCCGTCGCGGCAGCGGTCGAACCGCCGGGCATGCGGCCGCTGATGGAGCGTGCCGCGCAGGACACCGCACAGCTGCGCAGCGAACTGGGCAGCATGCGCGAGATGCTGGAGATGCAGCTGTCGAGCCTCGCCTGGAACGACATGGAGCGGCGCCAGCCGCTGCGTGCGCGCGTGCTGCGCGAGATGACCCGCCTGGGCATCGAGGCGGATGTGGCGCGCGCGCTGGTGGACGAACTGCCGGACCAGATCAACGCCGAGCAGGCGCGTTACCTGCCGCTGGGTATGCTCAGCCGTCACCTGGCGGTGAGCGGACGCGGTCTGCACGGCGACGATCGCGGCGTCACCGCGCTGGTGGGTCCCACCGGCGTGGGCAAGACCACCACCATCGCCAAGCTCGCTGCCCGCGCAGTGATGCGTCACGGCGCCGACCAGGTGGCGCTGGTGAGCACCGATCATTACCGCATCGGTGCCGCTGCCCAGCTGGAACATTACGGACGCTTGCTCGGCGTGCGCGTCTATCCCGCCTACGATGCGGAAAGCCTGCGCAAAGTGCTGGAGATGCTGCGCAGCCGCCACACGGTGCTGATCGATACCGCCGGTGTGGCCGGCAGCGATCCGCGCCTCACCCAGCAACTCGAAATTCTGGCCGACGCCAGCGATCTGCGCGCCTGCCTGGCGCTGGCCGCCAATGCGCAATCGCAATCGCTGGACGATGCGGTGCGCGCCTATCTGCCGCTGAAGCCGCACGCGTGCATCCTGACCAAGCTCGACGAGGCACCGAACCTGGGTGGCGCGCTGTCGGTGCTGATCCGTCATCGGCTGCCGCTGGACTACACCACCGACGGCCAGCGTGTGCCCGAGGACATCGCCACGGCGGACGCGCGTGTACTGGTTTGCCGCGCGGCGCAGTCGGTGAGGAGCCACGCGCCCGACGACAGCCTGATGGCCGAACGCTTCGGCCTTGCCGTGGCAAGCGCATGAGCGGAGTACTTACAATGGATCAGGCCTCGGGACTGATGCACATGTTGTCGAACATGGTCGGCCGCGCCACGCCGCCATCGGCCGTGACCAGCGACCACCAGGCCAGCAGCCTGCTGGCCGCCGCGCCAGCCGCGCGTCGGCATTGCCGCGCGATCGCCGTGGCCGGCGGCAAGGGCGGCGTCGGCAAGAGCACCGTGGCGGTGAACCTGGGCATGTCGTTGTCGATGGCCGGTCGCGACGTGATGCTGCTGGATGCCGACATGGGGCTGGCCAATGTCGACGTGATGCTGGGCCTCACGCCGTCGCGCCATATCGGTCATCTGCTCGACGGCGACTGCACGCTGGAAGAATTGCTGATGCCGGCGCCGCGCGGCCTGCAGGTGGTGCCGGCCGGTTCCGGCACGCGCCGCCTGGCACAGCTGGACAACGGCGAGCACGCGGCGATCATCCGCGCGTTCGACGAATTGGCGCGGCCGCCGGAATTCCTGCTGGTGGACACCGCCGCCGGTCTTTCCGACAACGTGACGATGTTCGCCGCCGCGGCCTCCGAAGTGATCCTGGTGGTGTGCGACGAACCGGCTTCGCTGACCGATGCGTATGGGCTGACCAAGGTGCTCAGCCGCGATTTCGGCGTGCGCCGCATACGTATGGTCGCCAACATGGTGCGCAACGAGGGCGATGCGCGCCAGCTGCATCAGAAGCTCGCGCGGGTCAGCGATCGCTTCCTCGACGTGGTGATCGATTTCAGTGGATGGGTGCCGCATGACGAACGTCTGCGCCAGGCCATTCGCAGGCAGTGCGCGGTCGTCGATCTGTGGCCATCGAGCCAGTCGGCGCTGGCATTCAAGAATTTGGCTGGTGCGGTCGATAAATGGGCGGAACCCGACCGCGCAGGTCTCGACCGGATCGCCTTCTTTGGTGGCCGGACTGCACCGGCCAGTGGGGTTTCGAGATGAGTGTCGCTTCGGAATATCTGCAAGTCTCCCGCGAAAGCGCCGACGAACTGGTACGTCGGCACGCGCCGCTGGTCCGGCGGATCGCCTATCACCTGATGGGGCGGTTGCCGGCCAGCGTCGACGTGGGAGATCTCATTCAGGCGGGAATGATCGGTTTGCTGGAGGCATCGCGCCACTTTGCCCACGATCGGGGGGCGAGCTTCGAGACGTATGCGGGTATCCGCATACGTGGCGCCATGCTGGACGAGTTGCGCCGCACCGACTGGACCCCGCGTTCGGTGCATCGCAAGGCTCGCGAGGTGGCCGAGGTGATCCGCCAGATCGAGACCGAGACGGGTGCCGAGGCGGACGACGCGGAAGTGATGCGGCGGCTCGGGATCAGCGCGGAGGAGTACCACCAGGTGCTCGCCGATGCGGCCTGCGTGCGCTTGCTGAGCCTGACCGCGTCGGACGACAGCGAGGAGAGCGGGGTGCTCGACGTGGCCGACGAAAGCGGCCTGAGCCCCCACGAGAACATCGAGCGCGACGGCATGCGCGACGCTTTGGCCGAAGCGATCAGCGGCCTGCCGGAGCGTGAGCAGTTGGTGATGTCGTTGTACTACGAGCAGGAGTTGAACCTGAAAGAGATCGGCGCCGTGCTGGGAGTGAGCGAGTCGCGCGTGTGCCAGATCCATGGCCAGGCAGTCATCCGGCTTCGCTCGAGGCTCACCGGCTGGCGTGGTTGATCGAGCGGCATCCGGAAATTCCGGAAAGAAATCCCGAGGCCGCGCAGTGGCCTGAATTGCCTGCATTGCATGTGGAGAGAGCGTTTGGACAAGAACATGAAAATCCTGGTGGTGGATGACTTTTCCACCATGCGGCGAATCGTCCGCAACCTGCTGGTCGAGCTGGGTTTCAGCAACCCGCTGATCCAGGAGGCCGACGATGGCGAGAGCGCGATCGCGATGCTGCGCAGCCTGCCATTCGATCTGGTCGTGACCGACTGGAACATGCCCAACATGACCGGCATCGACCTGCTGCGCGCGATCCGAGCGGAAGGCGCGCTGAAAGGCTTGCCGGTACTGATGGTCACGGCCGAGAACAACCGCGACCAGATCATCGCGGCGGCGCAGGCCGGCGTGAATGGCTACATCGTCAAGCCGTTCACCGCGATCACCCTGAAGGAAAAGCTCACCAAGATCTTCGAGCGGATCGCCGCCAGCGGAGCCAGCGCATGAACATCATTTCGCCCCTCGCCATCGACGACACGCTGCCCGCCGAACTGCGCGACCTGTTGAACAGCCCCGATGGCCCCGCGTTCGAACAGGCGCTGGACGTGATGGTGCGCCAGCGCGAGCAGCGCCTGTTCCGCGCCCTCGGCCAGCTCGCGCGCGACCTGCACAACGCCGTGCGCAGGCTCGGCGGCGATCTGGCGCAGGACGGCTTGCCAGGCAGTGTCGCCGACGCGCGCCAGCATCTGCAGGACGCGCTGGAAATGAGCGCGCAAGCTGCCCACCGCAGTCTCGATTTCGCCGAACGCATGCGGCCCCAGGCCGAATCGCTGGCGCACAACGCGGGCGAGGTTCTGGAGTGGACCAACGGCAACGACGCTGCCGCCGTGCTGGCGCGCGAAGCCGTGGAGTTCGCCGGCAACTGCCGCGACGGCCTCGCCGACATGGTGCTGGCGCAGTCGTGGCAGGACCTCACCGGCCAGCGCATCAAGAAGGTCGCCAGCTTCATCGGCACGGTCGAATCGTCGCTGCTGGAGCTGGTGCGGCTGACCGGTGCGCTGGCCGGCAGCGAGGCGCCGGCCAGTGTGGAAAAGGTGTCCAGCCAGGACGACGCCGACCGCCTGCTCAGCGAATTCGGGTTTTGAAGGCAGGCCCGCGATGAATGCGGAATTCGATCTCGAGCTGCGCCAGGATTTTCTGGTCGAGGCCGGCGAGCTGCTGCAGCGGCTGGGCGAGCAATTGGTCGGGCTGGAAACGGCACCGGGCGATAGCGAGCTGCTGAATGCCGTGTTCCGTGCATTCCACACCGTCAAGGGCGGCGCCGGCTTCCTGGCGCTGGACCCCATGGTGGTGCTGTGCCACCACGCCGAAGATCTGCTCAACGAGGCCCGCAACGGCAGCGTGGTGCTCGGCACCGGCCATATGGACGCGCTGCTGGAAGCACTCGACTTGCTCAACGACATGATGGCGGCGGTGAGTGCGGATGCGCCGCTGAGTACGCCACCGGCCGCCCTGCTGACTTCGCTGCTGCCGCGAGCACCCGTGCCGGTGGCCGCCGCGATGCCGACGCCGGTGGCCGACGGCGCACCGATCGACGACAGCGAATTCGAGGCCTTGCTGGACAGCATGTACGGCACCGCCGCACCGGGCACCGTGGCGCCGGTGGTGCCGGTGGCCGCGCCCAGCGCGAGTTCCGGAATCGACGACGACGAGTTCGAGGCCTTGCTGGATGCACTGCACGGCAAGGGTGGCCAGTCGGCCGAGGCATCTGTCGCGGCGGCGCCTGCTGCAGCGATGGCGCCCGCACCGGAAAGCACGCCCGCCGCCGCCGCGGCGCGTCACGCGGCGCCGGTCGAAAACACCGTGCGGGTGGATACCGCCCGGCTCGACGTGCTGGTCAACCACGCCGGCGAACTGGTGCTGGTGCGCAACCGTCTGCTCAGCCTGGCTGCGCGCGATGGCAGCGAGGCGCTGGTCACCGCCGCCGGCGAGCTGGATCGGATCGCCGACGAATTGCAGACCGCCGTGATGGGCATGCGCATGCAGCCGGTAGGGCGCCTGTTTCAGCGCTTTCCGCGGATCGTGCGCGACCTGGCACGCCAGCTCGGCAAGGACGTGGAACTGGTGCTCGAAGGCGAGGGCACCGACCTCGATCGCAGCCTGGTCGAGGCGCTGGCCGATCCGTTGATCCACCTGCTGCGCAACGCGCTGGATCACGGCGTCGAAATGCCCGCCGAACGCGAACTCGGCGGCAAGCCGCGCAAGGGCCGCATCTGTCTGTCGGCAAGCCAGCGCGGCGAGCGCATCGTGATCTCGGTAAGCGACGACGGCCGCGGCATGGATCCGGAGATCTTGCGCCGCAAGGCGGTGGAGAAGGGCGTGATCGATGCGGCGCAGGCCGCGCGGCTGACCGAAAGCGAATGCTACGAATTGATTTTCCGCCCCGGCTTCAGCACCGCCGCGACGGTCTCCGACATCTCCGGCCGCGGCGTCGGCATGGACGTGGTGAAGACGCGTGTGGCCGAGCTTGGCGGCACCTTGCAGGTGCATTCCCGCCGGGGCCATGGCAGCGAACTGGAATTGACCGTGCCGCTGACCCTGGCGGTGCTGCGCGTGTTGATGGTGCGCGTGGAGGCGCGCCTGCTGGCGCTGCCGCTGAGCAACGTGGAAGAGGTTTTTGAACTCATCGATGGGCAGGATCGCCTGCTGGATGGCCGTCTGGTCGCCCAGCATCGCGGCCGCGCGCTGCCGCTGGCCGATCTGGCCGGTTGGGCCGGCGCGGCGACGGGGGCGGGCCGCCATGTGGTGGTGCTGCACATCGGCCACCAGCGGCTGGGTTGCCTGGTGCACGAAGTGCTCGGTCGCGAGGACGTCATCGTCAAGCCGCTCGGCCCGCTGTTCGCCGATGTCTCGGGCATCGCCGGCGCCACCGTCACCGGCGACGGCCGGCTGGCCCTGGTGATGGATCTTGCGGGCCTGGCCGGGGGTGCCGGGCAATTATTCACTTCACTGCAATTGGCCGGCTGATCGTCATGGACATGGTAAGCATCATCGGCACGATCCTGGGCTTCGTGGTGATCATCGTCGGCACCATATTGAAGGGCTCCACGGTCGGTGCGCTATGGAACCCCGCTGCCTTCGTCATCGTGTTCTTCGGCACGCTCGCCGCGTTGCTGGTGCAGAACCAGGGCAAGGTGCTCAAGCATGCGTTGTCGATGATGCGGATGATCTACCGGCCACCGCAGCATCAGCCTACCGACCTGATCAGCCGCATCGTCGGTTGGAGCGAGATATCCCGCCGGCAGGGTCTGCTCGGGCTGGAGCCGCAGATCGAGGCGGAGACCGATCCGTTCATCAGCAAGGGACTGCAGCTGCTGGTCGACGGCGGCGAGCCCGATGCCATCCGCAGCGTGCTGGAAGTGGATCTGGACACCCGTGAAGCGATCGATCTGGCGGGCGCCAAGGTGTACGAGAACGCCGGCATCTACGCACCCACGCTGGGCATCATCGGCGCGGTGATGGGGTTGATGGCGGTGATGCAGAATCTGGCCGATCCCAGCAAGCTCGGCCACGGTATCGCGGCGGCTTTCGTGGCAACCATCTACGGTGTGGCGCTGGCCAACATGTTCATGCTGCCGATGTCGGCACGGCTCAAAGCGTTGGTCAGCAAGCAGACGCAGATGCGCGAAATTCTGATCGAGGGCCTGGTGTCGATTGCCCAGGGCGACAACCCGCGGCAGATCGAGTCGCGCCTGCAAGGTTACGTCGCATGAGAAAGCACAAACACGAGGAGCACACCAATCACGAGGCCTGGGCGATCCCCTATGCCGACCTGATGACCTTGCTGCTGGCGTTCTTCGTGGTGATGTACGCCGTTTCGGTAGTCAACGAAGGCAAGTTCCGGGTGATGTCCGAATCCCTGATCGAGGCGTTCAACGGCTCCAGCCACGTGATCGCGCCGCTGCCGCCGACGCAGGTCCGGCCGCACAACGTCAGCCCGTCGATAGCCGCACCGGCCGGTCAGCCCGGTTCGTCCATCGTGCCCATTGCGTTGCCGATTCCGCCGCACCCCGTGCCGATGCAGGGAGGCAAGGGACGCGAAGCGGGCCATCCGGTCAGCCAGCAGGAAAACCTGGGGCGCATCGAGGATCAGGTGCGCAAGGCGTTGCAGCCGCTGATCGACCACAAGCAGGTGATCGTGCGACTCACGCCGGACTGGCTGGAGATCGAGATCCGCACCGACATCCTGTTCCCCAGTGGCGTGGCCCAGCTGTCGGCGCCGGCCGATGCGGTGCTGCATGATCTGGCGACGATTCTGGCGCGGTTCCCCAATCCGCTGCGGGTAGAAGGTTTTACCGACGACGTGCCGATCAATACCGCGCTCTATCCGTCGAACTGGGAGCTGTCGGCGGCGCGCGCAGCCAGCGTGGCTCGCCTGTTCGCCTTGAGTGGTGTGGTTGCGGACCGGCTCGGCATCATCGGCTGGGGTGAAGTGCGGCCGAAGGCCGACAACGCGACGGTTGAAGGCCGCAACCAGAATCGACGGGTATTGGTGGTGGTGATGAGCAATCGCACGGCACCGAAACGCGATCAGAGCGACCCCCAGCGTGTCGCCGAAATCGCAGCGCTGGAGAAACCGCCGACACCGGCGGTCGACGTGCTGCCCACCGTGCGCGTGCAAGGCACCGGTAGCGTGCCACCGGCGGTTACCCGCAGCGGCGCCGCGCCGGACACCACGCTGCCAGACGCGGCCGACAAGCCGGAGCGCTCGGCCTCCGTGCCTCCCTCCGACCAACAAGCCGACGGCATGTCCCGTCGCGCCACTTCGACCCGGTGAAACCGATGCCCTCGCCAGCTGATTGCGGAGTCCATGCATGAGCGCTCTCGTCTCCGCGATTGATCAAGGCGGTCAGCACTGGTTGTCGTTCCGGATCGGCACGCAGCTGTATGCGGCGCCGCTGGTCGACGTGAGCGAGGTCATCCGCGACGGCGACATTACGCCGGTACCGGGCGCCGCCGCCGATCTGCTGGGCGTGCGCCATCTGCGCGGGCGCATCGTGCCGGTGATGGACGGCCGCAAGCGGCTGGGGCTCCCGGTGCTGCCGGTAGCCGACCCGGCGACCGTGCGCATCGTGATGCTGACCCATGCAGGCCAACTGGTCGGCGTGCTGGTGGACGCGGTCGGAGAATTGTTGTGCAGTGACGGCATCGATATCGCACCGCCACCTCCGGGCCGGGCCACTCGCGCCGACGACCCGGTCAGCGGCGTGCTCTCCTGGCAAGGCGGCTTCGTGGCGTTGCTCGATGTCCGCCAACTGTGCCGGCTGAGTGGAGAGGGTGATCATGTGGCTTGAAGCGGGAATGGCGGTCTTGCTGTTGCTGGCGCTGGCGCAATCGGCCCTGCTGATCCATCTGTGGCGGCAATCGCGCCAGTTGCAGCAGCGCATCGATGCGTTGTCGCACGGTGCGGTCCGCGGCCTGACCGACGTGCCTACCTCGATGCTGGTGACGGCGCTGGGGCGGCTGGAGCGACAGGTGGGTTTGATCGAACAACAGCCGCCGCCGGCGCGGCAGTCCTACGAACTGGCCCAGCGGCTGGCGCGCGAAGGCGCCGACGTGGAACAGCTGATCAGCCAATGCGGCCTGTCGCGCGACGAGGCAAAACTGGTGCTGCAGATGCATCCGGTGAGTTCGTAACGCGCCGGCTATTCTTCGGCCGCGTCATAGACCGCGGCCAGCACCGAGGCTGCCGCCGCGTAGAGCAATACCGGTACGTCGTCGCGTAGCCGCAGCGCGGCCAGCAGCGCTGCGATCTGGGGATCGTGATGCAGCGGCACGCCGAGTGCCTGCGCGCGGGCCAGCAGGATTTCCAGCGATTCGGGCGGCATCGCGCCGACTTCGGCGCCGCCGCTGGCCAGCCGCAGGCTGACCCGGCGCTGAGCGGGCAGTGGCGTGTTCATGCAGTGGCCTGCAGCAGCACGGCGCTGTGCCGGCCCGGCGCTTGCGGCAGACCGACCTGACAGGTCAGTTGATCGAGCAGCACGCCGCACGCAGCCAGTCGCTGACGCATTGGAATGAACTGGCGTTCCAGCCGCTGCGCGGTATCCGCGTGTTCCGCCCACAAGCGTACCGACAGCCGCGGTTCGCGCAGCTGCAATTCGCCTTGCACCGGTCCAAGCGCCGGCAGGTCGAGCGCGAAACCCAGCGTCCAGCCATGGCCACCTTCGGCGGCGTCGTTGACGTATTCCAGTTGGACCTGCAGCACGTCGCGGCCACCATCGCCTTGCAGCGGGATCTCGATGATCCAGGCCGACAACTGGCTGGCGCTGGCGTCCAGCTGGGCTACTTCCACCCGTGCCAGCGCAGCCTTCACGTCGCCGTGCAACTGATCCAGCAGAGGATCCACGCTCTCCTCGGCGAGCATCGTCGGCAACGGTAGCCGCGGTTGCGCCTGCAGGCCACGCTGCAACAGCGGCGGTTCGGTGTCGCTGCGGCTTGGCGGCGGGGGTGCTGCCGAACGCCGGTCGAGCAGCGCGGCCAGACGCAGCAGCGCACCCTTCCAGTCGTCACCGGCCAATGCCGGCGTGCCGCCTTGCGGGCTGAGCAGTTTGGATTCGAAGAACATGCCGCTGCGGCTGATCGCCTCGCGCAGTCCCTCGCCACGAGTGATTTCCGCCGGTGTGCGCAGGGATTGTTCAAGCAGTGCCAGCGCCGTGCGCAGTTCCGGCGGCAGCTGGCGCAAGGCCGGCCGCTGGGCCAGTGCGCCCAGCGTGGCCAGCAGGGGCGCGTAGCCGTTCTGCTGCGGCAGGCGTTCGCGCAGGACGCGCTGGAAAGTCGGGTCGGCGGGATGGGAAAGCACTTCGAGTTGCGGTTGCGCGCCCAGGGTCAACACGCGTACCTGGAACTGCGCCGGCAATTGCGCGTTGGGCACGTCGGCCTCGACGGTCAGGGCGCCGATCTGCAATATCAGCAGCCCCTGCGGGTTCACCCCCAGCGGCCGCGCCGACAGCACGGTGCCGATACGCCAGCTCTGGGCGGTGGTGCCGGAGGCGGCACCGGCCCAGGTGAGCGCAGCAAGGCTGATCGGTTGGATATTCAAGTCGATTCCTGCGCCGGACGCGGCGCTGGTAGGGGGTCGTCCCTGAGGTCATCGGCCGGCCCCGCGCGAACTTTAGGCCGCTGCAGCGGGAATCCGTCACCGTGCCGTAGCGCCGGCGCCAAATGCCCGGCACTCCTCGACCAACATGCTCGATCGAGCGGCTGCTAAAGCGATCCGCCGATTGGCCGATAGCCACTACGTCAGTGCATACAGTGCGAGCGGAGTCGAGGCATGGCCGGCAAACGGGCGAGGCAACAAGGTACCGGCGAAGCTGACGCGGAAGCGTCTTCCGCATCGTCGGCGGATACCGCTGCAGCGGCACCGGTGCTGCTTCCGGCAGATTGCCGCATGGCCGCGCAGGCGGCTCTGAAAGCGGAATTGCTGGGCGTGCTGAAGGCCGGCGCCATCGTGCTCGACGGCACCCAGGTGGAGCGCGTCGATACCGCCGCGCTGCAGTTGCTGGTGCTGTTCCGGCGCGAGCTGGACGCGCACGGCGGCACGTTGCGCTGGCATGGCACGAGTGATGCTCTGAACGAAGCAGCCGGCCTGCTCGGGTTGGCGCAGTTATTGAACCTGCCAGCGGAAGCGCTGGCCTGAACGAGGTGGCAGCATGGCAAAGATTCTTGCGGTAGACGATTCGGCTTCGATGCGCGGCATGGTGGCCTTCACCTTGCGCGGCGCCGGCCATGAAGTGACCGAGGCGGAAAACGGACAGCTGGCATTGGACGTTGCGCGCGGCAGTTCATTCGAGCTGGTGCTGGCCGACGTCAACATGCCGGTGATGGACGGCATCGCGATGGTGCGCGAGCTGCGTGCGATGGACGGCTACAAGGGCGTGCCCATCCTGATGCTGACCACCGAGTCGCACACCGAGAAAAAGATGGAAGGCAAGGCGGCCGGTGCCACCGGCTGGCTGGTCAAGCCGTTCGATCCGGAGCAGCTGCTGGCCACCGTCAAGCGCGTACTGGGTTAAGGAATGCCATGAGTGCGGTCGACCTGACTCAATTCCACAAGACCTTCTTCGAGGAAAGTCGGGAAGGCCTCGATGCCATGGAGGCGGCGCTGCTGGCGCTGGATTCGGGCTCGACCGACCACGAGCTGGTGCACACCATCTTTCGCGCCGCGCACTCCATCAAAGGTGGCGCCGCGACATTCGGATTCGCCGACGTGGCCGCGTTCACCCATGTCGCCGAGTCGCTGCTGGAAGAGGTGCGCAGCGAGCGCCGTGCGGTGGATTCCGGGCTGATCGAACTGTTGCTGCGCTCGGTCGATTGCATGCGTGCGATGCTGGAGCGATCCAGCCAAGGCCAGCCGGTGGCCGATGCCGAGAGCGAGGCGCTGCGCGTCGAGCTGGTGCGGCTGGTCAGCGGCGAGGTGGCCGAAGCGGCCGCCGCAGCCACGGCGGTGGCCGCACCGGTGAGCGGGTGGAACATCGCGTTTACCGCGTTGCCGCATCTGCTGCAGACCGGCAACGATCCGCTGCGTTTGTTCCGCGAACTGCAGCAGCTGGGGCGTCTGGAGGTCGTGCGCGCGTTCGTCACCGACAGCGCACCGGCGCAGCTGAGCGAGCTCGATCCCAGCCAGTGCCATTTGGGTTGGGAATTGCGTCTGCATGGCGCCGTCGCCCGCGGCGACATCGATGCCGTGTTCGACTGGCTGGACGGCGATTGCGAGCTGACCATCGCGCCGCTGGTCGAGGCCGCCGCAGCCGTCGCGATGCCGGCACCGGATACTGCAGTACCGAAGCCGGCGGCCGGGCCGCGGCCGGTACGCGAAACGGCCGCCGCTTCCAGCGAGGGCAGCTCGATCCGCGTGGGCATCGACAAGGTCGACGCGCTGATCAACATGATGGGCGAGCTGGTGATCACCCAGTCGATGCTCAGCGACATCGGCGAGAAATTCGAACTGTCGCAGCTGCCCCGCTTGCGCGACGGGCTGGTCCAGCTCGAGCGCGCCACGCGCGAGCTGCAGGACAGCGTCATGCGCATCCGCATGCTGCCGATCGGCTCCGTGTTCAACCGTTTTCCGCGTCTGGTGCACGACCTGGAGCGCAAGCTCGACAAGCGGGTCAGGCTGGAGCTGCAAGGCGAACACACCGAGCTGGACAAGACCGTACTGGAGAAAATCGGCGATCCGCTGGTGCATCTGGTTCGCAACGCGATCGACCACGGCCTGGAGTCGCCCGCGCAACGCAAGGCCGCCGGCAAGTCCGAAACCGGCACGCTCAAACTCAATGCGTACCACGAGAGCGGCAACATCGTGGTGCAGATCAGCGACGACGGCGCCGGGCTCAACCATGCCGCGATCGTGGCCAAGGCGCAGCAGCGCGGCCTGATCGCCGCGGGCCAGGAGCTCAACGATGCCGAGGTGGCCGAGCTGATCTTCCAGCCGGGCTTTTCCACCGCGGCCCAGGCCACCGACCTTTCCGGGCGCGGCGTCGGCATGGACGTCGTGCGCCGCAACGTGCGCGATCTGGGCGGCAGCGTGGGCGTACGCAGCGTATCCGGCAAGGGCAGCACGTTCACGATCACGTTGCCGCTGACCTTGGCGATCATCGATGGCCTGGTCACGGCGGTAGGCAGCGAGCGCTACATCGTGCCGCTGACTTCGATCGTCGAATCGCTGCGGTTGCGCGCCGACGCGGTGCGCCGGATCGCCGGTGGCGGTGAGGTGTTCCATTTCCGCGACGAATACCTGCCGATCATGCGGCTGCATCGCGCCTTCGCCTGCACCGATGCGGTCACCGAGGTCGAACGCGGCATCGTGGTGGTGATCGAGGAGGACGGCCGGCGCGTGGGCTTGCTGGTCGACGACCTGCTTGGCCAGCAACAGGCGGTCGTCAAATCGCTGGAGGCGCATTACCGGCGCGTGCAGGGCATTTCCGGCGCGACCATCCTCAGCGACGGCTCGGTCGCGCTGATCGTCGATGTGGGCGGCGTGGTGCGGCTGGGGCAGCGCAGCAGGGCGGCCTGATCGCGCGCGATCGAACCCGCACCGCACTCAAGTTCCCGGCGCTTGCGCCGACACAGTCAAGGAAGCAGGACGCGCAGACGTCCGCCACGAGGTTACGCCCCATGTACGAAGACCCCATGCACGAAGACAGACGGTCCGCGGCACCGCCGCTGCAGCAACTCACCTTCAGCCTGGCCGACGAAGAGTACGGCGTGGACATCCTGGCCGTACGCGAGATCCGCAGCTGGTCGCGCGTCACCCGCATTCCGCAGACGCCGGATTACGTGCTGGGCGTGCTGAACCTGCGCGGCGCGATCGTGCCGATCATGGATCTGCGCCTGCGCTTCGGCTTGCAGCGCGAAAGCTATGGCGACGACACCGTCGTGATCATCGTGGCGATCGCCGAGCGCCTGTTCGGCATCGTGGTGGACGCTGTTTCCGACGTGGTCGACATCGAACCGTCGGCGATCAAGCCGGTACCGGACATGGGCGCGGTGGTGGATACGCGTTACCTGAAGGGGCTCGCCACTTACGCCGAACGCATGGTGATGCTGCTGGACGTGGAGAAGCTGATGCGTCCGGAGGACGTGGAAACGCTGGAGGCGGCGCTGCCGGCCATCCAGGAAGTTGAAGTTGCCGCCTGACCCGGGAATCGAGATGAAGATGAAGAATTTGACGGCGCGCCTGTCCCGCCTGACCACATTGACCGTCAAGGCTCGCCTTATCGGCGTGCTTGGACTGTTGTGCGCCATGTTGCTGGTAGGCGCCTGGATCGGGCTTGGCGGCATGGCCAGGGCAAACGAGAGTGCGCGCCAGATCTACCAGGAAGAACTGATTCCGCTGACCAACATCAACCAGGTCGCGCGCGGCTCGCTGGACAGCTTCATTTCGCTGAGCGAGGCGGCCTTCCACAAGGACGACAAGGCGATCGTCAAACAGAAGCTCGACGAAGTCGCCAAGACCCAGGCGGGTGATGCGGCGCTGCTGAAAAAGCTGGGAGGGACCGTAATGTCCCCGGCGGTCAAGAAGCAATGGGGCGCGTTCGAGAGCGCCCGCGGCGACGTGGCCTCGTCGATGACCGAGATCACCGACGCACTGAACAAGGCCGATGACGGCGCCAGCAGCCTGCTCTACTCCGACGTGCTGCCGAATATGACGATCATGGATTCGGAGATGAACAAGCTGATCGCCATGCAGGTCGATGAAAGCCGCCTGCAGTACGAGTCGGCCGTGAGCAGCTACCAGCGCATCCGCCTGATGACCTTCGCCGCGCTCGGCGCCGGCATGCTGCTGGCCGTGCTGATGGCGTTCTTCCTGATCCGCTCCATCGTCGGCACGCTCAACCGGGCGGTGCATCTGGCCAACGCCATCTCGCAAGGTCAGCTGGGCCACCGCATCACCACCCAGCGCAAAGACGAACTGGGGCGTCTGCTGGAAGCGTTCCGCACGATGGACGACCGGCTCACCCTCACGGTCGGCGAAGTTCGCCGCGGCTCCGATGCGGTCAGCACGGCGGCGCAGCAGATCGCGCACGGCAACGACGACCTCAGCCAGCGCACGCAGGAACAAGCTTCCAGCCTGGAAGAGACCGCCTCGTCGATGGAGCAGATGACCTCCACCGTCAAGCAGAATGCTGAGAACGCCAGCCACGCCAACCAGCTCGCCCGCGGCGCCCGCGAACAGGCCGAGCGCGGCGGTGAGGTTGCCGGCAAAGCCATCCTCGCGATGAGCGAAATCAACGCGTCCAGCGGCAAGATCGCCGACATCGTGGGGCTGATCCAGGAGATCGCGTTCCAGACCAACCTGCTGGCGCTGAATGCCGCAGTGGAAGCGGCCCGCGCCGGCGAGCAGGGCCGCGGCTTCGCCGTGGTGGCCACCGAAGTACGCAGCCTGGCCCAGCGCAGCGCCGGTGCGGCGAAGGAGATCAAGGGGCTGATCAACGACAGCGCGGAGAAAGTGCGCAGCGGTTCGGAGCTGGTGAACCAGTCGGGCAAGGCGCTGGCCGAGATCGTCGAGAGCGTGAAGAAAGTTACCGACATCGTGGCCGAGATCGCCGCCGCCAGCCAGGAACAGTCCGCTGGCATCGACCAGGTCAACAACGCCGTGATGCAGATGGACGAGATGACCCAGCAGAATGCCGCGCTGGTCGAAGAGGCTGCGGCCGCCGCTCGCGCCATGCATGAGCAGGCCGGCGAACTGACCCGCCAGGTCGGCTTCTTCCATTTGAGCGACGACGGCGCGGCATCCGCGGCGTCAGCGGCGTCGACGCGGGCGAAGACGGTAGCGGCGGAGGCCGAGGCGGTATTCGCCGCCGTGCGCAACACCGCGCCGGCAGCCGTGCGCCCGGCGAGAGCGGCGGTTGAGCCCGCCAACGCAACCGGTGTGTGGAAGGAATTCTGACGTGAATGCGGTGACCGCTGCCCTCGACGACAAAGCCGTTGCGACGGGCCACGCGGGTCCGCTGCTGGGCGATATCGATTTCCAGTACCTGCGGGCCTTCGTGCTGGAGCACTGCGGCATCGCGCTGGGCGAGCACAAGCACCAGCTGGTGCAGGGGCGTCTGCTGCGGCGGCTGCGCGCGCTCGGTCTGTCGAGCTTCGCCGGCTATTGCGAGTTGCTGCGGCGCGATCCGCACAGCGAGCTCGGCGAACTGGCCAGCGCCATCAGCACCAACGTGACGGCGTTCTTCCGCGAAGTGCACCACTATGACCTGCTGGTCAACGAGCTGTTGCCGCGCTGGCTGCACGAAAAGCGTCGCGAAGGCGATCGCCTGCGGATATGGTCGGCGGGCTGCTCCACCGGCGAAGAACCCTACGCGCTGGCGATGGTGCTAGCCGAGGCGATCGAGCAGAGCGGCAGCAAGGTGGACGCCAAGATCCTGGCCACCGACCTCTCGCCGCAGGCGCTGGAAACCGCGCGCAAAGGCGTGTATCCGCTGGAGCGTCTGGCCGGCATCAGCCCCGAGCGCTGCCGGCGCTGGATGCTGCGTGGCGAGGGCGAGTACGACGGGCTGGCCTGTGTGCATCCGCGCCTGCGCGAACTGGTCACCATCGAGCCGCTCAACCTACTGCATCCGTGGCCGATGAGCGGCCCGTTCGATGCGATTTTCTGCCGCAACGTGGTGATCTATTTCGACCAGCCGACCAAGCAGCGGCTGTTCCGCCGCTACGCCGAGCTATTGCCGGCGGGCGGCTACCTGTTTCTCGGCCACTCCGAATCGCTGCACGGCGTCAACGACCAGTTCGAACTCATCGGCCGCACCGTCCATCGGAAGATCGGCGGATGACACTACTGGCCGATCGCCGCGCCGATACCGCCAACCACGCTTCGGTGCTGCCGGGCTTCGAGCATCTGCGCAGGTACTGGGATCCGGCGCAGGCATGCATGACGGTGAAAGTGCTGCCCGGCGAGTTCTATGTCAGCGCGCAGAACGAGTTGGTCACGACCGTGCTCGGATCCTGCGTGTCGGCGTGCATCCACGATCCGCACCGCGGCATTGGCGGCATGAACCATTTCATGCTGCCGGAGCCGCGCGGCGAGCGCGACAGCTGGACTTCCACGGTGGGTCGCGCAGCGCGTTACGGCAGCGATGCTATGGAACAGCTGATCAACGCCATTCTCGTCGCCGGCGGCCAGCGCGCCCATCTGCAGGTCAAGATATTCGGCGGTGGCCGCGTGCTGGCGCAGCTGACCGATATCGGTCAGCGCAACATCGACTTCGTGCAGCACTACATCGCGACCGAAAAGCTGAACCTGTGCGCTTCGGATCTCGGCGACGTCTATCCGCGGCAGGTGCAGTTCTTTCCCAGCAGCGGCCGGGCGCGCGTGCGGTTGCTGCGCCGCCACGACGACGTGCAGCTGGTGGCCGATGAGCCCGGCTACCTCAAGCGTTTGGCAAATGACCCGATAAAGGGTGAGGTCGAGCTTTTCTAGCGACGGCTTCATCGCGGAAAACCGGCGAGGCCGCCGTCGATCGCGACGCGGCTCGAGCTTCATGGCAGGTGAGTTGAATGGCAATGGAAAGAGTACGTGTCCTGGTGGTCGACGATTCGGCGTTGGTTCGCAAGCTGATGACGACCATGCTTGCCTGCGATCCGGAAATCGAGGTCGTGGGCACGGCTGCCGACCCGCTGATTGCCCGCGAGAAAATCAAGCTGCTCAATCCGGACGTGTTGACGCTGGACGTCGAGATGCCGCACATGGACGGCCTGACGTTTCTGGAAAACTTGATGCGGTTGCGGCCGATGCCGGTGGTGATGGTGTCGTCGCTGACGGTGCAGGGCGCCGAGGTGACCTTGCGCGCGCTGGAGCTGGGCGCGGTGGATTTTCTGGCCAAGCCCAGCAGTGACCTGGCCAACAGCTTCGGTCAGAGCGCGCAGGAAATCTGCGCCAAGGTGAAGCTGGCGGCCAGGGCCAAACCGCGCGCACGTACGGCGGTGCGCAGGCTGGATGTGCCCCCGCGTTTGTCGGCGGATGCGGTGCTGCCGCGCGTACAGACCTCGGGTACCCGCGGCGGCAGCCCGATCATCGTGATCGGCGCCTCGACCGGCGGCACCGAAGCGGTGCGCGTGGTGCTGGAATCGATGCCGCCCGATGCGCCGCCTATCCTGGTGACCCAGCACATTCCGGCGGCTTTCAGCGGCCCGTTTGCCGCGCGCATGGACCGATGTTCGGCGATGCGCGTGTGCGAGGCCGAGGATGGCCAGCCGATCCAGTCCGGCCATGCCTACATTGCTCCGGGCAGCCACCATCTGCTGGTGATGTGGGACGGTGCCAAATACGTATGCCGGCTGCACGATGGCCCGCCGGTCAACCGGCACAAGCCCAGCGTGGACGTGTTGTTCCGTTCGATGGCGGCCAGCGCCGGCGTGGGCACCATTGCCGTACTGCTCACCGGCATGGGCGACGACGGTGCGCGCGGCCTGCTCGAACTGAAACAGGCCGGTGCGGCGACGCTGGTGCAGGACGAGGCCAGCTCGGTGGTATGGGGCATGCCCGGTGCCGCATGGAAACTCGGTGCGGCTGCGGAAATGCAGCCGCTTGATCACATTGCCGCGCGCCTGCTCGCACTGGCGCGCCAACCCCACGACGGTGTTTCACGCACCTGACATCGGATATCGGCTCATGGCTGTCCTATCTCACATTGCCCGGATCTTCGCTGACCGCCCGCTCTACGGCTGGATCGCCAGCACGCTCGCGCTGTTGCTGGCGCTGCTGTGGCATCCCGCATGGCTGGCGCCGCTGCTGATCGTCGTACTCACCGCGGTATGGATCGTCGAGAGCCGGCGCAGGCCGCTGCTGGCCGCGCCGATGGCCGAAGCCGGCAACAGCACCCCGGTGCGCGAGGCGCTGGAGGACGTACGCGGTGCGCTGGTGGACGAGCTGGGCCACGCCACCCGCGAGCTGCATCAGGGACTCGACCTGCTGCGCGACGCGGTGTCCGAACTGGGCGGCGGGTTCGACGGCCTGTCGCACAAGACCGGACTGCAGCAGTCGCTGCTGAAGCAGATCATCGACGCCCAGAATGGTGGTGTCTCGGTGCAGGATTTCGCGGCCCGCACCGGCGACCTGCTGCAGCATTTCGTCGGCATGATCGTGCAGATGTCACGCGAAAGCCTGCGCATCGTCTACCGCATCGACGGCATGGCGAAGGAGATGGATGCCGTGTTCGGACTGCTGAAGAACGTCAACACGATCGCCGAGGAAACCAACTTGCTGGCGCTCAATGCCGCGATCGAGGCGGCGCGCGCGGGCGAGTCCGGCCGCGGCTTCGCCGTGGTGGCCGGCGAGATCCGCAACCTGGCCAGCAACTCCAACCAGTTCAACGAGCAGATCGGCAGCCACGTCGAACGCGCGCGCACCGCGATGGAGCAACTGCGCGGGCTGGTCGGCACGATGGCCTCGCAGGACCTGAACGTGGCGCTGTCGGCCAAGGGCGGCATCGACGCCATGATGGCGCACGTCACCGAGAGCGACGCGCGCACCAGTGCGGTCGCCGACCAGGTGGTCGAGATCAATCGGGGCCTGGGCAGCGATGTTTCCACCACGATCAGATCGCTGCAGTTCGAGGACATCCTCAGCCAGTTGCTGCGGCAGACGCGCACCCGGCTGGTCGAGCTGCAGGAAGTGGTCGGCGAGTGCACTCGTGACATCGAGGAGCTGGCTTGCGCGCCGGTCAACGCCGACAACCTGGCCGAGCATGCGCAGCGGGTGCGCAGCCGGCTGGCCATTCAGCGCGAAAAGGCGCGTCTGCGCTCCCGCGGCCCGGCATTGCAGAGCTCGATGGATGCCGGCGAAATCGAATTGTTTTGAGGAGTACAGCATGATCGTCCACCACGACAGCGAACACGATTGCCTGACCCTGCAGCTGGGCGAGCGTTTCGATTTCAGCATCCATCGCGATTTTCACGAAGCCTGCCTCGGCACCGGTGGCGCCGCGCGCAGCTACGTCATCGACCTGGGTGAAGTCACCAGCATGGACAGCTCGGCGCTGGGCATGCTGCTGCTGCTGCGCGAACACGCCGGCGCCGACCGCGCCGAGATTCGTATCGTCAACGCGGGCACCGAGTTGCGCAGCACGCTGCGTGTGGCCGGTTTCGACAAGTTGTTCGTGCTGCACTGATTCTTGCGGCGACCGGTGGGCTTGTTGCCTTCCCGGACTGCGATACATCCCTTTGGCGCGTGCGTTGTGCCTCAAGGCTCCGGACTCCGGAGCCTTTTCGTATCTGCGAAGTGGACTAGGCCACCGGTTTGAAGGAGGCCAGTCCCCCGCGGGGCATCGATGAATCAGCGATTCAACCCATGCAAGCAAATGAATACGGGCCGCCATGATGGCGACCCGTATTCATTTGCTGCTTGCTGGCGACGATCGGGAAACCCGGTCGGGCCTGCGTGGATCGTCGTGTCTGCTTACCAGGCGCGCACGCTGGCGATGCCGGCGGCATAGGTCTGCATGCTGGGGTCGTAATGGAACTGGCGGCCGAGGTCGAATTCCACCGACTGACCCGGCCCGATATTGGTGGTGCCTGCCGGCCAGCCCTTCTTGCTCGCGATCACGTTGCCGCTGGCGTCCTTGGCCTGGATCTCGACCTGTGCGGCAGCTGCTTCGGCGCAATGGTTCACCAGCTGGCCTTTCATGGTCATCTTCGAGCTCAGGCCGCTGGAACCGGCGGCGACCTTGAAATCCTGGATCGTGAAATCGGTGGCCGAGCAAGCTGCGTGTGCCGCCATGGGAGCGGCAAGGAGCAGGGCAGAGGCGAGCAGGATGTTCTTCATCTCGGGTTATCTCATCATCGGGTGGGGGATACCTGTTAAGCGGCAGCGACCCGGAAAACTTTAGAGCAATCGCGCGGCCGGCCGGGAGGGCGCGCGCCGGCGCGACATCCCATGATCGGCTATCACCGGCCGCGGATGGTTGCCGTCGCCGGCTTACCAGCTGCGCACGCTCACGATGCCGGCGGCATAGGTCTGCATGCTGGGGTCGTAGTGGAATTGACGGCCGACGTCGAACTGCACCGATTGACCGGGCGCGATGTTGGTGGTGCCGGCCGGCCAGCCTTTCTTGGACTGCAGCACGTTGCCGCTGCTGTCCTTGGCCTGGACTTCGATCTGGGCGGCGGCAGCCTCGGCGCAGTTGTTGACCAGTTGACCTTTCATGATCATCTTGCTGCTCAAGCCGCCAGAGCCGGCGCTGACAGCGAAATTCTTGATGACGAAATCCGTGGCGGCGCAGGCTGCGTTTGCTGCCATCGGAGCGAACAGGCACAGGGCGGAAACAAGCAGGCGGGATTTCATGGTGGGCGTTCCAGGATCAAGGGACCATTGATCCTGAGATCGGCCGCATCGGAGAAATCTTTAGGGCCCCGAAGTGGCCGAACGGAAATGTTCGATGAACCACAGCCCCGCAAACAGCTTGGGATCGATCGAATAACCTTCGGCGGAGCGGGCGAACAGCCAGGCGCCGGCTTCCCGGCGCGGTACTTCGTGCACCACGATGTTTTCGGTTTCGTCGCCGCCGCCCGGACCGACCTTGGTGAGCCCCCATGCCCGCACGAAGGTGATCATCTCGGTACTCATGCCGGATGACGACGGGCCGCAATGCACGAATTCCACCCGCTCGCAGCGATAGCCGGTTTCTTCCTCCAGCTCGCGCTGTGCGGCGAGCAGTGCACTCTCGTCGGTCATGCCGATCTCGTCGCCGACCAACCCGGCCGGCATCTCGATCGTGTTCTGCAGGATCGATACGCGGTATTGCTCGACGAACAGCACATGGTCATCAGGCGTCACCGCCAGGATGATGGCCGCGCCACCGGGATTGTTGCGCTCGGCATACTCCCAGCGGCCGCGCTTGCGCAGGCTGAGCCAGCGGCCTTGGTACAGGGTTTCCACCGGTGCGCTGGCGTCGGCGGGAATGCGGCTGGCGGAATCGTTCATGGGTGCTCGCGGGTCCGGGAAATCCGGCGGACATGTTGAACTGTCCGACTGGCAGCAACAACCGGCAGGAGATAGGTTCAGCGCAGCAAGGCGCGGAGCCGGCTGCGGGTGAAGGCCCCGAAGCGCAGCTGTTCGCACAGGCTGTCGAGCTGGGCGGGTTGCCGGGGCGCGCGCAGCATGACTTCGAGAGTGCTGGCGCCGGGGGCATCCAGCGCGATGCGGGTGAGCCGGCGGTACAGTCGCGCCTGCTCGGCGTGCTCGCGCAGTTTCGCGGCGCACGCCGCCGCACCGCGCAGGCGCAGGAACGCGACCTCGTCGATGCGATCGAGCAGGATGTCGAGACTGCCGAAATGGGTCAGCAAGGCTGCGGCGGTTTTCGCGCCGATGCCGGGCACGCCGGGGATGTTGTCCACCGCATCGCCGCACAGCGCGAGATAGTCGGCCACTTGGTGCGGATGCACGCCGAGTTTTTCGTGCACGCCGGCCGGACCCCAGCGCAGGCCGCGCGCATAGTCCCACTGTTCGTCATGCGTACCCAGCAACTGGCCGAAGTCCTTGTCGGCGGACACGATCACGCTGCGCCAGCCGTGCGCCCGCAGGTTCCAGACGGTGCTGCCGATCAAGTCGTCGGCCTCGAAGCTGTGGTCGATCATCAGATGGATGCCGAGCGCCTCGGTGATCGCGCGGCACTGCACGAACTGGCGCTCCAGATCCGGCGGCGGCAGCTCGCGGTTGGCCTTGTACGGCGGGTAGATCGCGTTGCGGAACGAGCTGGTCAGCGAAGCGTCGAACGCCACCGCGATGTGCTCGGGCTGCGCGCGCTCCAGCAGCTCGCACAGGAAGCGGGCGTAGCCGTGCACGGCGTTGACCGGGTGGCCGTCCGCGTCGAAAAACTCGTTCGGCATCGAATGCCAGGCGCGAAATACATACAAGCTGCCGTCGACCAGATGGACGGCTGGAAGTCCGTTCGCCGGCGTGTTCACGGCGTCCATGTGCTGAGCAGGTCGGCCAGCGCCGGGCGATCGCGATCGGGTACCTCGACCTGCGGCGTACCCAGGTGCACGAAACCGACCACGTGTTCGTGTTCCGCCAGTCCGAGTATCGCCGCCGCGTCGCGGTCATATGCAGCCCAGCCGGTCAGCCATTGCGCGCCGAAGCCCAGCGCATGCGCGCCGAGCAGGATGTTGTAGGCGACGTTGCCGGCGCACAGCTTCTGCTCGATCTCCGGCACCTTGCTGTCGGCATGCAGGCAGGCGACAACCGCCACGACCAGCGGCGCGAAGGTGTAGCGGAGGCGCTCCTTCTCCTGCTTGGCTTCGGACATGTCGGGATTGTTGCGTATCGCGATCGCGGCCAGCCGTTCGCCGAAGCGCAGCTTCGCGTCGCCCTGCATGCGGATCAGCCGGAACGGCACCAGTTTGCCGTGGTCGGGCACGCGGATCGCCGCTTCGAGAAGCGCATGCAGCGTCGCCTCATCCGGCGCCGGCTCGCCCAACTGCCGCGATGGGATGGAATGGCGTTGCTGGAGCAGGGACAGGGCAGGGGGCATGGATCAGTTCTTTGGACGCGAAGACGCCCATGCTAACTGGCGGGCCGACCGCGCGCGAACGGTCACGCCGGCAGCGGCAGCTTGAACGAGCCGGGCAGCAGCGCGGCCACGGTGGTTTGCTGCGTGTCGCCGCTCAGATTGGCCATCAAAACCGGCATGGCGCCGTCGCACAGTTCGGCCATCACCTGGCGGCAGGCGCCGCAGGGGCTGACCGGACCGTCGGTATCGGCGATCACGGCCAGAGCCACGAAATCGCCGGGTCGGCACCCAGCGGCGACCGCGCTGAACAGCGCGGTTCGTTCGGCGCAATTGCACAGACCGTAGGACGCGTTCTCCACGTTGCAACCGCTGAATCGGCGGCCGTCGCGGGTCAGCAGCGCGGCACCGACCCGGAAGTGCGAATACGGCGCGTAAGCCTGTTCGCGCGCGCTGCGCGCCAGTGCCAGCAAATCGGTGAGCGTGGTGGTGGATACGGGCATCGGGATCTCCGGCAAGGACCCCGGTCGGCGCGGGCCGCATGTGTCGGCGGGTCAGCTTACTCTTTTCGCTTGATCCGGGATCAAAACCGGCGTCGCAAGCCGCTAAGATGTTCCGACCACTGTCGAGGGGACTGCACCATGCCGATCACCGTAGCCGCTTTGCGTGAGACCGCCGCCGGGGAGCGTCGCGTGGCGATCACGCCCGAGATGGCGAAGAAGCTGCACGGCAAAGGCCTGCGCGTCCTGCTGGAACACGATGCGGGACGAGCCGCCGGCTTTCCCGACAGTTCCTATACCGAAGCCGAGTTCGCCGACGCCGCCGGCGTGCTGGCACAAGCCGATCTGCTGGCCTGCGTGCTGCCGCCTGACAACGCGGTATTCGCCGGTTTGCGCGAGGGCAGTGTGGTGGTGGGCCAACTGCGCCCCTACGGCGCGGCCGATCGGTTGGCCGCGCTGACCGCGCACAAGCTGACCGCGTTTTCGCTGGAGCTGCTGCCGCGCACCACGCGGGCGCAAGCGATGGATGTGTTGAGTTCGCAGGCAGCGGTGGCTGGTTATCGCGCCATGCTGATCGCCGCCGAGGCCTCGCCGAAATTCTTCCCCATGCTGACCACTGCCGCCGGCACGATCCGGCCGTCCAAAGTGCTGGTGATCGGCGCGGGCGTGGCCGGGCTGCAGGCGATCGCCACCGCGCGCCGGCTGGGTGCGCAGATCGAAGGCTATGACGTGCGCCCGGAAACCCGCGAACAGGTCGAATCGCTGGGTGCGAAGTTTCTCGAACTCGGCGTCAGTGCGGCCGGCAGCGGCGGCTATGCGCGCGAATTGTCGGCGGAGGAGCGCGCCGCGCAGCAGCAGGCGCTGGCCGAACATCTGAAATCGATCGACGTGATCGTCACCACCGCAGCCGTGCCGGGACGGCCGGCACCGAAGATCCTCACGGCAGCGATGGTCGACGGCATGAAGCCGGGTGCGCTGATCGTCGATCTGGCTGCCGAGGGTGGCGGCAACTGCGAACTGACCCGGCCGGGCGAACGGGTCGAGCATGGCGGCGTGGTGATCCTGGGGCCGCTGAACCTGCCGGCCGGTGCGCCGCTGCATGCATCGGAGATGTATGCGCGCAACGTCGTCAACTTCATCGAACTGCTGGTGCACGACGGTGTGTTGCAGCCGGATTTCAATGACGAACTGGTCGCCAAGAGCTGTCTCAGCCACGCCGGCGAAACCCGCTTCAGCGCGTAAGGGAACCCCGAAAGACCCATTATCTTGGACCGTCATCCCAGCGGAAGCTGGGACCTGGGCCCTTGGGTTTCAATGAATTAGTCACTGGGTCCCAGCTTTCGCTGGGATGACGAGCAATGGCCCGTTTTTCGAGGCCCTGATAAGCGGCTGAATCCCCTCCTGAAACAAACCGCTCCGCGCAAGGCGGGGCCGGGTCATGGCTTGCCGGGAGGCGGGTGGCCGTGGCCGGGGCGGCCCCATTGCAGGCGTTGCGCAGGAGGCAGGGCGTGCCATTCGCGTATCAGTTTTTCGCGCTGTGCCGGCGGCAGTTGCTGAAAGCGTTCGAAGGTGTTGTGCAACTGTTGGCGCTGCTCAGGCGGCAGCTGATTGAACTTGCGGATGTTTTCGCGTGCCTGCTGACGTTCTTCCGGCGTCATCTGCTGCCAGCGGGCAATGCGCTGGCGAACTTCCTCGCGTTTTTGCGGCGGCAAGGTGATCCAGTGCTCGGACCGCTTCAGCATGTGCGCCTGCTTGCCTGGCGGCATGCTGTCCCACTCCTGCCGCAACGGCGCCAGCACTTCGCGCTGGGCCGGATCGAGGCTGCTCCACGGGTGCGCCGGCGCATTCTGCGCATGCAGCGGCATGGCCATCGCGCTGCCAAGCAGCGCGGCCAGCAGCGGGAGGAGGAGCGGGCGTAGGAGTCTGGTCATGGCTCAGCGGGTTGCCGGATGGCTGTCGGCGGTAGCCAGCCAGCCATAGAAGTCGAGGTTCTGATAGAGGTTCGGATCGGTCTTGTCGGCATCTGGCGGCAGATCGTTGTCGACATCGGCCGTTGCGCTGGCGGTGCCGTAGACGGCTGGCGTGGATGTTGCCGCATGATGCCGCGGCAATGGCTGCCATACCATCATCGCGGCCAGTGCGATCACTGCGAAGGCGCCGGTCGGGATCAGCCAGCGGACGGTGTGGTGTACCGGTGCCTGTTTCGTTTCCAGCGCCCGCCGCCGTGCCGCGCGCAGGCGCCCGGCGGTGGCCGGATCGATGCGCTGGGCGGCTTCGTGCCAGAGCTTGCGGGCACGCTGTTCGAAATGTTTGTCGGGCCGGTTCTTATCGGACGAGGTCATCGCCAGTCCTCCAGTTGATCGCGCAGATGATGCATCGCGCGTGAGAGATGTGTTTTTACACTGCCTTCGGAGCAGCCCATGGCGCGTGCGGTCTCCGCCACGTCCAGCCCTTCCAGCATGCGCAGCATGAAAGCCTCGCGCTGGCGCTGCGGCAGCTGCCTGACCGCGGCGGCCATGTCGGCGTACGACTGCGCATCGTGCAACCGGTCGAGTGGTCCGGGGCCATGGTCGGCGGGTTCCCACGAAGGCAGTTCGTCGCCATCGTCGTCGCGCCCGCCGCCGAGCCAGCCCACCACGATCGAGCGTACCTTGCGGCGGCGCTGCAGATCGACGATGCGCCGGCGCAAAATGCCCCAGAACAGCGGCGACCATTCCACGGCGGGTTTGTCGCGGTAATGCTTGACCAGCCGCAGCATGGCGTCCTGCACCGCGTCCATGGCGTCCTCGCGCTGGCGCAGCTGCAGCTCGGCCATGCGGAACGCGCGCCGCTCGACCTGCGCCAGAAACGCGTCCAGCGTGGCGGGAGTCTCACGGGTGTCGCTCAGCAGTTCAGCGTCGAGCGTACCGGCCACGCTGCTCATGGCCGCCTCGTCCGCATCGTCGGATGACGCATCCTCGGGCTCCATCGGTTCGGTTCCCGTAATCAACGCAGCAGGCTCGCACGGGTTGACCCGCACCCGTATGATGCGAGCACTACGTCCTGGCGGGCGGCTCTCATAGGGGGTGGGGTCATGATCGACGGTTTCCTGGCGCTGTATATCTTCATGCTGGCTGCGTTTACCGGCTACGAAATCATCGCGCGGGTGCCGGTGATCCTGCACACGCCGCTGATGTCCGGTTCCAACTTCGTGCACGGCATTGTGCTGGTTGGAGCGATGATTGCGCTAGGCCACGCACAGACGCGGTTCGAGATCGTGATCGGCTTTATCGGCGTCCTGCTGGGCGCCGGCAACGCCGCCGGCGGCTACGTGGTGACCGAGCGGATGCTGGAGATGTTCAAGCCCAGCAAGCCGGATGCCGGCAAGGGAGCTCACTGATGAGCTGGCTGCCGATCGTGATCAAGGCTTGTTACTTCCTCGCCGCATTGCTGTTCATCCTGGGTCTGAAACGCATGAGTTCGCCGCGCACGGCGCGCGGCGGCATTGTCTGGGCCGGTTACGGCATGTTGCTGGCGGTGCTGGCCACGTTCTTCCTGCCGGACATGCACAACCTTGGGCTGATCATCGCCGCCGTGCTGATCGGCGTCAGCGCCGCCTGGTGGAGCGGCAAGCGCGTGGCGATGACCGCGATGCCGCAGATGGTGGCGCTGTACAACGGCATGGGCGGCGGCGCGGCGGCGGCGATCGGCGCGGTCGAGCTGATCGGTTACGTGCGCACGCTGGCGATCCTGCATCCGCCGGGCATCCCGGATACCTCGCCGTTGCGCCCGGAGAGCTGGGCGATCAATGCGCTGACGCCGATGCCGGCGGTGGTCGCGTTGTCCCCGGTCGAGCTGGCGCTGGGCGTGCTTGGCGCGCTGATCGGCGCGGTGAGCTTTTCTGGTTCGCTGATCGCCTTCGCCAAGCTGCAGGGCTGGCTGGACAAACGTTTCGTGTTTCCGGGCCAGCGCGCGGTCAATCTGCTGCTGCTTGCAGCGGCGGTGCTGATCGGCATCCTGCTGGCTTGCGGCCATGCCAGCCTGCCGCTGATCGCGGTGTTCTTCGTGCTGGCCCTGCTGTTCGGGCTGATGATGACGTTGCCGATCGGCGGCGCCGACATGCCGGTGGTGATCTCGCTGTACAACGCATTCACCGGGTTGGCGGTGGCGTTCGAGGGTTTCGTGCTGGGCAACGAGGCGATGATCATCGCCGGCATGGTGGTCGGCGCCGCCGGCACGCTGCTGACCCAGTTGATGGCCAAGGCGATGAACCGTTCGATCGGCAACGTGCTGTTCGGCAGCTTCGGCGCGGCTGGCGGCGAGGCGCAGGCGATCGAGGGCGCCCAGAAGCCGATCGACGCAGCCGATGCGGCGGTGATGATGGCTTACGCCGAGCGTGTGGTGATCGTGCCCGGCTACGGTCTTGCCGTGGCGCAGGCACAGCACAAGGTGTGGGAGTTCGCCCAGCTGTTGCTGAAGCGCGGGGTGAAGGTGAAATTCGCGATCCATCCCGTGGCCGGCCGCATGCCCGGCCACATGAACGTGCTGCTGGCCGAGGCCGGTGTGCCGTACGACCTGATCGCCGACATGGATGACATCAATCCGGAGTTTCCGGCCACCGACGTGGCGCTGGTGATCGGCGCGAACGACGTGGTGAATCCGCTGGCCAAGACCGACCCGGCTTCGCCGATCTACGGCATGCCGATTCTCGATGTCAGTGCGGCCAAGCACGTGATCGTGATCAAGCGCGGCAAGGGCACCGGTTTTGCCGGCATCGAGAATGCGCTGTTCTACGCCGACAACACACGCATGCTGTACGGCGACGGCCAGGCCGCGATGGGTGAACTCGTGACGGAGCTGAAGGCGATCGACGCCTGAACTACTTGCCGGTCGCCACGGTGTGCGCATGCTTGCGTGGCGTGCGCCAGGCCAGCCATGCGGCCAGCAGCATGGCCAGCGTGGTCCAGCCGATATCCGCCGGCGACCATGCCATGCGCGCCAGTTGCCACAGCATGCCGGCACCGGCCGTACGCAAGGTCTCGATCAGATCCATGCCCATGTTGCCGGAGATCAGCACGCCGGCGATCAGCATGTTCACGTAGATCGCCGCCAGCATCGTGGCCCACATCGCCAACAGCGCGGCACCGACACCCGCCGAACGCACGTAGCTGCGGATGGCCCAAGCCAGCAGCGCGCCGATCGGCACTACCAGCCACGGCAGCGGCTGACGCAGATACAGGGCAGCGACCATCCATACCGCACCGGCGGCCAGCCCCAGCATGGCGGCGCTGAACAGCGCGAAAGCAAACATCAAAACGTTGCGCACGCTCATCGATGACGGCACGGCGGGGTGGCTTGGAACATGCGTTTGTCCATCAGGCAAAGTGCTCATCATAACGTCATGCCGGCAGGTGGCGTCGACGAGTGCATGGCGGCATTCCCTTGAGTTCCACGATTCCGGCCTGATCTGGGACAAGCGGGCCCGCGTGGCGAACGGCATAATAGACAACCTGGGTTCGACGCGTGGTCGCGCCCGCAGGTGCAGGCCCACAAATACAGGCCCACAAATACAGGATTGGCGAGTGGCATGAGTGGTTTCAGTCTGAGCAGCGAACCCTTCACCTTGTCGCGTGACTGCAGCGCCGTCATGGTGCCGCAAGGCGACGTGGTGAGCCTTCCTGCCGGCCAGATCGGCTACATCACCCAGGCGTTGGGCGGCAGTTTCACCGTGTACGTGGAAGGCAACCTGTTCCGCATCGCCGGCAACGACGCCGACGCGCTGGGCAAGGAGCCGCCTGCTCCGATCGAGGTGCCTGCCGACGCCACCAATGCGGATGTGGAAAAGCTGGCTTGGGATCAGCTGCGCACCGTGTTCGATCCGGAGATCCCGGTCAACGTGGTGGAGCTGGGGCTGGTCTATGACCTGAGCCTGGAACAGACCGCATCGGGCGAGCGCAAGGTCTATGTGAAGCTCACCTTGACCGCGCCGGGCTGCGGCATGGGTGACATTCTGGTGGACGACGCCCGCACCAAACTGGAAATGATTCCCACCGTGGCCGAGGCGGACGTGGATCTGGTGTTCGATCCGCCATGGTCCCATTCGATGATGTCCGACGCCGCCAAACTCGAGACCGGCATGCTGTGAGCTCTACTCCCTCTCACCGGGGAGAGGAAGTCGATGCGCTCAGCCGCCCACTTCCTCGAAACGGTTGGCGTCGCGGTTCTTGCGCACCTTCGACGGGTCCCACACGCGGCCGTTCATGGTGATGTAGACGCCGTCGGGCAGGGTTTGCACCGCGGCCACCGCGCAGCCGATGTTGAACACCGCATCGGAGCCCTGGAAACGCGCAGGGTTCAACGCACCGGTCAACACGATCACCTTGCCCTTGATCGTCGCCAGCTCCTTCGCCGTCTCCACCATGGTGTCGGTGCCGTGGGTGACCAGCACATGGCGATGCGGCTGGGCCTCGATCGTCGAGCGCACCAGCGCGCGGTCCTCGGCACCCATGTGCAAGCTGTCCTTGCGCAGGATCGGAATCACGTCGAACTGGAACGCCACGCCGAGCTGGCCGAGGATCTCGCCGATCTGCGGCGCGCCGATCTTGTAGTCCGATTTGTCGTCGAAATAGATCTTGTCGATCGTGCCGCCGGTGGTGACGATGGTCAGATGCTGCATGCGGGTGGCCGAAGAGGAGAGGGACGGGCCATTTTAGCCTGTGCTCACCTGGAGCGCTCGCCGCCCCGGTTTATCGTGTCAACAACCAGCGAAAGGTCATCCCAGCAACAGCGCAATGTCGCCGGCATCCGGCGTCACCAGCCGATCGAGGCCGTGGCCGACGAAGCGCCGCAGCGCTGCCGCCGAACGTTGCTCGCCGTGCTGGCGCGACCAGGTGGCCTGGCGTGCCAGCAGTGCAGCACTCGCACAGCGGGCCAGCGTGAAGGCGAGGCCGCGCGCGCCGGCCTCCAGCGTGTCGCGCGCGGTCGCGTGCTGGTCGAGCCAGCGCGCGGCGGCGTCCAGCGTCTGCCGGATCGCGCTGGCCGCGTGCATGTCGTCGTTGCCGTGCAGCCAAATGGCGCTGGACGCGCGCAGAGCTTCGAAACTGTCGCCAGCCAGCGCGCGCAGACTATCCAGCGACAGCACGTTGGTGGTGCCTTCCCAGATGGCATACACCTGCGCGTCGCGCAGCAGCTGCGGCAGGCCGGTGTCCTCGATGTAGCCGGCGCCGCCGAAACACTCCAGCGCCTCGGAGCACAGCTTCACCGCCAGCTTGCCGGTCCACAACTTGGCCAGCGGCGTAAGCAGGCGCAGCAGCGCGGCTTCCTGCGGCGTGGCGGCGCCATGCTCGACGCGGCCGAGCAGATGGGCGACTTCGAACGCCAGCGCGAACGCAGCCTCGAACTCGGCCTGCATGCCGGCCAGCGTCTGCGCATGCAGCGGCTGCTCGATCAATGGACGGCCAAACGCCTGCCGCCGCGTCGCGTAATCGCGCGCCAGGCCGATCGCGCGCGCCATGCTCGCGATAGCGCAGATCGCGTTCCAGGTCCGGGTGACATTGAGCATCGGCGCCACCTGACGCACGCCGTGGGCGAGTTCGCCCAGCGGCCAGGCGGGCAGGCCGTCCAGATGGATTTCCGCAGTGGGCAGTTCGTGCGTACCCAGCTTGTCCTTCAGGCGATCGACCACGAGTTCCGGCTTGCGCCGTTCACCGTCCATCGTTTCGACATAGAAAAGCGCCAGCGCCGCAGCGCCGGCCCCTGCACCTTCGGGCCGCGCCAGGGCCAGCGCGGCCTCGCCGACGACCGCCGAGCTGAACCACTTGCGCCCGTATAGCCGCCATTGGCCGCTGGTGTCCTTTCGCGCGACGGTTTCGGTGTTGCCCACATCGGAGCCGCCGCTGTTCTCGGTCATCCACTGGCCGCTGAGCCAGAGGGTCGAAGCGTCGCGGCTGAGGAAATGTGGCAGTGCGCGTTCGATCAATTCGCGATTGCCGGACGCTTTGATCGCCGTCGCGGCGCCGTCGGTCATCGCCAGCGGGCAGGTATAGAACTCGCTGGCGAGGTGATACAGATAGACCCGGGCGAACTCTTCCAGTCGCGCATGTTCGCTGTCCGCGTGGCCGGCGGCGAGCACCGCATGTCGCGTGGTGAGTTGCGGGCCTTCCTGCCATGCCGTGGTCAGCTCAATCCGATCGACCCGCTGCCCCCACGCATCCCACTGCGTCAGTGCCGGCTTGCGCCGTGTCGTCGCGCATGCGCGACGCCATGCCATCTGCGCGTAATCGCCGAGCGCATCGAGATCTGCATCCAGCGCGGCTCGCCGGTCGGCCGGCAGCGCGCGATCGAGCAAAGCCAGCAGCGAGCGGTCGCTGCGATAAGGATGCGGCAGTTGCGGCGCGTCCTGCAGGAATTCCATGAGAAGCTCTCCTCGCTGCGATCCCCCGAGTATAGGCAACCAGGCTATATAGGGTTGGTTAACCGTGTTGTTTGCGCTTCACGCCGGCACCGAGAGTGCCGATCAACAACAGGGTGAGCACAATTTCGGCCAGCGCCAGCCCGCGTTCGGCGGACGAACTCCAGCCTTCGGCCACGCCGTGGCAAAAGTAGAACAGGCTGAGGATGCCAACCCATAGCAGCGCGCGGCGTGCATCGCGGATCGCCAGCAGAGGCAGCAGCAACGGGATCACCGTGATCGAGAGCAGCAGCCACGCCGGCATGTGCTGCGCGGGAAACAGCCATGCATGCCAGAGCAATTGCAGCACGACTAGCGCGGCCCAGGAGAGCAGGCCGATCCGTTGTTCCGTTGGCAGCGGGGAGAGCGCGCTCATGCGTTACCGGCCAGCTTGCGTGCGGTGTCGGCGAGCCGGCGGCCCAGCGCGCGGGCCAATTCGCGTTCATGTTCGCTGATCGGATTGTCGCCTTTGGCGCCGGCGACATGGCTGGCACCGTACGGGGTGCCGCCGCTCTGCGTGGTGGTCAGCGCCGGTTCGGTGTACGGCACGCCTAGCAGCAGCATGCCGTGATGCAGCAGCGGCAGCGCCATCGTCAGCAAGGTGGATTCCTGGCCTCCATGCATGGTGCTGGTCGAGGTGAACAGCGCGGCGGGCTTGCCGACCAGCGCGCCGCTGGCCCATTCGGCGCCGGTCGAGTCGAGAAAATATTTCAGCGGCGCGGCCATGTTGCCGAAGCGGGTGGGGCTGCCCATCGCCAGTCCGATGCAGTCGAGCAGATCCTGTCGCTGCACGTAAGGTGCGCCGTCCTCGGGCTCGGGCGGCTGTGCCACTTCGGTCACCGGGGCCACCGGTGGCACCTGGCGCAGGCGCGCGCGCATGCCGGGAACCTCCTCGATGCCGCGCGCGATGAGGCGCGCCATCTGGGCGGTGTGGCCGCTGCGGCTGTAGTACAAGACGAGGATTTCGTGGTTCATGCGCGGGAGCTCATGCGAATGGGGCTCATGTGGGCGTGGCTCGTGTGCTTGGGACATTCATCGGCGATGCGCTAGTGTAACGACCGATTCCCACGATGGTTGGCCGCGGCCCTGTGCCGCCCACGCAAGGATACCGATGGTCCGGCGTTTCAATCGCGATCGTACGGCGAGTTTCAGCCGCTTCATCTGGCAACGCTTTGTCGATGACAAGTGTTTCGAGACGGCGGGCGCGCTGTCGTACACCACGCTGGTGTCGCTGGTGCCGCTGACAGTGGCGGTGTTGGCGATGTTCTCGGCGTTTCCGGTTTTCCAGCCGGCGCGCGATACGCTGATCGACTTCGTGTTCGACAATTTCGTGCCGTCGGCGGGCGAGGCGGTGCAGAACACCATGCTTGGCTTCGCGGCCAATGCCAGCAAGCTCACCGGCATCAGCATCCTGGTGATGCTGTTCAGCGCGGTGTCGATGATGATCAGCATCGAGGATCGGTTGAACCGGATCTGGCGCGTGCATCAGCCACGCAACTGGGGGTCGCGCCTGCTGCTGTACTGGGCGGCGTTGACGCTGGGGCCGATCCTGGTGGTCGGCGGCATCGCGGTGACCTCCTACGTCACCGCCGTGCCGTTGCTGCACAGCGCCGCGAACCAGCTGGGCGGCATCGCCCGCAGCTTGCTGGGCACGCTGCCGTTCCTGGTGACGTTTTTCACGCTGTGGCTGATGTATTCGGTGATCCCGAACTGCAAGGTGTCGCGCCGTGACGCGGCGATCGGCGCACTGCTCGGTGCGGTGCTGTTCGAGATCGCGCGCTGGGGTTTCACCGTGTTCGTGCAGCATGCGCAGACCTATCAGCAGATTTACGGCGTGCTGGCGGCTATCCCGATTTTCCTGCTGTGGATTTATCTGTCGTGGGTGATCGTGATTCTGGCCGCGTCGATCGCCGCTTCGGCGTCGGCGTTCGAATATCACGCGCCGATGGAAACGTTGCCGGAAGGTTCCGAGTTCCTCGGACTGCTGGTGGTGCTGCGGCATTTCGTGGAGGCCCAGCGGACCGGTGGCTGCGTGGATCCGGCCGGCGTGCGCGCCAAGGAGCCGTACCTGCGCAGCGCGCTGATCGCGGCCTATTTCGAGGACCTGCGCGAGGCCGACCTGATCCAGCGCGGCGAGGCCGGCGGCTGGCTGCTCTGCCGCAGCCTCGATTGCACCGACCTGCTGCGCATATACCGGCATATCGACTATCCCTTGCCGCTGCAGCCGGTGCAGGAGGCCAAGGCATTGGGCATCGAACTGCCGCCGGAATTGCTGACCATGCTGGCCGAGCTGGCCGAAGTGCTTGAAGCGAAGCTGGGCGTACGGCTCGACCAAATTTATCCCGTGAGCACCGGCCCCGCCGCCGATACCGAGGAACTATCCGCATGACCTTGTTCTCAACCATTTCCATTCCGGTGGCCGCATTGGCCGTGGCATTGGCGTTCGCTGCGCCCGCGCAGGCCGCCATGCCCGCACAGCCGGCGCTGCATGTCACCACGCTGGACGGCAAGACGTTCGACCTGGCCGCGCAGCGCGGCAAGTGGGTAATCGTCAACTACTGGGCGACCTGGTGTGTGCCATGCATCAAGGAGATGCCGGACATCTCGCATTTCGTCGCCACGCACAAGAACGTCGCGGCGATCGGCCTGGCCTACGACGACAGCGAACCGGCCGACATCAAGGCATTTATCGCCAAGCATCCGGTGGTCTACCCGATCGCCCAGGTCACGCTGGACAAGCCGCTGAAGGATTTCGACGAACCGCGTGGTTTGCCCACCACTTATCTGATCCGCCCGGACGGCACGGTGGCCAAACCGTTCATTGGCCCGGTCACTGCCGCCTCACTCGAGGCGGCTATCGGCCAGCCGTGATGGAGATGCCGTGATGCCGGGCGCGAGGTTCATCGTCTGCGGCAAGGTGCAGGGCGTGTTCTTCCGCGCCAGCACCCGCGAGCAGGCGTTGCGCCTCGGCCTGGCCGGGCATGCGAAGAACCGGTTCGATGGAAGCGTGGAAGTGCTGGCCAGCGGCGAAGCGGAAGCGCTCGATGCGTTGGAGCGCTGGTTGCTGCAGGGGCCGCCGGCGGCACGCGTCGAGACGGTCGATCGCGAGGATCTGTCCGAGCATGATCTGTCTGGGCGGGATCTGCGCGGTTTCCATACGGGCTGAGGGTCAGAACGTGTCCGGCACCAGCACGGCCTTGTCGGTGATGTGCTCGGTCTTCGGTTTGCCCTTGAGCCTGGGCAGCTTCACATCGGCGATCGGTTTGTCTTCGAACGGCACCTGCTGCAGCAGATGCCGGATCAGGTTGACGCGGCCGCGCTTCTGGTCGTTGAAATCGACGACGAACCATGGCGCGGTGACAGCGTGCGTGCGCTCGATCATCACATCGCGCAGCTTGCCCATCTCGACGTATTTCTGCCGCGCAGTCAGGTCCACCGGCGAGAGTTTCCAGCGCTTCAGCGGATTGTCGGCGCGCTCGGCGAAGCGCTCTTCCTGTTCGGCCTGATCCACCGCCAGCCAGTACTTGAGCAGGATGATGCCGTCGTCGGTGAGCAGTTTCTCGAACGCGGGCACCGCGTCGAGGAAGGCCTCATATTCCTTCGGGCTGCAGAAGCCCATCGCCGGTTCCACTACGGCGCGGTTGTACCAGCTGCGGTCGAACAGTACGAACTCGCCGGCGCTGGGCAGGTGAGCGACGTAGCGCTGGAAATACCACTGCGTGGCTTCCCGCCCGTTCGGTTTGGGCAACGCAGCGATGCGATAGTCGCGAGTGTCCAGGCTCTCGGTGATGGCCTTGATGGTGCCGCCCTTGCCGGCGGCATCGCGGCCTTCGAAGATCACCAGCAACCGCTTGCCGCTGCTGCTGAGGCCATGTTGCAGCCGTATCAATTCGAGCTGCAGTTCCTTCATCGCCTTGCGATAGTGCTTGTCCATGGCTGCCTCGCTGGATGTGGCTTCGCCGCAGGTTAACCCGGTACGCCGTGACGGCGTTGTCAGATGCCGCCGAGCGCCTGCAACTGATCGGCCTGATGCTCGCGGGTCAGCGTGTCGATCAGTTCGGCCATGTCGCCCTGCATGATCTCGGGCAATCGGTAGAGCGTGAGGTTGATGCGGTGGTCGGTGATCCGGCCCTGCGGGTAGTTGTAGGTGCGGATGCGCTGGCTGCGATCGCCGGAGCCGACCTGCAGCCGGCGCGCCTCGGCCTGTTCGGCATTCTGCTTGCTGCGTTCGGTGTCGAGCAGGCGCGCCTTGAGCAGGCTCATCGCGCGGGCACGGTTCTTGTGCTGGCTGCGTTCTTCCTGGCATTCCACCACCGTGCCGGTCGGCAGGTGAGTGATGCGGATCGCCGAGTCGGTCTTGTTGACGTGCTGGCCACCCGCGCCTGATGCACGGAAGGTGTCGGTCTTCAGGTCGGCCGGGTTGATCTCGATCTCGTCGATCTCGTCGAGTTCCGGCAGGATCGCTACGGTCGCAGCCGAGGTGTGGATGCGGCCCTGCGATTCGGTCTCCGGTACGCGTTGCACACGGTGGGTGCCGGACTCGAACTTCAGCTGCGAGTACGCGCCGTTGCCTTCGATGCGGGCCACGATCTCCTTGTAACCGCCATGTTCGCCCGCGTGCTCGCTGAGGATCTCGACGTGCCAGCGGCGCCCTTCGGCGTAGCGCAGGTACATGCGGAACAGGTCGCCGGCGAAGATCGCGGCCTCGTCGCCGCCGGTGCCGGCGCGCACTTCCAGATACAGATTCGCCTGGTCGCGCGGGTCCTTCGGCAACAGCAGCAACTGCAGTTCGCTGTCGAGGTCGAGCAGCCGCTGCTCCAGCCGACGCACATCGTCGAGCGCCATTTCACGCAGCTCGGGATCATTCAGCATGGCGCGGGTTTCGGCCAGCTCGCGTTCGGCCTGGTCGTGCTCGCGCAGCGAAGTGGTGACCGGCTCGAGCTGCGCATACTCCTGCGAGAGCTCGCGGAATCGGGTGTTGTCGGCGTGCACGTCGGGTTGCGACAGCAACAGGCCGATTTCTTCGTGGCGTTCGGCCAGTGCTTCGAGCTTGCGACGGATCGATGGGGTCATGGTCGAGGAGTGAGTGGAGAGGAGTGAGAAAAGAGTGAAGACAGGGTGGTGCTTTCTCTAACTTCTCACTCCTCGTCACTCGCTTCCTGGTCCAGTCCGTATAGCCGGCCCGCCGCATGCAACAAATCCAGATCGCCGCTCAGCGCCGCCTCGCGCAGGCGCGCGCTGGGGTGGTGCAGCAGTTTGTTGGTCAGCGTGTTGGCGAGAAACGCCAGCGCCTCGTCGGCCGGCTTGCCGTTGGCCAGCATTGCGCGCGCCTTGCCCAGCACTTCGTCACGGTAGATTTCCGCGTGCTGGCGCATATCCACTGCAGGATTCTTCAAGGTCAGCGCGCGGCGCCAGGCCATGTAGCGGCCTACCTGCAGATCGATGATCGCTTCGGCATCGTGCGCGGCGGCGGCGCGCGAGCGGAGGTTCTCATCGATCACCTGGCGCAGATCGTCGATGCCGTACAGATAGACGTCAGGCAGCTCGCCCACACTGGCCTCGATGTCGCGCGGTACCGCGATGTCGACCATGAACATGGGTTTGCGCCGGCGTGTCGCCATCGCCTGCTCGACCATCGCGCGGGTCACGATCGGTTGCCGTGCGGCGGTGGAGGAAATCACGATGTCGACCTCGGCCAGGTGCTGCGGCAGGTCGGCCAGCGCGATCGCGTAACCGCCGTAGCGGCCGGCCAGTTCCTGCGCGGCTTCCAGCGTGCGGTTGGCGACGATGATCCGGCGCGCCTGCTTCTCGGCGAGATGCCGCGTGGCCAGCTCGATCGTATCGCCGGCACCGATCAGCAACACGCAGGCCTGTTGGAGATCGGCGAATACCTGCTCGGCCAGTCGCACCGCGGTGAACGCTACCGAGACCGTGTGCGCGCCGATACGGGTGTCGGTGCGCACACGCTTGGCCACGGCGAAGGTTTGCTGCATCAGCCGGTCCAGCGGCGCTTTCAGTGTCTGCGCACCGCGCGCCTGCTGGTAGGCATCCTTCACCTGGCCGAGGATCTGCGGCTCGCCCAGCACCATCGAGTCGAGCCCGGTGGCGACGCGGAACATGTGGCGCACGGCGTCGTCTTCATCGTGCCGATACAGGAACTCATCCAGCTTGCCGGGAGTCAGACGATGATGACGACTCAGCCATGCCAGCGGAATGTCCTCGGCGCCGGCCGCCACGCCGACATACAGCTCGGTTCGGTTGCAGGTGGACAGAATCATCGCCTCTTCCACACCCGGTTCGCGGGTCAGCTCGAGCAAAGCCTCACCCGCGGCGTCCGTATCGAACGCCACCTGCTCGCGCAGGCTGACCGGCGCGGTGAGGTGATTGAGCCCGAGGGCGATCAGCGGCATGGTGAGGAGGGCATCTCGGCGGCAGGAATCCGGCGGCGTAGGCTAAGCTTGGTGCAATGTCGCCCTGCGACGAGCAGTGCGATCGGAACAGGCATGTGGATGGAGAGTAGTGTGCGGAGCGGGGCAAGCAAGTTCAAGCAACTGCGGCATTTTACGGCACTTGCGCTGCTGGCGCTGGGCCTGGCCGCCTGCGCCGGTACGCCGCTGCGGCCAGCGCAGAAAACGGCCGGCACAGCGCAGCCGCTGGCCCATCTGGTGGTGGCCACGCCGGACGCCGATCATGACGTGATGGCGCAATTGCTGGCCGGCGAGATGGCGCTGAGCCGCACCGACCTGAAGGCGGCATCGGACAATTACGAGAAGGCGATGGCGCTGAGCAACGATCCCGGGGTGGCCGAACGGGCTGCCGGCCTGGCGGTTGCCGTGAATGACAATGCAGCTGCCCAGCGCGCACTGGACCGCTGGCAGGCGCTGGGCGCGAAGCCGGCCGAGATGGCCCAGGCGCGCGCCGAGCTTGCGCTGAATCGTGGCGATGCCGATGAGGCGCGGCGCCAGTTGGAACTGCTGACCGGCAGCGGCGACAAGGATGCCTGGCGTCAGTTCGGCCGGGTGCTGGTGGGTGCCCGCGATCAGGCCCAGGCGGCGCGTCTGCTGGAAGCCCTGGCGACGCCACAACGTCTGCCCGGCGAGGCACAGGCGTGGCTGGCGATGAGCGAACTGGGCGACAAGTTCGGGCGGCACGCCTACGCCGTGCAGATCGCCGACGCGGCGGTGCAGCGTTTCAAGAGTGCCGAAACCTACGCCTGGGCGGCGCAGATGAAGTTCAAGGACGGTGATCGTGCGGGTGCCCGCGTGTTGCTGCAGAAGGCGCTGGCCAAGGCGCCGAAGAATACCCAGCTGCGGCTGGCCTACGCCGGCCTGCTCAGCCAGGCCGGTGACTATGCCGGCGCGGCCAGGTTGCTCGAACGGGGGCCGCAGAACGCCGACATCTACTCGATGCGTGCAGGTTTGGCTGCGCACGAAAAGAATGAAAAAGCGCTGGCGGCGTTGTACCAGGAGCTGCAGAAGGCGGCGCCCGCCGTACGTTCAGGCAACGCCTACCTGCTCGGGCAACTGGCCGAGATGCAGCACCGGGAGGCCGAGGCACTGGCCTGGTACGAACAGGTGGGCGATGACGATGCGCACGCGTTCGATGCCGACCTGCGCAGTGCGCTGCTGCTGCATTCGCAAGGCCGGCAGGCGGACGCGCATCAAATGCTGGAGCAGATGCAGCTGAGCTATCTCAATCAGCCGGCGCAACTGCGGCAGGTCTGGCAGGCCGATGCCGAGCTGTACCTGCGCGAACAGAAATATGCGAAGGCCGAGGCCGCCTTCAGTCACGCGTTGCAGGTGGCACCTGACGATCCGGCGCTGCTGTACGACCGCGGCCTGACCTATGCTCAGGCGGGCCAGATCGATCAGGCGGTGCAGGATTTCCAGCATCTACTGAAGATCAAGCCAGGCGATGTCGACGCCAGCAATGCGCTCGGCTACACCTTGGCCGATGCGAACCGCGACCTGCCCGAGGCCGAGCGCTTGCTCAGCGCCGCCCGCGCCGCCAAACCGGATGATCCCGCCATTGCCGACTCGTGGGGCTGGCTGCAATACCGCATGGGCAACCTGGATCAGGCCGCGCAAGCCCTGCGCGGCGCGTGGTTGGCGCGCAAGGACGCCGACGTCGGCGTGCACCTGGGCGAGGTGCTTTGGAAGCTGGGCCATACGCAGGACGCGCAGCGGATCTTCGACGAAGTGCGCAAACTCGATCCGCACAGCAGCAGCCTGCAGGAAGCCCTGAAGCGGTTGCAACCATGAGGCGAAATTTCCGTTTTCTCGCGGTCGCGCTGCCGCTGCTGCTCGCGGCCTGCGTGCCCGCGGTGCGCATGAAGGGCGATACCGGGCTGCTCAATGCCCAGGTTCAACGCGAGCAGGCGCTGGCGCATGCCGATCACTGGGTGCTGCAGGGACGCCTCGGCGTTTCCGACGGAAAAGACGGCGGCAGCGGCAGTTTCAGCTGGACGCAGAACGGCGATCAGTACGAATTCGTGCTGCGCGCACCGATCACCGGCAAGAGTTTTCGCCTCAGCGGTGGCCCGGATGAAGCCCTGCTGGAGGGTCTCGGATCGGGCCCGTTGCGCGGCCCCGATGCCGAGGCGCTGATGCGCAAGGCGCTGGGCTGGGAAGTGCCGCTGCGCAACCTGCGCGCCTGGGTGCTGGGTCTGCGTGCCGACAGTGGTCCGGCCGAACTGAGCTTCGGCACGGACCGGTTGCCGGCACTGTTGCAGCAGGATGGCTGGGCGGTCGACTATCGCGAGTGGGATGCCACGCGCCAGCCGCCGCTGCCGAAAAAGGTGTACGCCGAGAAATTGCCGTACAAGGTGAAACTGTCGATCGAGTCGTGGCAGTTCCAGTAAGCACCGATGTCCTTCCGATTGGGTTAGGCTTTGCGCCCTCTGACGGCGACACGGCCGTTGTACGGATTGCGGAACCACGATGTCATTCCTGATCGAACGTGCAGATCCGGGTCAGGTCGACGCTTTGTGCGCGATCGAGCGCCAGGCCGTGCAATTGTTCCGTGGTCATCCGGCATGGGCGAGTTACTCGGCCATGTCGATCCCGCCGGAACTGCTGCAGCAGGCGATCGGTCGCGGTCTGGTCTGGGTGGCATTGAACGAGGCCGCCGTACCCGTCGGTTTTGTGTGGCTGGACACGGACGCGGGCGATGCCGTCATCGGCATCGCCGAAATCGACGTATTGCCGGATTACGGTCGGCGCGGCATCGGTGTGGCCTTGCTGGAGCATGCCTGTGCATGGGCACGTTCCGCCGGCTACCGGCGGGTCGACCTGGGTACGCTGGCCGATGTGCCATGGAATGCGCCGTTCTATGCGAAGCACGGTTTTGCGGTGGTCGACAAGGGCGATCCGGCGTTTGCCTATGCGCGGGAGCGCGATCGCGAGAATGGGTTTCCCGATCACTTGCGCGTATTCATGAGCCGGCCGCTGTCGGCGCCGGATCACGACGAATGGACAGTGTGGCCGGCGCCGGCCAAGTTGAACCTGTTCCTGCGCATCATCGGGCGGCGGCCCGATGGCTACCACGAGCTGCAGACCGTGTTCCGCCTGCTCGACTGGGGCGACGAGATACGCCTGCGCTTGCGCGACGATGGCGAGGTTCGGCGGCTGGGGGAGATACCCGGCGTGCCCGCGCACACGGATCTGGTGGTGCGCGCAGGGCAGCTGCTGCAGCGGCATGCCGGTATCGCGACCGGCGCGGATATCGAGCGCGCCGGCGTCCCGCCCGGCGTGGACATCGAGGTGACCAAGCGCATTCCGATGGGCGGCGGGCTGGGTGGCGGCAGTTCCGACGCGGCGACCGTGCTGGTGGCGCTGAACCGGCTGTGGGGACTGGACCTGGCCGAGGACGTGCTGGCCGAATTGGGCCGCCAGCTTGGCGCCGATGTGCCGGTGTTCGTGCGCGGCCGCTCGGCCTGGGCCGAAGGCATCGGCGAGCAGCTCACGCCGCTGAGCCTGCCATCGCGGCACTATGTGGTACTCGACCCGCATGAGCCGGTGCCGACCGCCGCGCTTTTTCAAGCGTCTGAATTGACACGAAATGCGCCGCGGGCGACAATTTCATCCTTTGTTTCCGGTGAAACGACGGAAAACGCCTTTGCGCTGGTAGTACGTGCGCGGCATCCGCGGGTCGCTGCAGCACTGGACTGGCTGGGCGGTTTCGGTCAGGCGCGGCTTTCCGGCAGCGGTGGCTGCGTGTTTCTGGAAGCAAAGTCATTCGATCGGGCGACGGCGATTGCCGCGCGATGTCCGGCGGCATTCACGGCGCAGGTGGCCATGGGTGTCGACGTTTCACCCCTGCGCGATGCATTGGCGCGCCATCGCGGCGCGGAGCGGGCGACACGGACAACGGGCGGCCGCTGACGGTCAGGCAAGAACAGCGACAGATACAAGCGAACACAAATATCACTGGGGCGTCGCCAAGCTGGTTAAGGCACGGGATTTTGATTCCCGCATACGCAGGTTCGAATCCTGCCGCCCCAGCCATTTCATGATGGCTTTTGTTTCGAGGTAACGCAGTGGACACGTCCACCCCGATGATGTTGTTTACCGGTAACGCGCATCGTGCCCTGGCCGAGGATGTCGCCCATCGTCTGGGCGTGCCGCTGGGCAAGGCGCAGGTCGGCACGTTCAGCGACGGCGAAGTGCAGATCGAGATCGAGGAAAACGTCCGCAAGCAGGAAGTGTTCGTGCTGCAGCCCACCGGCGCGCCGAGTGCGGTCAACCTGTTCGAGCTGCTGGCCCTCACCGATGCGCTCAAGCGCGCCTCGGCGGCCAGCGTCACCGCGGTGATCCCGTACTTCGGTTACGCCCGGCAGGATCGTCGGCCCCGTTCGGCGCGAGTGCCGATCACCGCCAAGCTGGCCGCCAGGATGATCGGCGCCGCCGGTGTCGATCGGGTCCTGACGGTGGATCTGCACGCCGACCAGATCCAGGGATTCTTCGACATCCCGGTCGACAACGTGTATGCCTCGCCGGTGCTGCTGGCCGACATCTGGCGCAACCACAGCATGGACGACCTGATCGTGGTCAGTCCGGACGTCGGTGGCGTGGTGCGTGCCCGTGCCATCGCCAAACGGCTGGATGACGCCGATCTGGCCATCATCGACAAGCGTCGGCCGCGGGCGAACGTGTCCACCGTGATGAATATCATCGGTGACGTGGACGGCAAGACCTGCGTGATGGTCGACGACATCGTCGACACCGCTGGCACACTGTGTGCGGCAGCTGCAGCTCTCAAGGAGCGCGGCGCCCGCAAGGTGGTCGCCTACTGCGTGCACCCGGTGCTGTCGGGCGCGGCGATCAGCAATATCGAAGGCTCCCAGCTCGACCAGCTGGTGGTCACCAACACCTTGCCGCTGCGCCCGGAAGTGCAGGCCTGCGCCAAGATCCGTCAGCTCTCGGTTGCCGAGCTGCTGGCGGAAACCATTCGCCGCATCGCCTTTGGCGAGTCGGTGAGTTCGCTGTACGTGGATTGATAGTTGAAAGTCCGCCCAGGATGGGCGGTTTTGATATTCAGCTTTTCGCGGCATGGATGCCGCGTGGAAGTAACCGGCTTTTCTGGTCGCGGAAAAGTCACGAAACCGCCGCGAGGCGGTTCTTCAAAACCCAAGGTAATACTGAAATGGCCAAGACTCATGAAATCAAGGCGCAGAGCCGCAAGGACGAGGGGAAAGGTGCGAGCCGCCGCCTGCGTCATGCCGGCTTCGTGCCTGCCGTCGTATACGGCACCGGACAGGATCCGCAGAGCATCCAGATCGAGCACAACACCATCCTGCTCGCCGCCAAGCACGAGTGGTTCTTCTCCTCGGTGCTCGACCTCAACGTCGACGGCAAGGTAGAGAAGGTGCTGGTGCGCGACTGGCAGAAGCATCCGTTCAAGCAGCTGATGATGCACATGGATTTCCTGCGCATCGACGAGAACGCGAAAGTGCGCGTGAACGTGCCGCTGCACTTCCTCAACCAGGAATCGTCGACCGCCGGCAAGACTTCCGGCGTGGTGATCTCGCACAACCTGACCGAAGTGGAAATCAGCTGCCTGCCCAAGCACTTGCCCGAGTTCATCGAGCTGGATCTGGGCAAGCTCGAAGCGGGCGACATCATTCACCTGTCGCAGCTGAAGTTGCCGCCCAATGTCGAGTTGCCCGCGCTGCAGCTCGGTGATGCGCATGACATCCCGGTGGTCACGGTGAACGTGGTCAAGGAAAGTGCCGAAGACGCTGCCGAAGACGCCGCCGCCGAAGCCGAGGCCGAGGCCGCCAAGGCCGCAGCCGCCAAGCCTGCAGCCAAGGCCGCCGCCAAGCCCGCCGACAAGAAGTAAGTCATGCTGTCCCGCGCTCGCATCGAGCGCGGGACTTGCATGGCTGGCTGCCCATGGCTGGACTGCAACTCATCGTCGGACTGGGCAATCCCGGTGCCGAATATCTCCGAACCCGGCACAACGCCGGGTTCTGGTTTGTTGATGCTCTGGCTGCCGGGCAGGGCGAGCGTTTCGGTTTCGACGGCAAGCTGCACGGCGAAACCTGCAGGGTGCGCATCGGTGGGCAGCAGGTATGGCTGCTCAAGCCCGCCACCTTCATGAACAAGAGCGGCATCGCTGTGGTTTCGGCGTTGCGCTATTACAAGATCGAGCCGGAACAGTGCTTGATTGCGCACGATGATCTGGACCTGCCTGCCGGTACCGTGCGGATGAAATTCGACGGCGGCCACGGCGGCCAGAATGGTCTGCGCGACCTCATGGCGCATCTGGGTCATGGCAAGTTTCATCGCCTGCGCGTGGGCATCGGTCACCCCGGCCATCGCGATCAGGTCACGCCGTGGGTGCTAGGTCGGCCATCGGCGCAGGACGAGGACGCGATCCTCGGAGGCATTGCCCGCGCGCTGGACGTGCTGCCGCTGGCAGTCGACGGCCAGTTCGACAAGGCGATGCAACAGTTGCATACATCCGGGAATCGGGAATAGGGAATAGGGAATCGCTGAGCGTTCCGTAACCTGCTTTTCCGAGTCCCGATTCTCTATTCCCGATTCCCGGAGTTCACATGGGTATCAAATGCGGCATCGTCGGTCTGCCTAACGTCGGCAAGTCCACCCTGTTCAACGCGCTGACCAAAGCCGGTATCGCCGCGGCGAACTTTCCGTTCTGCACGATCGAGCCGAACGTGGGCGTGGTGCCGGTGCCGGATCCACGGCTCAACGCGCTGTCCGCCGTCGTCAATCCACAGAAGGTGATCCCGACCGCGGTGGAGTTCGTCGACATCGCCGGCCTGGTTGCGGGCGCGTCGAAGGGCGAAGGTCTCGGCAACAAGTTCCTCGCGCATATCCGCGAAGTGGATGCGATTGCCCACGTGGTGCGCTGTTTCGAGGGCGACGTGATCCATGTCGCCGGCAAGGTCGATCCGATTTCCGACATCGAGACCATCGACACCGAGCTGGCGCTGGCCGACCTGGAATCGGTCGACAAGGCGTTGAACCGTGCCGAGCGCGCGGCCAAGGCGAACGACAAGGAAGCGCTGGCGAAGAAGCCGGTGCTGCAGAAGCTGTCGGCCGGCCTCAATGAAGGCAAGTCCGCGCGCAGCCTGGGCTTGGACGAGGAAGAGAAGGCGCTGGTGCGCGACCTGTTCCTGCTCACCTTGAAGCCGCTGATGTACATCGCCAACGTCGCCGACGACGGTTTCGAGAACAATCCGCTACTCGATGCCGTGCGTGCACGCGCCGTCACCGAAGGTGCCGAGGTGGTGCCGGTGTGCGCGGCGATAGAGGAGGAGATGGCGCAGCTGGAAGACGCCGACCGCGACGAGTTTCTGAAGGACATGGGCCTGGACGAGCCGGGTCTGAACCGGGTGATACGCGCCGGTTACAAATTGCTCGACCTGCAGACCTACTTCACCGCCGGCGTGAAAGAAGTGCGCGCATGGCAGGTGAAGCGCGGCGCCACCGCACCGCAGGCGGCTGGGGTGATCCACACCGACTTCGAACGCGGCTTCATCCGCGCGGAGACGATCAGCTACGACGATTTCATCCAGTACAAGGGCGAGGCCGGTGCCGGCGCAGCTGGCCGACTGCGCAAGGAAGGCAAGGATTACATCGTCAAGGACGGTGACGTGCTGCACTTCCTGTTCAACGTGTGAAACACCGTCGACGTGCTGAGCCGATCAGGCGTCGCTATCGCCTTCGGTGATCTGGCGCTGCATGCGATCGAGATAGGCGTCGAGCTCCTGCGTGCTGGTGAAAACTTCGCTCACCGGCACCGCCTTGACGATGTCGAATACCTTGCGCACCTGCGGCTGCGGATTCAGCAGCAAAGTGTGCCCGCAGCGGGCATGCATGCTCTTGCGGATCTTGGCGAAACTGCGCAGCCCGGCGCTGCTGACGTATTCGAGGCCGGCCAGGTCGATCACCACGGTGCCGCCATCGTCGAGTCGCCGGAGCAGGGCCAGCGCGGCTTCGTCGAGTTCGCCGAAGGTCATCGCATCGAGACGGCCGCCGATTTGCAAGATGACACGATTGGGCGCCGGGAATTCACTGTGCAGACGAAGTGTCATGATGAAGAGTCCTGGTTCGGGTAGATGAAGCGAAGCAGCAGATGGTTGCGATGCGCGTCCCGTGTGTAGCGCATCTCGCTGGTCATGGTGCGCGCGAGGTGAATGCCGAGACCGCCGATGTCTTCGCGATCAGCGAGGTCGCCCGGAAGATCCGGGAGGACGGATTGCAACGGGTCGAATGCAATGCCGTCATCGATCAACTCGACGGTGACCGCGTCCGGACTGGGGTGCAGCAGGATGCGGATCTGGCCAGGGCGCCCCTCGGGATAGCCATACTCGACCGTGTTGACCATGAGTTCTTCCAGCACGAGACGCATATCGCTGTGCAGCGGGAGCGGAACGTCGGCTTCCCGCAGCAAGTGCTCGCAGCGATCGAGTGCGTCGAATACCTCCGGCAGTTGGTTGCCGATGCCTATTTCGGTACTCGGCGGCGTGGAGCCGTGCCAGGTCAGCGCCAGCAAAGTGATGTCATCGGCCTGTGCAGCGTCCGCCACGAAGAGATCCACGTCTCCCAGCAATCGTTCGATATAGCCCGCCGTAGGGGCCGCCGACGAAACCTGCCCGAGGCTTTCCATGGTGCGTTCGATGCCGTACATCTGCTTATGATGGTCGCTGGCCTCGGTGATGCCGTCGGTATACATCAGCAGCGTCTCGCCCCGGCGCAGACGCAGGCGGTGTTCCGGATAGTCGGAGTCCTCGTACAGTCCGAGTACCGCGCCGGTAGGGAAGTCCAACAGTTGCGGCGCGCCGCGGCTGCACAGGATCGGCGGTTCGTGCCCGGCGCTGGCGAGCACCAGATTGCCGTTGCCGGTGTCGAGCAGACCGCATAACAAAGTGACGAACATGCAGCTGTCGTTGCCGCGGCAAAGCTCCAGGTTGAGCAGCCGAAGCAGGCTCTGTGGGGTCTGTCCGCGCGGCGCCAGCGCCTTGGCCAGGGTGATGGTTTGCGCCATGAACAAGGCGGCCGGAATACCCTTGTCGGAGACGTCGCCGACCATGACGAAGAAACGTCCCGGGTCGAGCATGAAATAGCTGTAGAGGTCGCCACCGACCGCCCGGGCGGGACGCAGCGCCGCATGCAGTTCGAAGTGGGCGCAGACGGCGTCGAGGTAGTGTTCGCTGGGCAGGAGGCCGATCTGGATCTGGTGGGCGATTTCCAGTTCACTGGCCAGCCGCTGTTTTTCCCGCGCGACTCGTGCCAGATCCTCCATATGCAACGCGAGTTCATGGCGCATCTGGTCGAAGGATTGAGTAAGACGCCCCACTTCGTCATGGCGGGTGGCCGGCGGCAATTCGAAATCCAGCTCGCCGCGGGCGACATGCTCGGCACGGTCGGCCAGCACCCCCAGCGGCGCCATCGTGCGGCGGATGGTCAGCAACGTGATCAGGGCCACGGCCAGCAGTGCCAGCATGCCCAGCGCCAGACTCCACAAGAAGATGCGACGCACGCCGGCATAGATCTGGATCTCCGGCACTACCAGGCCGAGCCGCCAATGAGTGCCTTCGATCGGCACGGAATAGATCCATACCGCACCCCGCACCCGCGGGTTCTGCGCGACCGGCAGGCGCACCGATTCGGCCCGGTCGCCGGCGAGAACCTCGAGCAGCGTCGGCGTGCCACGCTTGCCCACCAGGGCGGGATTGTCGTGCGCCAGGTAGTTGCCATCGCTGTCGAGCACGAAAGCGTAGGCGCCTTCCGGTTTGTTCAGATGCCCGAGGATCTGATGCAGCCAGTCGAGCGTCACGTCGGCATTGATGATGCCGACGGGATGCCCCTCGCGACTGATGGCCACCGAATAGTTGATCAGCTGGCGCCGCCGCGACAGCGAAACGAACGGCCGCTGCCAGCAGCCAGCCGAACAGCTCAGTCCGCCCAGGAACCAGTTGCTGTCCCCGTAGGGATTGGCGTCGTATGACAGGTCGCGAGTGATCAATGTGCCGTCGTCCAGCCGGCGGATGAATGGCGAGTAGGGGTGGATATCGCCCGGTTCCGACGAAGGCTTGAAGACGGCGGCCAGCCCGTCCATGTCGTGATTGGCCTGCAATGTGTCGCGCAGCAGCGGCTCGGCGCTGTCCTGACGCGTGGCGATGATCGTCGCGAGCATCTGCGCGGAGACTGCGACGCGGTCGATCCGGGCCTGGATCTGGCTTCCTGCGCTGGCGGCGAGGGCAGCGGCTTCATGATGGCTGTGCTGCAGTATCTGGGCGCGAGTGAAGCTGAATAACAGGGCGCCGACGGCAGCGAGCACAAGGGTAGAACCGGCCAGGACCCACAGCGCCATTCGCGATGAAATGCTGTGCAAGACCATACAGTCCTCCCCTGTTCCGCATCTAGCCATGAAGCCATGCCGTCCGCAAGGCGGCAGGTGCGGCGACTGCGACGTGGTCGGCAGTCAAGGCATAATCGTGCTCCCGGACCTTTCACGCAGGCAGCAACAAACCCATGTCAGGACAACAGCACGAGGTCACGTTCCGTTTTCTCGCCGAGCCGACCGATGTCAATTTCGGCGGCAAGGTGCATGGCGGCATGGCGATGAAATGGATCGATCAAGCCGGTTACGCCTGTGCGGTGGCTTGGAGCGGAGCGTATTGCGTCACCGCCTCGGTCAGCGGGATCCAGTTTGTCGCGCCGATCCTGATCGGAGACATGGTCACGGTGCGGGCACGCCTGATTCATACCGGCACCTCCAGCATGCATTTGGCCGTGGACGTCCTGGCACGTGACCTGCGCAGGGATGAACACCGGCTGGCGACCAGCTGCGTGATGGTGTTCGTGGCGCTGGATCGCCCCGACGGCAAGCCCACGCCGGTGCCGCACTGGGAGCCGCGTGACGACAACGAGCGGCGCCTGCAGGCGCAGGCGAAACAGCTGCTGGAGTTGTCCAAGGGGATGGAGAAGCTGGTCGACCTGCGGGCCGCTTCACTGGACTGAGGCGTGTATCGAATCTCGCCGGAAATTCAGTCCCGCATTCGAATCTGGCGCCGCAAGGTGTTGACAGTTTGGAGCCCGATCCACACAATACGCGTTCTTTGTTGGAGGGATACCCAAGCGGCCAACGGGGGCAGACTGTAAATCTGCTGGCTTACGCCTTCGGTGGTTCGAATCCACCTCCCTCCACCAGCTTGAGTGCCGAAGGTAGTCAAGTTGCGGAGATCTAACAAGCAGGGCCGCGGAGGTGGATGAGATCCACCAATGTGGTTCGACAAAATCGCTTGGAGCGATTTTGAACGCGACGCGAAAGCGGCGCGGCCCCGGAGGGGCGGAGGGCAGGATGCCCGGAGTAATCCACCTCCCTCCACCAGCAAGAGTTCCGCGCAGGGCGGGAGTAGTTCAATGGTAGAACATCAGTTTTCCAAACTGATTACGCGGGTTCGATTCCCGCCTTCCGCTCCATTGCTCTGCTTTAATTGAAGAGTCCAGCAGGATGCTGGTCTTGATTTCGCTGTCATGGAGGACGGTTGAAGTACACCAATACATGCTCATGTAGCTCAGTCGGTAGAGCACTTCCTTGGTAAGGAAGAGGTCACAGGTTCGATTCCTGTTATGAGCACCATCTTTTTCGACCGTTACGGTTATCGCCCCGCAAGGGCTAGTTCCTTCCAACTCATTGACTCCATCGGGGTTTAGCGCGCATGGCAAAGGGTAAATTCGAACGCACCAAGCCGCACGTCAACGTCGGCACGATTGGTCACGTGGATCACGGCAAGACGACGCTGACGGCAGCGCTGACGAAGGTCGGTGCGGAACGTTTCGGTGGC
>Ga0209026_1000151_pt1 | contig 110338 bp, 111 predicted proteins | sample AraplaCL_Col_mCL_FD_184262 | JGI IMG/M metagenome (GOLD analysis project Ga0209026, IMG submission 184262) | Arabidopsis root microbial communities from the University of North Carolina, USA - plate scrape CL_Col_mCL (SPAdes) (version 2) | ecosystem: Host-associated > Plants > Roots >...
GCCGCAAGCCGACGGAGCTTTCCGGCGGCCAGCAGCAGCGCGTGGCGATCGCGCGCGCCATGATCAAGACGCCAAAGGTGTTCCTGTTCGACGAGCCGCTCTCCAACCTCGACGCCAAGCTGCGCAACCACATGCGTATCGAGATCGCCAGGCTGCACCAGTCGCTGAAGACGACCACGGTCTATGTCACCCATGACCAGTTGGAAGCGATGACGCTGGCCGATCGCATCGTGCTCCTGAAGGACGGTGTCATCGCGCAGATCGGCTCGCCGGCGGAAATCTATCGCCGGCCGGGCAATCTGTTCGTGGCCGGCTTCATCGGCACGCCGACCATGAATTTTGTCGAAGTGACGGTCGCCCACGCTCGAGACAATTGGACGCTAACGGGTGCCGGGACCGTGCTTTCAATCAGCGGCTCGGACTTCCACCTCCAGCATGGCGACCGCGCCGTGCTCGGCATCCGGCCACCGGACCTGAGGACGGCCGGCGCCGGTGCGGCCAACATACTGCAAGGCACCGCCGACCTGATCGAATTCCACGGCAATGACGCGCTGGTGACGTTTGGCTCCGGCGGCAAGGAGATCAGCGCCCTGGTGCCGGCCCGCGAGTGCCCGGCGCTGCGCGCGCCTGTGCGCAATACATTCGATGAGGAAAGCATCCACCTCTTCGACGCAACGACCGGCCTGTCGCTGCGCAAGCAACAAATAGACTAACTAATCGTGTCGAGCATCCGCCGCTGGCGGTGCATTTCGAGGAAGATGCGGTAGTCGCGGTCGAAGCGGGTTCCGGCGGCCTTGTTGGGCGCGCGGGTCTTGCCGCCTTGCTGCATGGCGACGCATGCCGCGTTGAGGTCCGAATAGAGCCCAGCCGCGGTGGCCGCCACCATGCCGGTGCCGAGCAGCACCGCTTCGTCGGCCAGCGGCTCGACCACCGTGCAGCCGGTGGCGTCGGCGTAAAGTTCCATGAGCAGCGGGTTCTTGGTGTGGCCGCCGGTGACATGCAGCGTGTCGATTAGGTAGCCATTCTCGTTCAGCGCATCGAGCACATGGCGCACGCCGAGCGCGATGCCGACGGCCGTGCGCCAATAGAGCTTGCAAAGACTGTCGAAGGAGGCGTCCAGCGTCAGGCCGCTGATGACGCCGACGGCATGCGGGTCGGCGAGCGGCGAGCGGTTGCCGTGGAAATCCGGCAGGACATGCAGCCGGGCGGCCAGCGCGTCGCCATCCTCGGCGCGCAGCTCGGCGACGCGCCTGGCGATCTTCATATGCATGGCCGCATCCGGCTCGCCGCCGGCGCCGTGCCAGCGGATGATGTGGTCGAGCAAGGCGCCGGTGGCCGACTGGCCGCCTTCCGCAAGCCAGAGCTTCGGCAACGCCGCTCCGTAGTAAGGGCCCCAGACGCCGGCGAAGGGTTGCGGGTCGGGCGACATCGCCATGACGCAGGACGAGGTGCCGGCAATCAGCGCCAGGTGCCGGCTGATGTTTTGATCCCTGGCAAAGCCACCGAGAACGCCGAGCGCGCCGGCATAGGCGTCGATGACGCCAGCGCCGACCCGGCATTTTTCGGTCAAACCGAGATCAGCAGCCGCCTCGGCGGTCAACGGACCGATATCGGTCCCGACCGCGCTGGCCTTCTCGGGCAGATTGCCGTGCGCGAACAGATCGCCCAGGTCGATAAGCTCGAAGAAATCGCGGCGCCAGCTCGTTTCTTCATGCGCGAGATAGGTCCATTTGGCGGTCAGCGTGCATTGCGAGCGGGCGAGCGAACCCGATGCCTTCCAGGTCAGGAAATCGGCAAGGTCGAATAGATAGCCGGCTTCGTTCCAGGTCTTGGGCAGATGCCGCTTCAGCCACATCAGCTTCGGCGTCGCCATCTCCGGCGACATCACGCCACCGATGTAATCGAGCACGGCATGGCCACTTGCCGTGCATTCGTCAGCCTCGGCGATGGCGCGATGATCCAGCCAGACGACGGTGTCCCAGCGCTTCTCGCCGGTGACCGAGGCACTGAGCTGGTCGCCGCTCCTGTCGCGCACGACGAGCGAACAGGTGGCGTCGAAGGAGATGCCTGCAATGTCCTCGGCGGCGATGCCGGATTTTTGCAGGGCGCCACGCACGGCCTTGCACACGGCCGACCAGATGTCTTCCGAATCGTGCTCGGCGTGGTCGGGCTTGGGCTGATGCATGGCGATCGGATGCTCGGCCCGGCCAAGCAGGTTGCCGGCAGGGTCGAGAATACCCGCGCGAGCGCTCCCGGTGCCGACATCGACCGCGCAAACGAAACTCTTCGTCAAGATGCTTTTTCTCTCGCTCCCAGGCCTGCAATCAGATCGGGCAATTGCAGCATGTCAGCGAATATAAAGTCCGGTTCGGTCGACGCAAGCCGCGCTTTCAAGCCGGGATTGCCGGCATGCGAACCGCCGGTGAAGGCAAAGACGCGCATGCCCGCGGCACGCGCGGCGGCGACGCCGGCGGGGCTGTCCTCGATGACCAGGCAATCGCGCGGATGCGCGTGCATCGAGGCGGCGGCATGCAGGAAAAGATCGGGCGCCGGCTTGCCGCGCTGAACCATGGTGGCGCTGAACAGATGCGGGTCCAAGAAGGGGAGCAGGCCGGTGACGTCGAGCGCGTAGCGGATGCGCTCCAGCGTACCGGACGAAGCGACACAAGCGGGCAGGCCAAGCTTCGGTAAGGTTTCCGTGATGCCCGGGATCGGCTTCAGTTCCTCTCGGAATTTGCGCATCAGGTCGACGCGCATGGCGGTCAGGTGCTGATCGCTGATCTCGATGCCGAAGTCGCGGCCGAGGATCTCGCGCACGCTTTTCATGCTCTTGCCGAGGAAATGCTCGTAGGCGGCATCCTCGCTGATTGCGCCGCCGGCGCGTTCGATCATGCCGAGCAGCGCCGAGAGCGAGAGCGCCTCGCTGTCGACCAGAACGCCGTCGCAGTCGAAGATGACCAGTTGCGGCGTCATGGTTGTTGCTTCCGGTGCTTTCAGAGCTTGCCGGCGAGATAGCGCGTCAGGGTTTCGCGCGCGCCGTTGGCCCACAGTACCTTCAGCGTATGGGCGAAGGCTTCGGCGAAAACCGATGAGCGGCCGACATCGCCATAGATGTCTTCCATGGCGAGCCAGGCTTTCGGATCGTCCTTTGCCTTCTTCGCGGTCGCCTGCATGCGGTCCCAGCTCGGATCGTTCGGCTCGATCACGGCGCCGCTGTCGGTGGTGCCGAAGCAGTAGCGGCACCAGAGCGCCGATTCCAGCGCCAGGCCGGCGACGCCCTTGCCGGCCTTCAGGCGGTCGGCGATCGTCGGGATGATGAATTTCGGCTGGCGGTTGGAGCCGTCGAGGCAAAGCCGGCGGATGGTGTCGCCGATCTTGGGATTGGAGAAACGGCGCTCGATGAGCTTGTAGTAATCCTCGAGATCCGTATTCGGCACCGGCGGCACGGTCGGGATGATCTCGTCATGCTCCAGTTTGGCCAGAAAATCGCGCACCAGCGGCTCCTGCATCGCCTCATGGACGAAATGGATGTCCATCAGGCCTGCCGGATACGCTATTGTTGCGTGGCCGCCGTTGAGGATGCGGATCTTCATCAGCTCGTAAGGCGAGACATCCTTGACGAACTCAACGCCGACCTTTTCCAGCGCCGGGCGGCCGGCGGTGAAATGATCCTCCAGCACCCATTGCTTGAACGGCTCGCAGAACACCGGCCAGGCGTCTTCGAGACCGAAATCGTCGGCCAGAATCTTGCGCTCGCGGTCGGTGGTGGCCGGCGTGATGCGGTCGACCATGCCATTCGGGAACGCGACATGATCGCTGACCCAGTTGGCGAGATCCTCGTCGATCAAGCGAGCCAGGCCGATGACGCCATCGGAGGTGACATGGCCGTTGTGGGGAATGTTGTCGCAGGACATGACCGTGAACGGCACGATGCCGTCGGCGCGGCGGCGCAACAGGCCGGCAAGGATAATACCGAAGACGGTCTTCGGCGCGGCGTCCGGTTGTGCGTCGGCGACGATATCGGGATGGGACGGGTTGAACTTGCCTGAGGCCGGATCGATGAAATAGCCGCCTTCGGTGATGGTCAGCGAGACGATCTTGATTGCCGGATCGGCAAGCTGGTCGATGATCGCCTGCGCATCGCCTGGCATCAGGAAGTCGATCATGGCGCCGGTGACGCGGGCGCTCATATGGCCCTGGTCCTGCTCGACGACCGTGCTCAGCCAGTCCTGCTCCTGCAGCTTGGCGCGGCCGATCTTCTCGCCGTCGAAGACGCCGGCGCCGATCAGCGCCCAGTCATGGCCCTCGCCTTTGCCGAACAGATCATCCAGATAAACGGCCTGGTGCGAACGATGGAAATTGCCGACACCGAAATGGACGATGCCCGCCTTGAGCGAGGCGCGGTCATATTTGGGGCCGGAGACCTTCGAAGGAAGCGCGGCGAGGTTCGAGGAAGAGAGTTTCACGGTCATCTCACATACCCTTTGGCCGACCCGCAGCCCAACTGTTTTGCCTCCTCGGGTGAGCGAGGATGAGGGACAGCCTCTGGTGTTCCAGTCTGCCGTCCCTCACCTGCCCCGGGGCGTCTTCTCCGGAGGAAAGAGAGAAGCGCCTTCCCCCTCAAACTCGGGCAGCGGGCCGAGGCGCCGCCATGCCTTTCAACCTCACTGCGCCAAAGCCTTGCCGTCGGCGCCGAAGCGATGCAGCTTGGTCTTGTCCGGGGTCAAATAGACGATATCGCCATGCTTGACGGCGACTTCGCCGTCGGCGCGGACATTGATCGTGCCGATGCCGTCGGCCTGGGCATGCAGGAAGGTGTCGGAACCGAGATGCTCGGCAACGCCGACCGTCGCCTTCCAGTCGCCGGATGTGGTCGAGATATTGATGTGCTCGGGCCGGATGCCGATGGTCTTGGCGCCGTATTTGTCGGCCGGCGCGCCTTCGACGAGATTCATCTTGGGCGAGCCGATGAAGCCGGCGACGAACAGGTTCTTCGGCGTCTTGTAGAGTTCCATCGGCGAGCCGACCTGCTCGATATTGCCGGCGTTGAGCACGACGATCTTGTCGGCCATGGTCATGGCCTCGACCTGGTCGTGGGTGACGTAGATCATCGTCGTCTTCAGCTGATGATGCAGCTCGCTGATCTCGAGCCGCATGGTGCCTCGCAATGCCGCGTCGAGGTTGGACAGCGGCTCGTCGAACAGGAAGGCGGAAGGTTGGCGCACGATGGCGCGGCCGATGGCGACGCGCTGGCGTTGGCCGCCGGAGAGCTGGCCCGGGCGGCGCTCGAGATAATTGGTGAGGTTGAGCACCCGGGCGGCGTCCTTCACCTTCTTGTCGATGGTCGCCTGGTCCTCGCCCGCCATCTTCAGCGGGAAGGCGATGTTCTTGGCCACTGTCATATGCGGATAGAGCGCGTAGGACTGGAACACCATGGCGAGCTTGCGCTTGGCCGGAGCCTCGCCGGTGACGTCACGGCCATCGATGTTGATGGTGCCGCCGCTGGTGTCCTCGAGCCCGGCGATCAGCCTGAGCAGCGTGGACTTGCCGCAACCCGAGGGGCCGACGAACACGACGAATTCGCCGTCCTCTATGACGAGATCGATGTTCGGAATGATCGTCGTAGACCCGAAGGACTTGGAGACGTTCTTGAGCGTGATGTTTCCCATGGTTTCCTCCCGGGGATTTCGTCCGCAGTCTGCGGTCTGTCTACTTCACGGCGCCAAAGGTCAGGCCGCGCACCAGCTGCTTCTGGCTGAACCAGCCCATGATCAGGATCGGCGCGATGGCCAGCGTCGAGGCCGCCGAGAGCTTGGCCCAGAACAGGCCTTGCGGACTGGAGAAGGAGCTGATGAAGGCGGTGAGCGGTGCTGCGTTGGTGGTGGTCAGCCGGATCGTCCAGAAAGCCTCGTTCCAGGCCAGGATGATGTTGAGCAGCATGGTCGAGGCGATGCCCGGCACCGCCATGGGCGTCAGCACATAGATGATCTCGTTCCACAACGAGGCGCCGTCCATGCGCGCCGCTTCGAGGATCTCGCCCGGGATCTCGCGGAAATAAGTGTAGAGCATCCAGACCACGATCGGCAGGTTGATCAGCATCAGCATGATCATCAGGCCGATACGGTTGTCGAGCAGGCCGGTGTCGCGGAAGATCAGGTAGATCGGGAACAGCACCGCGACCGCCGGCATCATCTTGGTGGACAGCATCCACATCAGGATGTCCTTGGTGCGCTTGGTCGGCGAGAAGGCCATCGACCATGCCGCTGGTATGGCGACCAGCAAGGCCAGGATGGTCGAGCCGACCGAGAGCAGCACCGAGTTGAAGAAGAACTTGAAGTAGCCGCTCTGCGCCTGGACCTCCGAATAGCTCTCGAAGGTACCCGACGGGATCAGGTTGAAGCCCTGGATCGCCTCCTGTTCCGACTTGAACGAGGTGATGATTGTGTAAAGGATCGGAAAGAAGATCAGCAGGGCGACGATCCAGGCCGCGGCTGTGGCAATGGTCTTGTGCTGGGTGGTGACTGCGCGTGCCATCTTAGCCTCCCTTACTTGTCGAGGTTCTTGCCGACTGCGCGCATGGCGAAGAAGGCGACGATGTTGGCGAGAATGACGGCGATGACACCGCCCGCGGATGCCTGGCCGATTTTGAACTCCAACAGCGCCTTCTGATAGACGAGGAAGGGCAGGTTGGTGGAGGCGTAGCCGGGGCCGCCATTGGTCGTGACCAGGATCTCGGCATAGACCGACAGTAGGAAGATGGTTTGGATCAGGATGACGACGGTGATGGCGCGCGACATGTGCGGCAGCGTCAAATACCAGAAGCGGCTGAGGAAGCCGGCGCCGTCCATCTCGGCCGCCTCTTTCTGTTCGCCGTCGAGCGACTGCAGCGAGGTCAGCAGGATCAGCGTTGCAAAGGGCAGCCACTGCCAGGCGACGATGATGATGATGGCGGTGAGCGGGTATTGTCCGAACCAGTCGATCGGCTGCAGGCCTAAGAAGCGCGCAATATCGGCAAAGACGCCGTATTGCGGGTGCATGATCATGTTTTTCCAGACCAGTGCTGCGACCGGCGGCATGACGAAGAACGGCGAGATGACGAGGATGCGCACGATGCCCTGGCCCCACATCGGCTGATCGATGAGCATCGCCAGAAGGATGCCGCCGACCACGGTGATGACCAGCACGCTGACGACAATGACGAGCGTGTTGAGGATCGACTGCAGGAAGGCCGGGTTGGAATAGAACAGCGCGTAGTTGGAGAAGCCGACGAAACCGTCGCGGATCGGGTTCAGCGGATTGTACTGCTGGAACGAGAACCACAGCGTGAAAGCCAGCGGCACGATCATCCAGACGAACAGCAGGACCACCGATGGCGCCATCATGAAACGGGCAAGCGAACGGGTTTGCTGAGTAGCCATGACGGTCACCCTCCCAAGGTCAGCCAGGTTTTGTAGAATTGTGCCAGAACTTTCCCGATTTTGAAAAGTGGCCGCCCGAACTGGGTTTCGGGCGGCCCCTTGCCGGTCATGATAAGCGACCGGCTTTCGGCACCGGGAGGAGCCTTACTTGATGTAGCCGCCTTCGGTCATTGCCGCGGTGGCTGCGTCCTGGGCCTGCTTGAGCGCATCGTCGACGCTCGACTGACCGGCAAGAGCGGCCGAGAAGAGCTGGCCGACGGTGGTGCCGAGGCCCTGGAATTCCGGAATGGCGACGAACTGGACGCCGACATAAGGCACCGGCTTGACGGTCGGATGCGTCGGGTCGGCGGCGTTGATGGAGTCCAGCGTCATCTTGGCGAAGGGCGCTGCCTTCTGGTAGTCGGCATTGGCGTAGAGCGAGGAGCGCGTGCCAGGAGGCACGTTGGCCCAGCCTTCCTTCGCCGCGACCAGTTCGGCATAGTGCTTCGAGGTTGCCCAGGCGACGAACTTCTCCGCCGCGTCAGCCTTCTGCGTGCCTGCGGGGATGGCCAGCGACCAGGCCCACAGCCAGTTGCCACGCTTGCCGAGGCCGTTGTCGGGCGCCAGCGCATAGCCGACCTTGTCGGCGACGGTCGAGTTCTTCGGGTCGGAGACGAAGGAGGCAGCGACGGTGGCATCGATCCACATGCCGCACTTGCCCTGCTGGAACAGCGCCAGGTTTTCGTTGAAGCCGTTGGACGAAGCGCCCTCCGGACCGTCGGCCTTCATCAGGTCGACATAGAACTGCAGCGTCTTCTTCCATTCCGGCTGGTCGAATTGCGGCTTCCAGTTCTCGTCGAACCAGCGGGCGCCGAAGGAGTTCGACATGGCGGTCAGGAAGGCCATGTTTTCGCCCCAGCCGGCCTTGCCGCGCAGGCATACGCCGTTCACGCCATTGGCGCGGTCGGTCATCTTGTCGGCGGCCTGCTTGATGAAGTCCCAGGTCGGGGCATCGGGCATCTTGAGGCCGGCCTTGTCCATCAGGTCCTTGCGGTACATGACGAAGGAGCTCTCGCCATAGAAAGGCGCGGCATAGAGCTTGCCGTCGACCGAGAGGCCGCCGGCAATGGCCGGGATGATGTCCTTGGCGTCATAGTCGGCGCCGAGCTTGTCGAGCGGCAGGAGCCAGCTCTGCTTGGCCCAGATCGGAACCTCGTAGGTGCCGATGGTCATGACGTCGTACTGACCGCCCTTGGTGGCGATGTCGGTGGTGACGCGCTCGCGCAACACGTTCTCTTCGAGCGTGACCCAGTTGAGCTGGATATCGGGATTGGCCTTGGTGAAGTCGTCCGTCAGCTTCTGCATGCGGACCATATCGCCATTGTTGACGGTGGCGATGGTGATGGATTCGGCATGTGCGGCGAAAGCGAGAGCGCTGGCCGACAACAAGCCCAGGGTGAGCGTGCGCAGTTTCATTAATTCCTCCCATAAACCAAAGTGAGCATTTGCCTTGGCTATGAGCAATTACTCACTTGGCGTGAATTGTGTCAAGGCGGAATCGATGCTGCGACGCAGCATGATCGGGCGCTAAAGGCATTGGCGGGGAGAAGTCCGATGTCAGGTAGATGTTGCGGGCGGCCGGCCAGATCCGTCCGCGTCAAAGATCATCTCGTGGAAAGCGACCACCGGAATCCCGGCGGGCTCATCCGTGTTGCGGGTATCCGCCGATGCGAAATTCAAAGACGCGTCCGTCACGCAGCAGCTTGCCCACGCTCGACGTCTCCGTCACCCTGATCCAGTTGGGCTCGTCCTTGCGCAAGGTAACTTCCCGATTGACGGCCAGCGCGGCAGCCTGGAAGACGGATAGCGCCCGGATGACATGGGTCACGCGTACGGTGTCGTTTTCCATCTCCTCGACACGATAGGCTCTCATCGACGGTCACCTCGCGGATTCCCGATCGATTGATCCAAGCCGATTTGGGTCGCGGCAAGCATGGCGCCGGCGCAGCTGCCGATATCGACAGCGTTTTCGCGAACCGTGGTTAACCGGGCAGCCGACTTGGCGTGGCGAAGCCCTGCCCCTACCGGCAGGCGATCTCGGCCAGGATCCAATCGCGAAAAGCGCGGATCTTGGGCACGTTGCGACGCGCCGTCGGATAGACCAGCCAATAGGCATGGCCGTCGTCACCGACTAAGTCGAAGGGCTGGATGAGGCGGCCGTCGGCGAGTTCGTTCTTGAACAGCGCCCTCGTCAAGATCGCCACGCCGTGACCCGCCATCGCGGCATTCGCCTCATAGGCCTGGGCGCCCATGCTGGACCCTGGCCGCTTGGCAAGATCGTGCGAAGGCACGCCGGCAGCATCGAACCATTGCGTCCACCAGATATCGCCGGGATCGAGGATCGGCAGGCGCAAAAGGTCCGCCGGTTCCTTGACGCCGCCTATGCTTGCCGCGAGCTTCGGGCTCAGCATCGGCGTGAAATCGGCGTCGAGCAATTTATGCGCTTCCAGGCCCGGCCACTTGCCGCCGCCGGAGCGGATGGCGAGATCGACATCCTCGCGGGCGAAGTCGGTCAGGCGGCTCGACGTATCGAGCCGGACTGCAAGCGCCGGATGGGCGAGCTGGAACGAGCCCAGATGCTGCGCCAGCCAGTTCGAGGCGAAGGTCAGCACCGTGGTGACGCAGAGCAGGCCGTCGGCGCCGCCACGCGCCGCGGCATAGGCCTGGCCCAGAATGGCGAAGGCCTCGCTGACCGCCGGCGACAGGCGCTGTCCGGGCTCGGTCAGTTCGATCTGCCGCGGACGGCGCAGGAACAACGGCGCGCCGATGCGCTCCTCGAGCAGCTTGATCTGGTAGCTAGCGGCCGCCTGGGTCATGCCGAGTTCCTGCGCCGCCTTGGTGAAGGAAAGGTGCCTCGCCACGGCTTCGAAAACCCGGATCGCCTGCAGCGGCGGCAGCGGCGCAAGCTGCGGAGAGCTCAGATCGGGCATAAGGGCTCCTTATGGGTCATGATCGAGGTTTAATTGGAAGCGCGGGCCAGCCAACCCGATATTTGGGGTCGACGATCAATCCAATTCAAGCAGGGCGAAGGTGGACGATCATGACCACAGTACAGGAAAAACTCGTATCCAACCCGGCGCGCAGCTGGTTTTCCCTGCTGATGCGTGAATTTTCACGGTTTGCCGGCCGCCGACGCAATTATGTCGACGTCCGCTCCCTGTCGGAACATCTGCAGCGCGACATGGGCTTTCTCGACGGCAACGATCCGCGTGGACCTGGTCGATAGGCGGCGGTTGTTTTATCGGTCCTCGGCGTTCGGCGGGGCTTGAGCCTGGGACCCGGGATCATGCGCCTGCAAGCAAAGCCAGCGCCGTCCGCTCATCGGTGATGAGGCCATTGACCAGCCGGCGGTTGACGGCAGCCAGGATGCCCGGCAGCTTGCGGTCGCCCATGGCCAGCGCGATGACCAGCGATTTCTCACGCGACGGCAGGGAAGCCGACGACACGCGGTCGTTGGTAATGCCTTCGATCATGCGGCCTTCGCGGTCGAACACCCAGCCGACGATCTCGGCGATGCCGCCGGCCTTCTGCAGCGCCTTCAACTCGCTTTCCGAAATGAAGCCGTCCTCGTAAAGCGGCGCCTTCGGGCCGAGGTCGCCGATGCCGACGAAAGTGACGTCGGCTTCCGCCGCCAGCGCCAGCGTCGGCTGGATCATCGGCTGGTTAAGCAGCATCTCGCGCTCCTCCGGAGAGGAGGCGATGACCGGCAGCGGCATCGGGAAGGAGCGCGCCTTGACGCGATCGGCCATGGTGAAGATGACGTTGTAAAAGGCGGCCGAGCCGTCCGGCGAGATGTTGCCGGTCAGGGACACGACCTTGTGCTGCGGGCACTCCATCGGCGGCAGTTGCTCGATCGCTGCCTTCAGCGTGCGCCCGGTGCCGATCGCCATGACGATGGGCGCTTCCGAGCGCAGCCGCCGCTCGATCTCGGCCGCGGCCGCCTCGGCAATACCGATCGTGGTCGAGGACGAGGTCGGATCGCTCGGCACCACTTCGACCAGGTCGAGCGCGAAACGGGATTTCAGCCGCGACGCAAGGTCGAGGCAGTTGGCGATCGGATGATCGACGCGCACCTTGATCAGGCCTTCCGACATCGCCAGCGAGACCAGCCGCTGCGCCGTCTGCCTGGAGATGCCAAGTTGGGCCGCGATCTGGTCCTGCGTGTTGCCGGCAACATAATAGAGCCAGCCGGCGCGCGCGGCGTCGTCCAACCTGGTGCTGCCGGTTTCCTGTCGCGAATTCACGTCCTGCCTCCCAGCCCGAACCGTCATGAAACGGGCGCTATAGATTACAGCGAATGCTGCCGTGCGCAATTGTTTATCAAAAGAGCAATTGCTTGCACGTCTCCAGAGTGTCAAACCCTCCCTCTCTCAACCATTTGCCGGCAGAGGCGGTTTATCTCGATGGGGAAACCCGTTAAGGGATCGGCAAAAGGAGCCTCGCATGACGCCGAAAGCGGTTTTCTGGGATATGGACGGAACCCTGGTCGACAGCGAGCCGCTGCATGAGGCGGCGCTGGCAGCGGCGCTGCGCAGCGTCGGCATTGCACCGCCGACCGACCTGCATGAGCGCGTGCTGGGCATCGCTGCATGGCCGGTCTACGAGATGCTGCGCGACGAGTTCGGCCTTTCGCTGCCCTTCGATGACTGGATCGTGCGCAAATACGACCACTACCTGCCGATGGCCGAGACACTGAAGCCGCGCCCCGGCGCGATCGAGGTGTTCAACGCATTGCGCGCGCTTGGTGTCGAGCAGGCGGTGGTGTCGAACTCCGACCGGGTGATCGTCGACGCCAACCTGAGCGCTGTCGGCCTGATCTATCCCGGCATGCGCACGGTGAGCCGCAACGACGTGATCGAGGGCAAGCCGCATCCGGAACCCTTCCTGCGCGCAGCCTATCTTGCAGGCGTCGACCCGAAGGATGCATTCGCCGTCGATGACAGCGTGACCGGCGCGACGTCCGGCCTGGCGGCGGGCATGAAGACGATCTTCTGGCCGGAGGCACCGATGGCCGGACCGCCCGGCGCCATCGTCATCAACAGCGCCGAGGAATTGCGGGCACAATTGGGGTTCTGAGCTGCCCTACCGAGGTCGGCGCTGCCCCCTCATCCGCCCTTCGGGCACCTTCTCTCCGTGAACGGGGAGAAGGAAGAGGTTCAGTTCCGATAGACCGGCTCTTCCTCGTCGAGGATCGCCTTGAGCTCGGCCAAATGGCGGTCGGCCTGGCCTGGATAGTCGTCCATCTCGCGCGCCGTCTTCTCGGCGATCTCGTCCGAAAGCGTGCGCAGCGGACGGCCGGTCCACAGCGCCTTGATGTAGGTCTCGGCGGCGCGCTCGAAATAGAACATGCGGTTGAAGGCGTCGGCGACGGTGTCGCCGATGACCATGACGCCGTGATTGCCCATCACCATGACCTTGACCTTGGGGTCGGTGAGCAGCTGCGAGCAGCGCTCGCCCTCCTCCTCGAAGGCCAGCCCGCCATAATGCGCGTCGACGACATGGCGGTTGAAGAACATGGCCGAGTTCTGGTCGACCGGCGGCAGCGTCGAATCGGCCAGCGAGGCGAGCACCGTGGCATGGATCGAATGCACGTGCATGGCGCAGCGTGCATGCGGGACGTTGCGGTGGATGGCGCCGTGCAAACCCCAGGCGGTGGGGTCGGGCGCATTCGGGCCGGACAACGTCTCGGGGTCGTTGGCGTCGATCAACAGCAGGTCGCTCGCCTTGATGCGCGAGAAATGCACCTGGTTCGGGTTCATCAGGAACTTCGTGCCGTCCTCGTTGACCGACAGCGAGAAATGGTTGGCGACCGCCTCATGCATGTTGAGCCGCGCCGTCCAGCGGAAGGCGGCGGCGAGGTCGACCCGCTCCTCGTAGTAAGGCAGGTTGCTCAGCGGTTCCTTGTGCAAGCGGGCGATGCTCATCGAAAATCCTCCGTTTTGCCAAACAATGCCGCGCGCGAGGCCGACCAGCAACCCATAACTGGTGGGGCAGGCCGACGCAGGTCAGGCGGCCGGGCGCGCCGCCTGCAGCCCGCCATGCTCGACGATGAAATCGATGACCTCCTGCAGGCCTTTGCCGCGCGACAGGTCGGTGAAGCCGAAGGGCCGCTTGCCGCGCATGCGGCCGGCATCCGATTCCATGACGTCGAGATTGACATTCACATAGGGCGCCAGGTCGCTCTTGTTGATGATGAGGAAGTCCGAGCGGGTGATGGCCGGGCCGCCTTTCCTCGGGATTTCTTCGCCCTGGCAGACCGAAATGACATAGAGCGTCAGATCTGCAAGGTCGGGCGAGAAGGTGGCGGCGAGATTGTCGCCGCCGGATTCGATGAAGATGATGTCGAGATCCGGGAATTTCCTGTTCAGTTCGGCGATCGCCCGCAAATTGATCGAGGCGTCCTCGCGAATGGCCGTGTGCGGGCAACCGCCGGTCTCGACGCCGACGATGCGCTCCTCCGGCAACGCCTGCAGACGGGCCAGCATCATGGCGTCTTCCTTGGTGTAGATGTCGTTGGTGACGACGGCGATCGAGAAGTCGTCACGAAGCGCCTTACAGAGTTTTTCGGTGAGCGTCGTCTTGCCGGAACCGACGGGGCCGCCGATGCCGATGCGAAGAGGGCCGTTGGCTTGGGTCATGCCGGAAACTCCGTTGTGGCGAGGATTGCGAAGCCTGCCCCGATCAGCAGGCAGAGCGGCGAATAAAAGCGCTGGTCAAGCCGCGCGAAAGGCTGTTCAGGCGCAAGCCGGCGCCACCAGGGCGTGAAGCCGGCAATGCCGCGCCCGAGAAAGACGAGACCGATCATCGACGCCGTGGCAGCCAGCCCTTCTCTTGGAAAGGGCGAGGCGAACACGCCGTCGAGCGCCAGCGGCCAGAGCGTCGCCAGCGCCAGGCAAGCGGCGACGGCGAAACTCGCAACGGCCGAGGGCATCTCGTCGACACCGCGAAACCCGACGATGGCGCGCGCGCAGGAAGCCCGATCCGTGCCGGGCCAGATGCCGCCGAGACCCCAATAGACATGCAGCGAGGTGATGATGAGCAGGACGAAGGAAAGGGCGTAAGCAAGCAAGGTCATGACCGGAACAGGCGTGAGTATTGGATTTCGTGCCGCATCGCTGTTATGTCGGACATGAAGGCCGAGCCGCCGAGATCGTCAAGGCTGGAGGCTGCCGCGCGAGCAGCCGTTGCCAAGGCAAGCGCTTCAAAGCCGGCTAATGATTCTGTGGCGTCGACCTGGCCAACGACACCAAGCCTTATCGCCGCCTGCACCAGATTGGAAAAGAAAGCCTGCAGGAAGGCGGACAATGCGTCGTGCAGCCCGATGCCGTGGCCTCCGGCCACAGCGCCAACGGCGACGCAATAAGGGCAGTCGGCCGGCAGTCGCGCGAGCACCGGGGACGGCCAGGCGGACGCCGCCGTGAGAAAGGCCGCACCCTGCAGCATCGTCTCCGTATGGCGCTCCTGCGAGCCGGCCAGCGCTTCGGCCAAAGCGGCGACCTCATTGAGATCACTGCCGTCCTGCGCGCGACGCCAGCTTTCGGCAAACAGCACCGCATCGTTCCAGCCAGACCCCATCTCGACCAGCGTTTCCAGCCATTCGGCGAGATCCCGGCGATTGGCGATCAGCCCGTCATGCACGGCGCGTTCCAGGCCATGGCTGTAAGAGAACCCGCCGACCGGGAAGGCCGGCGACAGCCAGGCCATCAGCCGCAACAGCGTCGCAGGTGACGGCCGATCAGTCATGATGGTGGTGGTGGCCATGGTCGTGATGGTCATGATCGTGGTCATGGTGATCATGCGAATGGTCATGATCGTGATGGTCATGGCCATGGTCGTCATGCGCGTGATCTTGGCCATGCCCGGAATACGCGCCGCGCACCGGGCTGAAGGGCTCGGACACCTCGCTCACGGTGGCGCCCAGTCCTTCCAGCATCGCCTTGATGACATGGTCGCGCAGGATGAGGATGCGATTGGGCTCGATCGCCGCCGCCAGATGGCGGTTGCCGATGTGCCAGGCAAGCTCGGTCAAATGCACGGCGTCGCGGGCGCGGATGTCGTAGACCTCTTCCGGGGCAGCGACGATTTCGAGCTGACGGCCGTCTTCCAGCACCAGCCGGTCGCCATTGTTTAGGGCCACCGGCTCGGGCAGGTCGACCAGCACCCTCTCGCCGCCGGTGGTCTCGATGGCGCGGCGGCGCAGATGCCGCTCATCATGGGCGAGCACCGCTCTGTCGAAGGCCGCTGCCGCCGCCGGGCCGGCGGAAAGCACCGATACGGCGCGCGGGAATTTGGTGAAATCGGTGGTGATGTTGAGTTTCATTTCATGGCTCCGCCATTGGCTTGCGCGCGGGCACGAGCGGGTCGCGACAGCACGCGCTCGAAATAGGCGCCGACCCGTTCTGAGTCGATCGGGAATTTTCCCGCCCGCGCCCAGCCGCCCATGTCGCCGAGCAGCACGTCAACCGCGGAGAACCTATCTCCTAGCGCAAAAGGCCTGTCGCCGAGCCGGCGATCCAGCGCTTTCACTTCGGAGGCAAAATCATAGGCCGCGGCCGGACCGACATCGACGCGCACCTCCTTGGGCAACAGGAAGCGATGACGCACTTTGTTCCATAGCGGCGCTTCCAGCTCGCTCTGGGCGAAATGCATCCAGGAATCCATCTCGGCACGGCCGGCGACGCCGGGATTGGCGCCCATGCCTTTGTCGGCGTGCTTGTCGGCGAGATAGACGCAGATCGCCGCCGAATCCGTCACCGTCAGGTCACCGTCGATCAGGATCGGCACCTTGCCCGACGGGTTCAGCGCATAGGCTTCCGGCGAGCGCAATTTGACCTCGACGAACTCATAGGGCTGTTCGAGCTCCTCGAGCATCCACAACACCCGGCTGACCCGGGATCCGCGCGATCCGACGGCCTTGTACATGGTTGGATCCTGCCTTTCCCTGAACTCTAGACCATCCGCTGTCGTCAAACGATGGTGTCGAAGAGCCGCAGGATGAACGATATCTGATAAATCAACGCACCGGCGACGAAGGCGATGTGGAAGCGGCGGTCGCGCAGCACGATCGCGGCGATGCAGAGCGCGACGAAAACCGGGGTGCGAAAGAGATATTCGTTGCCGAAACGGGCGAAATGCTCCGGACCTTTGAGCAGCGTATCGACGACATCGAGCAGATAGGTCGCCGCCAGCAGGCCAAAGAACCAGGCGCGGCGCGAATAAAAATAGTCCTCGTAGCTGGTGTAGTCGAGCATCGAATCCGGGAACAGCAGTGCGCACAACAAGAACAGCGTGATGGCGTAGAAAATGATGAACAGGTATTTGCCGAAGGTCCAGGTTTCGATGGCGTAGAGCCCGAACTCCCACCACCAAAAATGCACCAACATCAGCAGGACAGACGCGACCCAGGCCAGATGCACCGCATAAAGCCGGTACTGGCCCGGATGCTGGACGATGCGGGCGACGCCCGAAAGCAGACGCGTGACGCCAAGGCCGATCACCATGCCCATGACGATGCGGATATGCGGGAAGATGTCGTGCGGTGAGGCGATTTCGGTGGCCATGCCTGCTCACGTCGCGGCTGCTGTTTGGCCGCATATTGCGGCCTCCCGGCGCAGGCCGCAACCGCCTTTGCCACCTCACCGTCAGAACAAGAAATAGCGTTGCGCCATCGGCAGCACCGTCGCCGGCTCGCAGGTCAGCAACTCGCCATCGGCACGCACCTCATAAGTCTCCGGGTCGACCTCGACATGCGGTGTAGCATCGTTGAGCACCATGGAATGCTTGCCGATGCCGCCGCGGGTGTTTTCGACCGCGACCATCGCCTTGTCGACACCAAGCCTGGCTTGCAGGCCAGCGTCGAAGGCTGCCCTGGAGATGAAGGTGACCGAAGAGTTGGTCAGCGCCTTGCCGTAGGCGCCGAACATCGGCCGGTAATGCATCGGCTGCGGCGTCGGGATCGAGGCGTTGGGGTCGCCCATCGGGGCGGCCGCGATCGTGCCGCCGACCAGCACCATTTCGGGTTTCACGCCGAAGAAGGCCGGGTTCCACAGCACCAGGTCGGCGCGCTTGCCGACCGTGATGGAGCCGATCTCCTTGGAAAGGCCGTGCGCGATGGCCGGGTTGATCGTGTATTTGGCGATGTAACGGCGGACGCGGAAATTGTCGTTGTCGCCGGACTCCTGGGGCAGTGACCCGCGCTGGCGCTTCATCTTGTCGGCGGTCTGCCAGGTGCGGATCGCCACTTCGCCGACGCGGCCCATGGCCTGGCTGTCGGACGAGATGATCGAGAAGGCGCCGATGTCATGCAGGATATCCTCGGCCGCGATCGTTTCCTTGCGGATGCGGCTTTCCGCAAAGGCGATGTCCTCGGGGATCGACGGCGACAGGTGATGGCAGACCATCAGCATGTCGAGATGCTCGGCCAGGGTGTTGACCGTGTAGGGCCGGGTCGGATTGGTCGAGGACGGGATAACGTTGGGCAGGCCGCAGACCTTGATGATGTCGGGCGCATGGCCGCCACCGGCGCCCTCGGTGTGGAAGGCGTGAATGGTGCGGCCCTTGATGGCGGCGACGGTGTTTTCGACAAAGCCGGATTCGTTCAGCGTATCGGTGTGGATCATCACCTGCACGTCATAGGCATCGGCGACCGACAGGCAGCAGTCGATGGCCGCCGGCGTCGTGCCCCAGTCCTCGTGCAGCTTCAGCGAACAGGCGCCGGCCAGCACCATTTCCTCCAACGCCGCCGGCTGCGAGGCGTTGCCCTTACCCGACAGGCCGATGTTCATCGGGAAGGCGTCGAAGGACTGGATCATCCGCGCGATGTGCCAGGGGCCGGGCGTGCAGGTGGTAGCCAGAGTGCCATGCGCCGGACCGGTGCCGCCGCCAAGCATGGTGGTGACGCCGCTCATCAGCGCTTCCTCGATCTGCTGCGGGCAGATGAAATGGATATGCGCGTCGAAGCCGCCAGCCGTCAGGATCTTGCCTTCCCCGGCAATGATTTCCGTGCCGGGGCCGATGATGATGGTGACGCCACTTTGCGTGTCCGGATTGCCGGCCTTGCCGATGGCGGCGATGCGGCCGTCCTTGAGGCCGATATCGGCCTTGATGATGCCAGCCAGCGCGTCCACGACCAGCGCGTTGGTGATGACGGTGTCGACCGCGCCGCCCGCACGCGCCACCTGGCTCTGGCCCATGCCATCACGGATCACCTTGCCGCCGCCGAACTTCACCTCCTCGCCATGGACGGTGAAATCCTTCTCGACCTCGATGAAGAGCTCGGTGTCGGCCAACCGGACCTTATCGCCGACCGTCGGGCCGTACATCTGCGCATAGGCGGCGCGGGTTATTCTGGCCATCAGCGATTGCTCCCTAAAGTGAGATTGGTTGAGCGCGGGCCGCACATTGTCGCCACCCAATGGTCACGCAATGACCCGCCCGGCGACACTTTGCGTTCCCATTTTGACGTTCCCCTCGGGCGGTTCACGCGGGCGGGGCCGTTCCAGGACGATGATTTGCCAAACCGATGGAAGGAATATCCATGCGCAAAACGATATTTTTCGCCGCAGCCGCCACCCTGATGCTGGCGGGGGCAGCCAGCGCCCAGCAATCCACGCCGACGCCGAGCCCATCTCCGGCCGCACCCGCCGCGCCGAAGGCTCAGGCCGTGCCGGCGATCCAGAGCGTCAGCATCGTCGACATCACCGAATTGCCCAAGGATACGCAGACGCAGGTCAACAAGATCGTGGCGCAGCGCGGCGACGCCGGCCTGCAGACACTGCGGCAATCGATCGAGGCGACGCCCAAGGTGAAGTCCGCGCTGCAGGCCAAGGGAATGAGTTCGGCGCAGGTGATCGCCGCCAGCCTGCAGCCCAGTGGGGCGCTGACGCTGATCACCAAGAAGGCGAGCTGATTTGACACGCTGGCGGACCCGCATCGGGCCCGCCAGCGCTAACTGCAAGGGAACCTCCGCCTGAGACAAGCCGTTTGGTCTTTTTCGCCCCGCCCGCATTTCAGCCAGGAGCGAGCGACAATGCGAGTTTCGCGTCAGACCAGACCGTGGCCCATCGCGGCGGCCCTGCTGGTCGCAACTGTTCACACCGCGTTCGCGGCGCAACCCTTGGACAGCACCAATCCCGCAGCGGCGATCGTCGATTCCGTCGTCCGCCAGGAAGAGGCGCTCACCCGAACGGAAGCCGGCAAAGTCATTCGCGCCATCGACAGCACGCGCGACAATATCGGCACGGTGCGCAAGACCACCAAGCTCGACACGGTCGACATCATCTTTCTCACCGACGCGGCGCGCAGCGAAGGCGGGCCGCCGCCGGCGATCGAGAACAAGGTGAAGCAGCACAAGGACGACGTCGCCGAGCTGCGCCAGGAAATCGAGGCGAATGCGCTGCTCTTCCATGCGATCGATTCGCGGCGCGTGCTTGCCGAGGACGTGCTTGCCGTTGAATTCGCCAATCCCGGCAAGATCGTCATCTACGCCGCCGCCAAGCCGCCGAAGTGATTTGAGCGCGGCGGTAGCCTTCACAGCTTGCCCATCACCTTCTGCTGGAACCCGTAGACTTCGCGTTTTCCGCCGAGCGGCACCAGCGTGACGTCACGCTCTTGTCCCGGCTCGAAACGCATGGCGGTGCCGGCGGCGATGTCGAGCCGCATGCCGCGCGCGCGGTCGCGGTCGAATTTCAAGCCCTCATTGGTCTCGAGGAAATGGTAGTGGCTGCCGACCTGTACAGGCCGGTCGCCGCTGTTGGCAACCTTCAGCGTCACCGTCGGCAGGCCCTTGTTGAGCTCGATATCGCCCTTGGCAGGGATGATTTCGCCCGGAATCATCGCAGCCCTCACAAAACGCCGAAGGCGAGGCCGACACCGACCGCCGCGCAGGCGCCACCGGCGGCACGCACCAGGCTGCGGAAGCGCAGGCCCAGGCCAAGGGTGGCGGCGATGCCGATGCCGTGAAGCAGAGCCGTAGCGACGGCAAAGCCAGCCACGTATTCGAGGCCGCCGACGTTTTCGGGCACCTCGGTGCCATGCGCGTGGCCGTGGAACAGCGCGAACAGGCCAATGATCGCCACCCCCGCTGAAACCGGCAGGTCGATCGCCAGCGCCACCAGCAGGCCAAGCGCGACGACCGAGGCAAGGATGCCCGGTTCGACGAAAGGCACCGGCACATGCAGCATGCCTAACGCGCCGCCGACCAGCATGACGCCGACGAAGGCGAGCGGCCATGCCCAGATTGCCTTGCCGCCTTTCAGCGCCGCCCACAGGCCGACGGCAATCATCACCGTCATATGGTCGAGGCCGGACAGCGGATGCGCGAAGCCGGCGACAAAGGACGAGGTCGTGCCGACGCCGACATGGGCATAGGCGGGCATCGCCGCGGCCAACAGCAGAATCGCGGCGAGGGTGGTGCGTTTCGTCGAAGCGGAGAGCATCTCTGGCTACCTCTCATTGCTTGTTCAAGCGGCCTTGCGCGGCCCGCAGCCTTCGGCCTTGAGCACGCGTTTGGTCGAAGGCGGATATTTTGCCAGCCTGGACGCGGGCCGGATCGGGCGCGGCGCGAAATTGCCGCCGCAGTTCGGGCAAACGCCGCCGAGCACATGCTCGACGCAGTCGGCGCAGAAGGTGCATTCGAAGGTGCAGATCAGCGCGTCGGTCGCTTCCGGCGGCAGGTCCTTGTCGCAGCATTCGCAATTGGGCCTGAGATCCAGCATCGGTCTCTCCTCACCTGATTGGCTCATGCACGGTCACCAGCTTGGTGCCGTCCGGAAAAGTCGCCTCGACCTGGACATCGTGGATCATCTCGGCGATGCCGTCCATGACTTGCGCGCGGGTGATGACATGGGCTCCGGCCTCCATCAGTTCGGCGACCGGGCGACCGTCGCGCGCGCCTTCGACGACGAAGTCGGTGATCAAGGCGATGGCCTCAGGGTGGTTGAGCTTGACGCCACGCTCCAGGCGCTTGCGCGCCACCATCGCCGCCATGGCAATGAGCAGCTTGTCTTTTTCGCGCGGCGTTAGGTTCATTCAAATCGTCTCGGTGCTCGAGGTCACAGTGACCACAATTTGGGCAGGCCCGCCCGCCCGTTGAGCAATTCAACGAGTGGAACCAGCCGTTTGCGGAGCTGATAACCGTCCCCGGCGTAGAGCCTCGCAAGAAGCTTGCCAGATCGACCGACGCTCCAGAAGCTCGCGCCGCCTCGATCGCCGATAAGGTCGCGGGCGGGCTCCAGCAGGCGCTCCGCGCGCGGCGAAACGAGCAGCAGCGTTGCAATGGCCGTCGCCCCGCCAGCCACCGCCGGTCGTTGCAGCCTGGCGGCGATCTCCTGCTCGATGCGGAAATCCTCGGCATGGATCAGCGCGCCACCCTGATGAACCCGCCAGCGGTCATGGAAGCTGCCGTTGACCGTCCGCTCGCCCATCGCCAGCCGGCCGAACAGCGTGGCTTCGAGAATCAGCGCCTCGGCGCCCTCCGCAAGCTCGACATCCAGCCTGCGGGCGAAGGCGGCCTGGTTGAAGACGATGGTTTCCTGCGGCAGCCAGGCGATGCGGCCGCCGGCGCCAACGCGCAGGCTCACTTTGGCCTCGGCGCGATCGGCGGCGGCGCGGTAGACCTTCTCGCAGGCTTGCGTGGTGATGGAGGCCGAGGCGCCGTCGCCGACCTCGACCGCCCAGCCGAGCCGGTCGCCGCCGGTCAGGCCGCCGGCGGTGTTGATCAGGACGGCCTCGAGCGGATCACCTTGTACCAAAGGCATGCGGATCTTGGCCGAACCATCCTGGTAAAGACGTTGCAACCGGGTCCGGCCACCACTCGTGCCGCAGAAAAGCCTGCCTTGCCCCGCAACACGTTGTGCGTGAGCGGCGGGCTGGAATGCCAGGGCATTGTCGATCTTGTCCACGGGCGCCAAGGTAAGCACTCGGGCGGCTTTGTCGATATATAGCTTGTTGCTTGACATCGTTTTGGTTTCTATAGAGGGAAACCACCCTGGAGCGTCGTGCGGTGCCTTGTGTGGTAGAGGCACGCTTTCGTTCAATCCGGGGATCAAAAAGGGGCGCTCATCAGTTGGCGTCGGGAAACGACAGGGAAGGGACCGAATGGCTGACCAGCTGACGACCGAGATCATCGAAAAGATCAAAGCCCACGCCGAGACTGGCGGTGAGGAAATCACCACCAGCACCGATCTCAGCACGCTTGGCATCCATTCGCTGGAGCTGACGGAGATCATCTTCGATCTCGAGGAAAAGTATGGCATCGAGATCGAAATGAACACCGTCGACGCCTGGAGCAACCTCAAGAACGTCGGCGACATGGTCGAGGCGGTTCGCGAACTGATCGCGAAAAAAGCCTGACTATATGCAAAAGCGCGTCGTTATCACCGGCATTGGCGGGATTTGCGGGCTTGGCAACGATGTGCCCGCGATCTGGGATGCGATGCGCGCCGGCCGCTCGGCGATCGGCGTGCTCAACAATTCGCCGCTGCACGATTTGAAGGTCAAGGTCGGCTGCGAAATCAAAGCCTTGCCCGAGCACGGCATCGACCGCAAGCAGGTGGTGTCGATGGACCGTTACAGCCTGCTGGCGGTGATCGCGGCGCGGGAAGCCATGCAGCAGTCCGGATTGACCGCGCACGCCGACAATACCTATCGGATGGGTGCCGTTGTCGGTGTCGGCGTCGCCGGCTTCGAAACGATCGAAGAGAACTATCGCGCGATCCTGCTTGAGGGGCGCAACCGGGCCGGCATCTTTACCGTGCCGAAAGTGATGCCGGGCGCCGCCGCCGGCCAGGTCAGCATGGCGCTCGGCTTGCGCGGTCCGGTGTTTGGCGTCACCTCGGCCTGCTCCTCGTCCAACCATGCCATCGCCTCGGCAGTCGACCAGATCAGGCTCGGCCGCGCCGACGTCATGGTCGCCGGGGGCACCGAGGCGCCGCTGGTTTGGGGCGTGCTGAAGGGCTGGGAGGCGCTACGGGTGCTGGCGCCCGACACCTGCCGGCCGTTTTCGGGCGATCGCCAGGGCCTGGTTCTGGGCGAAGGCGCCGGCATGGCGGTGCTCGAAAGCTACGATCATGCGGTGGCGCGTGGCGCCACCATCCTTGCCGAGATCGCCGGCGCCGGGCTCTCCGCCGATGCCTCCGACATCGTCGCGCCGACGATCGAGGGACCCGAAGCGGCGATGCGCTTCTGCCTGGCCGACGCCGGACTCAACACGGAAGATGTCGACTATCTCAACGCGCACGGCACCGGCACCAAGGCCAATGACCAGATCGAGACCGCCGCGATCAAGCGGGTCTTCGGCGAGCACGCGCGCGGGCTTTCGATTTCCTCGACCAAATCGTTGCATGCGCATTGCCTCGGCGCCTCGGGTGGGCTGGAGATGATCGCCTGCGTGATGGCGATCCGCGACGGCGTCGTGCCGCCGACGGCCAACTATCGCGAGCCCGACCCCGAATGCGATCTCGACGTGACGCCGAACACCCCGCGCGAGCGCAAGGTGCGGGCCGCGCTGAGCAACAGCTTTGCGTTCGGCGGCACCAACGCCGTGCTGGCTTTCAAGGCGATCTGACCTGGCCAGGCTGATCCGGATCAAGCAGAGTTGATCCGATCAAGCGCGGCTTTGGTTGACTGTGCGTGCTCGGCAGGGCGCCTGCCGGCATATTGATCGCGGCGAAGCCTGGTCGTAGTTGTTGCCGACCCAGCGGAGCATGATGCCGAAAAGTGCGAAGTGGTTTTCGGATGACATCATGCTCTATTTCTTGATTTCTTGATCTAGAGACGGATTGAGATTTCAGGTCGGATAGACCTGAAACCATCCGGCTCTACCGCCGCCCCGCCTATCCGTTTCCGGAGACCTTGATGACCGACCTGTCCGCCTTCCCGATCAACACGCGTTGGCCGGCCAAGCACCCCGATCGCCTGCAACTCTACTCCGCCACGACGCCAAATGGCGTCAAAGCCTCGATCGCGCTGGAGGAGATCGGCTTGCCCTACGAGCCGCATTACGTCGATATCGGCAAGAACGAGAGCTGGACGCCGGAATTCCTCTCGCTCAACCCGAACGGCAAGATACCGGCCATCATCGATCCGGACGGCCCCGGCGGCAAGCCGATCGGCCTGTTCGAATCCGGCGCCATCCTGCTCTATCTGGCGGACAAAACCGGCAAGCTGATGCCCGCCGATCCGGTGCGGCGCTACGAGACGATCCAGTGGGTGTTCTTCCAGATGGCCGCGATCGGCCCGATCTTCGGACAGGTCGGCTTCTTCCATAAATTCGCCGGGCGCGAGATCGCCGACAAGCGGCCGCTGGAGCGTTACCGCGACGAATCGCGGCGGCTGATTGGCGTCCTGGAAACGCGGCTCACGGGCCGGCAGTGGATCATGGATGACGACTACACCATCGCCGACGTCTCGATGCTCGGCTGGGTGCGCAACCTGATCGGCTTCTACGACGCGCGCGAATTGGTAGGGTTCGACGATTTTCCCAAGGTCGGAGAATGGCTGGAGCGCGGCCTGGCGCGGCCAGCCGTGCAAAGAGGCCTCACCATCCCGGCAAAAGGTTGAACACAGGAGGTTGAAGCCGGCCCCTACTTTACCTTGGCTTTCGCGCGACGGCCAAACACCGAAGCGGCAAGCCGCGCCGTCGCGACCACCGCGCCGGTGGCGACACTTGCCACGGTGCGGATCGGACCGGATTTGCTCGCGGCCGCCTTTGGCGGCTTCGTAGCCTTGGCCGCAGCCTTGTGTGCTGAGCCGGCCACCACTTTCCTCGGTGCTGCCTTGCCGAAGGTCGGCTTGGCGTCCCTCGCGTTCTCGGCCAGAACTGCGTCTGCGCCGGCTGTTACCTGCCTGGGCTGCTTGGCTCTGCTCCTGGCGGGCGCGGGTTTTCTGGTCTTGGTTGCCATCTGACGGCTCCCTTACGCCTGACAAAAAGGGGATACCGGCATAACGACCTGAAAGTCTTAAGGTTCCGACCCGGAAATACTGAAAATTGAACGGGTTAACCAATGATGAGGCTATCAGCCGATGACCAGGTCGGCTGGCCGGCGCCGCGCCAGAACACGCTCGATGTTGGGCATGTCGTTGGAAGCAATCCAGGCGCGGGCGTCCTCGTCGGACTTGCCATGGCCACGCCAGCGCTCCATCAGGCGACGCTCCAACTCATTGCGCGACACATCGACGAAGATGGTGAAATCGAACAATGGCGCCAGACGCGACCATGGCTCCTCATCGAGCAGGAGATAATTGCCTTCGACCAGAATGAACTTGGTGTCCGCGGAAACGATCTCGGCCGCAGCGCGCGACAGTTCGATGGTGCGGTCGAACACCGGAATGGCGATGTCGGGCTCGCCGGAGCGGATCCGCTTTAGAAGCGTCTCGAAGCCGGCGAAATCGAAGGTTTCCGGCGCGCCCTTGCGCGGGCGCAGGCCACGGCGGTTGAGAATGATGTCGTCATAGTGGAAGCCGTCCATCGGCACGACTTCCGAGGTGCCTTCCGGCAAAAGCTCATGCAGGCTCGCCGACAGTGTCGATTTGCCCGAGCCCGGCGGCCCGGCGATGGCGACGATGAAGCGCTTGGCCTTGCCGGCGCGCTTGAAGATGGCGGCTGTAATATGGGCGATCTCGGACATCGGCGCCTTTCCGGTAGCGATTTCAGACCGCATCTTGGCGGCAGTCGGCTGAAATTTCAAACCCGGATTGGTCGTAACGCTCAGGCCGGGACCGAGCGCCCGATGCGCAGGAACTCGCCATCGAACGGCACGTTCTTCGCGGTGCCGTCGGCGGCAAGGACACGCATCGCGTCGCGCGCGGTTTCGATGCCTGCCGGCGCTTCGGCATGCGCGGACGGAAGCGCACCGATGACATGGCGGAAGGAGACCGACCGTCCCTCGGCAAGCGTGAAGGCCGTCGCCACGCCTTCGTGCTTGAGCCAGTTGCCGCCAAGCGAGGCGGCGTGGCCCATCGCGGCGCGGCCATCCTCGATGCCCAATACGCCGAGGTGTCGGCCGCTCCAGGGCGCATAGTCGCGTCCGCCATTGCTCAGCCACAGCATGGTCACCGGCAGCTCGGCGGGGTTCTTCAGCACCAGCACCAGATCCTGCTCGGCGCGGCGGGCAATGGCCGTCCAGCCCGGACCGCCGTGGTCGGCTTCGACCAGGGTTATGAAATCCTCGCGCTTGTCCTCCATGCGATAGTCCGTGAGGTCGGTGGTGCCGCCGGCGGCAAGCGGCAGGTGGGTAAGATCGGTGACGCGGGCCGGATAGGCGAACCGGAAGCGGCCGCGCGCCGGATCGGGCTCCAGCGGGGTCGGCGGCGTCACGGCGACGCGCTTCGGCGAGAAGGCAAGCCGGCCCCCTTCGCGCATCGAGGTCATCGGGTGGTGCGCAACCGAGATGGCGCCGGAGCCGCCGGAAAAGATGTGCTCCTGGTAGAGGAAGGGGTGGCCGTCGCGCAGGACGAAAATCTTGTCGACGGCGGCGCCCATGACCTTGCGGCGCAGCCGGACCGCGGCGCGCCAGCCGCCGGGAATGGCATTGTTCTCGACGACATCCCACTCGCTGTTTGCCGGCCAGCCATGCAGGGGCGCCGCCTCGACATCGCTTACGGAAAACGGCGCGCACAGAAAGTCGCCGGACAGGCGCACCGTGCCTTCGGGGATGTCTTGCGGCAGCGTTTCGCGTGGCGAACCGACCCAGGGCGCGCGGTGCAGCGGTCTCAGGGTCCGGCCATCGGCCTCGACCTGCATGTCGGCGATGTGGCCGACCGCGAGGTCAAGCGAAACCGAGATGCCTTTTGCGCTGAGCGTGACCGTGTCCATGAATGCCTCCCGATTCTCTTTCGGGCGCAAGCAAAACCTGTCCGGCGGCGGATAAGCAAGGGCAGCGATCGGCAATTTGCATCAGGACTGGCGCTGCGGCAGCGCGGACCGATCGCTTCGACCGCTGGCGCCGCCCCTCATTGCCCTGCCGGGCATTTCTCCCCGTAGAACGGGGAGAAAGAAGCTCACTACTGCCGTTTGTATTCCCTCACCGGCGACTTGGTGCCGTCCGTGTAGGTGACCTGCACCGCCATCGACGTCACGTCGTCCTTCACCTTGAAATAAGGCTGGTAGTTGTCGGGGATGGCGTAGGGATCCTTGGCGTCGCAGGGGGGCATCTTGATCTCTTTGTCGAGCGCCGCGCCGTTCAGGCTGTAATGCACCTCCTTGATGGCGCAGCGGTAGGACAGCATCTGGGTGAAATAGACCAACCCGTGGTTGCCGCTGGCGTCGAAGGCGATCCACGACGTCCAGAACTGGTCGAGGATCTGCTTATTCTCCTGCTGCAGCGCACCCTCAGGATCGAAGCGGATGTTGAACGGACCGGTGTCGCGACCCCTGATGTCGATATATTTGATCGCGATGGTGGTGGCCGCGGTGTTGTCCGGCAACTCGAAACTCGGGTTCGGCATCGGTTTGCCGGTGCGCTGGTCGTTCATGGCCATCACCCCGGTGTCGGTGAACGGGCCAGTCTCGCCGAGACGCCAGGAGATCGCCGTCGCCGGCTCGGGCAGCGAGATCGTCATCGACCAGCCGGCGTTGGAGCGCATCGGCGTCAGCGTCGGCACGAAGCGCGAGGGATCGAGCACGTCGCCCAGCGCGGTAAGCCGGCTGCGGCTGCGATCGAGCCAGTCGGCCAGTTGCGTCTGGTCGACGAAATATTTGAGCAGCCCGCCATCCTTCTCATAGGAAACGAATTTGGTCAGCGCCTGGGCTTCGCTGCGCTTGTCGGCGAGCGTCTGGCTGCCCAGCCGGTCCTCCGAGAACTCCTGCGCCAAAAGGAAGTAAGCCGGCGCGTAGTTGGGATTGGCCGCGATGAAGGCGTTGAGCTTGTCGAGACGCTGGGCATCGTCGAATTGCAGCAGATGAACCAGCTTGATCGACGGCGCCTTGGCCTTGTCGGCGAGCTGGCCGAACACTTCGCGGGCGCCGGCCTTGCCGTCCTGGACCCGAAGCAGCGTGGCAAAGCGCGTATAGGGATCGATGGCGTCGACATCGAAGCCGGCAAAGGCGAGATAGGCGCGCCTGGCGTTAAGCATGTCGCCGGCAAGCTCGTAGACGCGGGCATTGTGGTAGAACTCGTCCGGACGCTTGGGGTCGCCAATGGCGCCGCCCTGCGCCGAGAGCTGGGCGAAGCCCTTGGCTATTGTGTCGATCGAAACGGCGATCTGCTCGGTGGTCGCCTGCAGTTTTTTGGCCTGAGCCTGCTGCTGCTTCTGGCCGGCGGCCAAAGTGTCGGTGGTCTGCTTGACGGCTTCGACGCTCTTTTGCGTCTGAGCGCCCTGTTCGGTCTGCTGCTGCTGGGCGGATGCGATCTCCTGGGTTGTCTTAGCCACCGTGTCGGTCGACTTCTTGACGTCCTCGACAGTCTTCTGGGTCTCAGTGCCCTGTGCGGTCTGCTTCTGCTGGGTGGCGGCTATCTCTTGCGTTGTCTTGGCCACGGTGTCGGTCGATTTGGCGATCGTATCGGTCGCCTTCTTGACCTCCTCGACCGTCTGCTGCGTTCGCGTGACCGTCTGTTCGATCTTGGCCACCTTCTGCGAGACGATGCCGAGCGACTGCTGCAATTCGGCCACGGCCGGGACCAGATTGGCGATGATGCCGTTTTGCGAGTTGGTCTGCTGCTGGACGGCGTAGACGCCACTGGCTATGGCCGCCGCGCTGGTGGCGAAAATCAGCGCCGGCATGGCTTTTGCCGCCAACACCAGGCGCAGCACCATGGCGATGGCGATGATCAGCGCGGCGATCGCCGCGCCGAGCGCGATATAGGCCGCAAAAGGTCCGAGCGGGTTGAGTACGTCGCCCACCGCGCCGCTGACAAAGGCAAAGCTCGCCGCCCATTTGCCTGTCCTGCTGAGCGAAGCCCGCAACAGCGAGGTCGTGCCCGTGGCGATTTCCGACATGCCGATTCCCCCAAACCGATCGCAGCATCATAGCGGCAAGGGGGTGGGAATGGCAAAACCGGGCTTGCGCATGTGTGTCCAAAAGGCCGCGAAAGCTGGGTAAATGCCTTGCCGCCGCCGTTAACCAGTTGGACGGAGCGGATCGGTTACGTTAGCGTTCCCGCATCTCAGCAACAGATTTTAGAACAATCTTGCCCCGTTCCTTTCTGCTCCTCCAGAAACTCATCGCCGTATTGGCACTTCTCGCGCTGGTGACCGGCTGCACGACGGCCGCGCCGCCCGAGAGTGTGCTGACCGTGCCGGCGCAGCCGCAGAAATATGCGGCGATCGTGGTTGATGCATCGAGCGGCAAGACCTTGTTCGAGGTCAATTCTAGGTCGCAGCGCTATCCGGCGTCGCTGACCAAGATGATGACGCTCTACATGCTGTTCGAGGCGATGGAGAGCGGCCGGGTGACGAAGGAGACGCGGATTCCCGTCTCCGATCATGCCGCCTCGCAGCCGCCGACGAAGCTGCGCTTTCGGCGCGGCGAAACGATCGACGTCGATTCCGCCATCCGCGCCATGGTGGTGAAATCGGCCAACGACGTTGCGGTGGCCGTCGGCGAATATCTCGGCGACGGCTCGGAGGACCGGTTCGCCGCCATGATGACCGCCAAGGCGCACTCGCTCGGCATGACCAGCACCAATTTCCGCAACGCCTGCGGCCTGCCCGACGACGGCCAGACGACGAGCGCGCGCGACATGGCGGTGCTGGGCATGGCGCTGGAGAAACGCTTCCCGCAGCATTTCCACTATTTCTCCGAAAGCGACTTCATGTTCCGCGGCAAGCTGGTGCGCGGCCACAACGACATGCTGGGACGGGTGCGCGGCGTCGACGGCATCAAGACCGGCTACATAAGAGCATCGGGCTACAACATCGTCACTTCCTACAATGCCGACGGTCGGCACCTGATCGTGGTGGTGATGGGCGCCGAGAGCGCGCGCCAGCGCAACGACCATGTCGAGGCGCTGATCCAGCGGAGCGTGGCGCCGACCGCCACTGAGGCCACCCAGCCCAGGCTGATGTATGCCGGGCAACAGCCGAGCTCGCCGTTGCCGGGTTTGTCGCAGCCTAGCTCGCCGGCGCCGGAGATGCCTGCACCCAATTCGTCGCTGCCAGGTTTGCCGGCCTCCGATTTACCGTCGGCGGACCTGGCGTCGCCCACAGCGCCACTGCTGCCGGCGCAATAGAGGTCGCGGAGCCTCCACGCGCCTCGTCATTCCAGGGCGGAGCAAGGAGCGAAGCGACGCGCGTAGACCCTGGAATCCATGCCGTGACCTATGAACGTCGCAGCGGGTGGAGACAACGGCGCGGGATGCCGGCTAGGCAGGCTCTTTCTGCACCGTGGCATTCTTCGGCGGGCGTCACGGCATGGATTCCAGGGTCTGCGCGACGCTTCGCGTCGCTCCGCCCTGGAATGACGAACTAGAGGTGGGCGTCGCCGCGCAAGTCGGGTGAATATCGGCCGACCTACCGAACCACCAGCACCGGGATCTCCGTCAGCGACACCACTTCCGCCGTCTGGCTGCCCAGCACCAGCCGGCCCAGGCCGCGGCGGCCGTGCGAGGCCATGACGATGAGGTCCGAGCCTTCCGAGCGGGCGACGTCGAGGATTGCCTCGGCGGGCGTGCGGTTCTCGATATGCAGGGTTTTGGCGCTGACGCCGAGCGTTTCGGCCTCGGCCTTGCATTTGTCGAGCACCTCAGCCGCATATTTGCGCGCGCTTTCCTCGTAATTGACCAGTTCGTCGGCCGCGACATAGCCGGCCATGGCGCCGCCCCAGGCCAGCGCCGGGAACGCTTCCGACACGTTGAGGAAGGTGACTGCAGCGCCGAGGCCCCGAGCGAGTTCCAGGCCGTGGGCGACGCCCTTGCCGGCGAGTTCCGAGCCGTCGGTGGCGATCAGGATTTTCTTGTACATGATGACGATCCCTCTTGTTGCGCGGGGCGAAGCAGCGCCCCGGTGGCGGAAGCCTGGCCGGCGATGAGGCGCGGCTGGGTTTAACCTTGATGTAGTTTATCGGGAGCGCCGGCCACAGGGGTCGGATGGGGCCAGCGGGCAGGGATCGTCGCACCAGGAGGCGCGGATAATAGCGGAGGGCGCGCTCCCCCTCACCCAGCCTCCGCTTCGCTCGGCTGACCTCTCCCCCGGGGGAGAGGAGACCGTCGACGTTGGCGCCAGTCTCTTCTCCCCCACGGGGAGAAGGTGGCCCGAAGGGCCGGATGAGGGGGCTGGCGCTGCCCTTTGCGATTGGCCGTCTCCAATCATCACAACAAACTTGTTCGGTCACACGGGATTCACACTGGCGATGGATATGCTGCGCCGGCTTGGCGTATCGTACCGCGCAGAGCCCGCGAACAGGAGCACCGACCATGGCAGGCGACCCTAAGACATCCGCGCAAAAGCAGGCCGACAACGAGAACGACATCGCCGGCGAATATCTCGAGGCGGAGACCGTCTCGGAGGGCGACGAGCACGCCGCCGACGAGATCCTCGAAGCGCCGGAAGTGCCGGATTCCGAACCGCATGTTCCAGGCGCCGGGCGGATCAAGGCGAAAAAGAAGCCGTCGGCGATATCGGGGCGAAAGTTCCGCAAGCGCGACCTGGTGCGCATCGATGACCTGCGGCCGAGCCTCGCCGACCGCATCCGCGCCGACCACCCCGACCTGCCGCGCGGCGCCCGCGTCAGCCGCGAAGAGCTTGGCCGCTACCGCATGCGCTACATGGAGGAGCTGCTGCAGCAGGAACACGGCGAATTCTCCGAGCTCGACCGCCAGGTGGTGGAATCGATCGCCAAGCAGGACACGATTTCGGAAAACTCGGAAGAGGAGTTCGAGGAGCACCGGACGTTCCCCGACCGCGTCTCCGACAACATGGCCGCCTTCGGCGGCAGCTGGTGGTTCCTGATCTCCTTTGCCACCGTGCTCCTTGTGTGGATCGGCCTCAACCTCCTGCAGGGCGAATCCAAGGCCTTCGACCCCTACCCCTTCATCCTGCTCAACCTTCTGCTCTCCTGCATCGCCGCCATCCAGGCGCCGGTGATCATGATGAGCCAGAAGCGCCAGGAGGTGAAAGACCGCCTGCGCTCCTTCAACGAATACCGCGTCAACCTCAAGGCCGAGCTGGAAGTGCGCCATTTGCACGAAAAGCTCGACTACCTCATCTCGCGCCAATGGACGCGGCTGGCCGAAATGCAGCAGATGCAGCTCGACGCGATGAACGAGCTGGCGGGCGCGAAGAAGGCAAAGCACACAGCAAGGCGGGCTGTGAGACGCAAGGCGGCGAAGGTGGAAGGGTGAGGTTGGCCTCCGAAGATACTTTGAGGAGTTACGCTTCGGTTGTTCGCTTCGGATCTGGCGGCTTACTCGCGTTAGTCTGGACCGCAGCATATTGCCTTGGTTCAATCTGTGGTGTTCGCTACTAAGCCCACACTGCTCATCGTGATACCCAGTTGCCTTAACCGGAATAACCGGAGTAGCTGTTCAAGCTAGCCACACCTGAGTCCAAAATGCCTAAACCTACACTCGACGAATATCCTCAGTGGTCTAGAGACCAGCTAGGATTTGACCCTAGCGACCCGCAATTCGTTCGCCGCTACACAATAAACACGAACAACATACGGAATGAGATCGAAAAATCCGATCAATGGGCAGTCGTATCAGAAACTTTTGAGAATCTTTCTCGACAATACAAGCATGATAATCATGTTTATTTATTTACCGACGACAAATGGTTGCCGTCCTTACATGTGAAACCTGTTTCTAGTCTGATAGAAAAGACATATAGAAATAACATACTGAGAAATAAAAATTTTCCAAATCATCCCAACGGAGGATGGTTCATTGAAGATAACATCTTTGCACGAATTGGGGATCTCATAAGATGCCGCGTTGTCTGCCGCTACATGGACGGCCCGGAGTATATATGTAATGCTGCTTCCAAATTACTTGGTGACGCCGTCGTGTCTGGTACGCACTCGATGGAGACCGAGCTCGGCTACTACGCATGGCACATGGGCTTGCTGGTACCAGTCCCAATCATGAAGCCAAATGGGAACGTGATCGACGAGACGGTAGAATTTGAGGTTCAGCTAACTACCCACCTCAATGACGTCCTAAATGACCTTACGCACGTTTTTTACGAAGGCCGACGGATCAAAGAGGGGGTCTCCGATTCGAAGTGGAAATGGCAACCTAACGAAGCCAAATTTAAAGGTGCGTACTTTGGCCATACCCTTCATCTGTTGGAGGGAATGATTGTGGAGTTAAAAAACGAGATGGCGAAGGCGAAGGACAAGTGACTGAGCTAATCCCTCCTAATCCTACAGTTGAGCACCTCACAACGATCTTTCGTAGAATCTCAAAGGGTGACATTCGAATCCCCGCTTTCCAGAGGAGGCTGGTTTGGGATGAATCTCAAGTTATTTCTCTACTTGAGAGTGTTTATAAAGGCTTTCCGATCGGCAGCGTCCTTTTGTGGTCGGTGCGGTCCGCAGTATTGCGTGACGCGAACTTCGAATATCCGCTTTTTCCTGCAAGAGAGCCATCGTTTCCTACCAATTATATTCTGGATGGCATGCAGAGATTGTCTTCTCTTTATGGAGTCTTCAACTATGAAGATGGCGAGAGTGATCCCCGTTTGAATATATGGTTCAATTTGGATTCGGGAAGCTTTCAGCACCGAGGCACGGTAGATGATATCGAGTTCCCTTACTGTGTTCCAGTCAGAGCTTTGATCAATCCTCGTGAACTTTTTGATGTCCAAGGGCGGTTTTTGGCGGAGCAAAAGAATGGCGGCGATCTAGTTGATAGACTTATTGAACTCCAGTCACGATTTCAGGATTACATGATCCCGCTTGTGACTATCACACGAGAAGATGTAGCGTCTGTTGTTGAGATATTTGAGCGCATTAACAACAGTGGCACTGTTCTCGACACTGTAGATTTTATGAGAGCCGTAACGTGGTCGAACGACTTCGATCTCAATGGGCGCCTCGATGAGATCAATGCTACGCTTGAGGAAGCAAACTTCGATCTCGACGAACAAACTCTTATAAAGATCATCGGGCTCGAGCTCGACAAGGAACCACTACCCGACGCGCTCCTAACGATGCGAGGTGAAACCGCCGACGCTCTAAACGCCGCTACCGGTAGGGTTACAGACGGCGTGCTTCGGGTGGCGGCCTTTCTTCGAGAACGAATGCGCGTCATGGGCGCCGAGTTTGTTCCGTATGAAGGGCAGATACTAGTTCTTTATAAGGCACTTAGGCATGCAGATCAGGTCGATTTGGATGCGCTGGTGAAATGGTATTGGGCTGTTGGCTTTAACGAGGCGCTTCGTGGCAAGCCGGACCACTATGTCGCCCGGGCAGTTCGGTCAATTCCCGATCTGCTGGCCGGCAAAGTCAGAGGTGTAGAGCCTAGGCTTGGCTTGCGCCCCGTCGATCTTGTTGAGCGCCGGTTTATCCAAGGAAGAGCGCTATCCGTGGCGGTATTTGGCCTCTTTGCGCACAACGACCCAAGGAGCTTAACAGGGGGCGATTATATAGAGCCTGAATCGTTTATTTTTGATTCATCCCCCCAAACCCTGCAACCGATTTTGGAAATCCATGAGCTTGAACGGGCCCTTGAGCAGAGAATGGCATCTTCAAAGATTCTAGCTAACTTATTCCTTCCGAGTTTTGTCGAAAGATTTTTTTTGGCCGAGAAGACACGAATATTCGACTATATTCGAGATAGCCCACCTGACGATGAGGTACTGTTGTCTCAATTTATGAATCGGGAAGCCGTCGACCATCTTCGGGAGGGCCGGTTTAGGCAATTTCTAGAGGTCAGAGCAGCTCTGATGATGCAGGGTGCCGCAAGGTTGGTTGGACAATAGGAGCAGGGGCAGCGCCTGCTGGGAAATAACGTTGTCTATTTCGACGTTGAAGCCTGAAGCCGCTTCCGCTAAGAAGCCGTGGCTGGCCGGCTCACCGGCCGGTTCGTTTTCCGGTTTCAGGGAAGCACCCGTAGCTCAGCTGGATAGAGCGCTGCCCTCCGAAGGCAGAGGTCACAGGTTCGAATCCTGTCGGGTGCGCCAATTCGGACTCGTTGGTTGGCCCCGATATTAAGGTTCTCACCCCAGCACCTCCCCAATCGCCGCCGCCAGCCGCTCCACCCCATCCCGCATCTGCGCCGCATCACAAGCCGCGTAGCCTAGCACCAGCCCCTGCGTCGGCGCCGTATCTTGAAAATATTTCGAGAGCGGCGAGACGTTGATCGCTCGTCTTGCCGCCGCCTGGCTGACCTTGATGTCGTCGATGCCGTCCTTGAGATAGCCTACCACCTGGATGCCGGCTTCGGCGGGGGAGAGGGTGATTTCGGTGCTTAGCCGCCCTGCGACAATGTCGCGGAAAAGCTGGCGGCGTTGGGCGTAGATGCGGCGCATGCGTTTCAAATGCCGGCTCATATGGCCTTCGGTGATGAAATCGGCGAGCGCTGCCTGCAACAGCAGCGGCGCGAACTGGCCGGTGGTGGAGAGCGCGTTGACGATGCGGCCGGCGAGTTCCGGCGGCAGCACCATGAAGCCGAGGCGCAGCGCGGGGAACAGCAGCTTGGCGAAGGTGCCGACATAGATGACGCGGCCGGAGCGGTCCATGCTCTGGATCGCCGGCACCGGGCGGCCCTGAAAGCGGTATTCGCCGTCGAAATCGTCCTCGATCACCCAGGAATTGGCGGTCTCGGCGATGTCGAGCAGGCGCAGCCGCTCCTCCATGCGCATGGTGATGCCGAGCGGATGCTGGCAGGCCGGCGTTACGTAGATGAGGCGGGGCGAAAAGTCCGGCGTGTCGAGACGCCAGCCGCGCTCCTGGTCGACCGGGATGGGCAGGATCTTGGCGCCGGCCACGGTGAAGGCGGCCTTGGCGCCGTAATAGCCGGGCTCCTCCATCCAGACCGTGTCGCCGGGGTCGAGCAGCAGGCGGGCGAGAAGATCGAAGGCGGCCTGCGCGCCGGTGGTGATGACGATCTGCTCCGGCCTGCAGCGCACGCCGCGCGCGGAGAACAGATAGCCGGCGATCGCTGTTTTCAGCGCCGGATGGCCGGTCACGTCATAGGTGCCGAACAGCGTCTCGCCGCCATGGCTGGCGCGGCGCGCCACCAGCCGGCCCCAGACGCCGAAGGGAAAGCTCTGCGCGTCCGGCATGCCGGGGTGGAAGGCGACATGGCCGGGCGTGCCGTGATGGTAAGGCTGGCTGAGCAGCAATTGCCCGCGCTGCGAGGGTGAGCGCAGCGGCACGGGCGGCGCTTGCGCCGGGGTTTCGCGTGGGCCGTCGGGCAGGTCGACGATCACCGGGCGCGCCCCCTGGCGGTTGGCGAGATAGCCCTCGGTGACGAGCTGGTCGTAAGCGGTGACGATGGTGTTGCGGCCAAGGCCAAGCTCGGCGGCGAGAGCCCGGGTGGAGGGGAGTTCCGAGCCCGGCGGCAGCGCGCGGTTGCGGATGATGGCGACGAGGCCGTGATAGAGCTGGCGCGAGAGGTGCTCGGGGCTGGCGCGGTTCACGGCCAGCATGTCGAGGGGAAAGGCTTGTGGTTTGGGGTGGGGGCGCATGGGTTAGCTCGCGCCATGGGTGGGATGGTGTGGTGCGATACGCATGCCCGGCAAAGTCGAGTTCCTTCGCCCCCCTCTCTGTCCTGCCGGACATCTCCCCCTCAAGGGGGGAGATTGGCAGCTTCGGCGCCTCGCTACTTCTTGCAACGCCGGCGATTGGCGAAAGCCGGCGCGCCATCTGATCTCCCCCCTTGAGGGGGAGATGCCCGGCAGGGCAGAGAGGGGGGCCTCGCGTGGCTGCTCAGTAATTTCCCGATTTCCCATCCCCCATCCTGCCACACCCACCTCCCAACACAACTGGTTCCTTCATTTTCCCGAAAACTGGACCTCGCGATGGAGACAGAGCGAGATAGACTTCGCCTCATGACGTTGGGGTAAGACGTCGACGCGAGCACAGTTCGGGCGAGGCGCCGGGAGGGCGGTTTGCCGGGACCAAGAACAAGCGGGGCTTTGCATCCCGCCATAGCAAAAACATCTCCCTCCTAACATGAGCGCCCCGCGGCCATTTGGCCCGGGCGGAAGGCGAGCAATGAGCACCGTACGACTTGGCATCAATCCGATCACCTGGAGCAATGACGACGTGCCGGAACTGGGTGGCGACACGCCGCTCGAGACGTGTCTCTCTGAAACCGCCCAGGCCGGTTATGCCGGCACCGAGCTCGGCGGCAAATTCCCACGCGACAGCCGCACGCTGCGGCCGATCCTCGACCATTACGGGCTGGCGCTGGTCTCCGGCTGGTATGACGGCCGCATCTGCGAGAAGGACGTCGACGAGGAGTTCGAGGCGATCCGGCCGCATCTGACCTTGCTCCGCGACCTCGGCGCCCGGCGGGTCGTCTATGCCGACACCTCGCGCGGCCGCCATGGCGCCATCCACGATCCGATCTCGCAGCGGCCGAAGCTCGCCGACGACGAATGGAAGCCTTACGGCGCCAAGATCACCCGGCTTGCCGAACGCTTCGCCGATTTCGGCGTCGGCATGGCTTTCCACCATCACATGGGCACCATCGTCGAAACCGACGCGGAGATCGACAGGCTGATGGCGACCACCGGCGAAGTCGTCGGGCTGCTCTACGACACCGGGCATTGCGCTTTTTCCGGCGGCGACCCGGAACAACTGTTGCGCCGGCATGTCGGCCGCGTCGTGCATGTCCATTGCAAGGATGTGCGCCCGGCGATGCTGAAGAAAGCGCGCAACACCGACATGAGCTTCATGGGCGCGGTGATGGAAGGCATTTTCACCGTGCCCGGCGACGGTTCGATCGACTATCCGACGCTGCTGAAGATCCTCGCCGACAAGGGCTATTCCGGCTGGCTGGTGGTGGAGGCCGAGCAGGACCCGGCCAAGGCGCATCCGTTGACCTATGCTACGCTGGGCTACCGCAATCTCAAGGTGCTGGCCGAAGGCGCCGGCTTCTATGTGCACGAGCGCGTAACGGAGGTTCGCCATGCCGGCTGAACGCAAGGTCTGAGACAGAATGGGGCGCCGGGGAGGGCGATGAGTTCGGTCCTGTACAAAAGCGTGGTCAAGAATTTCGGCGCGCTCAACGTGCTGCGATCGCTCGACCTTGCCGTCCCGGACCACAAATTCCTGGCTTTGCTCGGCCCGTCGGGCTGCGGCAAGACGACGGCGCTGCGCATCCTTGCGGGGCTGGATATGCCGAGCGCCGGCAAGGTCTTCATCGGCGAACGCGACGTCACGCGCCTGCAGCCGCGCGACCGCGACATCGCCATGGTCTTCCAAAGCTACGCGCTCTATCCGCAGATGACGGTCGCCGAAAATATCGGCTATCCGCTGTGGATCCGCGGCACGCCCGACGCCGGGCGCAAGGCCAAGATCGACGATGTCGCCGCCATCCTCGAAATCGGCCATCTGCTCGACCGCCGTCCGCGCCAGCTCTCGGGCGGACAGCGGCAGCGCGTCGCGCTCGCCCGGGCCATCGTGCGCGACCCGGCGGCCTTCCTCATGGACGAGCCACTGTCCAATCTCGACGCGCGGCTCAGGCTCACCATGCGCGGCGAGATCAAGCGCCTGTGCCAGCGCCTCGGTGCCACCACCATCTACGTCACCCACGACCAGGTCGAGGCGCTGACCATGGCCGACCTCGTCGCCGTCATGCATGGCGGCGAGCTGCAGCAGATGGCGCCGCCCATCGAGATCTACGACCGCCCGGCGAACCGCTTCGTCGCCACCTTCGTCGGCAATCCGCCGATGAACATCCTGCCGGTCACGCTTGCCGAGCAAGGCGTGATGGCGAGCGGCAAGACGGTCCCGCTTGAGCGGACACGGCTCACTTCATGCCGCCTCGCCGAGATCGTCGAGATCGGGCTGAGGCCCGAAGATTGCAGCGTTGCCCAGCCAGGCGAAGCGGGCGTGCTGCCGGGTGAAATCTACGTCGTCGAGCCGATGGGCAACGAGACGCTGGTCAATGTCCGCCTCGAGGGTGGCAACGTCCAGGTGCGCGCCGGACGCGATTTCAGGGGTGTGGTGGGTGAAAGCATCGGCGTCGCCTTCGACCCGGCGAACGCCTGTTTCTTCAATTCGGCCGGCCTCACCGCCGTCCACAGGGTCAACAACAATGGGAGAGTGACATGATGCATTCAAGCAGACTTACTCGCCGCTCCGTTATCAAGGGCGGGCTCGGCCTGGCTTTGGCCAGCACGGCCCTCACCGCGCTCAGCCTGCCGATGCCGGCCAGGGCGGCCGGCAAGAAGGTCATCATCGGCGCCTTCGCCGATGGCGGCCTGACGCCGTTCAAGCAGAAGATCATCCCGCTGGCGAAGGAACACGGCTTCGACATCGAGTTCCTCGAAGACGAATACGGGGTGACGCTGGAGAAGTGGTTCGCCGACGCCCAGAGCGGCGCCGGCCAGTACGACCTTTATCTGCTCGACGATCCATGGGTGCCGCAGTTCGGCGCCGCCAACGTGCTGGAGGATCTCGGCGCCGGCGGCATCGACGGGTCCGACAAGGACTGGATCGGCTCGATGATCGACATGGGCTACTGGCCGCCGCAGCAGGGACCGCGCGTCAAGGGCTTCGAGAACGCCAAGCCGACACTGATCTGTGTGCCCTTCGTCGGCGATTTGCAAACGCTCACCTACCGCAACGACGTCTTCACCGGCGGCGCGCCGAAGACCTGGGACGAGGTGATCGCCAAGGGCAAGGAAGGCGTGGCAGCCGGCAAGATCAAATATCCGGTCGTCTTCCGCGGCGTCTCCGGCAATCCGATCGTCACCAGCTGGTATCCGATCTTCCTGTCGTTCGGCGGCGCCTTCTTCGACGACAAGTGGAACCCGATCTTCAACTCGGCCGAAGGCAAGGCATCGGCCGAGTTCTTCGTCGGCGCGATGAAGCAGAACGCGCCGAGCGGCGTGGTCGAGTTCGATTCCGACCAGGAAGGTGCTGCGATCCTCGGCGGCGAGGCGGGCGCGATCATCCAGTATTCGGGCAACGCGCTCAAGGCCGACGATCCCGCTCAGACCAAGGTCGCCGGCAAGCTCGATTTCGGCGTTGTGCCGAAGCAGGAAAAGGCGATCGCCCAGATGGGCATCTTCATTGCCGGCGTGCCGAAATCGGCGCCCAACAAGGCGAACTCGATCGAGTTCCTGAAGTGGTATGTCAGCGCAGAAACCCAGGCCAAGCTGTCGGAAGCAGGCTCGATCCCGGTCAAGCGCAGCGCCTTCGGCATCGCCAAGCCCGGCAACCGGCTGATCCCGGTCGCCCTGCAGCAGCTCGATGCCGGCGCTCTGCCGCGGCCGCGCACGCCGGACTGGGCGAAGGTCGAGGAGCTGCTCGGCATCGAGCTCAACAAGGCGCTGCAGGCCGGCTCAGGCGGCGGCGCGGCGTTGGACACGGCCGCCAAGCAGGTCAAGGACTACCTGACCACGGCCGGTTACTACTGATGCAGGGCGCAACGCAGGCGCGCAGATATCGCCTGCAGGGGGCGGGGCTCGACCTCGCCCTCCCCTATCTCATGCTGGCGCCGGGCCTGATGATCGTGCTCGGCGTGCTGGTCTATCCGCTGTGGGACGGGCTCCGGGCCAGCACCAAAGCATACCGTTACGGCTCGCCGGTCGCCGATGTCGGCTTGCAGAACTATGTGCGCCTGTGGAGCGACACGCAGTTCCTGAATTCGCTCTGGGTCACGGTGAAGTTCGTCGCGCTGTCGGTATCGGTCGAAGCGGTGGTCGGCTTCGCTCTGGCGCTGTTTTGCCTGCACGAATTCCGCGGCATCCGTCTGCTCAGAACCGTGTTGATCATACCTATGGTGATCACGCCCGTCGTCGTCGCCATTGTCTTCCGCCTGATCTATGCCAGCGACGCCGGCATGCTGACGGCGCTGTCGCAGGCGATGGGCGGCGGCGCGGTGCAGATCCTCGGCAGTCCGCTCAAGGCCTTCATCGGCCTCGTCGTCCTCGACGTCTGGGAATGGACGCCGCTGATGTTCCTGATCCTGCTCGCCGGGCTGCAATCGCTGCCGCATGAGCCGTTCGAGGCTGCCCGGGTAGACGGCGCCGGCGCCTGGCGCGTCTTCGCCGACCTCACCTTGCCGATGATGCGGCCGGTGCTGGCGGTAGCAATCGTGCTTCGCACCATCGATGCCTTCGGCACCTTCGACCAGGTTTTCGTCTTGACCCGTGGCGGGCCGGGCGAGGCGACGAGGCTGATCTCGATCTACGGCTACGACACCGCGTTCAAATTCCAGCAGACCGGATACGCGGCGGCGCTGTTCGTGACGATCGGCCTCGTCGTGCTCGCGCTCGCCTTCAGCGCCATCAGGCTTCTGCGCAGGGTCGACGCGTCATGAGCACCCGTCTGGCACGAATCCTCACAACCATCTTCATCCTGGCCGTTGTGCTTTTGCCGATCTACTGGCTGGTCTCGACCTCGCTCAAGTCGAACCGCGAGATCACGCAGGAAGGCACGCTCTACCCGCATGTGCCGACGCTTGACAACTATGTACGGCTGTTCACCGAAAAGCAGTTCGGCTCCTACCTGACGAACTCGCTGGTGGTGACCTTCTTCTCTGTCGCCATCGCGCTGGTCGTCGGCGCGATGGGCGCCTATGCGATCGCCAGGTTCCGCCTGCCTTTCGGCATGGAGCGCAAGGTCGGCCTGTTCCTTTTGACGCTGCGCATCATCCCGCCGGTCGTCATCCTGATCCCGGTCTACCTCTTGATGCTGAGCCTCGGCCTGCTCGACTCTTGGCTCGGGCTGATCGCGACCTACACCGCCTTCAACGTCACCTTCTGCGTCTGGATGATGGAGAGCTTCTTCCGCGAGATCCCCGTCGATCTCGAGGAGGCCGCGATGGTCGACGGCGATTCGCGTTTCGGCGCCTTTCGCCGCATCACGCTGCCGCTGGCGGCCCCTGGGCTCGCGGCCACCGCCATCTTCGCCGTGCTGGTCACCTTCAACGAATTCCTCTTCGCGTTGGCGCTGACGGCGACGCCGCGGGCCATGACCATGCCGCGCGGCACCGCGACGCTGATCGGCCGCATCGACACCGACTGGGCCTCGATGGCGGCGGCCGGCGTCATCGGCGCATTGCCGATCGTCTTCTTCGCGCTCCTGGTGCAACGGCACCTGGTCCGCGGGCTCACCATGGGCGCGGTGAAGTGAACACCGCCCTGCCAACATGAACCGGCCGTTCCGCGACAGGGACTGCCCGACAGGAGAGTCGAACGCATGATGGATGTCTGTCTGTTCGGGGTGGGGCTGATCGGCCGCGTGCACGCGGGCAATCTCGCACGCCACCCGAGGGTGCGGCTGCGCTACGTCGTCGATCCCAATCGCGAGGCGGCGGAGAAGGTCGCCGCCGTGACCGGGGCCGAGATCGCCGACACCGAGACCGTAATGAACGACCCGGCGGTGAAGATGGTGTTCATCGCCTCGGCGACACGCACGCATGCCGAGCTCGCCATGGCCGCGGCGGCAAAAGGCAAGGCGATCTTCTGCGAGAAGCCGATCGATCTCGACCTCAAGCGCACGGACGAATGCCTGGCTGCCGTCGCCAAAGCCGGCGTGCCGTTCCAGATCGGCTTCAACCGCCGCTTCGATCCGAGCTTCCGGGCGCTGAAGGAGCGCCTGGCGGCCGGCGAGATTGGCGCCGTCGAGCAGGTCATCATCACCAGCCGCGACCCCGAACCGGAGACCGAGGAAGCGCTGGCCAGCGGCGGCGGCGTCTTTCGCGAAATGACCATCCACGACTTCGACATGGCGCGGAACATGCTGGGCGAGGAGCCGGTGGAACTGTTCGCGACTGGGTCTTCGCTGGTGGCGCAGCAATACAGCAAGCTCGGCGACTTCGACACCGCGATGTTCATCCTGCGCACCGCGTCCGGCCGTCAATGCCATATCAACAACAGCGTCAGGGCCGCCTATGGCTACGACCAGCGCATAGAGGTGCATGGCGCCGATGGCATGCTGCAGGCCGGCAACCGGCTGCCGACCTCGGTGGAGATGTATGGCGGCAAGGGCATATCACGCGACAAGCCCTATTATTTCTTCGTCGAGCGCTACGCAGAATCCTACGCGGCCGAGATCGATCACTTCATCTCCTGCGTGGAGACAGGAAAGAAACCCGACGTCACGGCCAGCGACGGCCGCAAAGCGATGATCCTTTGCGAGGCGGCCCTCGCATCCGCCCGATCCGGCAGGTTCGAGCCTGTGAAGCTCTGAGCGGATGGTCTGAAGTCAACCGGGAGTTACGACATGAAGATCGGCATGATAACCGACAGCCTGGGCCACCTTTCCTTCGACGAGATGCTGCGCGCCTCGGCCGAACTCGGGTTGGAGACGCTGGAGTTCGCCTGCGGCAACTGGTCGTCGGCACCGCATATCGATCTTGCAGCCATGCTGGACAGCGCGTCGACCCGCGCCGAATTCGTCGCCAAGGTCCGCGACCATGGACTGACGATCGCGGCGCTCAACTGCTCGGGCAATCCGCTGCACCCGGGGCCGCAGGGTCAGAAGCACCGCCAGGTGACCGAGGACACGATCCGGCTCGCTAACCTGATGGGCATCGACCGCGTGGTGATGATGTCCGGCCTGCCCGGCGGCCCGGGCGATGCCAACCCCAACTGGATTATCACTGACTGGCCGCCCGAATGCGCCGACATCCTGCGCTACCAGTGGGACGACTGCATCATTCCCTACTGGCGCGATCTGGTGGCTTTTTCGAACAATCTCGGCGTCAGGAAGCTCTGCCTGGAACTGCACGGCCATCAGGCCGTCTACAACGTCCAGACGCTGTTCAGGCTGCGCGAGGCCGTCGGCGAGACGGTCGGCGCGAACTACGATCCGAGCCACCCGATGTGGATGGGCGCCGACCCGATCGCCGCCGTGCGCAGGCTCGGCTCCGCGATCTACTATGTCCATGCCAAGGATACCCGAGTCGAACCGGTACCGGCCGCCATAGACGGCACGCTCGATGCGCGCCCGCCTACGCTTTATGCCGAAAGAGCCTGGAATTACATCACGCTGGGCTACGGCCACGGCGAGACATGGTGGCGGCAGTTTTGCACGGCGCTAAAGCAGGTCGGCTACGACGACGTGCTGTCCATCGAGCACGAGGACATGATGCTGTCGCCTATGGAGGGCATGCGCAAATCCGTGGCACTGCTGCGCAACGTCGCCATCAATCTGGCTTGACGCAGGCAGAGGCGGCCCATGGCAAACGCCGAATTGCTCGCATCCAGGCCTGCTCCTCGCAGACCGCCGCCCGCGCGGATCGGAAAGCCGCAGCCGCCGCCGGCGCTGGTCGCGGCCCTTGCCCGCGAGCCGAAGCTGGTCGCCAAGCATCCGGCGCTCGGCGATTTTCTGCGGACGCGCTGGGCCGACGCCGCCTTCATGACGGCGGCCGGCATGGCCGGGGCCACCGGCTTGCCGACCACGACGTTAGTGAGACTGCTGGCACTGCTCGGCTATCCTAGTTTCCGCAGTTTTCGCGACGCGGTGCGCTATCAGCTGCGATCGCAGTAGATGTTGCTTCCGCGAGCGCGGGCCGAAGCCACTTTCCTGCCTAGGCTACGATGCCTCGACAGGCCCAGGCGACGCTGGCGAATGAGCGCGGACCATCAGGACGGCCGGCTTGGTAGGCATCGCGGACGGCGGCTTCGACGCGTGTCTGCTCGGCTGCGTCGAGCGTCGTCATATATTTGCCGAGCGGGCCCTCCCCGGCGGCGATCGGCGCCCAATAGTCGTCGAAATTCTCGTAGTCCATGCGGATCGTCAGCTGGGTCTCGGAAACATCGGCCAGGCCCTGGTCGACGAAGCTCCGCTTCATCTCGCCGGGTTGCATCATCGGCTGAAAGCAGAAGCGACTGCGCATCTGGCGACCGCTTTCACTGAGCGCCGCCACGGTATCGACCATCATGCGAAAGCCGGGCATGCCACCGTAATGGTCCCACACCACAGCCGCGACCACGCCGCCCGGACGCACGACACGGCGCATCTCGGCTACTGCCTTGCCGGCCTCGGGCACGAAGTGCAGCACAAGCAGGGCAAGGGCGCGATCGAATGCTTGGTCGGCAAACGGCAGCGCGGTTGCGTCCGCCTGCTGGAAAGCTATGCGCGGATCCGTGTTGCGCGCTCGCGCCGCCTCGACAAAGACCGGCGAGAAATCGATGGCCTGGATCTCGATCAGATCGGCTGATTTTGCCAGTTCGAAGGTCAGGCTTCCAGTGCCGCAACCGACATCGAGGATTCGCTCTCCAGGTGCCAGGCCGGCGAAGTCGATAAAACCTGTCGCGAGCCTGCGGCTCCAACGGCCCATGAGCTGCTCGTAGCCCGACGCCGCGTGCACCGTGAAAATCGACGCCATGTCATCCTCCTCCGCTTGAACCGCAGGCTAGAGCAATTCGAGGAAAAGTGCGAAACGGTTTTCCGTGGGGATGACGTCGAACGCTACAGCCAGCCAGCCTCCTGGAAGAAACCGGGGACGTCATCCAGCCCATGGGCGATCGCGTCCGGCTGATAGTCGGGCGGCGGGCGCCGGCCCGTGCCGCGATCGACCCATACGGCGCGAAACTGAAGATCGCGCGCCGCGGTCAGGTCGAGATGCGGGCTGGCGCATATGTGCACCAGTTCGTCCCTCGCCACGCCCAATGTGCGCCACGCATGCTCGAAGATCTGCCACGACGGCTTGTAGGCTTGCGCCTGTTCTGCGGTGATGACGCGATCGATGGAACCGCCTAGCTGCGCGACATTGCCGGCGATAATCGAGTCATCGGTGTTGGAGATGATCGCTAGCCTGAAGCCGGCTTCCTTCAGCCGGCGCAGTGTCGCCACAACTTCGGGGAAGGGCGGCATGCGACCGATCGAGGAGGTCAGCAGTTCGGCATCCTCCGCTGCCGCTTCGAGCGAAAAGTGTTGCATCGTCAGCTGCAGCGACTTTGCCGTAACCTCGGCGAAGGACAGATGCGGCCTGGCATGCTCGAGCTCGTGCTCATGCCGGTCGTAGACCGGGATGAACTCTCCGGCGTCGATCTTGCGGTCCTTGCGCCCGAGGATCGTAGCCATCGCCGCCATCAAACCCTCATCCCACTGGATGAGGGTTCCATAGCAGTCGAATGTCAGCCATGTCGGACGCGGTCCGCTTAATGCCATTCCAGGAAGAACCTCGGGTAAAATCTCGATGGACACTGGCAGCCATCATTGGAAAATTAAATGTTCCGATGAGATCGATGGGAATTTCGAATGGACCTGGAGCTCGATCTTCTGCGCACCTTCGTGGCGGTCGTCGACACCGGTGGCTTTACGCGCGCCGCCGAGCGTGTCCACCTGACGCAGTCGACCATCAGCCAGCAGATCAAGCGGCTCGAGGAAAATGTCGGTCACAGCCTGATTATCCGGGAGCGCTCCCCGGGCGGCGCGCAGGTCACCGAAGAGGGCGAATTGCTGCTCGGCTATGCCCGGCGCCTGCTGGCCATCTCGGCGGAGGCCGAACAGGCGCTAAGGCGTCCTGCGGCGCCAAAGACGGTGCGTCTCGGCGTGCCGGAAGATTTTGCCGGCCGCCGGCTGATCGACCTGCTGTCGGGCTTCTCGAAGGCCTCGCCGCATCTGCGCCTAGATACGGTGAGCGGCTGGAGCTTCGAGTTGCGGCGCCTGCTGGACAATGGCGACATCGACCTTGCACTGGTCAAGCGTGAGCCCAGCGATGCGCATTGTCTGGGGCGCTGGCCGGAGGCGCTGGTCTGGGTTGCCGGCAAGTCAGGCGAACTCGACGCGGACCCGGTGCCGCTTGCCATGTTTCCGCATGGCTGCATTTATCGGCAAAGGGCGACGCGCGCGATCGAGGCGACCGGCCGGATGTGGCGCATCGCCTACACCAGCCAGGGTCTGATCGGCGTGCAAGCCGCCGTCGCGTCGGGCGTCGGCATAAGTCTTCTGCCCATGGATGCGGTCTTGGCCGAGCATCGCCGGCTGACCCCGGCCGACGGTTTTCCGGAACAGCCTCCGTCCGAGCTGGCCCTGATCGCGCCTTCGCCCCGGCTGGATGCACCGGCCCGCGCACTGGCCGACTTCCTCGTCCGCAACGTCGGCAGCATCCAGCAAGGCACTCCGTCCGACGATTAGTCCTGGAGAGATCGCGACGAGCGCCGCACGGCCTATGCGCCCTTGAGCTGCGCCACGCTTTCGCGCTCGACCAACGGGCATTCCAGCTTGGTGATCGGATAGCGGCCATGGCCAGGGATCGGCGGCGTCTCCAATTGCTCGATCGCCCATTGGCCCATCGCCAGATGCGGCAGGATGGATGTCGTCAATGGCGGAAAGAGGTGGCGGGCGATCTCCTCGTCGTCATAGCCGACGACGGAGATGTCCTGCGGGATATGCAGGCCGGCTTCCTTCAGCGCTTCGTAGCAGCCTATGGCGGTGCGGTCGTTCTGGCAGAAGATGGCGGTCGGCTTGTCCTTCAGCGCAAGCAGCTTGACCGTCGCGGCGTAACCGGCGCTTGCCGACCAGTCGCCTTCGACCACCAGTTCAGGGTCGAAGGGAATGTCGGCGGTGGCAAGCGCGCGGCGATAGCCTTTGAGACGATCCTGCGCGGCCTGCATCCACGGCTCGCCTGTGATGGTGGCGATGCGGCGATGGCCGTGGCTGATCAAATGCCGCGTCGCGCTCTGGCCGCCGGCGATCTCGGAAGGGACAACCGCCGGGAAGGCATAGTCGGCGGTGTAGCAGTTGAGCAGGATGACCGGGATGTCGAGGCTGTAGAGGAAATCGGGCGCGGTGATCTCGCGGGTGAAGATGGTCATGTAGATCAGCGCCGAAATGCCCCGCTTGGTCAGCGCCTGCAGCGCGCGCGGTTCCATCACCGCGTCGCCCATGGTCTGCGCCACCAACAATACGTTGCCAGCGTTCCATGATGCCTGGCGCGCGCCCTCGATGGCGACCACCGCCTCCGGGCTGGTGGCGAGCTGGTCGACGGCAAAGCCGATGACGCCGTCCAGCCCCTCGAAAGCCGTCACGGGCGGCCGCAGCGCCGAGAAGGCCGGCGCGGAATAGCCGAGTGCCCGTGCCGCCTCGATGACGCGGTCGCGGGTCTGCTGCGACAGCCGAATGCCCGGCGAATTGTTGAGCACGAAGGAGACCGTTGCCTGCGAGCAGCCCGCGGCTCGGGCGATGTCGGTCATGGTGACGCGACCCTTGGGCTTGGCAGATGGCTTGCGACGCCTGGAGGCCTCAGGAGGATCGCGCAGTTTCGTCGGTTCGCTCATCGTTGTTTCCCAAACCCGGCCGGCTCTTAAGCAAAGGCCGCATCAACGGCAAGATGGTCAGCCCGATGCATTAGCAGAAAACACATCTTGCTTATAATTATAATCTTCGGCCACACACTTTTCGCCGACAGCTTCCCCAGCCGACGAAAAGCGGCCGAACGGGCGGAAAAACCAGGCAAATTCCTGGAATTTCCGCATGGCATCGCCTCGAAATCTGTCTGCGACCTTCCTCTCAGACACGCACGGCTTTCAGCGTCTCCTCCGCCGCCAATGCGTGATCATGGCTCGATAACTAATACTCTTTACTAATAGTCGTAAGCGTTCTACTGTCAACTCGTCGCGACCTAGCCAGGGCTTTGGCGCAGTCGCGGCAAAGCGTGGAAGGCACTGTCAGCTGGCCGGACAGCTACCGGATAGGGGCCATGCCGTTTTCACGAAAATGTCAGACAAATCGGACTATTTACGAACGTCGCATCAGTGTCTAGTGTCTCGACTGCGGCTGGATCGGCACCGTTCTTCGAGTTGGCGGACCCCTGGGCCACACCCTTGAGGAGGAGGGTATCCAGGCCGTGGACGAGCATCTGCGATAAGTTTCAAAAGGGAGGTTGAACCATGAAATCCATAATCCGTAATGCATCGGTCGCCGCGGCGGCCTTGCTTGTCGGGCTGGCGGCCACAGCAGTGACCCGCGCGGACGACAAGCCGACGCTGGCCTTTGTCGTCAACGGCGCGTCAGACTTCTGGAAGGCGGCGGAAGCCGGCGTGAAGAAGGCGCAGGGCGAGCTGCCCGACTACACGCTCGAACTCAAATATCCGGAGCAATCCTCGGTCGCCATCCAGCAGCGGCTGATGGACGATCTGGTGACGGCCGGCGTCAAGGGGATCATGGTCTCGGCCGTCGATCCCAAGACCTCGACCGACGGGCTGAACAAGATCGCCTCCGAGACGGCGCTGTTCACCACCGACAGCGACGCCCCGCAGACCAAACGCGTCGCCTATATCGGCTCTTCCAATGTCGACGCTGGCAAGCAGGCGGCCGAGATTGCCAAGAAGGCGATGCCGAATGGTGGCAAGTGCCTGGGCTTCGTCGGCCTGCTCGGTGCCGACAACGCCAAGGAGCGCATCCAGGGCATGAAGGACGGACTGGCCGGCAGCAAGATAGAGCTGGTCGACGTGCGTGGCGACGACATCGACCAGGCGCGCGCCAAGAAGAATGTCGAGGACGCGCTGGTCGCCAGCCCCGACATCACCTGCATGGTCGGCTTCTACTCCTATAACACGCCGCGCATCTACGAAGCGCTGCGTGACGCCGGCAAGCTCGGCCAGATCACTGTCGTCGGCTTCGACGACGATCCGATCACGCTGGGCGGCGTCAAGGAAGGCACTATTGCAGCGACCGTCGTGCAGCAGCCGTTCGAATGGGCCTATCAGGGCATGAAGCTGATGGCCGCCTATCTAAAGGGCGACAAGTCGGGCATCCCGGCCAACGCGCTGATCATCATCCCGACCAAGATCATCGGCAAGGACGATGTCGATGCCTATGCCGCCAACCTCAAGGCGATGGCCGGCAATTGATCTCCCAGGCACTGCGCCGGCTCAAGGTTCGCCTTGAGCCGGCGTTCGTATTGACGGGCCTGTCAAGGCCCGTCAGTCTGTGGCCCACCGGCTGCTGTCAGGCATCATGACCCCGACCGACACCACTCAATCGACCGCCGCTCCATTCCTGAGCCTGGAAGCCGTGCGCAAGACTTATCCGGGCGTCGTCGCGCTCGACAGGTTTTTCATGGAAGTCCGGCCCGGCGAGGTCATCGGCCTGGTCGGCGAAAACGGCGCCGGCAAATCGACTTTGATGAAGATCCTCGGCGGCGTGACGCGGCCCGACAGCGGCGCCGTCAGCGTGGACGGCATCGCGCATGACGGGCTGACCGTCGAGCAAAGCATCGGCTCCGGCATCGCCTTCGTGCACCAGGAACTCAACCTGTTCGACAATCTCGACGTCGCCGCCAACATCTTCTTCGGCCGCGAGCCGCTGCGCGCCGGGCCGCTGAAGCTGGTCGACCGCGCCAAACTGCGCGAGATGGTGGCGCCACTGTTGAAGCGGGTCGGCGCCAATTTCTCGGCCGACACGCCGGTCGCGTCGCTGTCGCTGGCGCAACAGCAGATGGTCGAGATCGCCAAGGCCTTGTCGATCAGGGCGCGGCTGGTGATCCTTGACGAGCCGACCTCCAGCCTGCCGATCGCCGAAACCGAAAAGCTGCTCGACGTCATCAAGGGCCTGAAGGCGGAAGGCATCAGCGTCATCTTCATCTCGCACCGGCTGCATGAGGTCGAGCGCGTCGCCGACCGCGTCGTGGTGCTGCGCGACGGCACACTGGCCGGAACGCTGCCCAAGGAGCGGATCAATCACGACGAAATGGTCAGGCTGATGATCGGCCGCATGCTGAAAGTGCGCGAGAAGGCCGGCGAGGCCACGCGTGCGCCAGGCGCCGTGGCGCTGTCGGTAGACGCCATACGCACCAGCACCTATCCCGACCGCCCGGTCAGCCTGGAGCTGAGGCGCGGCGAAATCCTCGGTCTGGCCGGTCTGGTCGGTTCCGGCCGCACCGAGCTGGCGCGGGTGCTGTTCGGCATCGACGAGCGGCTTGCCGGCAGCATCACGCAGGACGGCAAGCCGCTGAACGTCGCGTCCGCCGCCGACGCGGTGGCCAGCGGCATCTTCCTGGTGCCGGAAGACCGCAAGCTCACCGGCATCCTGCTCGACCTGTCGATCGCCGAGAACATCTCGCTGCCCAATTTGCCGGCGCATGCCAGGCGCCTGCTGGTCTCGACCAATGCCGAGCTCGCCACGGCCGAGAAGCAGAAGAAGAACCTCGGCATCAAGGCGCCGTCGGTGCTGACCCGCACCGGCACTTTGTCGGGCGGCAACCAGCAGAAAGTGGTGCTGGCCAAATGGCTGGCGATGAACCCGAAGGTGATGATCCTCGATGAGCCGACGCGCGGTATCGACATCGGCGCCAAGGCCGAAATCTATCAGCTGATGCGAGGGCTGGCCGATGCCGGCGTCGCCGTGCTGATGATCTCCAGCGACATGGAAGAGGTGATCGGCGTCTCGGACCGCATCGCGGTTATGCATGAGGGGCAGATCTCCGGTATTCTCGACAAGCAGGATTTCAGCCAGGAAAACGTGCTGCTGCTGGCGGTCGGCAAGAAGCCGAAACTGGCACAGCTCGCGGGAGGAGCGCTATGAGCAAGAAAGATCTCGGCCTGCTGATCCTGATCCTGGTGGTCGGCGCAGTGGTGACGGCCATCAATCCGCGCTTCCTGTTGCCGATCAACCTCGCCAACACCTCGAACCTGATCGGCCTGTTCGGCATTCTTTCGATCGGCCAGGCCTTCGTCATCATCACCGGCGGCATCGAATTGTCGGTCGGCTCGCTGATTGCGCTGCTCGGCACGCTGTTCATCGACTTCATCGCCGTGCGCGGCATGGAATGGCCTCTCGCTTTCGTGCTGATCCTTGTGCTCGGCGCCATCATCGGGCTGGCGCATGGCTGGCTGATCACGCGGCTCAAGCTGCAACCTTTCGTGGTGACGCTCTGCGGCCTCCTGATCTATCGCGGCGTGGCGCGTTTCTACACCGCCGACGGCACGGCCGGTTTTGCCTTCGGCCAGAATTTCCCGACGCTCGAATTCCTCACCGCCGGGCGCTCTTACGGCGTGCCGAACAGCTTCATCGCGCTGATCGTGATTGCCATCGTCATGTGGGTGGTGCTGCACCGCTCGGTGTTCGGCCGCTACCTCTACGCCATTGGCAAGAACGAGGAAGCCGCCAAATATTCGGGCATCCGCACCGGCCGGGTGGTGACGTCGGCCTATGTCATCTGCGGCGTCCTGACCGCGCTGTCGGCGATCTATTTCGCCATGTACACGCGCTCGATCTCGCCGGCGAGCCACGGCCAGTTCTATGAACTCTACGCCATCGCGGCGGCGGTTCTGGGCGGCTTCTCGCTGCGCGGCGGCGAAGGCTCGCTGGTCGGCGTCATCCTGGGCACCGTGCTGCTGCAGGAGCTGCAGAACCTCGTCAATCTGCTCGGCATCCCCTCCTCGCTCAACTTCGCGGTGATGGGCGGCGTCATCCTGATCGGCGTGCTCGTCGACCAGCAATGGGGTGTCTTCCGCGCCCGGCGCCGGATGATCGAGGCGACGCGCCAGAATGTGGCGGGAGCGCCGGCGGAGTAGCCTCGCGCTCTCAGGCCACGGACTTGATTGGATCGATGCTCGCGGGCGAAGTCGCCGCGCAGTCCGGTTTGGCGGGCCAATTGCAACAACGCGTGAACCGGAAAACAGCCCTTGTCGGAGAATCAGGGCTGGGTTAAGCAATTGGTATCTGAGGGTTCTAAGAACAAAAATGGGAGAAATTACCGTGACATCATCACGTTGGATCGCGCTTGCCGCGGTGGCGCTGACCTGTTCAACCCCGGCCTTGGCCAAGGACTGGAAGACGGTGACGGTCGCCATGGAGGGCTCCTACGCCCCGTGGAACCAAACCGACGCCAGCGGCAAGATCGTCGGCTTCGAGGTGGACATCCTCAACGACGTCTGCGCCCGCGCGAAGCTCGAATGCAAGATCCAGGCACAGGACTGGGACGGCGTTATTCCCGGCCTCACCGCGGGCAAGTTCGACATCGTGATGGACGGCATGTCGATCACCGAAGAGCGCATGAAGACCATCGATTTCTCGATCCCCTACGCCTCTTCGCCCGTGGCCTTCCTTGCCGACAAGAATGGACCGCTGGCGCAGATGTCCAACAGCGGCAAGATGATCGATCTTTCGAAGGACGACGCCGAATCGAAGGCAGCGCTCGACACGCTGCGCAAGGAACTGACCGGCAAGAATCTCGGCCTGCAGGTCTCGACCACCGAAGCGACCTTTGCCGACAAGTACCTCAAGGACGTCGCCAACGTCCATGAATACAAAACCACCGACGAGCACGACCTCGACCTGATGGCTGGCCGCCTCGACGTGGCCTTCGCCGACACCACCTACTTCCTCGGCACGCTGGCCAAGCCCGACGCCAAAGACCTGGAATTCGTCGGTCCGCAGTTCAAGGGCGGTCCGATCCTTGGACCGGGCATCGGTGCTGCCTTCCGCAAGACCGATAAGGACCTGCAGGACATCTACAACAAGGCGCTCAAGGCCGCTCTCGACGACGGCTCGGTGTCGAAATACTCGATGCAATGGTTCAAGATCGACATTACCAAGTAATGTCGCAAAGGGAGCAGCCAGGGCTGCTCCCTTTTTTTGCATTTGAGATGAGCGACCTGTCGATGCATTATCTCGACGCCCGGGGAGGCGTAGGTGGACTTTCTCAACAGTCTCATGGATCAGCTGTCGACGGCCTATGAGCTGTTGGCGGCCGGCTGGGGCTTGCAGCTGCTCTGGGGTATTGGCTGGACCTTGGCCGTCACCGCCGTCTCGATGATGATCGGTGCCATGCTGGGCTCGCTCGTGGCGGCGGCCAAGCTCTCGCAGCGCGGTGGGCTGCGGTTCATCGGCGAGAGCTACACGACCGTGTTCCGCGGCGAGCCGGAGCTTCTGGTCATCTACCTCTTTTACTATGGCGGCACGCAGATCCTGACGGGCGTGGCGCGATCCACCGGATCGATCGGCTCGACCGACATCTTGAACATGCCGAGCTTCCTCGGCGGCGTGCTTGCGGTCGGCATCATTTCGGGCGCCTATCAGGCCGAGGTCTTCCGCGGCTCGTTCCTGGCGATCCATCGCGGCGAACTGGAGGCGGCGCGCGCCTATGGCATGTCGGCCTGGTTGCGGTTTCGCCTGGTGATCATGCCGCAGGTGCTGCGCCTGGCGGTGCCAGGTCTTGGCAATGTGTGGCAGCTGACCATCAAGGATTCGGCGTTGATCTCGGTCACCGGTGTCGCCGAGCTGATGCTCACGGCGAACAAGGCCGCGCGCTCAACGCACCATTCGCTGCTTTTCTACACGGTCGCCGGCATCCTTTATCTGGTGATGACGTCGATCTCGACGCCGATCTTCGATAAGGCCGAGCGTTACACCTCACGCAGCTTTCTGCGTCCAAAATAAGAGGTGGCGGTGGATTACAACTTCTACCTTTCGACGATGTGGAGCGTGCTGAAGGCACTGCCGCTGACGCTCGAGATCTGGTTCTTCGGCATCGCCTTCGGCCTGATCATCGCCACTGGCCTGACCTGGCTGCGGGCGTCGGGTTCCAAATTCGGTGAATATTTCACCCGCGCCTATGTCTTCGTCTTCCGAGGATCGCCGCTGCTGGTGCAGCTCTACCTAATCTATTTCGGGCTTTCCCAGTTCGATTTTGTGCGCCACAGCCCGATCCTGTGGCCGATCCTGCGCGATCCCATGTATTGCACGATCGTCGCCATGGCCTTGAACACCGCCGCCTATGAGAGCGAGATTTTCCGCGGCGCGCTTCGGGCCGTGCCGGTCGGGCAGATCGAGGCGGCCAAGGCCTTCGGTATGTCGGCGTTCACGCGCTTCCGCCTTGTCACTTTGCCGATCGCGCTCAGGCTGGCGCTGCCGGCCTATTCGACCGAGATCATCCTGATGACCAAGGCGACCGCGCTCGCTTCGATGGTCACGATCATGGAGATGATGGGCACGGCGCAAAAAATCCAGCACGACACGTTCCGGCCGATCGAGGTGCTGACCTGCGCCGGCGTCATCTACCTGCTGCTCAACCTGTCGATCGCCCGGCTGTTTGCCTGGGTCGAATACCTGCTTTCCCCGCATCTGCGCCCCGCGCCCGAGCAGTCCCAGCAAATCAAGCCCGTACCGGAGGTGTTGTGATGTCGGCTAGTCTTGCCGCTGCCGCGAGTACGGCATCGTCCGCCAACGACGCACCCGCCATCACCGTCAAGGACATGCGCAAATGCTTTGGCGATCATGAGGTGCTGAAGGGCATTTCGCTCGAAGCCCACAAGGGCGACGTCATTTCCATCCTTGGCTCATCGGGTTCGGGCAAGAGCACGCTGCTGCGCTGCATCAACCTTTTGGAGACCCCGGACTCCGGCGAGGTGCGCGTCGACGGCGAGCTTATCAAGATGAAGCCGGGGCGCGACGGCAATCAGCTGCCGGCCGATATCCGCCAGGTCGAGCGCATTCGCGCCAACCTCGCCATGGTTTTCCAGAGTTTCAATCTCTGGTCGCACATGACAGTGCTCGAGAATTTGGTTGCGGCGCCGACGCATGTGCTGAAGCGCCCGCGGGCGGAGTGCCTGGAGCAGGCCGAGGCCTTGCTGAAGCGCGTCGGCATCTGGGAGCGGCGCAACTATTACCCGCCGCATATGTCGGGCGGCCAGCAGCAGCGCGCCGCGATCGCCCGCGCGCTGGCGATGAACCCCAAGGTGATGCTGTTCGACGAGCCGACCTCGGCGCTCGATCCGGAACTGGTCGGCGAAGTGCTGCGTGTCATGCGCTCGCTCGCCGAAGAAGGCCGCACCATGCTGGTGGTGACGCACGAAATGGGCTTTGCCCGCGACGTGTCGAGCCAGGTGATGTTCCTGCACAAGGGCGAAGTGGATTGCCTGGGCGAGCCGAAGGAAATGTTCGCCAGAGCGCCGACGCCGCAATTCAAGCAGTTCATCACGAACTTCAACAAGTGACGGCAGTGCTGCTCGGCGCGCCAAGATGTGTTGAGATTCAGGTCAGGCCGAGCCGAAAGTGGTGGCTTGCGAGAACCGGAGCGGAGCGTACTTAAGCACGTGAGCACCGGAAGCGCAGGGAGCCGCTACTTGCAGGCCGGCCCCACCTGAATATCAACACATCTTAGATCATGTCCGACAGATCGGAGAACGCCATCGCCTTGCGCAGGATCTCGGTGAAGCGCTCGCCGGCGATTTGCTTGTCGCCGCTGTTGTCGATCGAGGTGACGTCCGGTCCCGACAGCCGGACGCTGGTGCTGCGCGCCAGGCGAGCAAGCACCTCGCCGCGCGATTCGCGGCCGCGCGCCGCCAGCCGTTCGGCGAGGATTTCAGGCGTCGCGGTGATTTCGACCACGGCCAGATTGGCGTAACGCTCGCGCAGCGCCGGGATGACCGCGCGCGAGACATTGGCCACGGCGACATGGCCGTTGGCGACAGCCCAGTCGACATCGGCCGGCAGGCCGTAGCGCAGGCCGTGCGCGTCCCAGCAGAGCGCGAAGGCGCCGTCGGCTTCCGCTTCGGCGAACGCGGCATCGGCCAGCGTATCGTGGTCCTCGCTCGCCGTATCGCTCGGCCGGGTGATGACGCGGCGCACGAATTCGAGCCGCGTCTCGCCGGCAAAGTGCTGCTTGGCGTAACCGATCACCGTATCCTTGCCGGCGCCGCTCGGGCCGACCACCGCAACGAAGACGCCGTTGCGGATCGGCAGGGTTTCGGCAAGCTCGCGTTCGATCAGGGCCGAGACCATCATGCGACCCGACGACCCTCGCGCCACACCGTGCGCACGACCGGCACATGGTCGTCGACACGCACGCGCACCAGGTCGGCGCGGCGGCCGGGCTCGATGACGCCGCGATCAATGAGGCCAACCGCGTCGGCCGGGTTCTTCGAGACCATGGCGACGGCCTGCGGCAGCGAGATGCCCTCGACGACATCGCCAAGGAAGAAGGCCGACTGGATGAGGCTGAAGGGGATGTAGTCGGAAGACAAGATGTCGAGCAGGCCGTCGGCGGCCAAGGTACGGGCCGAGACATTGCCGGAATGCGAGGCGCCGCGCATGACGTTGGGCGCCCCCATCAGCACGCCGAGGCCCGCCGCCTTGGAAGCCTTGGCCGCTTCTTCCGTCGTCGGAAACTCGGCGACGCGCACACCCTGCTCGATCGCTTCGTCGACATGGCCGGTGGTCGCGTCGTCATGGCTCGCCAGCACAATGCCGCGTTCATTGCATGCGGCCGAGATAAAGACGCGGTTCGGGCCGGAATTGCGGGCCGATTCCGCCATCCGCTTTTCGCAGAATTTCTGGAAATCGCGATCGGAGAGCTTCAGCTTGCGCTGATAGTAGTAGGCGTAGGTCTCGAGATTGACGAACTGGCGCTGTCCCGGTGCATGATCCATCAGTGAAGCGAGCTTGACCCTCTCGTCGGTCTCGAAATTGGCGAAGGCCTTGAGGCAATCCGGCGCCGAGACCTCGCAGCGCAGATGGATGAAGTGATCGGCCCGAAGCCGGTCCTCGCGCACGCTGTCCTCGATCGCATCGGCAAGCTTGCGGATGTCTTCGGAGGTCAGGTCAGCGTCCTCGTCCATGCCGACGCGCAAGGCGTCGAGCACGGTGGTGATGCCGGCGGTCGCAACCTGCGCGTCATGGGCAAGTACAGCGGCGATCGGGTTCCAGCGCACCTTCGGGCGTGGCGCATAGTGGCCCTCAAGGTGGTCAGTGTGGAGCTCGACGAGGCCGGGGATGATGTAATCGCCACCCATATCCTCGCCGGTGCGGGTGCCGCCCGGCTCGACAGCGGCAATCAGGCCATCGCGCAGCAGCAGCGAGCCCTCGACGATCTCGTCGGGCAGCACGATGCGGGCATTGGTGAGAATTGTTTCGGCGGTCATCTCGGGCGGTCCTGTCTCAAGCAGCGGAATTGGCAGCAAAAAGTCGACGTCATCTCAGGCGGTCTTGCGAGCCGGGCCATGTCCCAGCGCGTGATGGGAAAGCACCATGAACGGCGCACCGGGTTCGCTTTCGACGAACAAGGTCAGCGCATCCACCGGCACCGGCTGCCGCAGCACGTCGGCGAACAGGCTGTCTATCGCTGCACGAAGACGGGGGCTTTCCTGTGGCCCAACGCGTCCCGAAAGCGTCATATGGAAGCGGAACGTGTCGAAGACATACGGGTAACCCCACTGGCAGAGGTTGCGGAACTCGTCCGGCTTCAGCGCGTCGGGGCTGCGGCGCTCGATCTCGACCTCGGTCAAAGGCGCGCGGAAAGGATCGAAGCTGCGCACCACCTCGCCGGCGAAATTGTTGAGCGGCGCATATTGCGTTTCCGGCACCAGCGCGAAGAAACCATCGATCTGGCCGACGACGAGGCGCGGAATGACGACCGGCGGCGTCGCCTCGGTAAAAGCGTCGAGCGCGGCGCGCAGCGAAGCCTCCGTCTCGTTCGGCGCCAGCCGGAACGGCGCTTTCAGCGTGGCATGGAACCCGTATCGCCTGGCCGACGCTGTGTGGAAGGCGACTTCAGCGGCCGATAGATCGCCGACAGCCTCGACCGGACGGGTCGCCGCACCGAACGGGTCACGGCCCAGCCAGTTGGAAGCGATACGCGCCAGTGGCTCATCCTGCCTCGGCGTGTAGTAGATGGCGTAGCGCATGAGCGTTCCTCGTCAGCGCGTTGCGCCCTACGATTATGCGACGCGCTTCAAGTCCTGGTTTTTGGCAAGCCGTTGTCCCAAAAACGCCGAAGCGTCTTGGCGACGTGCATCAGACCCGCTGCCATAGGTGATTTCCATGACGGATTGACGAAGCTTTCATGGGTTTTCGAAGGCAAGTCTACCCTCAAGGTGCTTAGCCGACGATTTTTCCGCGCTGGACCAATGATTGCGCGGCGCGCCTGCTCAAGCCTTCATCAGCCACTCATGCTCGGCGGCGTTGTGGAATTTCCATGTCCGCTTCGGGCCGGCCATGACGTTCAAATAATAGAGATCATAGCCGTGACAGGCCGCGCAGGGGTGATAGCCCTTGGGCACCAGCACGACGTCGCCATCCTCGATCGCCATCGCTTCGTCGAGATCGCGCACGCCATTGCGATCGGCGTCGGTGTAGACACGCTGGAAAGCAAAGCCCTGCGGCGGATTGAGGCGGTGGTAGTAGGTCTCCTCGAGATAGGATTCCGCCGGGAGATTGTCCTGGTCGTGCTTGTGCGGCGGATAGCTAGAGGTGTGGCCGCCGGGCGTGATGACTTCGACGACCAGCAGCGAGTCGGCCGGCTTGCCCTCGGGCAGGATGTTGGTGACGTAGCGTGTGTTGGTGCCCTTGCCGCGCACTTCCTGGCCAAGATCGCCCGGGCCGATGACACGGACCGGCAGGCCACCGCCAAGACCTGGCGCGGAACAGACGGCGAGCTCCAACTCGGTGTCGGCCGTCACCGACCAGTCGGAGCCTTGCGGAACATAGACGGACCACGGCTTGCCCTCGAAGGGCGACATGCGCTCGCCGAGCAGGCCGAGATCCTTGCCGCCGGCCGACGCCTTGCCCTTGCCGGTGATGAAGACCAGGCAGACCTCGCGGTCGCCGGTCTTGCCGGACACCGTCTCGCCCGCTTTCAGCCGATGCAGGTCGAAACCGACATAGGTCCAGCCGGCGCTCTGCGGCGTGACATGCGCGACGTGACCGTGGCCCTTGTCGGCCTTGACGAGCAGTTTGGACATCGCGGTCACTCCTTCGGTTGAGCGTCGGCCTTGTTCTCCTCGGCCGGCTTGTAGAGATAGAAAAACTGCCACACCGCGTAGCCGGCGAAGCCGAGCGCGATGACGCCCCAGAACGGCGTGCCGGTGGCGAACTCGATCCCCGACCAGATCAGGCAGACGGCGAGGATCGCGACGCGCCGCCACAGCGGCTTGAAGAAGGGGTGCTCGTAATCTTTCATCGCGCCATCCCGAAATTGCCTGATCGGTTCTCAGATAAGCCCGCCGCGACAGTCAATCCAGCACTCACGTGGTGGGAAACCCTTGCGTCTCCACCGTGTAGCCGGCCGCCGTCATCACCCGCATCAGCTCCTTGTGGCCTACCTGAGCCATCTTCAGCGGCGGGTTCTTCTTCGGATCCTGCTCGGCCTCGACGACGAACCAGCCCTCATAACCATGATCGGCGAAGCGCTGGACGATGGCGCCGAAATCGAGCGAGCCATCGCCCGGCACGGTGAAGGCGCCGAGCGCCACGGCATCGAGGAACGACTGCTTCGAGCGGTCGAGAGCGTCGATGACGCCCATGCGCACGTCCTTCACATGGACGTGGTTGATGCGCTTGTGGTGGTTGTCGATGGCGCGCAGCACGTCGCCGCCGGCAAAAGCGAGATGGCCGGCGTCGAGCAGCAGCGGAATGCCTTCGCCGGAATGGCGCATGAAGGCGTCGAGCTCCGGCTCGGTCTCGACCACCGCCGCCATATGGTGGTGGTAGGAGAGCGGCATGCCCTGCTCGGCGCACCATTCGCCGAACTCGGTCAGCCGCCTGCCATAGGCCTTCATCTCGTCGCCGGTAAGTTTCGGCTTGGTGGCCAGGGGCTTGGAGCGGTCGCCCTGAATCGAGCGGCCGACCTCGCCATAGACGATGCAAGGCGCGTTCACCGCCTTGAACAGGTCGATCATCGGCTGGATGCGATCCTTGTTCGCCGCCATATCCTCGTTGACCAGCGTGCCGGAGAACCAGCCGCCGCAAAGCGTGACATCGGCCGCGCGCAAGATCGGCAGCATCACCTCGGGATCATCCGGGAAGCGGCGGCCCTTCTCCATGCCGGTGAAGCCGGCCGAGCGCGATTGGCGCAGGCACTCCTCCAGCGACACGTCATCGCTCAATTCCACCAGATCGTCGTTCCACCACGCGATGGGGGACATGCCCAGTTTGGCTTTCAAGTCGTCACTCCACTGTCACTTCGTTGCGGACGCCGGCTCAGCCTTCCCGGCTGCCCACAGCTTCCTCGTATTTCTTGCGCGCGGCGTTTACCTGCGGCCGCGCGGAAACTTCCGGCACGGCGACATCCCACCAATGGCCGCCGGCCTCGGTCGACACCAGCGGATCGGTGTCGATGACCAGCACCGTGGTCTTGTCGTTCTTTTTTGCCTTGGCCAAAGCCGTTTCAAGTTCGGCGATCGAGGCCACCTTTTCGGCGATGGCGCCGAGGCTTGCCGCATGCGCGGCGAAGTCGACATCCGGCAGCACCTCGTGGCGCGAGTCCTTCAGGAGATTGTTGAAGTTGGCGCCACCGGTCGCCATCTGCAGCCGGTTGATGCAGCCATAGCCGCGATTGTCGAGCAGCACGATGGTGAGCTTCAGCCCCAGCATCACCGAAGTGGCGATCTCGGAATTGAGCATCAGATAGGAGCCGTCGCCGATCATGACGACGACTTCCTGGTCGGGCTTGGCCATCTTGGCGCCAAGGCCGCCGGCGATCTCATAGCCCATGGTCGAGAAACCGTATTCGGCGTGGTATGAGCCGGGTTCTCCGGCCTGCCAGAGCTTGTGCAATTCGCCCGGCAAGCCGCCAGCGGCATGCAGCAAGGTAACGCCGGAGCCCATGGCGCGCTGCACGGCGCCGATCACCTGCGCGTCCGAAGGATAGGCGACATTGGTCGAGGCCGTGACCTTGGCGGCGGCGGCCTGCCAGTCGGTCTTGCCTTTCAGCGCATTGTCGGTCCAGGCGGGCGGGGCCTTCCAGCCCTTCAGCGCGGCGGACAGTTCCGCCAGGCCTTCGGCCGCATCGGCGACGAGCGGCAGCGCCCAATGCTTGCCGGCGTCGAAGGGCTGCGTGTTGAGCCCGATGATGGTGCGGCCGGCATTCTTGAACAACGCCCATGATCCGGTGGTGAAATCCTGCAGGCGCGTACCAACGGCAAGCACCACATCGGCCTCTTCCGCCAGCCGGTTGGCGGCCGATGTCCCGGTGACGCCGACAGCGGCCATGTTGAGCGGATGATCGTCGGGCAGCGAGGACTTGCCGCCCTGCGTCTCGCAGACCGGAATGCCGGCGCCTTGCACCAGCTTGGCGAGTTCTCCGGAAGCCTGCGAGTAAAGAACGCCGCCGCCGGCGATCACCAGCGGCTTCTTCGCACCCTTCAGCGCCGCGACAGCGGCGGCCAGCTCATTGCGATCGGGACGAACCCGGCGCGGCGCCCAAAGGCGCTCGGCAAAGAAGCTTTCGGGATAATCATAGGCCTCGGCCTGGACATCCTGGCAGAGCGACAGCGTGACCGGGCCGCATTCGGCCGGATCGGTCAGCACCTGCATGGCGCGGTTGAGGGCCGGGATGATCTGCTCCGGCCTGGTGATGCGGTCGAAATAGCGCGACACCGGACGAAAGCAGTCGTTGACGGTCGCCGTGCCGTCGGAAAAGTCCTCGGCCTGCTGCAGCACCGGGTCGGGCAAGCGGTTGGCGAAGACATCGCCAGGCAGCAGCAGCACCGGCAGGCGGTTGACATGGGCAAGGGCCGCGGCCGTCACCATGTTCAGCGCGCCAGGGCCGATCGAGGTGGTCGCGGCCATGAAGCGGCGGCGGAAATTCGCCTTGGCGTAGGCGATCGCCGCATGCGCCATCGCCTGTTCGTTGTGGGCGCGGAAGGTCGGCAATTCGTCGCGCAGCTGGTAGAGCGCCTCGCCGACACCGGCGACATTGCCGTGGCCGAAGATCGCCCAGACGCCGCCGAAGATCGGCACAGTCTTGCCGTCGATCACGGTCATCTGGCGGGACAGAAAGCGGGTCAGCGCCTGCGCCATCGTCAGGCGAACGGTCTTGCTCATTGGTCGTTTCCTCCGGCGTCCGATGACGTCTTGTTATGCGGCCTTGCGGCCGCGCGCGGCAAGCCAGGCCTCGGTCAATTGCTCGAAGCGCGACGCCATGTCGGCGATGGCCTCGTCATCCGACATCTTGCCGGCCAGCCATTGTTCGGCGGCGTTGATGAAGATGGTGCGACCGACGGCAAAGCCTTTGACGATGGGCGCGTTCGCCGTGGCGGCGAAGGCCGCGACGAGTTCGTCCTGCGGCGCCTCTAGACCCAACAATACGACGCCGCGGCACCACGGATCGTTCTTGACGATGACCTGCTCGATCCTGGCCCAGGCGGCCGCCGAGGCCTGCGGCTCGAGCTTCCACCAGTCGGGCTTGATGCCGAGCGCGTAGAGTTCCTCCAGCGCGCGCGGAATGGTGGTTTCGTCGAGCTTGCCGTGCTTGCCGGCGATGATCTCGACCAGCAATTCGCGGCCGACTTTCCGCGCGGCCTCGAACAGCGCGCGCAGCTTCTGCTGCTGCTCGGTCTTCAAAGCCTCGGGGTCGTCCGGATGGTAGAAGCACAGGCACTTGATGCAATGGTCGACCGGCCATTCGGTAAGCTGTGAGCCGATATCCTGCGAGAATTCGAAGCGCAGCGGCCGCGATCCCGGCAATTCGACCGGACGGCCGAGCCAGGCAAAGCGGTGGCGGGCGAATTCGAACATGGCGTCGCGGCCATATTTCTCGTCGATCAGCATGCCGTAGCCGTCGCGACCGGAGGCGACCTTGGCCGCCGCCTTGACGGTAAGCACCTTGAAGGCGGGAATGCGCGCGGCATCGACGCCAAGCTTGGCCGCGATGTCTTCCAGCTGCACCCGATGATCGCAGGCCAGCGCCATCAGCGACGGGATGTCGAGGCGGCGCGTCGTCGCCCAATGAATGTGGTTGATCGCCTCGTCCTTGCGCAAAGCCAGATGCTTGCTGCCATGCTTGAGGAAGAACTGCAGTTCCTCGAAGGTCGGGTATTCCGGCGCGCAGAGCAGCCGCGACACGGCGAAGGCGCCGCAGGCATTGGCCCAGGTCGCGGCCGTGGCAAAGCTTTCACCGCCGAGCCAGCCGCGCAGGAAGCCCGACATGAAGGCGTCGCCGGCGCCGAGCACATTGTAGACCTCGATCGGGAAACCCTTGCCGATGATGCCGTCCTCGAGATCGTCGCTGATCGGCCCGTCATAGACGATGCAGCCCATGGCGCCGCGCTTCAGCACGATCGTGGCCGAGGACAGCGAGCGGATCGTCTTCAGCGCGCTCAGGCAATCGTCGGCGCCGGAAGCGATCATGATCTCTTCCTCGGTGCCGACGATGAGATCGCAATCGGGCAACACCGTCTTGAGCTGCGCCGAGACGCGGTCCGACTTGACGTAGCGCTCGAAGCCTTCGGCATGGCCGGCCAGGCCCCAGAGGTTCGGACGGTAGTCGATGTCGAACACCACCTTGCCACCCCGGGCTTTCATCAGACGGATCGCCTTGCGCTGCGCGGCATCGGAATTGGGACGGGAGAAATGCGTGCCGGTGACGACCACGGAGCGCGCCGAGGCGATGAAGGCTTCGTCGATATCCTCTTCGGCCAGCGCCATGTCGGCGCAGTCGGTGCGGTAGAAGATCATCGGCGAAACGCCTTCGCTCTCCACCGAAAGCAGCACCAGGGCGGTCAGCCGCTCCTTGTCGGTCTTCAAGCCATCGACCGAGACGCCTTCGCGCCTGAGCTGCTCGCGAATGAAGCGGCCCATCTGCTCGTCGCCGACGCGGGTGAGCAGCGCCGAGCGCAGGCCAAGCCTGGCGGTGCCGACGGAAATGTTGGCCGGGCAGCCGCCGACCGACTTGGCGAAAGAGGTAATGTCCTCCAGCCGCGAGCCGATCTGCTGGCCGTAGAGGTCGACCGAGGCGCGCCCGATCGTGATGACGTCGAGCGGCGGATATTTTCCTTCCACGGCTTCGCCCATTCGAACCTCCCATCGGCCTTGTTGTGCAGAGCAACGTCGTTTGGGCGGCATGCGCAAACGGCAGCGTGGCGCCGTCAATATGAAATATTAATTCCAATCCGTAGTCAATATGGAATGAGCATTCCCGGATCGAAAAGCGCTCGCCGATGAGGCTTCAGCCCTTGCGCTTGCGGCCGGCCTCGCGGCGTTTTTCGCCGACGGCGACGGTCAGTGCCATGGCCAGCGCCATCGTTGCCGAGATCGAGCGGAAGCCGCCGAAATCAGCCTCGGCGACCTCGAACCAGACTTTAGCGAACTGGGCCAGCGGCGAGAACGAACTGTCGGTGATGGCGACGATCGGCACACCCTGTTCCGAAATCGCGCGTGTCTCCTCGATGGTCGCCGGCGCATAAGGCGAGAAACTGATGGCGATGACGGCATCGCGCGGCGTGGCGAAGCCGATGATCTCGGCATTCAAGCCCGCGGCCGATTCCACCAGCTGGTTGCGTATCTTGAGCTTGCCGAGCGCATAGGCAATATAGGACGCGACCGGATAGGAGCGGCGCTTGGCCAGCACATAGATGGTCTCGGCCTTGGCCAGAAGCGCCACCGCCTCGTCGAAATGGGCATCGTTGAGCGAGCGCGAAATATCGCCCAGCGAGGTGTTGGCGGCGGCGACGAAGCCGTCGAAGATCGCCCGGTGGCCGCCGCCCTCCTCGGCCTTGGCGCGCAAGGCGGCGAGGCGCTCGTCATAAGAGGAATTGCGCTCGCGCAGCCGCTCGCGAAACACCTGCTGCAGGCTGGTGAAGCCGTCGAAGCCGAGCTGCTGGGCAAAGCGGATCAGCGTCGAGGGCTGGACGCCAGCGGAAGCGGCGATGCTGGCCGCCGTGCCGAAGGCAATGTCGTCGGGGTTGTCGAGCGCATAGGCGGCGATCTGCGCGATGCGCTTGGGCAGGCTGGAACGCCGGTCCAGGATCGTCGCTCGCAGCGTCTCGAAATCGCGAGGCACAAGTTCGTCCATCGTCGCTCCGCCCGCGGCCATGTTGATTGCCCCCTCTCCTGCCTCATCATAACGCGTTCATGCAAGAACACCATAAAAAATGATTTGGACGTTCCATTCCCAGCCAAAATGGATTAACTCATCCACATCTTCCTTTATCCCGGAGACATCGACATGGTCGGAGTGGGCCTCATCGGCACAGGCTTCATGGGCAAGTGCCACGCCATCGCCTGGAATGCGGTCGGCACCGTCTTTCCCGATGTCGAGAAGCCGCGGCTTGTGCATCTGGGCGAGGTCAATGACGAGCTTGCCAAGCGCAAGGCGGGCGAGTTCGGCTTCGCCAAGGGCTCCGGCGACTGGCGCGCCGTGGTCAACGATCCCGAGGTCGATGTCGTCTCGCTGACCACGCCCAACCAGTTCCATCCGGAAATGGCGATCGCCATCCTCGAGGCCGGTAAGCATCTGTGGTGCGAGAAGCCGATGGCGCCGAGTTTCGTCGAGGCCGAGGCGATGGCCAAGGCTGCAACGACATCCGGCAAGGTTGCCGCGCTCGGCTACAACTACATCCAGAGCCCAGCCATCCGTCACATCGGCGCGCTGCTCGACGAAAAAATCATCGGCGACGTCAATCTCGTGCGCGTCGAGATGGACGAGGATTTCATGGCCGATCCGGAAGCCCTGTTCTTCTGGAAGCATGAGGCGGCTTCCGGCTATGGCGCGCTCGACGATTTCGCGGTGCATCCTTTGTCGCTCATCAAGGCGCTGTTCGGCCGCGTCAGCCGCGTCATGTGCGACATGGTCAAACCCTATGCCGACCGGAAAGTCGCTTCCGGCGGCCGCCGCGCGGTGGAAACCTACGATATCGCCAGTGTGCTGATGCATCTGGAAAACGGTGTCGCCGGCACGCTCCTGGTTAACCGATCGGCCTGGGGCCGCAAGGGCCGCATCGCCATCCAGATCTTCGGTTCGAAAGGCTCGATCCTCTACGACCAGGAGCGCATGAACGAATTCCAGCTCTACCTCACCGCCGACCGGCCGACCGAGCAGGGTTACCGCACCATATTGGTGGCGCCGCACCACAAGCCCTACGATTCCTTCCTGCCGGCGCCTGGACACGGCCTCGGCTTCAACGACCTCAAGATGATCGAATGCCGCGAGCTTTTGCTGCGCATCGCCGGCAAGCCGGCGCGTATCATCGATTTCGACGAGGGGCTGGAGATCGAGCGCACTGTCCATGCGATGGCGCGCTCGTTCCAGGAACAGCGCTGGGTCGATGTGCGGTAGGCCAGCCGAGAGAAGCTATGACCGCTAGGGGCCGGTGGCCGGCGCGCTGACCTCCCAGCCGTCGACCCAGACCTGGCGCAGCCGGTCACCCTCGCCCTTGAACCACAGGCCGGTCCGCTGGCAGTCGTCGATGCGGTCGCTGCGGAAATTGCGGATGGCCTGGCGCAGTTCGCATCAGGCCACCGTGTTGACCGTCTCGGCGTAGTAGATCAGCGCGATCGGCCGGATGATGCGTTGCGTGGTCCGGCCCGCCTCATCGCGGTAGGACAGATCAAGCTTCTCCTCGTCACGGATGGCGCGACGCACAAGCGACAGATCAACCGCCGAGGCCGACGGCGCGGCAAAACCCCAGGCGTGCAACGCGTTGGCGTCGAGCGTCTGACGCAGGGGCGCCGGCACCGCGCCGGCGATCTTGGCGATGACGCGTTTGGCCGCTTGCTTCAGCTCGTTGTCGCCGGTGCGTTCGAGCAACGCCAGCGACAACACGATCGCCTCCATCTCCTCGATCGAAAACATCAGCGGCGGCAGGTCGAAGCCGGGACGCAGGATGTAGCCGATGCCGCGCCCGCCCTCGATTGGCACGCGCATCGCCTGCAAGGCGGCGATGTCGCGGTAGACGGAGCGCACGGTCACCTCCAACTGCTCGCCAATCGTCGCCGCCGTTACCGGCTTTTTTGCCAGCCGCAGGATCTGGATGATCTCGAACAGGCGTGACGCCTTGCGCATTTTGCTCACCCAAACCGAAACGCTACTGACACATCCCCGTCAGTTGGCATCTCCTATAGGGCCGCCTAGCCGCTTGAAAATCAACCGATTCCTCAGCGCCATCATCGGCGCCGCGATAGGCAACTGACATGTCTTATACCGAAAACCTCTGGCTTTTCTTCGTGCTTTTGTTCGGCATCATCGCGGTGCCGGGCATGGACATGCTGTTCGTGCTGGCCAATGCGCTGACCGGCGGCCGCGACAGGGGTCTCGCCGCCACCGCCGGGATCATGCTGGGCGGCGCGGTGCATACGTTGAATGGCGCCATCGGCGTCGGCCTGCTGATGCATTTCGTGCCGATCCTGTTCACGCCGCTGCTGATCGCGGGCGCTGCCTATATGGCCTATATCGGCATTGCGCTGATGCGCAGCTCGATCACCGTCGGCGACGACGCGCCCGCAGGAAGCCGCTCGTCTTGGAAAGCCTTTCGCCAAGGAACGGTGACCTGCCTGATCAATCCCAAGGCCTATCTGTTCGTCCTTGCCGTCTATCCGCAATTCCTGAAGCCGGCTTACGGTCCGATCTGGATGCAGGTGACGATCATGGGATTGCTGACGGTGGTCACGCAGGCGGCGATCTATCGCGGACTCGCCATCACCGCCGGCCGCAGCCGGCAGATGCTGATCGCCAATCCGCGCGCCACTATTCTCGCCGGGCGCGCGGCCGGGCTGCTTTTGTTCGCGGTCTCGGTGTTCACCGCCTGGGAAGGCTTGAGGGCGGCGTGATCGCCGCCCTCTCCGTTGACGCTCAGGCCGCGCCCTGACGGCTGGCATCCATTTCGCGCTTCACCGACCGGCGCCATTCGACCGCGCCAGCCAGGCCGTGCAGGACGGTCTCGGTAGTTGCCCAGTCGATGCAGCCATCGGTGATGCTCTGGCCGTAGACGAGCGGCTTGCCCGGCACGACGTCCTGGCGGCCGGCGACGAGATTGCTCTCGATCATGACACCGATGATGCGCTCGTCTCCCGCCGCCACCTGACCGGCGACATCGTGCGCGACCTTGGGCTGGTTCTCCGGCTTCTTGGCTGAGTTGGCGTGACTGACGTCGATCATCAGCCGTGGCGCAACCCCGATGCGGCCGAGTTCCGCGGCAGCGGCATCGACACTTGCGGCGTCATAGTTGGGCTGAACACCGCCGCGCAGGATGACGTGGCAATCCTCATTGCCGGTGGTCGCGGCAATGGCGCTGCGGCCGTCCTTGGTCACCGCCATGAAATGATGCGGCTGGGCGGCCGACTTCACCGCTTCGGCGGCGATCCTGAGATTGCCGTCGGTACCGTTCTTGAAGCCGACCGGGCAGGACAGGCCGGAGGCCAGCTCGCGATGGATCTGGCTTTCGGTGGTGCGCGCGCCGATCGCGCCCCAGGCGACGAGGTCGGCAATGTATTGCGGCGTCGTCATGTCGAGGAATTCGGTCGCCGCCGGCAAGCCGAGATTGTTGACGGCCGACAACACGTTGCGCGCCATGCGCAGGCCCTTGTCGATGTTGAAGCTGCCGTCGAGATCGGGATCGTTGATGAGCCCCTTCCAGCCGACCGTGGTGCGCGGCTTCTCAAAATAGACGCGCATGACGATCTCGAGCCGGTCGGCCAGGGCCTCACGCAGCGCCGCCAGACGGCTGGCGTAGTCCACGGCGGCGACCGGATCATGGATGGAACAAGGGCCGACGATGACAATCAGTCGGTCGTCGGCCCCTGTCAGGATCGAATGGATGGCGTTGCGCGAGGCGGCAACAGTGCGCGTCGCCGTGAGCGAGCGCGGTATCTCGCGCATCACGTCGTCCGGCGTGCTCAGTATCTTGAGTTCTCTGACCCGAAGGTCGTCGGTGGTGGTCAACACGGCTTTCTGCTCCTGATTTTAGGAGACCTGCCGGCTGAAACAAAAAAGCCGCCAGGTCTGGCGGCTTGTCGGATTTTGATCTGCAATCTTCAGATCGAGCGCAATCCTCCCGCCGCCAGCGAGCTGCTAAAGTACCAATACGTGGCGGACAGGTTGATCATGCGGCTCATATAGTCGATGCGAAGGCGTTTGTCACTACTCGCCGATTACCCCGGCGATGTTCTGATCGTAGTCGACCAGCGACCCGGTCATGACGCCGGCATGCGGGCTGATCATGTAGCTGATCAACCGGGCGAGCTGTGCCGGCTTGACCAGCTGGCCCATCGGTTGCGCGGCCTCGGCTTTTTCCAGCCAGTCATCCGGTGCATCGTGCCATTTCTTCTGCACGATCGCCTCGCCTTCGGTGTCCATCCAGCCGGGCAGCACGGCGTTGCAGCGGATGCGGTTCCGCCGATAGGAGCTGGCGACATTCTTGGTCAGCGTCATCAACGCGCCCTTGCTGCTCGAGTAGGGCGTCAGGAAGGATTGGCCGGCATGCGCCGACATCGACAGCACGTTGACGATCGAGCCCGGCGCCTTGCGCTCCAGGAGATGGGCGACCAGGCCCTGCATCAGGAAGAAGGGGCCGCGCACATTGGTGTCGAAGATCTGGTCGAAAAGCTCTTCCGAGGTCTCGACCAGCGAGCCACGCGCCGAGGTGGCGGCGGCATTGACCAGTGCGTTGATGGCGCCGAAATGCGAGATGGCGGCCGCCACCGCGCGCTTGCAGTCGGCTACTTTCGAGACGTCAGCGCTGATGAAGATCGCGTCGACGCCGGCTTTCGCGAAGTGGGCGACCGCCTTGTCACCCTTCTCCTGCGAGCGGCCGATGAGCGCCAGCGCCCGGCAGCCCTCGTCGGCCAATGCCTCGGCAACGGCGAAGCCGATGCCTTGCGCGCCGCCGGTGACGATGGCGCGCGTTTCTGTATTGCGACCGGCTGATGCGCTCATCGCTCTGCTCCTGTGCCTTGGGTCTGGTTCTACTTGTCCAGGCGAACGGTCTTGCCTGTCGTCGCCGATTTCAGCGCCGCATCGGCGAGCTTCAGCGCGACCAGACCATCGGCGCCGCTTGGCGCCGCCTTCTTGCCCTTTGTCGCGGCGGCGATGAAGGCGGCAATCTCGTTGGCATAGGCGTCGAGATAGCGGGTCATGAAGAAGTCGTGCAACGGCGGGCGGGTGTAGCCCTTCTCATTGGCCACTTCGATCGACACCGGCCGCTGGTTCTCGGCGGCGACCATGCCCTTGGAGCCATGCACCTCGATGCGCTGGTCGTAGCCATAAGTGGCGCGGCGCGAGTTGGAGATGACGGCCTGCTTGCCGGAGGCGGTTTCCAGGATGACGCTGACCGAGTCGAAATCGCCGGCTTCGCCGATTTTCTTGTCGACCAGAACCGAGGCATGGGCGCTCACCGCGACCGGCTCCTCGCCGAGCAGGAAGCGCGCCATGTCGAAATCATGGATGGTCATGTCGCGAAAAATGCCGCCTGAGCGCTTGATGTAGTCGACCGGCGGGGCGCCGGGATCGCGGGAGGTGATGGTGACCATCTCGACGGTGCCGATGGCGCCGTCGTCGATCGCCTTGCGCACGGCGGCGAAGTGCGGGTCGAAACGGCGGTTGAAGCCAACCATCAGCGTGGCCTTGGTCTTCTCGACAACGGCCAGGCATTTCTCGACGCGCTTGACCGAGAGATCGATCGGCTTCTCGCAGAAGATCGCCTTGCCGGCCTTGGCGAAGCGCTCGATGAGGTCGGCATGGGTGTCGGTCGGCGTGCAGATGATGACGGCGTCGATATCCTTCGCCTTCTCGATCGCATCGATGGTCCGGACCTCGGCGCCATAGGCGGACGCCAATTCGCTTGCTGCTTTCTCGAATGCATCGGCCACGGCCACCAGTTTTGCGTCAGGATTGGAGCCGACGGCGCGGGCGTGGACCTTGCCGATGCGGCCGGCGCCGAGAAGAGCGAAGCGGATAGTCATGGAATTTCCCTTGAGGTGATGCTGAAGCCTTGTCCGCGCCTGTCAGGCGCGGAAATCGTTGGTCGTGGCGGATCGCGAACGATCCTTATCAGGCGGCTGCCAGTTCCGCCTCCCCGGTCTTGGCGCCGGTGATGTAGGAGACGATGTCGTTGCCGTCGGTGTCCTGCTTGCGCAGATTGGCGACGATGCGGCCGCGCCGGAAGACGACGATGCGGTCGCACAGGTCGAACACCTGGCGCATGTTGTGGCTGATCAGGATCAGCGGCTCGCCATTCGCCTTCAGGGTGCGGATGATGTTTTCGACCTGCGCCGTTTCCTGCACACCGAGGGCTGCCGTCGGCTCGTCCATGATGATCAGCTTGGAGGCGAAGGTCGCGGTCCGGGCGATCGCCACGCATTGCCGCTGGCCGCCCGACATGTGGCGGATGGTGCTCGACAGGTTCGGGATCTTCACCGCCGTACGCACAAGGGCCGCTTCGGTCGCCTTGCGCATATATTTGCGGTCGAGGATCGAGAACGGTCCGAGGTTGAACAGCACTTTTTCGCGGCCGAGGAAGAGGTTGGACGGCACGTCGAGATCGTCGGCCAGAGCGAGATTCTGGAACACGGTCTCGATACCCGCCTCGCGCGCCTCGATCGGACCGGCGAAATTGACTTCCTTGCCGTCGAACCAGATCTTGCCCTCGGTCCGTTGCTCGACGCCGGTGATCTGGCGCACGAAGGTCGACTTGCCGGCGCCGTTGTCGCCCATGATGGCGACGTGCTCTCCCTTGCGCAGCTCGAAATTCGCCTCCTGCAGCGCGTGCACGCCGCCATAGTGCTTGGTCAGGTTTTCGGTCTTCAGAACGATGTCGGACATGGTCAAGCTCCTATAGCGCGGCGGCGCTGGCGCCATTGGTCGAGAACGACCGCGCCGACGATGATCACGCCCTTGACCATCTCCTGGTAGTAGGCGTCGAGGCGCAGGAAGGTGAAGCCGGAGATGATGACGCCGAAGATCAGCGATCCGATCACCGTGCCGATGATCGAGCCGCGGCCGCCCGACAGCGAGACGCCACCGATGACCGCCATGGCGATGGCGTCGAGTTCGTACATGACGCCCATGCCGGACTGGGCAGTGAGGTTCTTGGAACAGAGCACCACCGCGGCCAGGGAGGCGAGGATGGCGGCGATCACGTAGACCAGCACCTTGTGGTTGGCGATCTTGATGCCGGACATGCGCGCGGCGTCCTCGTTGGAGCCGATGGCGTAGCAGTGCTTGCCGTATTTCGTGTAGGTCAGGATGAGCTGGAACAGGATCGCCAGCGAAATGAAGATGACGACCGGCATCAGCCCCTTGCCGATTGCCGCGAAGCTTTCGGTGGGAAACGAGATCGGCTCGCCCTTGGACCACCATTTGGCGACGCCGCGCGCGGTGACCATCATGCCCAGCGTGGCGATGAAGGGCGGGATGCGCGTGTAGGCGATCAGCAGGCCGTTGACCAGACCGGCGATCAAGCCGCAGCCTATGGCGACCAGCAGAGGCACGATGACCGGCAGGTCGATCCAACCATACGACAGGAACATGGCCTTCGGGTTGGGATTGCCGTTGACGGTCGCCACCTGGGCGAAGCTCATGGCGATCATGGCGGTGGCGCCGACGACCGAGCCGGAGGACAGGTCGATGCCGCCGCAGATGATGACCTGGGTGACGCCGATGGCGATGATGCCGACGATCGACACCTGCAGGATGATGATCTGCAGGCGCTGCTCGTTGAAGATTGCGTCGACATTCGGACGGGTGTTGAACAGGAAGCTGTCGCCGAGGAAGACCCGGCCAATCAATTCGAAAAGGCCGACCAGGATGACCAGCGCCAGGAGAACGTTGAATTCGGCCGGCCAAGGACGCTTCTTGGCATCATAACTCAGCCCGCCGACGCCATGCGATGTCTGTGCCACGCTCTTTTCCTCCTCGGAGCAGGATGACTTCCGTTCGAAGCATCATCCCGCTCTACCTTCTTGTTGGGGCATGATCTCTTCCGAAAACCGGCTCCCCGCTTCCCGGATCATGCTCTAGATCGCGTTCGCCCACCCGCCCGCGAGGCGGGTGGAAACGAGGAGCGGCACTGTTCTTCTTGTCTCGGCCCCGAACGTCTGGTTCGATCCGCTATTCCGAGCGCCGCTCCCTATGACGCGACCCCCGGCCTCAGTTCTTCTTCAGGAACTTGTCGATGTTCGCCGGCGTGACGAGCTGGAAGGGAATGTAGACCTTGCGCTCCACCTTCTCGCCCTTGGCAAGCTTCAGCGCCGCGTCGAGCGCGCCCGCGCCCTGGCCGGCCGCATCCTGGAACACCGTCACCTTGAGGTCGCCTGCCTGCATCGCGGCCAAAGCGTCCTGCGTGGCGTCGACACCGCCGACGACCATGGTCTTCATGTCGATGTTGGCGGCCTTCATCGCCTGGATGGCGCCGATGGCGCTCTCGTCGTTGTTGGCGATGACGCCGTCGAACGGCTTGGCGGTCGACAGCCAGTTGGTCATCAGGTTCTGCGCCTGGTCGCGCTGCCAGTTCGACGTCTGCTTGTCGATGATCTTGATGAAGCTGCAGTCCGGCGTCGCGATGACTTCCTCGATGTCCTTGGTGCGCTGCACCGCGGCCTGGTTGGAGAGCTCGCCCATGATGACATAGACGTTGGCTTCCTTCTTGCCCGCCTCCTTGAAGAGGCGGCACACCTCCTTGGTCTCCAGCGTGCCGGAATCGGCCTCGTTCGAAGCGACGAAGGCCTGGTTGTCGGGCAGCGTGTTGACATTGACCGGCTCGCGGTTGACGTAGACCAGCGGGATCTTGGCGGCCGCGGCCGCATCCGACATCGCTTGGGTGGCCGAGGTGTCGACCGGATTGACGACGATGGCATCGACCCCCGAAGCGGCGAAGTTCTTGATCTGATCAAGCTGCTTTGCCACGTCGTTCTGCGCGTCCTCGACCTGGAGCTCGACGCCGCTCATGCCCTTGGCCTGCGCGATCATGCCGTTGCGCAGCACGGTCAGGAAGTTGTCGTCGAAGCGCGCCATCGAGACGCCGATCTTGGCGGCGAAAGCGGATGAACACATCAGCGCCGAAAGCGCGACGCCCAAAAGCAGTTTCTTCATTTTGTTTCTCCTCCACTTGGTGTCCGGCTGCACCCATTGAACCGGAATCCCCGGTTTGCCCGGGGAATCTCTCCCTGCGGTCCTTCCGTTCCGAAGGCGCGATGGAACGCCAAGCCATCTGTTTGAAACAGACGTTCCGGAACGAAAGAACCAAAATGCCCAGTTGGTGAAATATTTATTCCATTTTGCTTGGAGACGTCAAGGGCGATTCGGAAGGGACGTGCCGGAATTTCATGGCCGACCGGCGCGGTGTCGGGCATTGGTTGGGCAGAACGGCTCAATCGGACAGATTCGTCGGCAGCACGAGCATGACAGGAATCCATCATCTGATGGATCCCATCATTTCATCGTTCGAGGTGTCAGATGTTTTCCGGGAGAAAGATGTCGAAGGGCAGGAATGTCTGGCCGGGCGCGTTGGCCGCGCCGCTCTCTATAGCGTGCGCCATCAGCGCGACAAGTTCCCGGCATAGCGCCGCCAGCGGGGTCGAGATCACCATGGTGAGGATGTTGTCGGCAAGGGCGGCGCGCGACACGGCGTTGATCTCGTTGCAGATGACGACCGGCATCTGCGCCGGGTTCGCCACCCTCAGCGCCGAGACCGCGCCTTCCATACCACCGCCTGCGACGTAGCAACCGGCGAGATCGGGATGCCGTTCCAGAAGATCGAGCATGGCATCGTGGGTCACGTCATTGGCCTCGAGATTGACCAGCGTCTCCATCACGGTGAAGTCCGGCGCATGCTCGCGGAAGAAGGATCGAAAACCGATCTCGCGCAATTCATGGCCATGGAAGCGATGGCTGCCGACAAAGAGCGCGACCTTGCCAGGTTTTTTCGCCGCCTTGGCGATCATCCAGGCAGCGCTGCGGCCGACCTTGCGGTTGTCCAGCCCGACATAGCCTTCGCGGATGCCGGCGGCAAAATCCGACAGCAGCGAGAAGACCGGCTGGTCCTTCGCCTTCAACGCCTCGACGGCCGCCGTCAGCGTCGGGTGATCCGGGCCGACAACGGCGATGGCCCTGGATTTGGCCGCCAGCTTGCGCATCTGCGCGGCGATCTCGTCGGGCGCCAGCGAGGCGGCGAAGTCGATCGTCGCGACGCCGCGGAAACGTTGCGACTGCGAGACCGCCAGGTCGAGTTCTCGGGCGAAATCGCCATAGAAAACATCATTGCCCCTGAGCAGCAGGAAGCCGAGGCGATATTCCGGCAGTTCCTGGCGCATGCGCTGCTTGATCAGCCCGGCAGCGTGATAGCCGATCTCGGTGGCGGCCTCATAGACACGGCGCGCCGTGTCCTCGCGTACGGGAAGACGGTTGTTCAGCACCCTGTCGACCGTCGCGACGCTGAGGCCCGAGACGCGCGCGAGATCGGTAATGGTCGGCCGCTTCGCCATGACTGCTCCATCCTGCTCGACTCAGGATAGCTCATCCTGATAGGAAATGATAGAAACTATCTTTGTGATGTTGAGACTATCATGGGCCGGCGCTATGGTGAAGTCGAAGCCAGCCCAGGGCGAGCGATGCGCCTTCGCCAGTGGCTGATGGAGGAACCCAATGACGGCGACAAGGTCTTCGGCGGCGACGCCACGCGACTACAGCCTGATCGGGCGCGACGCAAAACGCGCGGTTGAGAACGGGCTGGCGGCGGCCGAATGGTACCACACCGACATCCCGCGCAAGCAGATGAAGGAGCTGATGCAACGCTCCGACCAGCCGGCAATCCGCGACACCGCCATCTGGCTCGGCGCCATGGCATTCAGTGGCGCGGCCGGCGCCTTGCTTTGGGGCACATGGTGGTGCGTGCCGTTCTTCTTCGTCTATGGCGTGCTTTACGGCTCGGCTACCGACTCGCGCTGGCACGAATGCGGCCACGGCACGGCCTTTCGCACACAATGGATGAACGACGCCGTCTACCAGATCGCCTGCTTCATGATCATGCGCAATCCGGTGACCTGGCGCTGGAGCCATACGCGCCACCACACCGACACCATCATCGTCGGCCGCGATCCGGAAATCGCCGTCATGCGGCCGCCGGACCTTTTGCGTGTGGTGCTGAATTTCTTCGGCATCCTCGACGCCTGGCATGCGATGAGCGACATGCTGCGCAACGCCGCCGGCATTGTCAGCGAGGCGGAAAAGACCTTTATCCCGGAGCAGGAGCAGCCCAAGGCGATCCGCATTGCCCGGATCTGGACGGTGATCTATGCCGGGGCAATAGCGCTGGCTTTCCATTCCGGCTCGTTCCTGCCGCTGATGCTGGTCGGCCTGCCGCGGCTCTACGGCGCCTGGCACCATGTGATGGTTGGCCTTCTGCAGCATGGCGGGCTTGCCGAGAATGTCACCGACCACCGGCTGAACAGCCGCACCGTCTACATGAACCCGATCAGCCGCTTCATCTACTGGAACATGAACTACCATGTGGAGCATCACATGTTCCCGATGGTGCCCTATCACGCGCTGCCGAGGCTGCATGCGCTGATCAAGCATGATTTGCCGGCGCCGACGCCGTCGATCCTGGCCGGCTATCGCGAGATGATCCCGGCCTTCCTGCGCCAGCTGCACAACGAGGATTATTTCATCAAGCGGGCGCTGCCGCCGACGGCCCGGCCTTACCGCGAAGACTTGCATGGCGACATGCCAATGGCGGCCGCGGCCGAGTGACAACATTCAAGACTTTCGGGAGGACGAGATGAGCGACTGGGTCGAGGCCTGCGCGGCTGGCGACATCGACGAAGAGGACGTGATGCGGTTCGACCATGCCGGCCGCACTTTTGCCATCTATCGCAGTCCGGACGACGAGTATTTCGCGACCGACGGCCTGTGCACGCATGAAAAGGTGCATCTGGCCGACGGGCTGGTGATGGACGACATCATCGAATGCCCCAAGCACAATGGCCGCTTCAACTACAAGACGGGCGCCGCCCGCGGCGCGCCGGTCTGCGTCAACCTCAAGACCTATCCGGTCAAGGTCGACGCCGGCAAAGTGCTCATTCAGATCGGGTGATGGCCATGGCGGGGATGGTCATCATCGGCGCGGGCGAGTGCGGCGGGCGGGCCGCACTCGCCTTGCGCGACCTCGGCTTCGAAGGGTCGGTGACGCTGGTTGGCGACGAGCCGCATCTGCCTTACGAGCGCCCGCCTCTGTCGAAGGAAGCCATGACCGGCGATGCGCCGGCGATAAAAGCGATCGCCGGCGACGAACTGCTCGCGGAGCGCTCGATCCGGCACAACCGTTCCGTCCGCGCGACGGCGATCGACCGCCCGGCACATCAAGTGCAGCTGTCGGACGGTTCATCGCTTGGCTATGACAAGCTGCTCCTCGCCACCGGCTCGATGCCGCGTAAATTGCCGATGCCGGGCCTCGGGTCGCGCTGCGTTTATCTCAGAACCTTCAACGACGCGCTCGCCATCCGTGCGCATCTGAGCGCCGGCAACCATGTGGCTGTTATTGGCGGCGGCTTCATCGGTCTCGAACTGGCGGCAGCTGCGCGCAAGCTCGGTGCGACGGTCACCGTCATCGAGGCGCAGTCGCGCATCCTGATGCGCGGCGTGCCGGCGGAGATCGCCGAAGTCATCCACCGGGCGCATGAAGCCGAAGGCGTGACTATGCTCACCGGGCAAGGGATCGCGGCGATCGCGGACAATGGCCTGAAGGTCACCCTTACTTTGGCCGGCGGACGCGAGGTCATTGCCGATCTCGCGGTGATCGGCATCGGCGCCGTGCCGGTGACCGCGCTTGCCGCCGAGGCCGGGCTGGCGATCGACAACGGCGTCGCTGTCGACGACCGGCTGCAAACCGAAGATCCGGACATCTTCGCCGCCGGCGACTGCTGCTCGTTCCCGCTCGCGATCTATGGCGGACGACGGGTGCGGCTCGAAGCCTGGCGCAACGCGCAGGAACAAGGCGCGCTTGCCGCGAAGAACATGCTGGGGGCCGGTGAGGCACATGCCGCCGTGCCATGGTTCTGGTCGGATCAGTATGGGCTGACCCTGCAGATTGCAGGGCTTTCGGATGAAGGAAGCGCGACCGTTCGGCGCGATCTCGACGACGGCGCCTTTATCCTGTTCCACATGTCCGGAGATGGCAGGCTGGTGGCGGCCAGCGGCATCGGTCCGGGCAATGCGGTGGCGCGCGACATCCGCCTGGCGGAAATGCTGATCGCCAAACGGGCAAGCCCGGCGCCGGAAGCGCTAGGATCGCAGGCTGTGAAGCTTAAATCGCTGCTGGCGGCGTAAGCGCGGCGCGCTGAAATGAATTCGGGCAGCGCGCTTTATGTCCTTTGACTGATGCATGTCGTTGCTCCACTTCTGGGCGACATCCATTAGTTTGTGCTAAACTCGAGCGTGTGCTCGAGGTTACCAGCCATGCCTTATTCGGTTCTCTATGGTATTTCAGCCGCCCAGATCAGGGAAGATTTCGCCACGGCGGCAGAGGTTCTTGCGCGCCTTCAGGCCTTACGGAGCGGCGGCGCCGTCGGCATCATCGTTTTCGACAAGAGTGACACAGAGGTCAACGACGCTCGCCTGGCCGAGCTTGCGCTGGATGAGGACAAGGCGACGCAGGGTTAGAAAAGCGCCTTCAGCTCGTCGAGCTTGTCGTTGACCAGCCAGCCGTAATAATTCTCTTCCGGCAGCTTCTCCGGTTCGCCGGCGGCGCGGCGCTTGTCGTTCTCGGCCTTCAGCGCATAGGCGCGCTGCTCCGGATTGCCGACATTGTAGAGCGTGGCGGTCAGTCCGGGATTGTTCGAGATGTCGAAGCCGGCAATGCTTTTATAGGCGTCGATCGACTTCTTGATCGTCGCGGCCACATAAGGCAGCGTCAGGTCCGGATCCATGATGGTCTTATAGACCGTGTTGGGATCGCCGACGTCGAGTTCGGGCAGGCCGGAGACCTTGTGCACGAGGTCGCTCATCTGCAGCGCCGTCAGCGGGTTCAGCTGGCCAAGGCCAAAAGTCTGGCCGGCATAGTAAGGCTGGAAGAAGGTGGCGCCGAAGCGATCGTTGGGGAAATCTTCGCCACCGACGGTCTTGCCGCGGAAGGAACGGTTCCACACCTGCTCGCGGCATTCCCACACATCGTAGCTGTCATTCATGCCGGCGCATTTCTTGAATTCCGGCCGCTGGATGAAATCCGAGACGTCCTCGCCATGGTAGGCGAAGGAGAGCTTGCTCGACAGATAGGAGATCGCCTTGACGTAATAGGTCTGCAGGCGGTCATAGGCATCGACATTGTAGGTGTGCTCGCCGACGATGGCGCCGACGATATGCATCGGATCGATGCCATAGGCGGCGGCGGCCTTCTTGATCTTGCCGCGCAGTTCGGCATCGTTCTGCAACAGCGCATAGACCTTGCGGTACTTGGCCTGAAAGGTGGTGTTGGTGGCCTGGGTGCGCCGGCTGGAGGCGCCCGGAATGTCGGGCTGCACGCTGTTGCGGTTGCCGGGCGGCACCATGGTAGCGGCATCGGCCGTTGCCACCGTCGCCGCCAAGGCCATGCCTAGAACAAGGAGAAACAGTTTTTTCATGCAGCCGCCGCCCGGATCATGCTTTGGAGATATTGCCGGGCAAACTAGGTAAAGCCCCTGGTTGAGTCGAGAGCAGCCCATCCCCCGGCAGTTCGAAAGCTTGGGAATGATACCGTCTGGCCACACACGCAGGTTTCTGTTGCTGGATTGTGTTGCCCAAATCGACACCGAAACATGCAGTGATTTATTTTCACTCAAAACGCCGTGCGCAGGCCGTAATCCTGGGCGATCTGACGGAGCGCCGTCTTCCACTCGTCGGGAAGGATCCTGTCATGGATCCGCTCAAGCTCGCGCAGAAGCTCAACGTCGACACCGGGGAACAGGCCGAGCTTGCGCAGAACGCCCTCGACCGAGTCTCTTTCCATCCCCCGATCGTATTTGTCGGCCGGGATCAGCGCGCCGACGGCGCTCTTCTTGCCGTCGCCTGCCCAATAGACGTCAACGATTTCGCCATCGGGGGCGAAATCATAGGCCGGCTCCATTTGGGTCAACAGATGGTTGGCGATCTTGTCGAAGACTGCCTGGTTCGCGTGGTTCGTGTTGCCCATTCAAATGCCTGCCTGGTCGTGAGCAAAGACCTGATCGGCAAAACATACAGGGATTGTGCGCCAAGACTGAGCGATGTTTCACAGTCGACGAACAAGATTGGTGGCCAAATCGACCGCTTGGCTACCAGAGCGCTTCACCGTTTCGCGGAAACGGCGAGCCGCGCTCCGGGCAAACTCGTACTGGCCCGGAACGCGTCCGTACCTGCGGTCAGAGGATGAATCGCGACAGGTCGGTGTTGCGCGACAGATCGCCGACATGCTTTTCCACATAGGCGGCATCGATGGTGACGGCGGTGCCATTGCGGTCCGGCGCATCGTAGGAAATCTCGTCCAGCACGCGCTCCATCACCGTCTGCAGGCGCCTGGCGCCGATGTTCTCGACGCTCGCGTTGAGATCGACGGCAATGCCGGCGAGCGAATCGATGGCGTCATCGGTGAAGGTCAGCTCGACGCCCTCGGTCTTCATCAGCGCGATATATTGCTTGATGAGGCTCGCCTCGGTCTCGGTGAGGATGCGCACGAAATCCGACTTCTCCAGCGCCCGCAATTCGACGCGGATCGGCAGACGGCCCTGCAGTTCCGGCAAAAGGTCGGACGGCTTCGAGACGTGGAACGCGCCGGACGCGATGAACAGGATATGGTCGGTTTTCACCGATCCATATTTGGTCGCCACCGTCGTGCCTTCGACCAGCGGCAGCAGGTCGCGCTGCACGCCCTCACGCGAAGGACCGCCCGAAATGTCGCTCCTGGCGGCGATCTTGTCGATCTCGTCAAGGAAGACGATGCCGTCATTCTCGGCCGATTCCAGCGCCCTGCGCACCACCTCGTCCTGGTCGAGCAGCTTGTCGGACTCGTCGCTGATGAGTAGCGCATAGGAATCGCGCACCGTGGTCTTGCGGGTCTTGGTCTTGCGGCCGCCCATCGCCTTCGACAGCATGTCGTTGATGTTGAGCACGCCGACATTGCCGCCCGGCATACCGGGGATTTCGAAGCCGGGCATGCCGCCATTGCCGGTGTCGGCCACCTCGATATCGATCTCCTTGTCGTCGAGCTCGCCGTCGCGCAGCTTCTTGCGGAAACTATCGCGCGTGGCTGGGCTCGCCGTCTTGCCGACCAGCGCTTCCAAAACCCGCTCCTCGGCATTGATCTGGGCGCGGGCGCCGACGTCCTCGCGCATTTTCTCGCGCGTCAGGCCGATGGCGATCTCGACGAGATCGCGGATGATCTGCTCGACGTCACGGCCGACATAGCCAACCTCGGTGAATTTGGTTGCCTCGACCTTGACGAAAGGCGCGCCGGCGAGCCGCGCCAGGCGGCGCGAGATTTCCGTCTTGCCGACGCCGGTCGGGCCGATCATCAGTATGTTCTTCGGCATCACCTCTTCGCGCATCTGGCCTTCCAGCTGCTGGCGGCGCCAGCGGTTGCGCAAGGCAATCGCCACGGCGCGCTTGGCGTCCTTCTGGCCGATGATGAAGCGGTCGAGTTCCGAAACGATTTCGCGGGGAGAAAAGGTGCTCATAAGACTCAAATTCCACTTTGCCACTGCTTGATGGACTCGAACGGATGCAGCAGCATGATCACGTTGAGCGTCAGATTGTCCCGGATGAGATAGCCCGTGCCGAGCTCGAAGATCAGCGCCAGGGCCACGATCACCCATATAGGTAGCTTTCTGGCCATCACAAATCCCAGCGCCATGAACAGCGTGTCGGACACCGAGTTGATGATCGAATCGCCGTAATAGCTGAGCGCGATCGTGCCAGAACGGTAGCGGTCGATGATGAAGGGGCTGTTTTCCAGCAGCTCCCAGCCGCCCTCGATGAGGACGGCGAAGGCCAGTCTCAGCCCGATCGGCGAGCGCGGGAAAAGGAACCGCGCCAGCGCATAGAACAGGAAGCCGTGGATAATGTGCGAGAAGGTGTACCAGTCGGCGATGTGCTGGGAGTTCTCCGAGCTGTTGACCACGCCATGCCACAGCTTGACGTAGCCACAGGTGCAGATCGGCGGATGGCCCATGAGATAGAGCGCGCCGGCCTGGATGATGACCAAGCCGAGCACGAACAGCAGGCCCATGCGCCAGCTGTCTTCATAGGCCGACAGCGTCTTGTCTTCCTCGGTCATCCGGTCACTCCCCCTCGTCGTCCTCGGCCGCGTCGACGGCCATCAGCAGGACGTCCCCATATTCAGATTGCCTGCGTCCGATCGGCCTGAAGCCGGCTTTTTCATAAGCACGGATGGCGCGGGCGTTGTTTGGATTCGGATCGATGATGACGCGCGGCGCGCCTTCCTCGAAAAGCTCCTCGACGAATTGCCGCACGATGGCCGTACCATGACCGACGCCGACCAGCTCCGGCGGCCCGATCGACAGATCGATGCCGAGTGTGCCGAAGGGCTGGTCGGCATAAGGATGATCGTCTTCCATATGCGGGTCATAGCTCTGCAGATAAGCAATCGGCCGGCCGTCGAGCTCGACGATCAGCGGCTCCACCGAAACCGAATCCAAATGCGCGCGGATCTCGGCGATCTCCTTTTCCGGATCGTCCCACCATTCGGCGACATGCGGCTCTCTGAGCCAGCCGGCGACCAACGGCAGGTCTTTTTCGGTGACCGGCCGGAAATCGTAGCTGTTTTCCTGGTCGACCATGATCTTTTCCCTGATCACGGCCCTCAGGCGACGTCGAGCGTTTCGACGACGAAATTTTTGTTGGTGTAGACGCAGATATCGGACGCGATCTGCATCGCCTTGCGGGCGATCTCCTCGGCGTCCTTGTCGGTGTCCATAAGAGCACGGGCCGCGGCCAGCGCATAATTGCCGCCCGAACCGATGGCCATGACGCCATATTCGGGCTCCAGCACGTCGCCATTGCCGGTCAGCGCCAGCGACACCGACTTGTCGGCCACCAGCATCATGGCTTCCAGGCGGCGCAGATAACGGTCGGTGCGCCAATCCTTGGCGAGCTCGACGCAAGCCCGCGTCAACTGGTCGGGATATTGTTCGAGCTTGGCTTCGAGGCGCTCGAGCAAGGTGAAGGCATCGGCGGTGGCGCCGGCGAAACCGGCAATGACGCTGCCGCCCTTGCCGATGCGACGCACTTTGCGGGCGTTGCCCTTCATGATGGTCTGGCCAAGGCTGACCTGGCCGTCGCCGGCGATCACAACCTTGTTGCCCTTGCGCACGGTGACGATGGTCGTGGCGTGCATGGAAAGTTCATTCGACATTTTCGGCTCCGATGCGCGCTATCCCTTGAAAAGGCGATTGGCGCGGTACGAGTGACTTTGATCGGCCATATGTATGCATAGGGCAAGTGATTGCAAACCGCCCTTGGCCAAGGCCGATAACGACCGGATTGGCAACTGGCAATCGCCGGATCATGCTGATAGAAGGCTTTCGTTTTCAAACCCAAGCCCCTGGGCAAGGCAGCAAGGACAGAGCGATGCCGCGTTCCGCCGACGTCAGCCGCAAGACCAAGGAAACCGAGATTGCGGTTTCCGTGCATGTCGACGGCACCGGCAAATCCGATATTTCCACCGGCGTCGGCTTCTTCGACCATATGCTCGATCAACTGTCGCGGCATTCGCTGATCGACATGACGATCAAAGCCAAGGGCGATCTGCACATCGACGACCACCACACGGTCGAGGATACCGGCATCGCGATCGGCCAGGCGCTGAGCAAGGCGCTGGGCGAGCGGCGCGGCATCATGCGCTACGCCTCGATCGACCTTGCCATGGACGAGACGCTGACCCGAGCGGCGATCGACGTTTCCGGCCGGCCCTTCCTGGTCTGGAATGTCGCCTTCTCCTCGCCGAAGGTCGGCACGTTCGACACCGAGCTGGTGCGCGAGTTCTTCCAGGCGCTGGCGCAGAATGCCGGCATCACGCTGCATGTCACCAACCACTATGGCGCCAACAACCATCACATCGCCGAGACCTGCTTCAAGGCGGTGGCGCGGGCGTTGCGCGCGGCGCTGGAGCCCGATCCGCGCCAGCCGGACGCGGTGCCCTCCACCAAGGGATCCCTGAAAGGATAGCCCTATGGCCATCTATGTCGTGATGGAGCCGCCGGCCGGCAGCGGCAAGACCGAGGAGACAGCCTTCGTGCGCGACGGCTTCACCTGGCTCGGCTTGCTGGTCGCGCCGCTTTGGCTGGCCTGGAACCGTCTGTGGATCGAGGCCGCGCTGACATTCGGCACCATGGCGATCCTGTCGGGGCTCGGCCAGAGGCTGGGGCTGGAATGGCCAGGCTCGATGTTGTCGCTGCTCGTCTCGCTCTATGTCGGCTTTGAAGGCCAGGGCCTGCGGATTTGGGCGCTGCGCCGCCGCGGCTGGCGCGAATGGGGCGTGGTCGGGGCCGATAATTTGGGCGATGCCGAGACGCGCCATGCCTTCGAGGTCGATGGGGATGCCGACGAACCGGCGCCGCTGCCGCGCATCGTGCCCGACGCCTCGCTGGCGCGCACCGCCCAGACCGGCATGGCGCTGGGGCTGACCCACACGCCGGGACGGCTTTAAGATGCGGGTTGCCATCATCGACTACGGCTCGGGCAATCTGCGCTCGGCCACCAAGGCCTTCGAGCGCGCCGCGCACGAGGCCGGCATTGCCGCGACGATCGAGCTTACGGCCGACGCGGAACGGGTGCGCGGCGCCGACCGCATCGTGCTGCCGGGCGTCGGCGCCTATGCCGATTGCGCCGCCGGCCTGCAAGCCGTCGCCGGCATGTGGGAAGCGGTCGAGGAGGTGGCGCTTGCCAAGCGGCGGCCGTTCCTCGGCATCTGCGTCGGCATGCAGTTGATGTCGCAGCGCGGGCTGGAAAAGACTGTTACCAACGGGCTCGGCTGGATCGCCGGCGACGTCAAGGAGATTGAGCCTTCCGATCCGGCGCTGAAAATCCCGCAGATCGGCTGGAACACGATCGAGCTGGCGCGAAAACACCCGCTGTTTTCCGGCATCGAGACCGGCCCGAAGGGGTTGCATGCCTATTTCGTCCATTCCTATCACCTGGACGCGAAGAACCCCGATGAAGTGCTGGCGACGACCGACTATGGCGGCCCGGTGACCGCCGCTGTCGTGCGCGACAACCTCGCCGGCACGCAGTTCCACCCGGAAAAGAGCCAAACGCTCGGCTTGGCATTGATCACCAATTTCCTGCGCTGGAGGCCCTGACCGTGATCCTGTTTCCGGCAATAGACCTCAAGGACGGCAAATGCGTGCGGCTGAAGCACGGCGACATGGCCACCGCCACTATCTACAATGATGACCCGGCGGCACAGGCGAAAGCCTTCGAGGACCAAGGCTTCGAATGGCTGCACGTCGTCGATCTCAACGGCGCCTTCAAGGGCCATAGCGTGAATTCGGCCGCGGTCGGCGCCATCCTCAAGGCGACAAAGAACCCGGTGCAGCTCGGCGGTGGCATCCGCACGCTCGAGCAGATCGAGGACTGGCTGGATCGCGGCCTGGCGCGCGTTATCCTAGGCACGGTTGCGGTGCGCGAGCCCGAGTTGGTGAAACAGGCCTGTAAGGCTTTCCCAGGCAAGGTCGCCGTCGGTATCGACGCCAAGGGCGGCAAGGTTGCCGTCGAAGGCTGGGCGGAAGCCTCGGAGCTCGGCGTCATCGAATTGGCGCAGAAATTCGAGGGCGCCGGCGTGGCGGCCATCGTCTACACCGACATCGACCGCGACGGCGTGCTGACCGGTATCAACTGGGATTCGACCATCGACCTTGCCGGGGCGGTGTCCATTCCCGTCATCGCGTCGGGCGGCCTCGCCTCTATCGCCGACATCGTGCGCATGACCATGCCGGATGCGAAAAAACTCGAGGGCGCTATCTCTGGCAGAGCGCTTTATGACGGGCGCATCGACCCGGCGGAGGCACTGGCGATCCTGCGCGGCGAAACGGCGGAGGCAAGACCGTGAACATCTCGATCATCCTGGCATCCTATGACAGCGGCCATTTTCACGGCGGTTGCGGCCAGGGCCCCGATGCGCTGATCTCCGGCGGGCTGGCCGAGGCGCTGAAGCTCGCCGGCCACGATGTCGAGGTGCATGACATTGGCAAGGTGATCGAGGATGAACAGGAACGCGAGATCGGTACCGGCTTTGCCGTCTGCAACGCCGTTTCCGGCGAGGTCCGCATCGCGCTGGACAACAAGCGTTTTCCGATCGTTCTGGCCGGTAATTGCCTGACCGCCGCCGGCGCGGTGGCCGGCGAAGGCGCCGACGCCATCATCTGGGCCGACCAGCATGGCGACCTCAACACGCCAGAGACCACCACCACGGGTTTTCTGGACGGCATGGCGCTGGCGACCGTGCTTGGTCTATGCTGGCGGTCGATCGCCGCGCAGATTCCCGGCTTCAAGGCCATCGATGCCGCGCGTTGCGCGCTCGTCAACGCTCGCGACCTGGACACGGCCGAGAAGGAGCTGCTCAAGACACTGCCGGTAATCCGGACCGAGTGCCCGGACTGGAAGAGCGCGGTGCAGAGGCTGAAAGCCGACGGCGCGAGGCGGGTGCACATGCATGTCGATCTCGACGTGCACGACCCCGAGAAATTGCAGGCCAACCGCTACACCACGCCGGGTGGACCGGCGCCAGAACAGGTGCGCATGGCGATGTGCGGCCTTGCCGGGCCGCTGTCGATCGCCGGGCTGACGATCTCGGCCTACGACCCGGCCTTCGACCCCAAGGGCGATGTGCCGCCGCTGGTCGGCGAGCTGGTGGTCGACCTGCTTTCAACCCTGGAAGGCAAGTGATGCTGAAGGCCCGCGTCATCCCTTGCCTCGACGTCAAGAACGGCCGCGTGGTCAAGGGCGTCAATTTCGTCGACCTCATCGATGCCGGCGACCCGGTCGAGGCGGCCAAGGCCTATGACGTGGCCGGAGCCGACGAGCTCTGCTTCCTCGACATCACCGCCTCGTCGGACAATCGCGAGACGATCTTCGATGTCGTTGCCCGCACGGCCGAGCAATGCTTCATGCCGCTTACCGTCGGCGGCGGCGTGCGCCAGGTGGCCGATATCCGCAAGCTGCTTCTGGCCGGCGCCGACAAGGTGTCGATCAACACGGCCGCGGTGAAGAACCCCGATTTCGTCGCCGAGGCCGCCGACAAGTTCGGCAACCAGTGCATCGTGGTGGCGATCGACGCCAAGAAGGTGTCGGCGCAGGGTGAGCCTGACCGCTGGGAGATTTTCACTCATGGCGGCCGCGAGAAGACAGGCATCGACGCCGTCGACTTCGCCAGGCGCATGGTCGATCGCGGCGCCGGTGAAATCCTTTTGACCTCGATGGACCGCGACGGCACCAAGGCCGGCTACGACATCGCGCTGACCCGCGCCATCGCCGACGCGGTGCGCGTGCCGGTGATCGCTTCCGGTGGCGTCGGCACGCTCGACCACATGGTCGAAGGCATTCGCGACGGCCATGCTGGCGCCGTGCTTGCGGCGTCGATCTTCCATTTCGGCACCTACACGATTGCGCAGGCGAAGGCGCATATGGCCAAAGCCGGCCTGCCGATGCGGCTAGACTCGGCCGTGCATCAAGCTTAAATGGTTGTTATGGCAGACTTTTCGCTCGCCGAACTGGAACAGATCATCGATCAGCGCGCCCATTCCGGCGACCCTGATTCGTGGACGGCGAAGCTGTTCGCCAAGGGCATGGACAAGGCGGCGCAGAAGCTTGGCGAAGAGGCGGTCGAGACGGTCATTGCCGCCGTGAAGGGCGACAAGAAAGCCGTCGTTTCGGAAAGTGCCGATCTTCTATATCATTGGCTGGTCGTCCTCGGCATCGCCGGAATTCCGCTGCAGGACGTACTGAAGGAACTCGAGGGCCGCACCGGGCGCTCGGGGATTGCCGAGAAAGCGTCGCGGCCGAAGGGCTGATCGCAAGAAACGGATCGAGCATGATGTCGTCCGAAACCCGCTTCACACTTTTCGGCATCACGCTCTAGGAGGGCAGGTAAAGCTATGGATCAGCTTGCTCCGACCGAGAAATATTCCCCTTATCGTTTCTTCTCGACAGAGCAATGGTCGAACTTCCGCGCCGACACGCCGCTGACGCTGACCGAAGACGAAATCAACCGGCTGCGCTCGCTCAACGACCCGGTCGATCTCGAAGAGGTCAAGCGCATCTATCTGTCGCTGTCGCGGCTGCTTTCCGCCCATGTCGAGGCAAGCCAGCTGCTGTTTCGGCAGCGGCAGGCGTTTTTCAACGCGCAGGATGTGGTCAAGACGCCCTTCATCATCGGCATCGCCGGTTCGGTCGCGGTCGGCAAATCGACCACGGCGCGCGTGCTGAAGGAGCTTCTGGCGCGCTGGCCGTCGAGCCCGAAAGTGGATCTCATCACCACCGACGGCTTCCTTTTGCCGAACGAGATCCTGCGCCGCGAAAACCTGATGGAGCGCAAGGGCTTCCCGGAAAGCTACGATGTCGGCGCGCTGCTCAGGTTCCTGTCCGGCATGAAGTCGGCGCAAAGCAGCGTCACGGCGCCGGTCTATTCGCACCTGACCTATGACGTCATTCCGGGCGAGTTCGTCACCATCGACCGTCCCGACATATTGATCTTCGAAGGCATTAACGTGCTGCAGCCGGGCAAGCTGCCGAGGGATGGCAAGATCGTGCCGTTCCTGTCGGACTTCTTCGACTTCGCCATCTATATCGATGCCGACGAGAAGCTGATCCACCAGTGGTACATTGCCCGCTTCATGCGGCTGCGCGAGACCGCCTTCCGCAATCCGGACTCCTTCTTCCACCGCTATTCGCAGCTTTCGGAAGATGCCGCGCGGGCCATCGCCGAAGGCCTTTGGGCCAATATCAATTTGAAGAATCTGCGCGAGAACATCCTGCCGACCAGGGCGCGCGCCGACCTCATCCTGCGCAAGGGCGCCAACCATCTGGTCGAGGAAGTGGCGCTGCGGAAGCTTTGACCAGGACTTCAGGATGGCTGCGGCACAGTCACCCGCCGCAGCGTCAGGTTGATGCGCCCGCCATTCTTCAGGAGCGCCGACGTCGCGGGATAGATGCGGTCGACGCCGTGGAAGGCGAGGCGCCCCTCGCCGCCAAGCACGACGACGTCGCCGCTCTTCAATTTGAACGATTTCGTGCCGCCTTCGCGCGTGTTCTGGCCGACGCGAAACAGGCAGTCGTCGCCCAGCGACACCGACACGACAGGTGCCGCAAAATCCTTTTCGTCGCGATCCTGGTGCAGGCCCATTTTGGCGTCCGCCGCATAGAAGTTGACGAGGCAGGCCTCGGGCGGATGCGGATAAGCCGAGACGGCCTGCCACAGTTCCAGCAAGGCTTGCGGGATCGGCGGCCAGGGCTCGCCCGTCACCGGATGCGTCGGCTGATAGCGGTAGCCGTGCTCCTTGTCGGTCACCCAACCGAGCGCGCCGCAATTGGTCATGCGCACGCTCATCTCCTTGCCGGTGCGCGGCATCGAAGGCACATAGAGCGGGGCCGCCTGCACGACGCGCCTGATCTCCTCGACCAGCGCTTCCTGGGCAGGGCGCGCGATATAGCCCGGCATGTGGCGAACGCCTTTGGGCAGAACCAGCATCGATCTCTCTTTCGGGTCAGCGTGGCGCCAGCATGCCATTGGCAAAAGAAAACGGCGACCCGAAAGCCGCCGTTGTGATGGAGTTGCCACCCGTAAGATGGGTTGAGATTCATGTTAGGCCGAGTCGAAAATTGCGAACCCGCCGTTTGCAGGCCGGCCTCACCTGAATATCAGCACATCTTAGGTGAGGGCGGGAATGCGCAGGACCTGGCCGGGATAGATCTTGTCGGGATGCGTCAGCATCGGCCGATTGGCCTCGAAGATGATGTTGTTCTTGGTGCCCTGGCCCTTGCCATAGCTCTTTTCGGCGATCTTCCAGAGGTTGTCGCCCTTCTGTACGGTGTAGAATGTCGGCTCCTTGGCCGGCGCGGCGGCCGTGCCAGCCGAAGGCGCGACTTTCAGCTCGTCGGCCTGGACCTTGGAGACGCCGAGCGTGTTGCCGACGGCAATCACGGCCTTCTCAAAGATCGATTGGTCCTGGACGGTGCCCTTAAGCACCGCCGTGTCGCCTTGGACGACGACATCGACGCCATCCGTCCCCAACTTGTGCGAATCGAGCTCCTTCTTCAGCGTGTCGGCGGTTGGCGGCGCATCATCGCCACCGATGCCGAGCTTCTTGCCGACGCCCTTGACGAAATCGAACATACCCATTGCTGGTCTCCTCGCTGTTGCAGGGAGATAGAGCTTGCCACCTGCAACCCTGAATTGGAAGCCGCCGATGGCGCTTCGCCGGGGGTTAGGCAAGAAGGAGGCCCGCTAGACCGCTATAACTCTTTGTTTTCACATGCTTATGCGCAAAAGCCGTTTCGTTGGCTGCTTTCAATCGTTGTCGACCCTTCCACGCAACTTCTTCACCGTCGAGCGTCCGGCCTTGGTCTTGAGACGGCGCTCCACGGCGCCTTTGGAAGGCCTGGTTTTCTTGCGCGGCGGTGGCGGCGGTTCGGCGGCCTTGGCGACCAGGGCCGTGAGCCGCGCCCGCGCATCTGCCCGGTTCTGCTCCTGGGTGCGGAAACGTCCGGCCTCGATGACGATGACGCCGTCCTTGGTGGCGCGCTGGCCGGCGAGCTTCAGGGCGCGTACCCGTACGCGCTCCGACAGGCCGTCGGCGTTTGCCGCGTCGAACCGCAACTGCACCGCCGTTGCGACCTTGTTGACGTTCTGGCCGCCAGGGCCTGACGAGCGGATAAAATCCTCATGGAGGTCGCCGGGGCGGATAATTGCTTCGCCAGATATGATGATGTCGTCGTCGCTGGGCATCCAGCACTCATGACGCGACAGTGGCAAAAAGAAAAGGCCCGGCGCAAGCCAGGCCCCTGGAGGAAGGACTTAGGAGCGGCCGCTATTCGGCCGCTTCCTGCAGGCGCGGCGCGGCACCCATGATGGTCGCGTCGACATGCGCCTCGAATTTCTCGAAATTGGTCGCGAACATGTTGACCAGTTTCGCGGCCTGGCGGTCATAGCCGGCCTTGTCGGCCCAGGTCGAGCGCGGATCGAGAATGGCGCTGTCGACACCGGGAACAGCGACCGGTACTTCGAAGCCGAAATTGGCGTCGGTGCGGAATTCGGCGCTGTTCAGCGAGCCGTCGAGCGCCGAGCTGAGCAAGGCGCGCGTGACCTTGATCGGCATGCGGCGTCCAGTGCCGTAGGCGCCGCCGGTCCAGCCGGTGTTGACCAGCCAGCAATCGACCTTGTGTTCGGCGATCAACTCGCGCAGCAAATTGCCGTATTCAGAAGGATGGCGCGGCATGAAGGGCGCGCCGAAGCAGGTGGAGAAGGTCGCCTCGGGCTCGGTCACGCCCTTTTCGGTGCCGGCGACCTTTGCCGTGTAGCCTGAAAGGAAGTGGTACATGGCCTGCGCCGGCGTCAGCCTGGCGATCGGCGGCATCACGCCGAAGGCATCGGCCGTCAGCATGATGATGTTCTTCGGGTGGTTGGCGCGGCCGGTCCGCGAAGCATTGGGGATGAAGTCGAGCGGATAGGCGCAGCGCGTGTTCTCGGTCAGGCTGCCGTCGCTGAAATCCGGTACGCGGGCGGCATCGAGCACGACATTTTCCAGCACCGTGCCGAAGCGCTGCGTGGTGGCGAAGATTTCCGGCTCGGCTTCGGCCGACAGCCGGATCGTCTTGGCATAGCAGCCGCCTTCGAAGTTGAAGATACCGTGCGGGCCCCAGCCATGCTCGTCGTCGCCGATCAACGTGCGCGACGGGTCGGCGGACAACGTCGTCTTGCCGGTGCCGGACAGGCCGAAGAAGACCGCGGCGTCGCCGGCCGGTCCTTCATTGGCCGAGCAATGCATCGGCATCACAGCCTTTGCCGGCAACAGGTAGTTCAGCATCGTGAACACCGACTTCTTCATTTCGCCGGCATAGGAGGTGCCGCCGATCAATACGATCCTGCGGGTCAGATCGACGGCAATCACCGTTTCGGTGCGGGTGCCGTGGCGGGCGGGATCGGCGCGGAAGGACGGCAGGTCGATGATCGTCATTTCCGGCACGAAATGCTCGAGCTCGGCTGCCTGCGGCCGGATCAGAAGGTTGCGGATGAACAGCGAGTGCCAGGCGAATTCGGTGACGACGCGTGTCGGCAGCCGAAGATCGGCATCGGCGCCGCCGACGAGATCCTGCACGTAGAGGTCCTTGTCGGTCGCATGGGCTTTGAAGTCCGCCAGCAGCGCCTCGAACTGCGCCGGCGAGATCGCTTTGTTGTTCTCCCACCACACATGCGCGTCGGTGCCTTCGTCCCGCACGACGAACTTGTCCTTCGGCGAGCGGCCGGTGTGCTGGCCGGTTTCGGCGACCAGCGCGCCATGCGCCGTCAATCTTGCTTCGCCGCGCCGGATCGCTTCCTCATAGAGTTCGGCGGCGCCAAAATTGTAGCGAACCGTGCCCGTGGTCTTCAGGCCGATCGCCTCGATAGCGCAGTCGGGGTTGCGTTTGCCGGCTTCCGACATCAAATTTCCTCTCTGGATTTGGCCGCATCTCAACCGGGATTTCCCAGGCTCGCCGTGGGGGCTGCTTGGTTCAGAACCAGAAAAGCCAAATGATATCAAATCTTTAATCGATTTAAAAAATTTGAAAGTTGTTTAAATCGTTTATATGTGCAAAAAATCACAGAGGTTGCCCAAAGGATTGGCAGGGTTGGTTCGTCCAATCCCGAGTCGGGTGCGATGGTGTGTAGCGGCAGGCGGTCCGTGACTTCGGACGGGGCCTATGCCACATTTTGTACCCAATTTGTCCTGCAAAAGCCCCTTCTCGACGACAGAAGGGACAGCTCATGAGGGAGCCGCTTGAAATGGCAACAATCGCGCTTGTCGACGACGACCGCAATATTCTGACTTCGGTGTCGATCGCGCTCGAGTCCGAGGGCTACCGGGTCGAAACCTATACGGATGGTGCCTCGGCGCTGGAAGGCCTGGCCGCGCGGCCGCCGAACCTTGCCATCCTCGACATCAAGATGCCGCGCATGGACGGCATGGAGCTGCTGCGCCGGATGCGTCAGAAGTCCGACCTGCCGGTCATCTTCCTGACCTCGAAGGACGATGAGATCGACGAGCTGTTCGGTCTCAAGATGGGCGCCGACGATTTCATCCGCAAACCGTTCTCGCAGCGTCTGCTGGTCGAGCGGGTGCGCGCCGTGCTGCGTCGCACCAGCGCCCGCGAGGCGGCCGCCAAGGCCCCCAGCCAGCAGGCCCGCTCGCTGGAACGCGGCCAGTTGGTGATGGACCAGGAGCGTCACACCTGCACCTGGAAGGGCGAGCCGGTGACACTGACGGTGACGGAGTTCCTCATCCTGCATTCGCTGGCGCAGCGCCCCGGCGTGGTAAAAAGCCGTGATGCGCTGATGGATTCGGCCTATGATGAACAGGTCTATGTCGACGACCGCACCATCGACAGCCACATCAAGCGGCTGCGCAAGAAGTTCAAGGCCGTCGACGACGACTTCGAGATGATCGAAACCCTTTACGGAGTCGGATACCGGTTCCGCGAAGCATGAGTTGATGCAGGTCGCTCCAACAGTGCATAGGGGGCGACATGCAACCGAACGGGCCGGGAGCTGCTAGTCGATGGCAGTTGAAGTAGAGCGAAGCAGGCGAATGGGCGCGGCAAGACGCCCGTCGCGGATCGTGCCCGCTTTCGTGTCGAGGATCACGGTGCCGATGCGCCGTTTTCTCGGCCATCACATCTTCTCCAGCCTGACGCGGCGCATCCTGTTCCTCAACATGGCCGGTCTGGCCGTGCTGGTCACCGGCATCCTTTACCTCAACACTTTTCGCGACGGGCTGATCGACGCCCGCGTCGAAAGCCTGATGACGCAGGGCGAGATCATTGCCGGCGCGATCGCGGCGTCGGCGACGGTCGAGACCGATTCGATCAGCATCGATCCGGAGAAGCTGCTCGAGCTGCAGGCCGGCGAAAGCCTTGGACCGGGTTCCGACCAGCTCGACAATCTCGACTTCCCGATCAACCCGGAACGCGTCGCGCCGGTGCTGAGAAGGCTGATTTCGCCGACGCGCACGCGAGCCCGCATCTATGACCGCGACGCGAATCTTCTGCTCGATTCGCGGCATCTCTATTCGCGCGGTCAGATTCTGCGCTATGACCTGCCGCCGGTAGAGGACGAACAGCCCGACCTTGTCGAACGGGTCGAGAAATTCATCTTCGACTTCTTCCGCAACAAGGACCTGCCTGTCTATCACGAGCAGCCCGGCGGCAATGGCGCAGCCTTCCCGGAAGTGGTCAAGGCGCTGACCGGCAGCCCATCGACCATCGTGCGGGTTAGCGAGCAGGGCGAGCAGATCGTATCCGTCGCGGTGCCGATCCAGCGTTTCCGCGCCGTGCTCGGCGTCTTGATGCTGTCTACCGAAGGCGGTGACATCGACAAGATCGTCGCCGCCGAGCGCAAGGCGATCCTGCGCGTGTTTGGCGTCGCGGCTTTGGTCACCGCCATCCTGTCGATGCTTCTGGCGTCGACCATCGCCAATCCGCTCAGGCGGCTTTCCGCCGCCGCCGTCAGGGTGCGGCGCGGCGTCAAGAACCGCGAGGAGATCCCGGACTTTTCCGATCGCCAGGACGAGATCGGCAATTTGTCCATTGCCGTGCGCGACATGACCAATGCGCTGTACGCGCGCATCGAGGCGATCGAAAGCTTCGCGGCCGATGTGTCGCACGAATTGAAGAACCCGCTGACGTCGCTGCGCAGCGCGGTGGAAACCCTGCCATTGGCGAAAAACGAGAATTCGCGTGGCCGGCTGATGGAAATCATCCAGCACGACGTCAGGCGGCTCGACCGGCTGATCACCGACATCTCCGATGCCTCGCGGCTCGATGCCGAGCTGGCGCGCGAAGATGCAGCGACAGTGGACCTGAAGAAGTTCATTACCGACCTGGTCGCTGTGTCGGGCGAGGCCACGCGCAACAAGAAGGCGGTGGAGATCGAGTTCAAGGCGGCCAAGCTGCCGGCAGGCGCCAAGGGCTTTTTCGTTGTTGGCCACGATCTGCGCATCGGCCAGGTCATCACCAACCTGATCGAAAACGCGCGCTCCTTCGTGCCCGATGATCATGGCCATATCGCCATTTCACTGGCCCGCGCCGGCAAGTTCAACATCATCACCGTCGATGACAACGGTCCAGGCATCCGGGCCGAGAAGATCGACCGCATCTTCGAGCGCTTCTACACCGACCGGCCGGCCGGCGAGGCGTTCGGTCAGAATTCGGGCCTTGGGCTGTCGATCAGCCGCCAGATCGTCGAGGCGCATGGCGGCACGCTGACGGCCGAGAATATCCCCGGCACCAAGCCCGGCGAAATCAAGGGCGCGCGTTTCGTGGTCACGCTGCCGGCCGAGGGCTGATCCACTCCATGCCGGATCCGGCCGCAAAGCCTCTGAATATCCATGGCACGGCGCTTCTGATCGGCGACCGTGGCGTGGTGATTACCGGGCCGTCGGGTTCGGGCAAGACGACATTGGCGCTGGCGCTGATCGATCATTGTCGGGCGCGCGGGCTGTTTTCCCGGCTGATCGCCGACGACCAGCTGTTTGCGACCGCTTATGACGGCCGGCTGGTGTGCCAGGCACCCGGAACAATCGCCGGCCTCGTCGAGGTGCACGGCATCGGCCCGCGACCGCTGGCGTTCGAACGGGACGGTGTGGTCGATCTTGTCGTGCGGCTTGTTGAGCCCACGCAAATGGCGCGGCTGCAGGACGAAACCTTCGAGACGATCGTCGGCTGCCGGCTGCCCTCGATCGATGTCGCTCGGCAAAACGTCGCCGCCGCATTGCCGATGCTCATGGCGCGCTTGTCCATCGCGCCTTTTTCATGATCCGGTCCGGATTTTTTGCTGCGATGCGTCAAAATGGCCCAAGCCGCCGCAATTTTGGGCTTGTCAACCGGCCGCGCGTCGACAAGATAGCGCTCCCGCCGCCTGGAATGGCCGGCGAACATAAAATGCGCCTGTGAAGCGGCGATGACGGGAGCCACCAGAGAATGATCGGACTCGTGCTCGTGACGCACGGTCAACTCGCCACCGAGTTCCGGCATGCCGTAGAGCATGTCGTCGGGCCGCAAGACAATTTCGAAACCGTGGCGATCGGCGCCGACGATGACATGGAGCAGCGTCGTGCCGACATTGTCGACGCGGTTGCGCGTGTCGACACCGGAACCGGGGTCATCGTGCTGACCGACATGTTCGGCGGCACGCCTTCCAACCTTGCCATATCGGTGATGGAATCGGGCCGTACCGAAGTCATTGCCGGCATGAACCTGCCGATGCTGATCAAGCTGTCGTCGGTCCGCAAGGGCGACAACATGGCCGCGGCCCTCGACGAGGCGCAGGCGGCCGGCCGCAAATACATCAATGTGGCCAGCCAGCTTCTGAGCAGCAAATGACCGCCACCGCGTCCGAAAAGCACGAGGTGGTGCGAGAGTTCCCGATCGTCAACCAGCGTGGCCTGCATGCGCGCGCCTCGGCCAAGTTCGTCCAGGTCGCCAGCGGTTTCGACGCCACCATCCATGTCGAGAAGGATGGCGTGAAAGTCGGCGGCACCTCGATCATGGGATTGATGATGCTGGCGGCAAGCCCCGGCTATTCGATCCGTGTGATCGCCAGCGGACCGGAAGCCGTGCCGGCGATGGACGCGCTGGAGCAATTGGTCGCCTCGCGCTTCGGCGAGGAGATTTAATCCGCATCCTGATGGGCGCCCCTTCGAAAGACATGCGCGCATAAAGATTTCTTTATATCCCATTGTCGTCTGGCGACCGATCTGCTAGTCAGGCCGGCAATTCGCGCCCTTCCATGCGCCACCCCGGCGCCGGCGCGCTTTTGAGACAAATCACACCGGAGCACTGCCATGACGGGTAGCAAGGACTATGTGGTCGCCGACATCTCGCTTGCCGGCTGGGGCCGCAAGGAAATCGAGATCGCCGAAACCGAAATGCCGGGCCTGATGGCCTGCCGCGAGGAGTTCGGCGATAAGAAACCGCTCAAAGGCGCGCGCATCACCGGCTCGCTGCACATGACCATCCAGACGGCGGTGCTGATCGAGACGCTCAAGGCGCTGGGCGCCGACATCCGCTGGGCCTCCTGCAACATCTTCTCGACGCAGGACCATGCGGCGGCGGCGATCGCCGAGGCCGGCATTCCGGTGTTCGCCATCAAGGGCGAGAGCCTCGAGGACTATTGGAACTACACCGACCAGATCTTCCAGTGGGCCGATGGCGGCCTCTCCAACATGATCCTCGACGATGGCGGCGACGCCACCATGTACATTTTGATCGGCGCCCGCGCCGAAGCCGGCGAGGACGTGCTGTCCAACCCGCAGAGCGAGGAGGAGGAGTACTTCTACGCCCAGGTCAAGAAGCGCCTGAAGGCTTCGCCCGGCTTCTTCACCAAGCAGAAGGAAGCGATCCGCGGCGTCACCGAGGAGACGACCACCGGCGTGAACCGGCTTTACCAGCTGCAGAAGAAGGGCCTGCTGCCCTTCCCGGCGATCAACGTCAATGATTCCGTCACCAAGTCGAAGTTCGACAACAAATATGGCTGCAAGGAATCGCTGGTCGACGGCATCCGCCGCGGCACCGACACGATGATGGCCGGCAAGGTCGCGGTCGTCTGCGGCTACGGCGATGTCGGCAAGGGCTCGTCGGCTTCGCTCAAGGGCGCCGGCGCCCGCGTCAAGGTCACCGAAGTCGACCCGATCTGCGCGCTGCAGGCGGCGATGGACGGTTTTGAAGTCGTCACGCTGGAGGATGCGGCCCCGACGGCCGACATCGTCATCACCACCACCGGCAACAAGGATGTCGTCACGCTCGACCACATGCGCGCGATGAAGGACATGGTGATCGTCGGCAACATCGGTCACTTCGACAACGAGATCCAGGTGGCGGCGCTGCGCAATCTGAAGTGGACCAACGTCAAGCCGCAGGTCGACATGATCACCTTCCCGGACGGCAAGCGGATGATCCTTCTGTCGGAAGGCCGCCTGCTCAACCTCGGCAACGCCACTGGACATCCGAGCTTCGTCATGTCGGCCTCGTTCACCAATCAGGTGCTGGCGCAGATCGAGCTCTACACCAAGCCCGGCCAGTACCAGAACCAGGTTTATGTGCTGCCCAAGCACCTCGACGAGAAGGTGGCGCGGCTGCATCTCGACAAGCTTGGCGCCAAGCTGACCGAGCTGTCGGGCGAGCAGGCCTCCTATATTGGCGTGACGCCGCAGGGTCCGTATAAGCCCGAACACTACCGCTATTAACCAAGCCACAAATATCCACAACATATTGAAGCCGGGCGTTGACATTCCGCCCGGCTTTATTTTTGCGTCGAATGATTCTTCACGCCGATTCCGGCAAGCGTTATTGTTGTGATTCGCGGTCCGGGGACATCAGGGGCCGGGGACGCAGTCAGGGCGGTCTTGCATTCAAGCGGCGAAGAGGACCAAGACATGCCGGGGGATTACCCGCCAAGCGCGGGAAAGGCCGTTTCCGGCGGCCATAAGGATTCGACCAAAGCCGGCTCCGCAGCGAGAGGCGGCGGCCTCCGATGGCGCGCCGGCGTTCGCAAGGGTTTGTTTCTTGCAACATCCGCGCTTGCCGGCCCGCTGCTGGCCTTTGCGGCGCGCGCCGACACCGGGGGCGTCCACAAGGCGGCATCCACGGTCGGCACCGTCGAGGTCATGCAGCTCGCCGTGTTCGTCGGCGTCATGGGCGCGGCCCTTGTCTCGGCCATCTTCCTGATCCGCGAGCGCGCGCGCACCGCTTCGCAGAATTTGCAGCTCAGAGCCCGCATAGCCGACGTCAATGCCGCGCTGCAGCGCTCCGAAGCCCTGCTCAACCTGCGTGACCAGCGCGTGGTCGTCTGGACGGCGGACAACAAGAAGCCGGAGCTGATCGGCAGCCTGCCGCTCGAAAGCGGCGCGCCTGACGACAGGTCCGCTTTCCTGGCGTTCGGTCGCTGGCTGATGCCGCGCTCGGCGGCGGCGTTGGAGCATGCGATCACCGCGCTGCGCGAGCAGGCGAAAGCCTTCGACCTCATCATAGAGACGCAGGCCGGCATGCCGCTCGAAGTGCATGGCCGCAAGAGCGCCGCGCATGTGCTGGTCCGCTTCATCTCGCTGTCGGAGACGCTGCGCAGCCAGGCAAGGCTGAAGATCGAGAACCAGCGGCTCAGCGCCGATTACGAGACGATGCTCGGCCTGCTCGATGCGCTCAAGATGCCGGCATGGCTGCGCGCGGCGGACGGGCGGCTGCAATGGGTCAACCGCGCCTATGCAGAAGCAGTGGAAGCAGAAGACGCGGCGACCGCCGTGCGCGAAGCCAGGGAGTTTCTCGGCGGCCAGGCGCGCGAGCAGATCGCCGAGCAGCACAAATCGCGCGCCGTCTTCGAGCAAACGCTTTCCACCGTGATCGAAGGCGACCGCCGCATGTTCGTGGTCACCGATTTCGCTGGCCCCGACGGCTCCGCGGGGCTTGCCAGCGACACCAGCGCGACCGAGACGATCCGCGCCGAATATGAGCGTACCGTGCGCAGCCACGCCGACACGCTCGACCAATTGAACACGGCGGTGGCGATTTTCGACACCGACGAGAAGCTGCGCTTCTTCAACCAGGCATTCCAGAAGCTGTGGAACCTCGATTCAGGCTTCCTGCTCAGCGCGCCGTCCAACACACTGCTGCTCGACAGGTTGCGCAGCGAAGGCAAGATCGCCGAACAGCCGGAATGGCGCCGCTGGAAGGAAAACCTGCTCGGCGCCTATCGCGCCGTCGAACCGCAGGAGCACTGGTGGCACCTGCCGGACCGCAAGACGATCCGCGTGGTGGCAAACCCGCAGCCAAAAGGCGGCGTCACCTGGGTTTTCGAGAACCTGACCGAGAAGATGGATCTCGAAAGCCGCTACCAGACCGCCGTGCGCGTCCAGGGCGAAACGCTGGACAACCTGGCCGAAGGCGTGGTCGTGTTCGGCCCGGACGGCAAACTGCGGCTGTCGAACCCAGCCTTCGTCACGCTGTGGGGGCTGACGGCCGAGACCGTGAAGCAGAACGTCCATGTCTCGGCGATCCGCGACCTGTGCGACCAGCGCGCCACCGATAGCCCGTGGGGCGGCTTCGTCGCCGCCGTCACCGGCTTCGACGACGAGCGCCGCGACCGCCGCGGCCAGACCGAGCTCGTCAACGGCAACGTGCTGAGCTATGCGGTGATCCACCTGCCCAACGGGCAAGTGATGATCACTTTCGTCGACGTCACCGATACGGTGAATGTCGAGCGGGCGCTGAAGGACAGGAACGAGGCGCTGGAGAAATCCGACCAGCTCAAGAACGAGTTCGTGCAGCATGTTTCCTATGAGCTGCGTTCGCCGCTGACCAACATCATCGGCTTCACCGAGCTGTTGTCGCTGCCTTCGACCGGACCGTTGAGCCCAAAGCAGCGCGAATATGTCGAACATGTCGGCTCGTCGTCCTCGGTGCTGCTCACCATCGTCAACGACATCCTCGATTTGGCGACGGTCGATGCCGGCATCATGCAGCTCGACATCTCCGAGATGAGCATCGACCGGACCATCGCCGCGGCGGCTGAACTCGTCGCCGACCGATTGGAGGAGCACCGGATCAAGCTCGAGATCGATGCGGCGGAAGCACCGAAGAGCTTCCATGGCGACGAGACCCGCGTCCGCCAGATCCTCTACAATCTGTTGAGCAACGCGGCGAACTACGCGCCGGAAGCAAGCACGATCCGACTTAGCTGTCGCCGGCTTGGCGATGCCGTCGAATTCGCGGTCCATGACGACGGGCCCGGCATGCCACCGGACGTGCTGGAATCGGTGTTCCGCCGTTTCGAGCCGCGCACCAATGGCGGCCGCCGGCGCGGCGCAGGGCTCGGGCTCTCGATCGTCAAGAGCTTCGTCGAACTGCATGGCGGCAGCGTGCGGATCGAGACCGGAACGGACCGCGGCACCACGGTCATCTGCACTTTCCCCGACACGCCGTCCGGCATTCCCGATACGCCGGCAGGCATCCGCGACGCGGCCGAGTAGCGGGCTGCATGACCGGAACGACCCTGGAGCGATTTCTCGCCGACGAGGCGGCGACGGCAAGGCTTGGCGAAGACCTGGCCATGGCGCTGCGCGGCGGCGATGCGATCGCGCTCAACGGCGATCTCGGCGCCGGCAAGTCGACGCTGGCGCGGGCTTTGATCCGTGCGCTGGCCGACGATGCAGGCCTCGAAGTGCCGAGCCCGACCTTCACGCTGGTACAAAGCTACGAGACGCGCGTTCCGGTCAGCCATTTCGACCTCTACCGATTGTCCTCGCCCGACGAGCTCGATGAGCTCGGCCTCGACGATGCGCTGGCGCAAGGGGCAGCGCTGGTGGAGTGGCCGGAACGAGCCGGCGACCGCCTGCCGAAAGGCGCGATTTGGATAGACCTTTCCGAGCAAGGCGACGGTCGGCTTGCAAGGATTTCGGCGCAAGGCACTGCATTCGATCGTATTGCACGGTCGCTTGCCATGCGCGACTTTCTGACCGCCGCAGGCTGGGGAGAAGCCAGCCGCCGCCATTTTGTCGGCGATGCCTCCGCTCGTTCTTATGAGATCGTCGCCATTGCCGGTCACGCCCCGCGCGTGCTGATGAACTCGCCGCGCCTGGTGCTCGGCCCGCCGGTGCGCGACGGCAAGCCCTATGCGGTGATTGCCCATACGGCGCAGTCCGTCACCGCTTTCGTCGCTATCGACCGGGCGCTGCTGGCCGCCGGGGTCAGCGTGCCGGTGATCCACGCGCAGGATCTCGACCAGGGTTTTCTGCTGCTCGAACATCTTGGCTCGGAAGGTTTTCTGGGCAGCGATGGGCAACCAATGGCCGAACGCTACGAGGCGGCCGCCGAATTGCTCGCCATGATGCACGGCAAGTCCTGGCCCGAGCGCATGGAGGCGGCGCCCGGCGTTTTTCACGACGTACCGCCCTTCGACCGCGAGGCGATGCTGATCGAGGCCGATCTTCTGGTTGACTGGTATGTGCCGATGATCACCGGCAAGCCGGCGAGCGACGAACTGCGCGCCGGCTATCACCGGCAATGGAATGCGCTGCTCGACCGGCTCGCGGGCAGCGAATACACGCTGATGCTGCGCGATTTCCATTCCCCCAACATCATCTGGCGCGGCGAGCGCTCCGGCCTCGACCGGCTCGGCATCGTCGACGTGCAGGACGCGCTGATCGGCCCGGCCGCCTATGATGTCGCGTCCCTGGCCATGGATGCCCGCGTCACCGTCTCGCCCGAGATCGAGAAACGTACCGTCGCCGCCTATGTAGCGGCTCGGCATGCCGGCGGCGCCTTCGACGAAACGGGCTTCGCCGAAGCCTATGCAATCATGGCGGCGCAGCGCAATTCGAAGATCCTCGGCATTTTCGTGCGGCTCGAAAAGCGCGATGGCAAGCCTTACTATCTAAAGCACCTGCCGCGCATCCGCGACTATCTGAGGCGGGCGCTGGCGCATCCGGCGCTGGCCGGCCTGAAGGATTTCTACATGGCCCACGGGCTGCTCGAGGAACGCACGCCATGAAGCCGACGACAGCGATGGTGCTGGCGGCGGGACTTGGCAAGCGCATGCGCCCTATCACCGACACCATGCCCAAGCCGCTGGTGAAGATCGCCGGCAAGACCCTGCTCGACTGGGGCCTGGACAGCCTGGAGGCCGCGGGCGTCGCCAAGGCAATCGTCAACGTCCATTATCTGCCGGAGCAGATCATCGCCCATATCGCTGGCCGCAAAGCACCGAAGATCGTCATTTCCGACGAGCGCGAGGCCTTGCTGGAATCGGCCGGTGGCATCGTCAAGGCGCTGCCGCTTCTGGGCGACGAGCCCTTCTACATCATCAACGCCGACACCTTCTGGATCGACAGCGGTCCGCCCAACCTGGAGCGCCTTGCCCTTGCATGGGACGCGGCCAGAATGGATATTCTGCTGATGCTTACCGATCTCGACTCAGCGACCGGACACTGCGTCGGCACCGACTTCCTGGTCGCGCCGGATGGCGCGCTGCGCCGCTCGAAAGGCGATCCAGCCGGCTTGATCTATGCGGGTGCGGCCATCATCCATCCGCGCATCTTCAAGGACGCTCCGGCGGGCTCGCATTCGCTCAATGTCTATTTCGACAAGGCGATCGCCACCGGGCGTTTGTTCGGCATGAAGATGCAGGGACGCTGGATCACCGTCGGCACGCCGGACGCGATCCCTGCCGCTGAAGAAGCCGTGGCCGGTGCCCTCGCGAAAGCCATATGAGCGGCGCGCGCCGCGTCCTCTCCATCCCATCCGGAGCGCCGTTTCTGCCGACGCTGGCCGGGGCGTTGCTCGACGGCAAGCTGGTCCCAGGCTTCCGCTTCGACGGCGACCCGCTGGCGCTGGCCGACACCACCATCTATGTGCCGACCCGGCGCGCGGCGCGCGCTCTGCGCGGCGTTTTCGTCGATCTGCTCGGCAAGCGTTCAGCGATCCTGCCGACGGTGCGGCCGCTTGGCGAGTTCGACGAGGATGCGACGACTTTCGATGCCGAGGCCGCACCGGCCATCGAGCTTGCGCCTCCGATCGCCGCGCAAGAGCGACTGCTTTTGCTGGCGCCGCTGGTGCGCGCCTGGAAGGAAAGTCTGCCGGCGCATGTGCGCGAGCGCTTCAACGAGGAATTCGTCGTGCCGACCTCGGCCGCCGACGCCATCTGGCTGGCGCGCGATCTTGCCCGGCTGATGGACGAGATCGAGACCGAGGGCACCGACTGGGCGAAGCTTGCGGCGCTCGTCCCCGGCAATCTCGCCGGCTGGTGGCAGGTGACGCTCGATTTCCTCGGCATCGTCACGGAAAACTGGCCGGAGTTGCTGAAGGAGCGGAACCGTTCCAACCCGGCCGCGCATCGCAGCGCGCTGATCCGGCTGGAAGCGGAGCGTTTGAAGCGCAATCCGCCGGCGGGACCGGTGATCGCCGCCGGTTCGACCGGTTCGATTCCCGCCACGGCCGAACTGCTCGGCGTGATTGCCGGCCTGCCTAATGGGGCCGTTGTGCTGCCCGGCCTCGATCGCGAGCTCGACGATGCCTCCTTCGCCGCGATCTCCGCGCCCGGCGCACGCCCGGCAACGCTGGGTCATCCGCAATATGGCCTGGCCAAGCTGATCGGCGGCATTGGCATTCCGCGCCGCGATGTCGAGGAGATCGGGGAGGCGGCGAGGCCGCTTGCGCTGCGCGCGGCACTCGTCGGCGAGGCGCTGCGGCCGGCTGAGACGACCGAGTTCTGGACGGAGACGCGGCCGCGTTTTTCGGCTGGCGATATCGAACAGGCACTGGCTGGCGTGACGCTGGTGGAAGCCGCGCATGAGCGCGATGAGGCGGCCGCCATCGCCATCGTGCTGAAGCGCGCCGTGGAGACACCGGGCAAGCGCGCCGCGCTTGTGACCGGTGACCGCGCGCTGGCGCGGCGGGTCTCGGCCGAGCTTCTGCGTTTCGGCGTCGTCGCTGACGATTCCGGCGGCGCGCCGCTGACCAACACGCCGGCGGCCACGCTGCTGCGGCTGGCGTTGCAGGCCGCGTTTCGGCCCGGCGATCCGGTCGGACTGCTCTCGTTGCTCAAGCATCCTCTGCTTGGCCTTGGTCTCGATCGCCAGATCGTGCGCAAAGCAGCTGAGCTCGTCGAACTGGTGGCGCTGCGCGGCGGCACCGGCCGACCCGATATCGCCTCGCTCGATGAATTGTTCGAGGTGAGGCTGGCTGGGCTGAGCGGCGATAGTCGTCAACCCTTCTGGTTTTCGCGGCTCAGCGTCCGATCGATCGAGCAGGCGCGCGGCGTGCTTAGCCGTCTTACCGGTGCGCTTGCCGCGCTTACGGGCATTCGTGCCGAGAAGGACGCGGATATCGCGACGCTGACACGCGCCAGTGTCACAGCGCTCGAGGCGCTGGGCCGCGCGGACGACGGCAGCGTGACGGCACTTTATTCAGGCGACGCGGGCGAAAAGCTTGCCGAGCTGCTGCGCGGCCTGGTGGCCGCGTCCTCGCCTTTCACTTTTCCTGCAAGCGAATGGCCTGACGTGATGGAGGCGCTGCTCGCGCCGGAGACGGTGAAGCCGGCGCAAGGCACCGACCGCAGCATCGCCATCTGGGGCGCGCTCGAAGCCCGCCTGCAGAGCGTCGACACGCTGGTCATCGGCGGGCTCAACGAAGGCGTGTGGCCGCGCAAGCCGGAGAGCGACCGCTTCATGTCGCGGCTGATGAAGACCGGCATAGACCTCGAACCGCCAGAGCGGCGCATCGGCCTTGCCGCGCATGACTTCCAGATGGCGATGGGCACGAAGCAGGTTGTGCTGACGCGCGCGGCGCGATCCGGCGATGCGCCGGCGGTGCCGTCGCGCTGGCTGCAGCGCATGCTGACCTTCATCGGCAAGGAGCAGGCGACCGTGCTCGGCCGGCGCGGCGACGCGTTCCTTTCATGGGCGCGCGCCCTCGATGCCGGCGAGAAGAAGGATTTTGCCGCGCGTCCGCAACCCAAGCCGCCGCTCAGCCTGCGCCCACAGCATTTCTCGGTCACCGAGATCGAGACGCTGCGCCGTGACCCCTATGCGATCTATGCCCGACGCATCCTCGGCCTGATGCCGCTCGAACCGTTGATCCGCGATCCAGGAGCGGCCGAACGCGGCACGCTGTTCCACGAAATCCTGCATCTGTTTTCACGACGGGTGGAAGACCCACGCGCGCCGGGCGCGCTGGCCGCTCTTCTCGAGGCCGGGCGGATTTGCTTTGCCGACGCAGTACTTCCGCCGGATATCGAAGCGGTCTGGTGGCCGCGTTTCGAAAAGCTTGCCGCCAACATCATCGAATGGGAGCACACGCGCGCCGATGCGGTTGACCGGCGCCACGCCGAGGAACGCGCCGAAAAGACCGCCGTCGGCCGTACCGGCGTGACGCTGTCGGGCTATGCCGACCGCATCGATCTGGTGGCCGGAGGCATGGCCGATATCCTCGACTACAAGACCGGCTCCTCGCCCTCCAAGGCGCAGGCGCATACGCTCTTGTCGCCGCAGCTGGCGCTCGAAGGCGCGTTGCTGAGGCGCGGCGCTTTCAAGGAACTCGGCATCCGCGAGCCCTCGCAACTGGCCTTCGTGCGGCTGAAGCCGAATGGCGAGGTGTTTGAGGAATCGATCCTCGAATACAACCGCAAGCCCCGCACCGCAAACGACCTCTCGGAAGAGGCCTGGGCTCGGCTGGAGCGGCTGCTGTTCCATTATGCCGACCCGACCACCGGCTATCTCTCGCGGGCGCTGCCGTTTCGCGAAGGCGACGCCGACGGCGACTACGATCATCTGGCGCGCGTGCTGGAATGGTCGGCCGGCGGCGCCAGCGACGACGAGGCGGATGGATGAAATATCCGATCCCCACCGAGACCGCCGCCAGCCAGGCGCGGGCCTCCGACCCGCAGAACTCGGCCTGGGTGTCGGCCAATGCCGGCTCGGGCAAAACGCACGTTCTGGCGCAGCGCGTCATCCGGTTGCTGCTCAACGGCACCGATCCGTCGAAGATCCTGTGCCTGACCTACACGCGCGCCGCCGCCGCCAACATGTCGAACCGGGTGTTTTCGACCCTGTCGGAATGGACGACGTTGCCCGATGCGGAGCTCGGCGGGCGGATCGCCGCGCTCGACGGGCGGGCCGCCGACCGCGATACGATGCGGCGCGCGCGACGCCTGTTTGCCGAAGCGCTGGAAACGCCGGGCGGCCTGAAGATCCAGACGATCCATGCCTTCTGCGAATCGGTGCTGCATCAGTTCCCGCTCGAAGCCAACATCCCGGCGCATTTCGAAATGCTCGACCCGCAGATGGAGGCCGCGCTGTTTAGCGATGCGCGCCGCGACATGATTTCGGGCGCCGGCGCCGGCGTCGAGGGTCTGGCGGGAGCCTTTGCAATTGTGCTGGAGCGGGGCGGCGAGTTCGGCCTCGACACGCTGCTCGCCGAGATCGTGCGCAAGCGCGATGAATTGCGCGACTTCATTGCCCGCCTGGGCGTGACGCGGGATTTCCAGCCATTGTTCGCCGAATTCGGCTTCCGTCCTGGACAGACGGCCGATGATATCGCCGTCTCTCTCTGGCCGCTGCCGGGTTTTTCGCCGAGCCAGTATTTGGAATTTGCCCGCGCCGCGGACGCTACCGACGCACGCACGGTTCTGAACAATGTTTTGCCTTACGGGCAAAGCGCCTTTGCCGAACGCGATCCCATTCGGCGGCTGCGATTGCTTGCCAAAGCCTTTCTCAAGGCTGACGGCGACCCGTACGATCCCCCGAAAATCTTCAAGAAGGCGCTGGTCGATCGGCTGCCCGATCTGCCCGAGCGCTATCTGGCCGCGGCGAAGGCTATCCTCGACGTGTCCGAGCGGCTGGCGCTGTTTCGCATGATCGAAGGCACGGTTGCGGCGCTCACCGTCGCCGGATGGCTGATCACACGTTACGAGCAGTTGAAGCGTGGACGCGGGTTTCTCGATTTCAACGATCTCATCATCCGCACGGTCAGCCTGCTGTCGCGGCCGGATGCCGGGCCTTGGGTGCAGTACAAGCTGGACCAGGGCATCGATCATATTCTGCTCGACGAGGCGCAAGACACCAGCCCCGACCAGTGGGAAGTGGTGAAGAAGCTGACCGAAGAGTTCTTTGCCGGGCTCGGCCAGCGTGAGGCGGTCAGGCGCACGGTGTTTGCCGTCGGCGACGAGAAGCAGTCGATCTACTCCTTCCAGGGTGCCGCGCCCGATTCCTTTGCCGACAGCCGCCTATTGTTTGCCGGGCGCGTGCGAGACGCGGAGGCGCCCTTCGCGAACCTCAAGCTCACCTGGTCGTTCCGGTCGAGCGACGATGTGCTTGGGGCCGTCGACCGGGTCTTTGCCGAACCAGGTGTCAGGCGCGGCATCAGCCACGACCCGGATCCGCTCAGCCACAAGGCGATCCGCGTTGATGCGCCGGGCTATGTCGAGGTGTGGCCATCGGTCGGCGCCGAGATGGTCGAAGAGCCGGATGACTGGACTCTGCCGGTCAACCACGCCAGCGCGCCGGCCGTGCGTGTGGCCGAGCATGTCGCAACCACCATCCAGAACTGGCTCCGTGACGGCGAAACCATCGAAGGCAAGGGCCGCAAGCTGAAGGCCGGCGACATCCTCGTCCTGGTGCGCAAGCGCGACCGTTTCGTCCATGCGCTGTCGCGCAGTTTGAAGAACCGGCAGATCCCGGTCGCGGGCGCTGACCGGCTGAGCCTGCCCGGCCATATCGCCGTGCAGGACCTGATCGCGCTTGGCCATTTCCTGATCCAGCCGGAAGACGATCTTTCTTTGGCGGCCGTGCTGCGCAGCCCCATCTTCGAGGTCTCCGAGGAGACGTTGCTGGCGCTCGCCGGCGCGCGGCCGAAGGGCCATTCGCTGATCGCCTCGCTTCGCCAAAATGCGACCGGAGACGAGGCCCTGGCCGCTGTCGTTAGCCGGCTCGACGCCTGGGCGACCGAAGCCGCCTTCAAACCGGTGTTCGAGTTCTATGCCGGGCTGCTTGCGCGCGACGGATTGCGCCGCAAGATGACGGCGCGGCTCGGGCCGGAAGCCGGCGACATCCTCGATGAATTCCTGAGCTTTTGCCTTGCCGAGGAGCGCACCGGCCTGCCGGGGCTGGAATCCTTCCTGTCGACGCTGGAGAATGCCGGGCCCGAGATCAAGCGCGAAATGGACCAGACACGCGACGAGGTGCGCGTCATGACGGTGCATGCAGCCAAGGGTCTCGAAGCGCCGGTGGTTTTTCTGGTCGATGGCGGTTCGGCGCCGTTCAGCGACCAGCATCTGCCGCGGCTGATGCCGTTCGAAAGCTCCGGCGCGCAATGGCAGGGCAACGGCTATCTGTGGCGCTCGGCCAGCGATGTCGCCAATGGCGTTTCGCGGGCGGCATCGGTCCGGGCGCGCGAGCTCGCCGACGACGAATACCGGCGCCTGCTCTATGTCGGCATGACGCGCCGCATGTCGGCGACCGAGAC